>TARA_R110000850_G_scaffold18580_4_pt1 | contig 359610 bp, 347 predicted proteins | sample TARA_R110000850 | Tara Oceans TARA_R110000850 (sample SAMEA4397586) | marine metagenome | biome: Polar Biome; feature: [SRF] surface water layer (ENVO:00010504); material: water (ENVO:00002006), including particulate matter (ENVO:01000060) such as... | depth 5 m | reverse complement strand
TGGAGAAATTTTTCAATCATTGGCAGTACAAAGAGCCAAAAGAAACATAAAATCATTATTAGATCAAAGACCTGATAAAGTTACTATTATAGAGAATAATGTAGCTAAAATAATTAAAGCTGATAATGCTAAAATTGGAGATATTCTCCAACTTAAAGTTGGTGAAAAATTAGGTTTAGATGGAGAATTATTATCAGATAAAGCATCATTCAACACGGCTGCACTTACAGGAGAAAGTAAACCAGATTCTAAAACAAAAGGAGAAATCGTTTTAGCAGGAATGATAAATTTAAATTCTGTTTCACAAATTAAAGTTACAACAGCTTATACAGATAGTAAGTTATCTAAAATTCTTCAAATGGTGCAAGAAGCTACTTCAAAAAAAGCTCCTACAGAATTATTTATTAGAAAGTTTGCCAAAATATATACACCAATTGTAGTTTTTTCAGCTGTTGCGATTTGTTTAGCGCCAATGCTTTTTGTGGAAAATTATATTTTTAGTGATTGGTTGTATAGAGCGTTAATTTTCTTAGTGGTTTCATGTCCTTGTGCTTTAGTAATTTCAATTCCTTTAGGTTATTTTGGAGGAATTGGAGCAGCTTCCAAAAACGGAATCCTTTTCAAAGGTAGTAATTTCTTAGATGTAATAGCTTCTGTTCAAAACGTAGTGATGGACAAAACCGGAACTTTGACCGAAGGTATTTTCAAAGTACAAGAAGTAGTATTTAAAACTGATTTTGACCAAAATGAAATACTTCAAATAGTAAATGCTTTAGAAAGTCAAAGTACACATCCAGTAGCAACAGCAATTCATGAATTTGTTGGAAAAATTGACAGCACAATTGAGCTTAAAAATGTAGAAGAAATAGCAGGTCATGGATTAAATGCTATTGTAAATGGTAAAGAAGTTTTAGTAGGTAACTTTAAATTAATGGATAAATTTTCAATTAAATATGATATTGATCCATCAAGTATTGTCTACACTCTAATTGCAGTGGCGTATGATAATAAGTTTGTAGGTTACTTAACAATTGCGGATAGTATAAAAGAAGATGCGCAACTAACAATCGATAAATTAAAAGCATTAGGTATTAAAATCACTATGTTAAGTGGAGACAAAAATAATGTTGTACAATTTGTTGCTCAAAAATTAGGGATTACAAGTGCCTTTGGAGATTTATTGCCAGAAGATAAAGTAAATAAAGTAAAAGAAATACTTGCTAAAAATCAAACAGTTGCCTTTGTTGGTGATGGAGTAAATGATGCTCCAGTAGTTGCTTTAAGCAATGTTGGTATAGCAATGGGTGGTTTAGGAAGCGATGCAACAATTGAAACTGCTGATGTAGTAATCCAAGATGATAAACCTTCAAAAATTCCAATGTCGATCAATATTGGTAAACAGACTAAAAAAATTGTTTGGCAAAACATCATTCTTGCTTTCACTGTCAAAGCTATAGTTTTAGTTCTTGGTGCTGGTGGATTAGCAACCATGTGGGAAGCTGTTTTTGCAGATGTTGGAGTTGCTTTATTGGCGATTTTAAATGCTGTCAGAATTCAGAGGATGAAATTTTAATTTAAAAGTGTTATATTTAGCATCTTAAAAAAAATAAAATGAAAAAAATTCTTACTTCAGCGTTACTGATTTCCTTATTAACTATTTCTTGCAAAAAAGAAGAAACAGCAGAACCAATTACTACTGATGATATTCCTGTTACTTCAGAGGCATCATCTGTACAAAATAATACTGATGAAGCGACAGTAAATGCAGTTCCATCAATAACAAATCAACCTACAACTACTATGAACGGATTAAACCCGGCACATGGTCAACCAGGTCATCGTTGTGAAATAGCTGTTGGTGCACCTTTAAACTCAACACCAACTGCTCCAAGTAATAATGCATCAAATAATACTCAACCAATAGTTGTTCCAGCTAATGCAGCTGCAAGTCCAATGTCAAATACAACTGCTACCGGAATGAATCCAGCACATGGTCAACCAGGTCATCGTTGTGAAATTCCAGTTGGTGCTCCGTTATCTCAAGTAAAATAGATTTTAAGAATTACTATATTAGACTCGATCTTTAAAATTTATTTGCTAGTAAATAAAAACAAAAAGTCAGTATCTCAAAATTAGAGATACTGACTTTTTTGATGAAAGTATTTTGTAAGTCATTCTACATTCATAATTTCTATTTCTTTTCCATCAAATTTCCATTTTACTTTATCTCCAACTTTAGTGCCCATTATAGCTAGTCCCATTGGACTGAGAACGGATTCTGTTTTGTTTCTTCGTTTAGCTTTATCTGGAACTGCAAAAGTTATAAGGTTCTTTTGATTGTTGTTAAGGTTTTTAATGAAACAATTGTAGGACTAATTTATTCATTCTTACCTGAAATCTGAACTGGCATTTCATTCAAAGTTGTACCACCTTTAATTCCAAAGTCTAATGTGCGAATTGGGAACGGAATCATAATGTCATTAGCATCATAAGCTTTCTTAATTTTCATGATGGCTTCGCTTCCTACTTTGTTGTAAACTGATTGTTCAGGAGTATCAATCCACATTCTCACAGATAAATTTACCGAACTATCACCAAATTCAACGAAATAAACATTAACTGCATCTGTTTTTGAAAGTTCTTTAATATCGCTAACAGCATCTAAAGTAATTTGTTTTACTTTTTCCAAATCATCACCATAAGATACACCAACACTTAAATCAAAACGCCTTTTTTGTAAGATTGTATAGTTTTCAATAGGGTTTTGAAAGACTTCTTTATTAGGAATAATAACGGTTTGTCCCTGAAAAGTTTCCATTACGGTATCACGCAAATTGATCTCTTTTATTTTCCCCATGTAGTCACCAATTTGAACGATATCACCGAATTTTAAAGGTTTTCTGAATGAAATGAAGATTCCAGACATAAAATTAGCAGCAATATCTTGAAAAGCAAATGCTAAAGCCAATCCTAAAATACCTGCACCAGCTAAAATTGAAGTAACGGCTTTGTCTAGGTTAAGAATACTTAAGACTGTAAAAATGACAATGCCAATAAATATAAAATAAATTACAGAACTAAATAAATTGTTAAGTGTTACGTTGTTGGAAATGTTAGAAATGAGCTTTTTGGAAATTTTTCGAACAAATTTTGCAATGTAAAAACCAATTACCATTACAATAGCAGCCATAACTATATTCGGTAATAACTTAATTAAAGCTTCAACCCAATCGGTTAATTTTTCAGTAATTAAGGTAGAAATTTTATTGATATCCATATTTTTTGATTAAAATTTAATTGAGACAATATAATAAAAGAATCCCTTTTTTACAACTATTAATGAATAGTGAGATGGTTGTACTTTAAAATAGACTGCCTTGAATAATATGAGTTGATTTTTCACCTTTAAAAAGAAATGAATCTATAACGTCAAATTGTTTTAGTTCTGGGTTGAATTTTCTCAAGAAAACCCTGTCACAAAAAAAAAATAATTCTATTTTTTGAAATAAATCAGAAGCAATTTTAAGCTTTGTATCATCTAGTTTTCTAGCAATTGATAAATGAGGTTCAGAGCTTTTGTACATTTTTTTGATGGTTAGTGAAGCTGTTAAATTTTTCATTATCTTTTTTAAATCTTCTTTTGATTTTTCTGAGGGTTTTATAAAGAAAGCTCCATTTGAATAACTATCAAAATCTACTAATTCAACATCAAAAGGGGAGAAGCTTGCTGTTATTCGGTCTACTTGTTTTTTTGTTATTTCAATTTCAGTTGAAGTAAATTCACAAATAGTAATATGTGCTAAAGAGTTTTTACTATTGTACCAACCAATTTCATATGCTAATTGAAGTTTCATTTTCTTTACTTCTTCAATTATAATCGCATCTGGAATAAAAGCAATTGAATATTTGTGTTCCATTTTTTTACTTAATTTTAAAAACCATTAAGAATTTACAGTGCAAGCAGATCTTTTTAACAAGTGATATTCTCTATTATTCTTAAATTCGCGTATAGAAATCCCTACATAGCGTTTAAATGTTTTTGATAAATGACTTACATCAGTAAAACCTAAATCATCAGCGATTTCCGTTAAGGTAAAATCGGAATTTAAAAGTCTAATTTCGACTAATTTTAATTTAGCTTTAATGATATATTCACGCAAAGGCATATTGACTTGTTTTTTAAAAAACTCGCTTACATAAGTTGGTGACATTGAAAAAGCATTAGCTAAACTATCTATTTTTAATAATTCTGGTTTGTCAATATTTTCGCTAATGTAGGTTAACATTTTTGTGATGCGTTCATCTGAATTATTTTGAGGAACTTCAGAAAAAATTCCTTTTTTAATATTTCGGATTAGAATTTCCAAAATGCTTGCCATTAAGCTCATAATTAATGTAATACTTTCCGAACTATGATTTCTGGATTCTTGTAAAATTATAGCAATTAGCTTGTCTAAATGTTGTCTGTCCATGTCATTTTTAATGATGTCACCAGGTAATTGATTGTAGTTAGAAAGAATATAAGCTGATTCCTTAAACCATTCATTTCGATCAATAGCCATTCTGTTCGTGGCTTTAAAAATAGTATCTGTAAATTTTAAAAAGACAAATTGTGTAGGTTTGCTTAAGTTGAAAGAGTGACATTTTAATGGAGGTAATAAAAAAATACTTCCTTTACCAAATGAGGTTTCATTATAGTTGATACATTGAGTTCCTTCGCCTTCTTTTATTAAAACCAATTCGAAAAAATTATTTTTAACCGGACGTTGTTTCCATTCGGATAATTCTATTTCTTGTATTTCAAAAGGTTTGTAAGCTTCAATTACTTGCATTTTACACTTATTTTTAACAAATTTAGGGATAATAAACTATATTGGCACGTATTATTTCTTAAAAACCTTTAAAATTACATTATTATCCTTTTTTATTACCAAAATAACTTTAAATCTTGAGTTAGTTTTGTACTGTAATAAAAAGTAAATAATAAAAAATGAATTCAACAAACATTTCAAAACAAGACATAATAAAAGCATTTCAATCAAGACATGCAACAAAAGAATTTGATGCTACAAAATCTGTTTCAGAAGAAAACATGAATTTTATTTTAGAAACAGCCCATTTGTCACCGAGTTCATTTGGATTTGAACCATGGCATTTTGTAGTGGTTCAAAACAAAGAATTAAGAGAATTACTAAAACCAGTGGCTTGGGGAGCACCTTTAAAATTAGATACAGCAAGTCATTTTGTTTTAGGATTAGCGATGAAAGCACCAATGGTAAAGCATGATACTGAATATATTATGCACATGATGAAAGACGTTAAAAAATTGCCTGAAGAAGTAATTGAAATGTACTCTAAATTTTATAGAGAATTTCAAGAACGTGATTTCGATTTAGATACGGATAAAAAACTATTTGATTGGGCTTCAAAACAAACTTATATTGCATTAGGAAATATGATGACTTCTGCATCTTTAATCGGAATTGATTCTTGTCCAATAGAAGGTTTTCACCAAGAAAAAGCTGAAGCTTTATTACAAGAAAAATTCGGAATAGATACTAATAAATATGGTTTGGCTTACATGGTTGCATTTGGATACAGAAAGGAAGAACCAGCTCATGCAAAATCAAGAAGGAACATTGAAGATATCGTCACTTGGATAAAGTAATCAAAACAGTTGCATTAGATAAAATAGGGTTTTTATTTGATAAAATTAATGTGTTAAACTTTGATCAATAAGTTTTATATTTGCACTCTTAAAATTAAGATGAAGATATAAAAAAGCAATAGCGTTGTTTAAAACAATGCATTTAAAAAACAAACCTTCAAGTCAACTTGGAGGTTTTTTTATTTGAAAAACTATGCAAGAAAGTTGGACTTATTTATTATTAGTAGCTTTAGGATTTTTGGCAGGATTTTTAAACACTGTCGCTGGAGGTGGAACTTTATTAACGCTACCAATCCTTATTTTTATGGGTTTACCAGCTCCTTTAGCTCAAGGAACAAATAGAGTTGCTATATTATTGCAAACTTTTACAGCTGTTAGAGGTTTTAAAAGTAAAGGAGTATCAACATATCCGTTTAGTTTATATGTTGGAATTGCTGCATTATTAGGATCAATTATTGGTGCTTATTTAGCATTAGACTTTGATGGAAAAGCTTTTAATAGAATGCTTGCCGTTGTAATGATAATGGTTTTATTTTTGACAGTTTTTAATCCCAATAAAAATTTAATTAATACAACTGAAAAATTAACTGGAAAACCTTTAGTTATCTCATTAATAGTTTTCTTTTTCCTTGGTATTTATGGTGGATTAATTAATGCGGGTATTGGTTTTTTAATGCTTATAGCGCTTCCTTATATTAACGGAATGAATTTATTAAGATCAAATGCTACAAAAGTTTTTGTGGTTTTTATTTATACAATAGGAGCAACAATAGTTTTTGCTTTTAATGACAAAATAGATTATGGTTTGGCTGCAGTTTTGTCCATTGGAAACGTATCTGGTGCTTGGTTCGGCAGCAGATGGTCTGTTAAAAAAGATGAAAAAGTAATTAAGATGTTATTAGTAATTACTGTTACAGCCTTAGCAATTAAATTATGGTTTTTTGATTAGTATTTAATGTAATCTGTTATTTCTAAACCATATCCAATCATTCCAACACGTTTTGTTTGTTCAGAATTTGAAAGTAATTTTATTTTTGAAATATCTAAATCATGTAGAATTTGTGCTCCAATTCCAAAGTCTTTTGCATCCATTTTTACTTGTGGAGCTTTATAAATTCCTTGTTCTTGTAGTTCTTTTAATTCTGTAATTCTATGCAGCATTTCAATAGATTGTTTTTCTTGGTTTACAAAAATAACAGCTCCTTTTTCTTCTTGATTTATTCTTTTAAACATATCTTCTAATCTATCATCTGGATTTGAAGTCAATGTTCCTAAAATATCATTATTAATTTGTGATGAATTAATACGCGTTAAAACTTCATCACCAATATTCCAACTTCCTTTTGTTAAGGCAATATGAACTTGTTTATTTGTAGTTTGAAGATAAGCTCTCATTCTAAATTTACCAAAACGAGTTTCTATTTCAAAATCTTCTTTCTTTTGAATTAAGCTATCATGTTGCATTCTATAGGCAACTAAGTCTTCTATTGAAACTAATTTTAAATCAAATCTTTTGGCAACTTCAGCTAATTGTGGTAAACGAGCCATTGTTCCGTCTTCGTTCATTATTTCCACAATAACACCAGCAGGAGTAAAGCCAGCTAATCTTGCAAAATCAATTGCAGCTTCTGTGTGACCAGTTCTTCTTAAAACACCACCTTGTTTTGCTATCAATGGAAAAATATGTCCAGGACGAGCCAAATCAAATGGTTTCGTATCTTCATCAACTAAAGCTAAAACTGTTTTTGCTCTATCTGCTGCAGAAATTCCAGTAGTTACACCATTTCCTTTTAAATCGATGGAAACTGTAAAAGCTGTTTCCATATGATCTGTATTGTTGGTAACCATTGTGTGTAAATCTAATTCTTTACATCTTCTTTCAGTCAAAGGAGTACAAATAAGTCCACGACCATGGGTTGCCATAAAATTAATCATCTCGGGAGTTACTTTTTCGGCTGCAGCCAAAAAATCTCCTTCATTTTCTCTATCTTCATCATCAACAACAATAATTATTTTCCCTTGACGAATATCTTCAATGGCTTCTTCTATTGTGTTTAATTGTATTTTATGTGACATTAGTTGTAGTTGTTTTTTGTTTTTTTAACTTGTTTATTAGTTTTTTAATTGGATCTGTTATCCAATCAAAATTTATCATTATTCCTATATCATTTGTAGCTCTGTAAGTTAGCAAAATAGCAAAAGGTGTTAAAATAATTGATGACATCCAGGTGCCTAAAAAAGGAGTTATGCTATCTTCTTGCGCTAATTTTCGACCAAAAGTATTGATGAAATGAAATGTTATGAAAATTAGAATTGCAAAAACCATAGGTAAACCTAGTCCGCCTTTTCTAATAATTGCCCCAAGCGGTGCACCAATAAAAAACATTAATAAACACGAAAAAGCTAACATATATTTTTCATGAATTGCTGTCCAATGTTGGTTAATATTTTTCTTTTTAAACTCTAAATCATTTTTACTACTATCAATAGAAAAATCTATACTGGTAATATTGTTTGTTGCGATTTCAATAATTTTTTTTTGATCCACCAAATTATATAAACCCAATAAATTGTCAGTAATTCTATCTTTATCTACGTATTGGATTTTTCTTGAATTTAAAACATTTGAAGTTCGCTGTGTAATATTATCAGAAAACGAAATAATGTCTTCATTATAGCTTTTTTGTAAAGAGTCGATCGTGATATTCAATTCACTTATATTAAGCATATTATTAGTGTTTGAAATTGATTCTTCATTAACATCTGAAGCGTTTAATTTACCAATATCAATAGTTAGAATATATTTTTTAAATGTACTTTTTGCAAAAGGCATTTTTTGTTGTTCTTCATATTTAGTAGGAAATATATCTTCATAATAATTACCATCAAATAGTTCAAGGTTTAATAAATTACCACCATCATCACTTGTTAAAATACCATTTTTAGCATTAATTATAGTACTAGCTCCATTTCCGTTACTAGATTTTTTGTGAATAATTATACCTTTTAAAAACTGTCCTTTATCTCCAGATTTTTCTTGGACTTTGATGTTTGTATTTCCAATTTGATTAAACTGACCTTGAGCAATTGCCATGGCTGGTTTCTGTTGAACTATATTTTGACGTAAATTAATAAACTTATATTGTGCTTGTGGAATTACATTATTAGAAAAAACAAAGGCAACAAGGCTTAATAAAAAAATGAAACCAGTTAAATACTTCATGGCTCTTTGCAACGAAATACCTGAAGATTTCATAGCTGCAAATTCATAATTTTCAGAAAAACTTCCAAAAGTCATTATAGAAGCTAATAATACAGAAAGTGGTAACACTAACGGAATTACATTTGGAGCATAAAAACTCAAAAACTTAATAATGATTAAAAAATCTAAATCCTTACCAGCTAATTCGGCAATAAAAAGCCACACTCCTTGAAGAATGAATATAAAAAACAAAATTACGAATACAGTAGTAAACGTAATTAAGAATGATTTTAAAATATATTTATCTAATATTTTCAACGAAACTTTTTTTAGTCTAATCTATTGATATAATAGCCAGAATATTTTGATTCCGTAAAGGTAAAATGATTTTTTGATAAAGGCTGATTTGTTTTAAAAGAATTAACAGTTAAAGTAGTTTTTGTACCTTTTTTATCAGTCTGTATCATATTATAGATATGATTTGTAGAAGTATCAATTCCTAAAAGAATCTCTTTTACATTCTCTTTTGAACTAGTAGGTTTTAATTTTACATATTGAATTTTTCTTCCTTTAATATTTTGTGAAATATCCCAAGCATAAGAATATCCTGATTGAAAGAATGTCAACATTTTATCGGGTGTTATTGCATTGTCATCATCTTTACCACTAGAAATAGTTATTTCTTCGTCTTCTGGAACTATTGTGTATGTTTTTTTACCATCATACATTTTTGTAATTCCCATAAAGTTTAATACATATTTGTTTCCGCTTATAGAAACATTTCCATTACTATCTTGGTTAATGTTTTCTTTTGCATTACTTAAGGAGTATTTAAAATCAATAACGATATTGGTATAGCCTTTTGCTTTGGCAGCCACATCGTCTAATAGTTGTTTAGCTTTTGTAGCGTTTTGACCCTGAATGTTTAATGTGAATAAAAATAATACTACGACTTTTATTAAAGTTTTCATTTTAATTGTTGTTTTGTTCATTATTTAAAAATAGTTCTAAAGAAGTTAAATCAGGGATTAATACAGAACGAGCTTTACTACCTTCAAATCCGCCTACAATTCCTGCAGCTTCTAATTGGTCAATAATTCTACCAGCTCTGTTATATCCTAGTTTTAGTTTTCTTTGTATTAAAGAAGCACTCCCTTGTTGAGCTGTTACAATAACTTCGGCAGCATCTCTAAAGAGTGTATCTCTTTCTGAGATATTCATATCAAGTTTTGTGCCACTTTCTTCACCAATATATTCTGGTAATTGATAAGCTTCCGGATATGCTTTTTGTGAACCAATGTATTCTGTAATTCTATCAACTTCTGGAGTATCAACAAAGGCACATTGTACACGTACTATTTCATTTCCTTGTGTAAAAAGTAAATCACCACGACCAATTAATTGATCGGCTCCACCAGAATCTAAAATGGTTCTAGAATCGATTTTTGAAGTTACTCTAAATGCTATTCTAGCTGGGAAATTGGCTTTAATCATACCTGTAATAACGTTTACAGAAGGTCTTTGTGTCGCAATAATTAAATGAATTCCAATAGCACGAGCTAATTGAGCTAAACGAGCAATAGGTGTTTCTACTTCTTTTCCGGCTGTCATAATCAAATCAGCAAACTCATCAACTACAAGTACTATATAAGGTAAGAATCTATGTCCTTGTTCTGGATTTAATTTTCTTTGTTTAAACTTATCATTATATTCCTTAATATTTCTAACCATTGCATCTTTTAGCAAGTTGTAACGGTTATCCATTTCAATACAAAGTGAATTTAAAGTATTAATAACTTTAGCATTATCAGTAATGATTGCATCTTCAGTGTCAGGAAGTTTAGCTAAGTAATGTCTTTCAATTTTATTAAAAAGTGTTAATTCCACTTTCTTTGGATCTACTAAAACAAACTTAACTTCCGCAGGATGTTTTTTGTATAAAAGGGAAGTTAAAACAGCATTTAAACCTACAGATTTACCTTGACCAGTTGCTCCAGCCATTAATAAGTGAGGCATTTTTGCTAAATCAAAAACAAAAGTTTCATTTGAAATGGTTTTACCAAGCGCAACAGGCAATTCCATTTCAGATTGTTGGAATTTAGCAGAAGAAATAACACTTTTCATAGAAACTAAAGTAGGATTAGCGTTTGGTACTTCAATACCAATAGTACCTTTTCCAGGAATAGGAGCAATGATTCGGATCCCTAATGCAGCTAATGAAAGTGCAATATCGTCTTCTAAGTTTTTAATTTTTGATATACGCACACCAGCTTCTGGAACAATTTCGTACAAAGTTACGGTTGGTCCAACAGTTGCTTTAATTTGAGAAATTCCGATTCCGTAATTCTTTAAGGTTTCAAGAATTTTATTTTTATTTTGTTCTAATTCTTCTTGATTAATAGTAATACCAACCGATGTGTACTCTTTAAGTAAATCAACGCTTGGCATTTTGTAGTTTGATAATTCTAATGTTGGATCAAATTCTCCAAAATTTTCAACAATTTTTGCTGCCAAATCACCTTCAACAATTTCCTCTTCTTCTGTAGTTTCTATTACAAAGCTATCGTCTTTTGTTTCAATACCTTTTTTTCCTTTCTCTTCAATCGAAAAGTTTTGTTCTGTTTTTGGTTCTTCTTTTGTTTTAGGTTCAAGAGATAATTCAGAAGAATGGCCGATAGTTGGTTTTAAGCTTTCTTTGTCAATTTCAAAAGCAGAAGTCGGTTTTAATTCAATTTTAGAAATGGCTTCATCATTTTCAGTCAATTCAAAATCTTTAGATGCATTTCCTTCTTTATTAAGAATTACATTATCTATTTCATTAGTTTCAATAGGTTCTTCTTTCTCAAAAATTGGAGTTGGAATTTTATTTTTTATTTTTTCAACTTTATCTTTAATTTTATCAGGAGACATTTTCATTTTGAAAACTAAAAATAATAGGGTTACTAAAATTAGCAAAAGTATAGTCCCAATTTTACCTATATAATGTTGTATAAATTGATTTATTTCATAACCAATAACACCTGAAAGGTTTGGGAATTGATTCCAGAAAAAACCAAAAATTAATGATAAAGTAATAATTAAATAGAAATCCCAAAACAAAGATTTCCTTAGTTTGAAAATGCTAATATCTAAAATAAAATAGATTCCAATCATTAAAATTGACTTTACAAAAATGATTGAAGCAACTCCAAAACCTCTATAGATAAAGAAATCAGCAAGATATGCTCCTATTTTACCTAACCAGTTTTCTGCTTTTTCAGTTCGGTCTATAATTGAGCCTATTTGACTTTGGTCATAATTACCAGTAACATAATAAGAGATAAACGAGATTAATATTGCAACAGCAATTAAAACTAAAATACAACCTATTATAAACCTATGTTGCCTATAGTTTTTAGGAGCATTAGTTTCTTTTTTTGGTGCAGATGTTTGCTTTTTTGCCATATAAATTTACCTTCAATTAAGGTTTATTTCAAAAATTAATTATGATAAATGTGGAATATAAATAATGCAACCAATAGCGATAGCTGTCATGGCAGCAAAAAATACAGCACCAGCAGCAATATCTTTAATAAAACCAATTCTTTCATGGTATTCTGGATGAATAAAATCCGCAATTTTTTCAACAGCAGTGTTTAAGCCTTCTATTCCTAATACCAATCCTATAGCTAATGTTTGAATTAACCATTCTTCATGAGAAATATTAAAATAAAAGCCTGCAATTATCATCAAAACGGCCAAAGAGCATTGAACCATTACACTATGTTCAGTTGTAATAAGTTTTACGGCACCTTTAAAAGCAAATCCCATGCTTTTAAGTCTTCCAGTAAAAAGCGTTTCGTCTTTTTCGAATTTCATAAACTATTATAATGAAGCTAAAGCAGATTCGTAATTAGGTTCGTCAGCTATTTCTTTAACTTGTTGAGAATGAACTACAGTTCCGTTTTCGTCTAGAACTATTACAACTCTAGAATGCAATCCAGCTAAAGGACCATTTACAATTTCTAAACCAAAGTCCTTACCAAAACTTCCAGTATTAAAATCTGATAAATTAATAACATTCTCTAAACCTTCTGCACCACAAAAACGTTTTTGAGCAAACGGTAAATCTCTGGAAACACATAATACTTTTGTGTTTTTCAATTTACTAGCTTCTTCATTAAATGCTCTAACAGAAGCAGCACATGTTCCAGTGTCTATACTTGGAAATATATTTAATACTACTTTACTTCCTCTAAAATCTTCTAAAGTTGTTGTTGATAAATCGTCTTTAATTAATTTGAAATTCGGTGCTTTAATGCCTACAACAGGTAATTCACCTGATGTTAATATTGGATTTCCTCCTAAAGTAATTGATGCCATTTTGATATAAGTTTTAAATAACAAAAGTATGAAATTTATTTGGAATAGGGAAAGTGAAATTTATTTTAAAAAATTCATAAAAATAATTATTCTGTTTAATTAATATATCGTAATATTGCAATATAATAATACATTAAACATGGGAGCTTCAAAATCAGATTTTTTTTCAGACGAACAAAACGAATTGGCTAAGTTGTTTAAAGCCATTTCTCATCCTGCAAGAATTGCCATTATTCAATATTTATTAACGGTTGATTCTTGTATTTGTGGAGATATTGTCGACGTTTTGCCTTTAGCACAACCAACAGTTTCTCAGCATTTAAAAGAATTAAAAAATGTTGGAATCATTAAAGGTACAGTAGAAGGTACAGCAATTTGTTATTGCTTAAATCCTGAAATAATGGAAAAAATGGAAAACTATTTTGGAGGAATTTCCAAAGAATTAAAAAATAAATGTTGTTAAATCTTAAATAATATTAATCTTCAGCATTGACGAGATGCTAAAATAAATTCAGCATAAAATGAAACTATCAGAAATAAAAAAGGAATTGAAAAAGTTAACAACTATTGCTTTTAAATTGCCAAATGGTGAATTGGTTCCAAACCATTTTCATGTGACAGAAGTGGGTAAAGTCACTAAAAATTTTATCGATTGTGGTGGAACAGTAAGAAACGAAGAAGTTGCAAACTTCCAATTGTGGGAAGCAAATGATTATGACCACAGATTACATCCCGAAAAATTGGTTCATATTATTGAATTATCTGAAGAAAAATTACAAATTCCAGATTTAGAAATTGAAGTTGAATACCAAATGAAAGATACTATTGGTAAATTTGATTTGGATTTTGACGGAACAAACTTTCTATTAATTTCAAAATTAACCGATTGTTTAGCCAAAGACAAATGTGGAATTCCAGCAGAAAAACCAAAATTAAAATTGAACGAATTAAGTTCACAAGGTAATTCTTGTGCACCAGGTTCAGGCTGTTGCTAATATGGAAAATATGAATAAAGAACATTGGGAAAAAGTCTTTACTACAAAGACTGAAACAGAAGTAAGTTGGTTTCAGAAAAAACCAGAAACTTCGATTCAATTAATTCAGGCTTTAAAATTACCTAAAGATGCTAAAATCATAGATATTGGTGGTGGTGATAGCTATTTAATTGATAGTTTAATTGAGCTTGGTTTTACGAATTTATATTTGTTAGATATTTCTGAAAATGCAATTCTAAGAAGTAAAAATAGGCTAGGAGCTAAAGCTGATAAGGTAGCTTTTATTGTTTCAGATATTTTAGATTTTAAACCTACAGAAAAATTTGATGCTTGGCATGATAGAGCTTCGTTTCATTTCTTGACAGATGAATCTGATATTTTAAAATATAAAGCTATTGTTTCAGAAGCTTTAACTTCAAATGGAAGTTTTGTATTAGGAACATTTTCTACAGAAGGGCCTTTAAAATGTAGTGGTTTGGATATTTCTCAATATTCTGTAGAAAAAATATTAGATCTTTTTGAAGATACTTTTGAAATGGAAAACTGTTTTACTGAAGATCATGAAACACCTTTTGAAACCACACAAAACTTTATTTTTAGTCACTTTATAAAGAAGTAAGAATGAATACTAAATTACAAGAAACGATTAAATCAATTCAGGAAATTTCTATTTCTGATGAACGAAAAGAAGTCCTTCAATCTTTAATTGATTTTGTTCAAGGCAAACTTGATGCTAAAGAAGAAATTCGATTAAACTTTATATGTACACACAACTCACGTAGAAGTCATTTGTCTCAAATTTGGGCTCAAACGATGGCTTTTCATTATAATATTCAAAATGTTTTTTGTTATTCTGGTGGAACGGAAGCTACTGCTATGTTTCCAAAAGTAGCTGAAACATTGACTAACCAAGGATTTCAAATTCAGAAAAAAAGTTCAGAAAATAATCCAGTTTATGCTGTTAAATATAATGTGAATTCACATCCAATAATTTGTTTTTCAAAGACTTTTGATGATTTTTTTAATCCAGAATCAAAATTTGCAGCTATTATGACTTGTTCGTCTGCAGATGAAAATTGTCCTTTTATTGCTGGTGCTGAAGTTCGATTGCCAATAAGATATGAAGATCCAAAAGCGTTTGATGGAACCGATTTAATGAATGAAAAATATGCAGAAAGAAGTTTAGAAATAGCTTCTGAAATGTTTTATGTTTTTTCAAAAATAACTAAATAAAATAATGAAAAAAAGACTTGGATTTCTTGACAAATATTTAACGCTTTGGATTTTCCTAGCGATGTTAATTGGAGTTGGAATTGGATATTTAATTCCGAATTCTGCTAGTTTTATTAATTCATTTTCATCTGGAACAACAAATATTCCTTTGGCTATTGGATTAATTTTAATGATGTATCCACCTTTAACTAAAATTGATTTTTCAAAAGTACCTTTAATGTTTAAAAAGCCTAAATTACTTGGAATTTCATTTATAATTACTTGGATTGTTGGTCCTTTTTTAATGTTTTTATTAGCGACTTTTTTCTTAAAAGATTATCCTGAATATATGACAGGCTTAATTATTATTGGAATTGCTCCTTGTATTGCAATGGTAATTGTCTGGAACGAATTAGCTGAAGGAAACCGTGAATTAACAGCAGGTTTAATTGGAATAAATAGTCTTTTACAAGTGTTATTCTTTAGTTTTTACGCTTATTTTTATTTGGAAGTAATGTTGCCTTTATTCGGAATAAAAGGTTTAGAATTAGACATTACAGTAGCTGAAATAGCAAAAACGGTTGGAATTTATTTAGGAATTCCGTTTGTTTTAGCTGTTGCTAGTCGTTATTTTATTAAGAAATATGTTGGTGATAAATGGTTTAATCAGAAATTTATTCCGTTTGTTTCGCCAATTACTTTGATTGCTTTGCTTTTTACGATTGTCGTAATGTTTAGTTTAAAAGGAGAAATGATTGTTGATTTACCTTTTGATGTTATTCGAATAGCGATTCCATTAGTGATTTTCTTTACAATAATGTTTTTCTTGATGTTTTTTGTAGCCAAGAAAACAGGAGCAAATTATCGTGACGCTGTAGCTTTATCGTTCACAGCTTCTGGAAATAATTTTGAATTAGCGATTGCTGTTTCTATTGGTGTTTTCGGAATCAATAGCGGACAAGCTTTTGCTGGTGTTGTTGGACCTTTGGTTGAAGTTCCAGCTTTAATTATATTGGTAAATGTGGCTTTTTGGTTGAGAAAAAAGTATTATAAGTAAAAATACAACTTTTATATTTGGTTTGTTATTTTGAAGTCTTAAGTAAATTTAAATCAACCCTAGACCTAAAGCAATGGAAAGTATAATTAACATTATTGCAACTGTGACCTGTAAAAACTTTAAAGTGACTTTTTTTAATAATTTGTTTCCGATAAAAGCTCCACACATTGCAGCTACTGTTGCCGAAATTATTAATGGTAAATTGGCACTTAAATCTATATTGACTAGTCGAGTAGAATAAACACCTAATCTAGTAAAATCTACAAAAGAAGAAATGATAACAGTTGTAGCTATAAATGCTTCTTTAGACAAACCCGCTCTAATTAAAAAAGCACTTCTTAATGCACCTTGACTTCCAGAAAGGCCACCAAAAAAACCACTTAAAGCACCACCAAAAGGAAGTTTGTTTTTATCAAACTGAAGCTTATTGAAATATGGAATTAAATCAATTACCGCAAAAATCATCATTAATATGGCAATAATGAGTTTTAATGGAAAAATTCTAAAATCTTTACCAAATAATGTATAGGAATAGATTGATTCCATATTTGGAATATGTAATAATAAATATGCACCTATAAATGCAAATATAACAGCAGGAATACCAAACCTAATTAGTACTTCTTTATTAAAATTTTTCCCTACAATAAATAGTTTAAATATGTTATTACCAAAATGAACAATTCCTGTTAAAGCAATTGCAACTTCAACAGGAAAGAATACCATGAATACAGGAGTTAATATTGTACCTAATCCAAATCCAGAAAAGAAAGTTAAAATCGCAGTTAAAAAAGCAATAATTGAGATAATGACTATTTCCATAATTTAATCAAATAAAATATTAAGATTCAAATTTAATGCATTTAAATTATTTATCGATAGCACCCAAAACACGCTTCATAAAATCATTTAGAGCTGTTTTTTTGTCTTTACCATCTTTAATCATTTTATGAACTTCAAGAGCACCGTACATGTTTGAAATTAGTTCACCAATAACATCTAATTCTTCATCTTTTAGAGAAGACAATTCTGTTAGGTTTTCTAATACTTCAATAGTTTCAACTAAATAATCTTGATCGTTATCTTCTATAAACTGAGTTAGTTGTTTTATTACAGGTAGTTTCATTTTTTTCGATTTTTCGATTAATTGATTATTTGATTTTTCGAACAATCGAGCCATCTAACAATCCAATAATCAATTTAAATTACTTCATTAACTAATTCTGTTAAAACTTCTAACTTATTAGTTTGTGTTTGATTCACTAATTTTCCGTTTTTAAAAGTTGCAAAAGTTGGTAAATTATCCACTGTTGCTAATTTTCTTGATTCAGGAAATTTTTCAGCATCAACCATTAAGAATGGGATACTTTCGTTTTGAGAAGCCAACATTTTAAATTTTGGTTTCATAATACGACAATTTCCACACCAAGTTGCTGAATATTGAACTACAACTGTGTCATTTGAAGCAACAACTTCTGCTAAATTATCTTGTTCTATTTCTGTAAACATATTTTTAAATTTCAATAGCAATGACAATATTAAACTTTTAATAATGTTTAATATTGCCATTGAATTTGTTATAGATATTGCTTTTTGATTTAGTTTTGGCTTAAATAAGCAGCTGTACTTAATCTATCAGCATTCATTGCTTCTTTACCTTCTTCCCAGTTTGCAGGACAAACTTCCCCTTTTGTTTGAACGTGTGTGTATGCGTCTATTAAACGTAAATATTCGTTTACATTTCTACCTAATGGCATATCGTTTACACTTTCGTGGAAAATTTTTCCTTCTTCGTCAATAAGATAAGTTGCTCTGAAAGTTACGTTCGAACCTTCTAAAATTTCTTCGTTTAATTCTTCATCATAAACCCATTCTGCATCAAGAATTTCTAAATTTGCAGATAGATTACGAGTTGTGTCAGCTAAAATTGGGTAAGTTACACCTTCAATTCCACCATTATCTTTCGCAGTGTTTAACCATGCAAAGTGAACTTCATTTGTATCACAAGAAGCTCCAATTACCATAGTGTTTCTTTTTTCAAATTCACCTAAAGCCGCTTGAAAAGCGTGTAATTCTGTTGGACAAACAAAAGTAAAATCTTTTGGGTACCAAAACAAAACTACTTTCTTTTTGTTGTTTACTGCTTCTTCTAATACGTTAATTCTTAAATTATCTCCCATTGAAGATATTGCGTCAACTGTAATGTTTGGGAATTTTTTTCCTACTAATGCCATTGTGTTTATTTTTTTATTAATTATTAAATTTCTACTACAAAATTACAAAATCAAGGGTTAAAAAAAAGATACTGTTATGTTTTCTTTTTATTAAGATATAGAAAATAGTTATGAATACATTTCTTACTAATAAATTATCATGTAGTAGCGCGATTCATGCCTTAACAATTAAAGTAAAAAAGCAAAACCACCAATTTGGTGGTTTTGTTAAAAATAATGTTTTCTTTCTTACTTTTTATCAAATCGATCAGCATTCATAACTTTTGTCCATGCTTTTACAAAGTCTTTTACGAATTTTTCTTTTGAATCATCTTGTGCATAAACTTCAGCATAAGCTCTTAAAATTGAATTAGAACCAAAAACTAAATCTACGCGAGTAGCAGTCCATTTTGTTTGTCCTGTTTTTCTATCATTGATGTTGTATAGGTTTTGTCCCATTGGTTTCCAAACATTATTCATGTCTGTTAGATTTACAAAGAAATCGTTTGTAAGTGTTCCAACTTTATCTGTAAAAACACCATGTTTTGTTCCACCATAATTTGTTCCTAAAACTCTCATTCCACCAAGTAAAACAGTCATTTCTGGAGCAGTTAATCCTAATAATTGAGCTTTGTCAAGCATTAATTCTTCTGGTTTAACAGCATATTCTTTTTTCATGAAGTTTCTAAAAGCATCATTGGTTGGTTCTAATTCTGCGAAAGATTCAGCATCTGTCATTTCTGGAGTTGCATCACCACGACCTTGTAAAAATGGAACTTTTATATTTACACCAGCATTATGAGCGGCTTTTTCTACAGCAGTTGTTCCACCTAACACAATTAAATCTGCTAAGCTAACTTTTGTAGTTAATTGAGATTGAATTTCAGTTAATTTATTTAAAACTTTTTGCAAACGTACTGGCTCATTTCCAGTCCAATCATTTTGAGGAGCTAATCTTATTCTAGCACCATTTGCACCACCTCTAAAATCAGAACCTCTAAAAGTTCTTGCACTATCCCAAGCTGTGTTTATTAATTCAGCACTAGTTAAACCGCTATTTAATAATTTTGATTTTAATTCTTCAATTTCAGCATCTGATAGATTATAATCCACTTTAGGAATTGGATCTTGCCAAATTAAATCTTCCTTTGGAGCATCAGCACCAACATAGCGATCTTTTGGTCCTAAATCTCGATGTGTTAATTTGAACCAAGCTCTAGCGAATACATCTTCAAAATATGCTTGATCATTGTGAAAACGCTCCGATATTTTTCTGTAAATTGGATCCATTTTCATTGCCATATCAGCATCAGTCATGATTGGATTTCTTCTTTTTGTTGGGTCAAAAGCGTCTAAGGGTTTGTCTTCTTCTATTATGTTTATTGGTTCCCATTGATTTGCACCAGCAGGACTTTTCTTTAATTCCCAATCATATTTCATTAAAAGATGAAAATAGCCATTATCCCATTTCGTTGGATTAGTTGTCCAAGCACCTTCAAGCCCACTAGTTACAGTATCAGCAGCATTTCCTTTTCCTGTAGGGTTAATCCATCCAAAGCCTTGATTTTCAAACTCTCCAGCTTCAGGTTCTTTTCCTAGTTTTGAAGCGTCTCCATTACCATGACATTTTCCGACCGTATGACCACCAGCAGTTAAAGCTACAGTTTCTTCATCATTCATTGCCATACGTTTAAAAGTAGTACGAACATCTATAGCAGTTTTTAAAGGATCAGGTTTACCATCAACACCTTCTGGGTTAACATAAATTAATCCCATTTGTACTGCAGCTAAAGGATTGTCTAAAGATTCTCTATTTTCATCACTTTCATATCTATTTTTTGTTTCAGCTAACCATTCTTTTTCTGCACCCCAATAAACATCAAGTTCTGGGTGCCAAATATCTTCACGACCACCTGCAAATCCAAATGTTTTGAATCCCATAGATTCATAAGCCATATTTCCGGCTAAAATCATTAAATCTGCCCAAGAAATTTTGTTACCATATTTTTTCTTAATTGGCCATAATAGTCTTCTTCCTTTATCTAAGTTACCATTGTCAGGCCAACTGTTTAATGGGGCAAATCTTTGATTTCCTGTATTACTTCCACCACGACCATCCGAAATTCTATATGTTCCGGCAGAGTGCCATGCCAAACGAATCATTAATCCACCATAATGACCCCAATCTGCTGGCCACCAATCTTGGCTATCTGTCATTAAATTTTTTAAATCTTTTTTTAGTGCCTCTAAATCTAATTTTTTAAATTCTTCAGCATAATTAAAGTTGTCTCCTAGTGGATTAGTTTTAGTGTCATGTTGATGAAGAATATCTAAATTTAATGATTCAGGCCACCAGTATTCATTAGTGGTCTTTGGTTTTACATTATCCTCAGTTTGATGAAAAGGACATTTACTGATGTCGTTTGAATGTTCCATATTATTTTTATTTGATTAGTTGTTTAATGTTTAAATGTTTAATTATCTTATAAAATTACAAAATAAAAAAACCACTACTAAAGATTAGTAATGGTTATTTTTTATTTTAAAATAGATTTTTGTTATGAATAGACTACTCTTTGATAGCTGTAGTCAATTGTCTTATTTTTATATTGAAAGCTGCAAAAATTAAAGTCATAAATGGACTTAGTATGTTAAAGAATGCATAAGGTAAATAATCAAAAGTATCTACACCTAATGTTCCAGATTGATAAGCACCACAAGTATTCCAGGGAATTAATACAGAAGTAACTGTTCCAGAATCTTCTAAAGTTCGACTTAGATTTTCAGGGGCTAAACCTTTATCATGATAAGCTTTTTTGAACATTTTTCCAGGAACAACAATAGCTAAATATTGGTCAGATGCTGTTATGTTTAGAGCTAAACAACTACCAACAGTTGAAGCAAATAAACCAAATGTAGATTTTGCCATACTTAATAAGGTTTGACTAATTCTTGCCAAAGCTCCAATTGCATCCATAATTCCTCCAAATACCATTGCACAAAGAATTAACCAAATTGTGCCTAACATTTTTTGCATTCCACCAGATTTGAATAAATCAGCTAAATTTTCATTATCTGTTGGAATAACAGATTCAACCGTTATAGCATTTAAAATTCCTTTGTAAGCATTTGCAAAATTCAAAGTTTTTTCACCGGAAAGCATTAAAACAATTTCAGGTTGAAAAATTAAAGCAAAAACAGCAGCTAATAATGTCCCAATAAATAAAGCAATTAAGGGTTCTGTTTTTTTAACAATTAATCCAATTACAACAATCGGAACTAAAAATAGCCAAGGTGTAATATGAAATGCTTTTTGGATATCGGCTAATAAAGCAGATGAATCAGCGACGCCAGTAGTTTCTACTGTTAAACCCAGTATAATAAATATGATAAAAGTAACACAATACGTTGGTACAGTTGTTAAAGACATGTATTTAATATGTGTAAATAAATCTGTTCCAGCCATTGCAGGTGCAAGATTTGTAGTATCTGACATTGGAGAAAGTTTGTCACCAAAATAAGCTCCAGAAATTACAGCACCGGCAACCATTCCTAACGGGAAACCTAATGTTCCACCAATTCCAATTAACGCAATACCAACAGTTGCTGATGTTGTCCATGAACTTCCAGTAGCAATTGAGATTACAGAACATATTATTAATGTCGCAGGCAAAAATATTCCTGGACTTAAAACTTGTAACCCATAATAAATCATAGATGGAATTATTCCACTCACTAACCAAGTTCCTGCTAAAGAACCAACCATTAAAAGGATTAGAATTGCACCCGCTGTAGATTTTATGTTTTCGGCAACTTCATCCATCATTTTTTGAAAGGATACTTTGTTGAAAAAACCAACAATTGCAGCAACAGCAGCACCCACTAATAAAATAAATTGATTACTTCCACTTAAGGCATCATCGCCAAAAATGTAAACATTATAGCCCAACATTGCTACTAAAGCTATCACAGGAATTAAAGCTTCCCAAATACTTAGTTCCTTATTCCTATTAATATGTGTATCCATGAATTGTTTTTTGAAGACGCAATATATAAAAAAAAATCCGCTTAAGAATTTCTTAAACGGACTTTATTAATTGAGTTATTTTATTATAAAATATTTAATTCTTTCATGCAAGCTTTCATCATTTCGTAAGTTCTTTCAATGTTGTTATCTAATCCAATTGAAAAACGAATTAAACCATCTGTTAACCCCATTTCTGCTTGCTCTTCTACTGGAATTTCTGAAGAAGTAGATGAGCCAGGAGCACTGAATAATGTTTTGTAAAACCCTAAACTTACTGCTAAATAACCTAAGTTTTTCTCTTGCATTAATTCCATTAAGGCATTAGCTTTATCTAAACTTCCAACATCAATAGTCATCATTCCTCCAAAACCATATTCTGGGTTAATCATGTTTTTATAAACTTCATGACTTGGATGAGATTTTAATCCTGGATAAACCGTTTTGATTCCGTCTTTTTCAAATTTTTCAGCTAAATAAGCTGCGTTTAAACTGTGTTGTTTAATTCTTAAATGTAAAGTTCTTAAGTTTTTCATCACACTTGCAGAACGCATACTATCCATAGTTGGTCCTAAAAGCATACTAGCACCTGAATTTACATCTTTCAATTGATTAATGAATTCTTGTGAAGCACAAACTACACCACCAACAGTGTCGCTACTTCCGTTAATGTATTTTGTAAGGGAATGAATAACAATATCTGCTCCTAATTTAATTGGTGAAACTGATAAAGGGGAAAATGTATTGTCAACCACTAAAGTTAAGTTGTGTTTTTTTGCAATTTTAGATAATTCAGCTATGTTAGCAACTTCTAAAAGAGGATTACTAACTGTTTCACAATATAAAACTTTAGTATTTGGAGTTATAGCCGCTTCAACTATATCTAATTTAGTAATGTCAACAAATGAAGTTTTTACACCCATTCTTGGAGCAAAATTCTTTAGAAAAGCATAAGTTCCACCATAAATTGTGCGACTAGAAACAATATGATCACCATTTCCACATAATTGTAGTAGAGTAGGAGTGATTGCTCCCATTCCAGAGGCTGCTACATTTGCTGTTTCTGTTCCTTCCATAGCTGCTAGAGCTCTATCAAGATATAAATTACTTGGAGATGAATGACGAGAATATAAATAACATCCTTCAGCATTACCTTCAAAGGTATCAAACATAGTTTTTGCAGAAAGGAATGTATAAGTAGAAGAATCAGAAATAGATGGGTTTACACCACCAAATTCTCCAAAATATTGTAAATCTTGAATGTTGTCAGCTGGATTGAAATTGCTCATTATATTTTTTTTAATTAGTAGTTAATTGTTTATTTATTATGTCAAAATTCACTATTTTTTTTTGTTTTTTCAAGACATGTTTAAAATATTAGTTTATTTATCTATTATTTTACTTAATTATAGAAAAAAAATCTATGTTTGGTTGTAAATATATGTTTTTTTAGTAATTTTGAAACTTAAAACTAATGATTATGGATGTAATAGACAAAAAACTAGTAGGTTATCTACAATTAGATGCTAAAAAAACAACAAAAGAATTATCTTTAAACCTGAATCTTTCAGTAACTGCTGTTTATGAAAGAATTAAAAAATTAGAACGTGAAGGAGTAATTTCTAAGTATGTAGCCTTACTTGATAAAAAGAAAATCGATAAAGGTTTTATGGTTGTTTGTAACATTAAATTAGTGCAACATAATGTCGATAGTGTAACTACTTTTGAGAAGGAAATTGTTAAATTAGAAGAAGTTTTAGAATGTTATCACGTAAGTGGTGATTATGATTACATCATTAAAATATATGTAAAAGATATGGATGCTTATAGGGAGTTTATGTTGACGAAGTTGACAACACTTCAACACATTGGAAGCACACATAGTGTTTTTATGATTGGTGAAGTTAAGAATACTACGGTTTTTAATGTATAAATATTTAAACTATAATTATTTTATAAAATTTATAATATTACCTACAAAAATCTTAATTTTGCATAACAAAATAAAATAACACACAAAAAATACAAATATGAGTCAGTTTGATGTAGTAATAATAGGTTCTGGTCCTGGTGGATATGTTTCAGCAATTCGTTGTGCACAATTAGGATTAAAAACCGCAATCATTGAAAAATATTCAACTTTAGGTGGAACATGTTTAAATGTGGGATGTATTCCTTCAAAAGCGATGTTAGCTTCTTCACATCATTATGATGAAATGAAACATTTTGCAGATCACGGAATTGAAGTTTCGGGTGAAGTAAAAGTGAATCTTCAAAAGATGGTTGATAGAAAACAAGCGGTTGTAGATCAAACTTCTGGTGGTGTTAAGTTCTTAATGGATAAAAACAAGATTACCGTTTTTGAAGGATTAGGTTCTTTCGAAGATGCAACTCACGTTAAAGTGACCAAAAATGATGGTTCATCTAAAACTATAGAAGGAAAAAATATCATAATTGCAACAGGTTCAAAACCTTCAAACTTACCTTTTATCACTTTGGATAAAGAAAGAATAATCACTTCAACCGAAGCTTTAAAATTACCAGAAGTTCCTAAACATTTAGTAATTATTGGTGGTGGAGTTATCGGAATTGAATTAGGACAAGTTTATTTACGTTTAGGTGCACAAGTTTCTGTAGTAGAATATATGGACAGAATTATTCCAGGAATGGATAGTTCGTTATCTAAAGAATTAACAAAAGTACTTAAGAAACAAGGAATGAAGTTCTATGTTTCACATAAAGTACAAGCTGTTGATAGAAAAGGAAATGAAGTTATTATAAAAGCAGAAAACAAAAAAGGAGAAGTAATTACTTTAGAAGGAGATTACGCTTTAGTTTCTGTAGGAAGAAAACCTTACACTGCTGGATTAAATGCGGATAAAGCAGGAGTTAAACTTACAGATAGAGGAATGGTTGACGTAAACGATCATTTACAAACAAATGTTTCTAATATTTATGCTATTGGTGATGTGGTTCGCGGAGCAATGTTAGCACACAAAGCTGAAGAAGAAGGAGCAATGGTTGCTGAAATCTTAGCTGGACAAAAACCACACATAGATTATAACTTAATTCCAGGTGTAGTTTATACTTGGCCAGAAGTTGCTGCTGTTGGAAAAACAGAAGAGCAATTAAAAGAAGAAGGTGTTGCTTATAAATCTGGAAGCTTTCCTTTCAAAGCTTTAGGTAGAGCAAGAGCTGGTGGTGATTTAGATGGATTTGTAAAAATCTTAGCTGATGAAAAAACAGATGAAGTTTTAGGAGTTCACATGATTGGTGCTCGTTGTGCAGATTTAATCGCAGAAGCAGTTGTTGCTATGGAATTCAGAGCAAGTGCAGAAGATATTTCTCGTATGAGTCACGCACATCCAACGTTTGCAGAGGCTATTAAAGAAGCTGCATTAGCTGCAACAGATAATAGAGCCTTACACGTTTAAATTGCAATAAATAATTAACTTTTACGTTAGCCTAGATTAACTTAAATTAATTGGTACAATTATTGTGCTATATAATATAAATTATTGCAGTTTTCATAGTATTTATTTAATTGGTTTAAAAAAATATAGAAATTTCCTGCAATATAGAAAGTCCCGTGAAAACGGGACTTTTGTTGTTTAAAAAGGTTGATTTTTATGCTTTAAACAAATTTTTATAAGAATCCCAATGAGCATAAATCAAAAATAAATTTGCTCCTAAAACAAATATAGCAATTGGAAAATCAGAAACTTGAGTTACAGTATGAATCAAGAATATGTTTATTGTAATTGGTAATAAAGCTAATAAAGTTACTTTCATAAATTTTCCACTTAATAAACTTAAACCTGCAATTAATTCTACAGATTTTACCAAAGGCATCATGTATTTTGAGGCCATAATTCCAGTCATCAAAGTTGCCATGTCACCAGTTGGAGCTTCAGCTTCCACTAAGTCAAAGAAATATGCTATTGATGCAAAGACCATTAATGCACCTAAAAGAATTCGAACAATCAAAATTGCAATTTTCATAATGTGTTAATTTTATGGGTTAATCTTCAAATATAAGATTTATTATAATTAAAAAATCACTGATAACCAGTGGCTTATTAACAAAATTTTGAAAGGATTATTTTTTTAGAAACTTTTTATAACCAAAGAATCCTAAAAAGCCAATTAAAATGAAAGGCCAAAGTGAAACAAGAAAAGCCAAAATATTTTCAAGAATAAACCAACCACTTTTTAAACTTTCCCAAATTTGTAATCCAATATTTGGTCTGTATGAATTCAGGCTTTTTTCATTAGCAATCATTTCTTGTGTTATAGTTTCATCTTGATAAATTTGAAGCGTCAAAGTGCTAAAATTCACTTGATCTTCTAATGATAAATTTTGTAATTTATTAGTGTCATTTTGTTCTTTTTTATCATCTAAAGTATCTTCTGCTCCAACAATTTGATTCAACTTTTTCCCTTTAGTATCAATAGCTTTTGCTAATCTATCTTCAGAAGACGTACTTCTATTTTGAGCCATTTTATTAGATAACATTTGTAAAGTAACATCATCAGCTTTAATAACTCTATAATTTAAGAAATGAATTTGCTTAGCAATAGTTTTAATTACAGTGTCTAATTGCGTATTTGGAACTCGAATGGTAATATCATTTTCAACTTGATATTTTGTAGAAACCAAAGTACTATCTTGACTCATTTTAGTTTTGTCTTCCTCTAAAATAGTACTTTGCAAGTTAGTGTAAGTCACAAATCCTCCAAATTTAACGGTTGCATCTTCAATTTGATTCGTGGATTTTGCCACATTTTTGACTTTAAATTTAATGTCAGCAGTTCTTACAAATTTCCGATTACTTTTTGGGTCAACTTTTGCTGCTGATGAAGAGACTGCTTCATTTTTTTCTACAGCATCATAGTTTGATTCAATTGAGGATTCTTCAGTTCTCTCTTGTGATTGTTTACAAGAAATAGCAAAACCAATTACTAGTAATGCTAATACAACGTTTACTCTTTTGTTCATAAATTCATCTTTTAAAGGTTTATTGATAATTATTTAATTTTTTTAAGGAATAAGTAGTTTTATTATCAATAGAAATGAATTTCAGAGGTTTATGTTTTAGAAAGTAAACTAAAAATCATGCCAAGTTTTATCGATGTTGTTTTTATCTAAAACTATTTTTATTGTATTTTTGAAATTCAAATAAAAAGCATTGAGAACTTCTATAATAAAGCCCATTCAAAATCCAATAGAATTCAAAAAACAAATCTTAGATTGGTCACAGCAGTTTAGAGAAGTTGTTTTGTTAGATTCAAACGTTTCATATAATAAAGATTCAAAATATTCAAGTTATGATTTAGTTTTAGCTGTTGATGCTTTCATGGCTATAAAAACGGACTATACAAATGCTTTTGAGGATTTATATGAATATCAGTCCCGAATGAAAGATTGGTTATTTGGTTATATGTCTTATGATTTAAAAAATGATATTGAGGATTTAAAGTCTAAAAATTTTGATGGATTACAATTTCCTGATTTATATTTTTTTCAACCTAAGAAATTATTTTTTCTAAAAGGAAATCAATTGGAAATTCAATATCTAAATATGTGTGATGATGAGGTTGAGGTTGATTTTGATGAAATTTTAAATCACCAATCACCAATTACCAATCACCAATCACCTAAAATAAATCAACGAGTTTCCAAAGAAAGATATATTGAAAAGGTTTCTAAAATGTTAGATTATATTCATCGTGGTGATATTTATGAAGCAAACTTTTGCATGGAATTTTTTGCAAAAGATGTTCAAATTAATCCATTACAAGTTTATAATGATTTGAACGAAATTTCAGAACCACCTTTTGCTGTTTATTTTAAGAATAAAGATAATTTTTTGATATCAGCTTCACCAGAACGTTATTTGAAAAAGGTAGATGCTAAAATTATTTCGCAGCCTATAAAAGGAACTGCTAAGCGAAGTTTTGATATGGAATTAGATGAAGAACTTAAAGTTAACTTATCTAAAGATGCTAAAGAACGTTCAGAAAACATAATGATTGTCGATTTAGTTAGAAATGATTTATCGCACACAGCTACAAAAGGAAGTGTTCAAGTAGAAGAATTATGTCAAGTTTACACATTTAAGCAAGTTCATCAAATGATTTCTACAGTAGTTTCAAATGTAGAAAACACAACTTCACCCATCCAAATTATAAAATCTACTTTTCCTATGGGAAGCATGACTGGTGCTCCAAAAATTTCAGCCATGAAAATCATTGAAGAACTAGAAGAAACCAAAAGAGGTTTGTATAGTGGAGCAGTAGGATATTTTACTCCAAACGGAGATTTCGATTTTAACGTTGTAATTCGAAGTATTTTATACAATTCATCCAATCAATATTTATCGTTTTCTGTCGGAAGCGCAATAACTTCACAATCAATTCCTGAGAAAGAATATGAAGAATGCTTATTAAAAGCAAAAGCCATGTTTGAGGTTTTGTTAAACAAATAATACTTATTTTTGAGCATGCAAAATCAATTTCAAGACCAACTACAAAAACAATTCACTTTTATAAAAGAAAAAAAACTTCTTTTAGCCATAAGTGGTGGAATTGACAGTATGGTTTTATTGCATTTATTTCATGAATTAAAATTTGATATTACGGTTGCTCATTGCAACTTTAGTTTACGTGATGTAGAAAGTGATGCTGATGAAGAATTTGTAAAATCAACTTGTGAAGCATTAAAAATTCCGTATTATATTCAGAAATTTGATACTAATGGATTTGCTTCTGATTATAAACTTTCCATTCAATTAGCGGCTCGAAAATTACGTTATGATTGGTTTTCTGAACTTTTAACCGATAAAAAATTAGATTATGTTTTAACGGCTCATCATTTGGATGACGAAATTGAAACGTTTTTAATCAATCTAACTCGTGGAACTGGTTTAGAAGGTTTAACCGGAATTCCAGTAAAAAATGAAAAAACAATTCGTCCTTTATTAAAATTTTCAAGAGAACAGATTGAAACTTTTGCTAAAGAGAACAACATAAAATGGAGAGAAGACTCGAGTAATGCTTCCAATAAATATTTGCGAAATAAATTACGACATGATGTAGTTCCAATTTTGAAAGAATTGAATCCAAGTTTTATGAATTCGTTTCAAAATACTTTGGATAATTTAAAACAAAGTCAGTCTTTAGTTGATGATGCTTCTCGAATTGTTTACAGAAAAGTGGTTCAGGAAGAAGAACATCAAAAGAAAATCAATATTTCAGAATTAAAACAACTAGAAAATTATGAAGCTTATCTTTTTCAATGGTTGAAACCTTTAGGATTTTCAGCTTGGGAAGATATTTATGATTTAGTTGATGCTCAATCAGGAAAACAAGTTTTTTCAGAACATTATTTCTTATTAAAAGATAGAGATTATTTGATTGTTTCTGAGAAAAATCAGAATGATAATCAAAATATATATAAAATTGAAAAAGAGGTCTTAGAAGTTAAAAAACCCTTAAAATTAGCAATAAGTAAGGTAGATGACATTTCTAATCTTTCAAATACAACTATATTTGTTGACGAAGAAAAGATATCATTTCCTTTAGTCATTCGTAAATGGCAAGAAGGAGATTTTTTTTATCCTTCAGGAATGAACGGTAAAAAGAAAGTCAGTAAATATTTTAAAGACGAAAAATTTTCTTTGATAGACAAACAAAATCAATGGTTACTTTGTTCAAATGATGAGATAATTTGGATTATAAATCACAGAGCAGACGAACGATTCATTGCAAACAACAAAACAAAAAACATAATAAAACTAGAAACAAAATAATGAAGAAAATTCTTTTAAGTTTAGTACTTTTAGTTTCCTTTTTAGGAAATTCACAAATATTAGATCCAGTTAAATGGAAATCAAAAGTCGTTCAAAAATCAGACACAGAATTTGAATTGGTTATGGAAGCAGCCATCGATACAGATTGGCATTTATATTCACAATTCACACCAGACGGAGGAGCACAACCTTTAGTTTTTACTTTTAAAGGAAGTGGTAAAGACTTTAAATTAGTTGGGAAAACTAAGGAAGGAAAATACAAAAAAACATACAATGACATTTTTGAAGTTGACGAATATTATTTTTCTAAGAAAGCAACATTCACCCAATTAATAAAAGTTACCAATCCCAATCTAAAAGAGATTAAAGTACTTTTAGAAGGACAATCTTGTATTGAAGGAAAGTGTATTCAAGAAGAAGATAACTTGACTTTCAAATTACCAGCAATTAAAGTTGTAGAAAAAGTAGAAGAAGTTGTAAAAGAGGAACCAATAGAAGAAGTTGTTCCAGTAGAAGTTGCTTCTAATGATATTGATTCAACGGATGTAACTATTGCAAACGTTTCTGAAACAAAAGAAACAAAAGAAACAACTGAAACAAATAAAACAACAACTTCTAATGAACCAATAGAAGAGAAAAAAGGTTTATGGACTATTTTCTTTTTAGCATTTCTTGGAGGTTTTGCAGCATTGTTAACACCTTGTGTATTTCCAATGATACCAATGACAGTGAGTTTCTTTACAAAACAAAGTAAAACTAAAGCTGAGGGAAAACGAAATGCAATACTTTATGGTGTTTCAATCATTTTAATCTACGTTTTATTAGGAACTTTAGTAACAGGAATTTTTGGAGCAGATGCTTTAAATGCCTTATCAACTAACGTTTGGTTTAATGTAATTTTCTTTGGATTATTAGTGTTTTTTGCAACATCATTTTTAGGAGCATTTGAGATTGTATTACCAAATTCATGGGCAAATAAAGTTGACAAACAAGCGGATAGAGGTGGATTTGTCGGAATATTATTCATGGCTTTAGCTTTAGCAATTGTATCATTCTCATGTACTGGACCAATTGTTGGAACATTATTAGTAGAAGCAGCTTCAAAAGGTGGATTAGCACCAATTGTAGGTATGGTTGGATTTTCATTAGCATTAGCGTTACCATTTATGTTATTCGCAATGTTCCCAGGTTGGATGAATTCATTACCAAAATCAGGTGGTTGGTTGAACACAGTAAAAGTATCTTTAGGATTTTTAGAATTGGCTTTAGCGTTCAAATTCTTATCAAATGCAGATTTAGTAGTTCAAGGACATTATTTAGAAAGAGAGTTATTCTTAATCATTTGGATTGTAATTTTTGGAGCTTGGGCAATGTACTTATTCGGAAAATTAATGTTACCGCATGATAGTCCAATTTCACATTTATCTGTGGGAAGATTATATATGGCAATTTTGGTTTCTATGTTTACCTTATACTTAATTCCTGGACTTTGGGGAGCACCTTTAAAATTAATTTCAGGATTTCCACCACCAATGACTTATAGTGAAAGTCCAAATGGAGTAGGTTATAAGTTTGAAGGAAATGTTGGAGAAATTTCTGCTTTACCAGAACACGCACACAAAGGACCACACGGAATTGTTGCTTTTCATGATTACGAACAAGGTTTAGCTTACGCGAAAGAAGTTGGGAAACCAATATTATTAGACTTTACAGGATATGCTTGTGTAAACTGTAGAAAAATGGAAGACTTCGTTTGGTCTACACCAGAAATTTTACCAATGTTAAAAGAAGAATTTGTATTGATTTCATTATATGTTGATTCAAAAGCAGAATTACCAAAAGCAGATCAATACGTTTCTCCTGAAACAGGAAAAGAAATTGTTACTGTAGGAAATAAATGGAGTGACTATCAAATTACAAGATACCAAAATAACGCCCAACCTTATTATATTATCTTAGATGATGAAGGTAAAGATTTAACAAAACCAGTTGGCTATACACCAGATGTTGAAGAATATAAAGCTTGGTTAAATGAAGGTTTAGTAGCTTTTAAGAAATAATTTTATATTGTCATTCTGAACTTAATTCAGAATCTAAAAATCCCAATCATTAGTTTTGATTGGGATTTTTTTTTAATCTGTTTCTTCTAAAGAAAATATTTCTTCCACTGGTTTTTCAAAATATCTTGCTAATTTTAAAGCTAATAGAGTAGAAGGAACATACTTTCCTTTTTCCATAGCGTTTATGGTTTGTCGGCTGACTTCTATTTGTTTGGCCAATTCTTCTTGCGAAATGTTTTTGATGGCTCGTAATACTTTTAAATTATTAGTCATCTTGATTGGTTTTATTTAGTTTGTAAATCGTGTAGTGAAATCTAATGATAAAGAATATCAACAAGGTGAACATATTATAAAATAATACATTTAAATAAGGCATACCATATATAAATAAAGTAAAAAATAATATTAAAGCATAATTAAAATAGGTTGCCCAAACTAAGCTTTCATATCTAATTTTTGATATCATTTCATCTTCTTCTTTAAGTTTTGAAAACCCAATAAAAATGCCACCTAAAATCATTCCAATTGTCAATAATTCATCTGAAATACTGTTGGTAATTATATCAAAAAAACCAGGTTTTTCTCCAATAGATTCTTGATAAATTGCAAAAACGTCTACCGTTAAAAAATCATCTGGAGAAGTATTAAAAATAGAACTTGAGATTATCAGTAATAAACTCGGTACAAATAAAACCCATCCTAAGGTTTTAAAGCTGTTCGGAAAAAGGAAACGTGTTTTCATAAGAAATGATTTTAAATTCATTTCAAATGTAAAGTATATTTTACATATAGACAAATAAAATTTACATAAAGTAAAATTTACTATACTGTTTATTCCACTCTTTTTTCAATATAATCTGAATTTAATAGATACAAAGCTCCCATATATTGAAGGTCGAACGAAACTAAATCACCCACTTGATATTTCTTTTCAGAATTACTAATATCAATTACAGTCATGTCTGAACTAGAATCAATAATTGTGATGGCTTTATTTGTTGGGGCTAAATATTGAGGTTGCATATCCAATAATCCAATATCTAAAATAGCTCTTAAAGAAGTTTGACTTAAATCTGCATTTTCATCTACTTCATAAGTGTGACCCGCTACATTTTCTCCTAATTCACCTGTCGGATTATTTGGTTTTTCAGTTACTTCTATGATTTCAGCATAAAGTTTAAATACATCATTATGCATACCTTCAATGGTTTCTCCTGTAAACAAATCTTTTGCGAAAAATAAAGCTTCACCAATTCGAAAATGATTAACAGCCATTGGTCGAGCATTCTTTAGCATCAAGGGAATTGCAACCGAAGTTCCACCAGAAACCCAAGGAATTTTTACATTGAATTTAGCTTCAATAAGTTGTTTATATAAACTCAATTGAATTAATTTATCTTGTGTTGGCATTACACCGCTTAAACAGTTTAAATTTGTTCCAATTCCTCTAATTTCGATATTTGGAAGACTAAAAATTTGTTCGTAAAAAGACATTAATTCTTCTCCTAAAACTCCTTCACGCAAATCTCCCATTTCGATCATAATGATAATTTTATGGGTTTTATTTTGACGTTTGGCTTCTTCAGATAAAAGTTTGATGGTGTAAATTTCGGTATTGAAACTTACATCAGCATATTTTACGATTTTTGCAATATTCAGTTTTGAAGGTGGCTTTATGTAAACCGTTTGAATCTCTGGTTTTAGTTTTTTGATTTTCTTCAAATTACTAATTCGAGAATCGTGCATTTCCATTACACCTAAATCAATTACTTCTTTTAGATAAATAGTATTTCCACAAAGTAATTTGGTTACAACACCCCATTCTATATGTCTCTCTTTAAAAAGAGTATCAAGAAAAGTATAGTTTTCTTTTAATTTTTGTCTATATAATTTTAAAAATGCCATTATTCAATTATTTTTCTAGGAATAGATTTAGATATACGTGATAAAAACTCATAATTCAATAAATTATTTAACTCTCCAAAGGAAGAAACGGAAATAGATAAATCACCTTGATTTCCAATTAAAACCACTTCATCTCCTTTTTTAATATGTTCGATTTCTGAAACATCTAAAGATAACATATTCATGTTTATGGTTCCAATTACACCACAACGTTTTCCATCAATTAAAACGCGACCTTGATTGCTCAAAGAACGACTATATCCATGAGAATATCCTAAAGGAATAGTTGCAATTTTCATATTTTCTTTGGCCATGTAACTGGTTCCATAACCAATAAATTCTCCTGATTTTACTCGTTTTACATTCATAATTTCACTTTTCCATGAAATTACGCGTTGTAATGGATCAATTTTTTTCTTGTTAGAATTAAGGTAAGTTACCAAAACTTCAGGACTTGGCCACAAACCATATTGTAAAATTCCAATTCTCACTAAATCCATTTGCGTTTCTGGAAACATCATGGAAGCAGCTGAACAAGCTGTGTGTTTTATTTTAGCTTCAATTCCGTGTGATTTGAAAATTTCTATAGCTTCATTAAATCGTTTGATCTGACTTTCGACTCTGTAATAGTTTGAAATACTTTCAGCTCCAGCATAATGAGTACAAATTCCAACAAAATCAAGATATTTTGCCTCTTTAATTAAATATTTTGCCAATCTTGAAAGTTCTTTTTTAGAAAAACCAGTTCGGTTCATTCCAGTTTCAATTTCAATATGAATTTTGGCTTTTGTTTTTAATTTTTTGGCTGTTTTTGTTGCTGAAGCCAAACGATAACGTTCAAAAACAAAAAATTGAATTTCATTTTCGATTACCCAATTTAAATCGTCATCGGCTACGAAACCCATAATCATAATGGTTACTTTGTTTCCTAAAGTTTTAAAAACAATTTTAGCTTCTTCTACATCAAAAACTGAAAAATGATTGACTCCGCTTTGATGAGCCATTGTAACAAATTCTTTGATGCCATGACCATAAGCATTTCCTTTAACGACTGAAGAAAAAATTACTTTTTTACCCAACATTTTTTTTAAAAATGCGAGATTATTTTGATAAGCTTTTTGATTTATTTCTATGATAGAATTTCTATGCATTTAAAATTTCTTTTGTAATTTGATGGAATAGTTTTATGCCTGTTTCAATAATTTCGTCAGGAAAATCATAATCAGGATTGTGTAACGCTGGTGTGTTTTCTCCTGAACCTAAGCCCAACATTGCTCCTTTAAAGTTTTGAGTAAATAACCCAAAGTCTTCACCAAAAGTAAAAGGAAGCTCTTTTTCTAGAATATCCAAATTAAGATTTGAAGCCGATTTTCTAATAAAATTTACTGCTTCACTATTATTTTCATTGGCTTGAAAACTTTCTGTCCATTCGATTTTTGTTTTCAAATTAAATTTAGTGGCAATTTTGGTTACATTTTCTTCTAAATTTAATTCTATAATTCTCATTTGAGCATTACTATTGCTTCTAACTGTGAAATGAACTTCACCATAACCAGCAGAAACACCATAAGCTTTTTCGCCCATATTGATGTGAATAGGAGTGATGAGACAATACTTTTTAGAAGAAACGTCAGTATTGATTTTTGAGTTAAAAACCTGAATAATTTCGGCTATAGCCAATGAAGGATTGATTCCGTTTTCAGGTTCACCTGCGTGAGAAGTTTTTCCGTTTAATTGAATAATCATACTGTTGACAGCACAAGTAAACGTATTTTCTTTAATTACAATTTGATGTTTTTTAAATCCGGGAAGATTGTGTAATGCAAAGGCAAAATCAGGTTTTATAGCATCAAAATTAGAGTCATTTAAAACTCTTTTGGCACCATTTCCGTCTTCTTCTGCAGGTTGAAACAAAAGCATTACGGTTCCTTTTTCTAAAGGATTTTCATGCAATGTTTTTGCCATTCCACACAGAATAGCCATATGACCATCATGCCCACATTTATGAGAAACTACTTCGTAAATTGATTTATAATCAAACGAATTAATTTCTTGAATAGGTAAAGCGTCTAATTCACATCGAAATAGTATTGATTTTCCTTCTTCTTTTCCTTTATAAATAGCCAAAATCCCTACACCACCAAGATTTGTAATCACTTGATTGGGTTTATATTTCGCTAGAAAATCTAAAACTCTTTGAGCAGTTTTAGATTCATTTCCCGAAACTTCAGGATGTTTATGTAACTCTTGTCTTAATTGAATAAGTTCTTCCAAAATGTATTATTTCGTTAAACGCATTTCCAAATATTTATTGGTAAAGCCTAATTTTTCATATAAACCTTTTGCTGGATTATCTGGCTCAACGTGTAAAGCAATATTTCCTTCAGCAGTATCAATCGCTTTTTGCATTAGTTTTTTACCAAAACCTTTTCCACGTTGACTATTATCCACAGCAATGTAAACTAAGATGTTTTCTGGAATAAAGTCTTTCATTCCTGTATTGTTTAAGATTACAACACCTACAATTTTTTCATTGTCTAAACCAACGATTATATTTCCTCCTTTTGCAGGATTCATGGCATAATCGATGCATTTTAAAATGTCTTCCGTTTTGTCACCATATTGTTCTAAATGAGTGAATAGAAAATTGGCAATAATTTGATGTGTATAAACACTATGTTCTCCAGTTTCTGGATTAATGATTTTAAATTCCATTGTTATTTTTTTTGTAATGATAATTTGATAGTAAAATGAACGTGATTAAAGATACGCTAATTCCGAATATATTTGCATCTAAATGTTCAGGTAAATTTATATTAAAGGGTAATTTATTATTTGAAAGAATAAGTCCAATCGTTGTTGAACCACCTAATAACATACTCCAAAAAGCCGCAATAGGATTACTTTTTTTCCAAAATAAAGCTCCAAGAACTGGCACAAATAAACCAGAAACCATGAAAGCGTAGGAGTAGAGCATTAATTCTAATACATTTTGCATTTGAGAAGCTAAAAGAATCGCAAAAACTCCAACTAAAAGCGTCACGATTTGTGATAGTTGTAATAATTTTTTCTGTGTTAATTCTTTTTTATAGAACTTAGAAATAATATCTGTAACAATATTTCCAGAAGCAGCCATTAAACAACTATCAGCCGTAGAAAGAATTGCTGAAAAATAAGAGGATAACATTAATCCCATTAAACCAATTGGTAAAATGGTACTTAATAAAATAGGTAATCCCATTTCGCTATCCATTGTTGAAGCATCTGTTATGCCATCAAACATTCCTTGTGTTGCAGCTACTTTAGCTAACATTCCAAGAATTACACCCATAAAAGCCATTATTGGCCATTCGAATAGACCTGCAATAAACCAAGCTTTTTTGGCTTCTTTTTCATCTTTACAGGCATAAATTCTTTGGTATAATGTCATACCAATAAACCAAATCGGAATTATAGTAACGGACCAATTTAAAAGTTGGTGCCAAGAAACATTAGTTAAGGATAAATATTCAGGAGCTAACGTTGCTTTGATGACATCATAACCACCAACTGCGTTATAAGCAATCGGAATTCCGATGAAAACTAAACCAACAATTAAAATTATCCATTGAATGGTATCCGTATAAATTACAGCTTTTAAACCTCCAACAGCAGTATAAACTACTGCAATTGCTCCCATAACTACTAATGCCCATTGTAAATCTAATCCATCAATTGTGGCAGAAGCTAATTTGGCTCCAGCTAAAACTTGCGAACTAGTAAATCCAATATAACCAATGGCAGAGATAATTCCGGCTAACAAAGCTACTTTTCCGTTATAAAAATGATTGAATATTTGAGGAAAGGTGAAGAACTTATGTTGATGACCTAATTTGCTCACCTTCGGAATTAAGAAAACGGCACTTAACCAAGCACCAATAAGTCCTGTAAACAACATCCATGATCCAGAAATTCCCATGGTGAATCCTAATCCACCTAAACCAATTGAAAATCCACCACCAACATCAGTTGCTACAACTGATAAGCCAATGTGCCAGCTGCTCATGTTTCTTCCACTAACGTAAAAATCTTCGGAGGATGTGTTTTTTCTGTAAAAATAAAAGCCTACACCTAGCATTGCTATCATGTAGACCACAAAGATTAAATAATCTATTGTGTGCATTCTTTATTATTTTAGATTAATTGTCTACGATGGAATTTTTCCAAAAGACAAGATGCAAAACCTTGCAAAAGATGAAAATAAGATTGATTTAAGATTAAAATCAATAGAAGGTACTTATAGAACCGTCTTATTTTCAAAATAATTATGCAAAGGTAAGAAAATTATAGGGAATTCATATTTTGGATAAAAAAACTGAATTAAATATTTGGAAAATTCAAATTATTTTTTGCATATTTGTATCAGTATAAGCCATTTAAATAAAAGTATAAGCCATGTTAGTAAAAGTATTTGGAAGCGCCGTCTTTGGTGTTGAAGCCACAACCATTACCGTAGAGGTAAACATTGATAAAGGAATTGGATATCATTTAGTAGGATTACCAGATTCCGCCATAAAAGAAAGCAGTTACCGAATTGCTGCTGCACTCAAAAACAATAACTACGAACTTCCTGGAAAAAAGATTACGATAAATATGGCCCCAGCCGATTTGCGTAAAGAAGGTTCTGCTTATGACTTAACATTAGCAGTCGGAATTCTCGTTGCATCTTATCAAATAAAAGCAGAAACCTTATCGGAATATGTCATTATGGGAGAACTTTCATTAGATGGAGGATTACAACCCATAAAAGGGGCTTTGTCTATAGCCATAAAAGCTAAAGAAGAAGGATTTAAAGGATTGTTTTTACCGATTCAGAACGTTAAAGAAGCCGCAATAGTCGAAGGACTAGATGTTTACGGAATTGAAAATGTAATGCAAATCATTGATTTCTTTGAAGGAAGAGGAACTATTGAGCCTACAGTTATTGATACTAAAGAAGAATTTAGTAAAACTTTAGAATTTCCGGAACACGACTTTAGCGATGTCAAAGGACAAGAATCAATCAAACGTTGTATGGAAATTGCAGCTGCTGGTGGACATAATATTATTTTAATAGGACCACCAGGTTCAGGAAAAACTATGTTAGCCAAACGTTTACCTAGTATTTTGCCACCAATGACGATGAAAGAAGCTTTGGAAACCACAAAAATTCATTCTGTTGCCGGAAAAACAAAAGAAGGTGGATTGATGGCACAAAGACCTTTTAGAAGTCCACATCATACTGCAAGTTCTGTTTCGTTAGTTGGTGGAGGAAGTTATCCGCAACCTGGAGAAATTTCTTTAGCACACAACGGAGTTTTATTTTTAGATGAATTACCCGAATTCAAGAGAGAAGTTCTAGAAGTCATGCGACAACCTTTAGAAGATAGGGAAGTCACGATTGCTAGAGCTAAATTTACAATAACATATCCATCTTCATTTATGTTGGTGGCTAGTATGAATCCAAGTCCAGGGGGTTATTTTAATGATCCTGATGCACCAGTTACATCTTCACCTATGGAAATGCAACGTTATTTGAGTAAAATTTCTGGACCCTTATTAGATAGAATTGATATTCATATTGAAGTCACACCAGTTCCATTTGAAAAATTGACAGAAACTAGAAAAGCTGAGTCTAGTGTTGAAATTCGAAAAAGAGTTACAAAAGCTAGGGAAATTCAGTCTTTGAGATATGAGAGTTTTGAAAATTTGCATTATAATGCACAAATGAGTAGCAAGCAAGTCAGACAATATTGCGAATTGAGTGAAGCCTCTTTACAAATGTTAAAAACAGCTATGGAACGCTTGAATTTATCAGCAAGAGCTTATGATAGAATTTTAAAAGTAGCCAGAACTATTGCTGATTTGGAACAATCAGAAAATGTGAATTCTAATCATATTGGTGAAGCTATTCAATATAGAAGTTTGGATAGAGATGGTTGGTTGGGATAGCATGAAATGCATCCCTGAATTGCCTCCAGCTTCAGCTGGAGGATCTAAAAATCAATTCCAAATCAAAATCAAAAATCTATGCCATTCATAAAAATATACATCCATTTAGTATGGAGTACAAAAAGTAGAAAACCATTTTTAAATACAATAGAATCAAGAAAATTAGTTTGGAATCATATTAAAGAAAATGCTAAAGAAAAGAATATTTATATTGATTTCATAAATGTTTATGAAGATCATTGTCATTGTTTAATTTTATTAGGTAGTGATCAAAATATTAAAAAAGTGGTTCAACTATTAAAAGGAGAATCATCTTTTTGGATTAATAAAAACAGTCATTTATTTCCCAATTTGAAAGGAGAAAAATTTGGTTGGCAAGAAGAATATTATGCTTTGTCAGTTTCTAATTCTGTATTAAATAAAGTTCGAAACTATATAAAAAATCAAGAAGAACATCATCGCAAAAAATCATTTCAAGAAGAATGTGATTTGATTGTTGAGGAGTTTAAAGATTTGGCTAAAGCCTATAATTTTGATTGTAGTTCCTCCAGCTGAAGCTGGAGGGAATTCAAAAACAGAAAGGAATTCAAAAAATGGAGGTAATTCAAAAATAATAGTTATCAGATTAATTATTCTTCAACCAAAGATTTCTATATGATTTATCTTTATCATAATCTTTGGCTTGTTTTTCTATATTGAAAACTCTGTTTTGTCTTGGATCGTTTCCTACACCAGCTAAATAAGCCCAATTTCCCCAATTACTACAAACATCATAATCAATCAATTGTTGTTCGAAATAAGCAGCTCCAATTCTCCAATCGATGTTTAATTCATTGCAAAAATAACTGGCTACATTTTGTCGTCCACGATTACTCATAAAACCTGTTAATTTTAACTCAAGCATATTTGCATTTATAAAATCAGAATTTGTAGAACCATTTATCCATTGTGAAAGTAATTTTTCGTTTAAAGATTTTGAGTTTTGTTTTTCGGATTTTATGCCTTCGAACAAGAAAAATTTTGTTTGATATTTTTTGAACATAAATCTAAAAAAGTCACGCCAAAGTAATTCGAAAATTAACCAATAAGTAGAATCATTTGCTTCAAATTGCGATTCATATTTTTTTATTTCACTATAAATAAATCTTGGAGAAATACAACCATTTGCTAACCAAGCTGAAAACTTAGAAGAATAATCAGCACCAATCATTCCGTTTCGAGTTTCTTTATAATTGGATAAACATTGACTTTCATAAAAATAATGATTTAATCTTTTGAGCGCTTCTGTTTCACCTCCTTTAAACTCAATTGCAGCTCTTGAATCTATTTCTTCAGATTCTAATCCCAATTCATTCAAACTTGGAAGTTTCATTTCTGGAATTTCAGATGAATTTATCTTTTCAGGTTTATCAAATGCTTTTCTGATTGTTGCATCTTTCTCTGTTTTTTTTCGAAAGGTTGTAAATGTATCAGGAATATCTTTTATTGAAAAAGGTAAATCTTCCGCATGATATAAAGTGCTTGTACTTATGGATTCAAATTCGCAACGCAGTTTAAAAAGCTCATTGGCTACTAATGTTTTAGTTTGTTTTTCTTCAAAAGCTACTTCACGCTTTGCAAATACTTTTTGAATTTTATATGCTGAAACAATTTTTGGAATTTCTATTTCGGGTTTTCCTTTTACAATTAATAATCCAGAACCAATTTCTCTTAAATTCTTATCTAAATCCGCTAATGATTCTAATAAAAATTGAGTTCTAAAAGGACCTGTTTTTTTAAATCCAAATGAAGTAGTTTCAAAATGAGCTTCATCAAAACAATAAACACAAACTAGTTGATTGCTTTGTGCAATTGCTTTTACAAGTGTTTCATTATCTTTCAATCGTAAATCGGTTTTGAACCAAACTAATGCAGTTTTCATTATAATTCGTTTATGTTTTTTAAATAATAATCAGCTTGTTGTAATAATTCTACTTTGTCTTCGGGTTTCATTTTTCTCCATACATTGTACATCATTCCAATTCTTGGATTTTTACCTAATTTATCTTCATTTTTATCATAAAAATTCCAATATAAACTATTAAAAGGACATGATTTTTCTCCTGTTTTTAGTGCTTTCTTATAAAAACAAGTACCACAATAATGGCTCATTTTATCAATGTAACTGGCAGAACTTACATAAGGTTTTGTACCCACAATTCCTCCATCAGCAAACTGACTCATACCACGAGTATTTGTTATTTCGACCCATTGTATGGCATCAATATATATTCCTAAATACCAAGCGTCAACTTCATCAGGATGAATTCCTGCTAAAAGAGCAAAATTTCCAGTAATCATTAACCTTTGAATATGATGAGCATAGGCATAATCTAAAGATTGATTAATCGCATCTTTCATACAATTCATTTTAGTTTTTCCATTCCAAAACCAATCGGGTAATTTTTCTTGATTGTTGAAATAATTCATTTGAGCATATTCAGGCATTTTTAGCCAATAAATTCCTCGCATATATTCGCGCCAACCAATTATTTGACGTACAAAGCCTTCTAATTGATTGAATTCAATTTCGTTGGGACGATTTTGCCATTCAGAAACACAAACTTCAATAACTTCTTGTGGAGAAATCATTTTAATGTTCATTGAAAAAGAAATTCTAGAATGATATAATGACCATTCATTTGGTGTCATTGCATCTTGAAAACTTCCAAATAAATGCAAACAATTTTTGACAAAAAAATCAAGTAATTCTAAGGATTGTTCTCGATTTATAGGCCAAACAAAATTCTTTTCATCTATATTACCAATGGTTTTTATATCCGTTTTTTTGATTTCATTTACTATATCTGAAACATCATTATTGAAAATTAAAGGTGGAGTTGGTTTGTGTTCTTTCGGAATTTTCTTTCGGTTTTCGCCATCATAGTTCCATTTTCCAGTTACAGGTTTGTCTCCTTCCATTAAAACATTGTGTTTTTTACGCATGGCACGATAAAAACTTTCTAATAAAAATGTTTTTTTCCCTTCAAAGAAAGTTTCAAGTTCTGTTCTTGACGTATAAAAATGTTCAGAATCAACAACCGAATTTAAAATGGATAATGAATTGCAAAAGTTTTTCAATAACTCATCTAATCTATATTCATCAGGAAATTGGTATTCAAAATTGGTAAATTGATGTTTTTCAATTAAATACTGAATGTTTTTGTCAAATGATTGTAAGTTGTTTTCATAATTAAGATTGATATAAATTACTTGATGTTTATTTTTTATTAATTCATTGGCAAATGATTTCATAGCCGAAAAGAAGCCTACAATTTTTTGAATATGATGGGTTGCATAATCTGTTTCTGTTCGAATTTCCATTAAAAGATAAGTCACAGAATCATCTTTGGTTTTAAACCACGAATGATTACTGTTTAATTGATCTCCTAGAATTAATCTTAAAGTTTTCATGTTCATTATTTATTCATTCTGCATTTATCACTACAATATTTAACCTCTTCCCAAACTTTCTCCCATTTTTTACGCCATGTGAAAGGTTTTTGGCAAACCAAACAAATTTTAGTCGGTAAGTTTTGTTTTTTTACTCCTCGCATTTTTAGGTTTATTAGGATTGGTAACATGCTTTTGTAAAATACGTTTTCCTTCTTCTTTCACTTCATCTTTTTTACGGAAACTCCAAACAATATCACTGGCATATTTTCGAGTTTTTTCAATGTTTACTATTGGTTCTGGATAATCTTTACCTATTTCGCAATTATAAAATTGTTGTTCAATTAAACTCATTTTCCAAGGTTCATGCAATAAATGAACAGGAATATCTTTTAATTCGGGCAACCATTGTTTTATAAAAACTCCATCCGAATCATGTTCTTCTGAATTTTTTATAGGATTGTAAATTCGTATCGTATTTATGCCAGTTGTACCAGATTGCATTTGAATTTGCGGATAATGAATTCCAGGTTCATAATCTAGAAATTGACGAGCTAAAAAATGTAATTCACGCCAATCTTGCCAAAGGTTAAAAGTAAAAAATGAAACAACCATAGCTCTCATTCTGAAGTTTATATAACCTGTTTCAACCAAGCATCGCATGCATGCATCAACAATTGGAACACCTGTTTTTCCTTTTTGCCAAGCTTTTATATAGGTTTCATTTTTTGGTTTTATTAAGCTGTCATAAGCTCTGTTGGCATTTTCGAATTCCATTTCACACTCATCTTCAAACTTTTGCATAAAATGACAGTGCCAATGTAATCTTGAGACAAAATTTAATATAGCTCGTTTATTTTTGGAAGATTCGTAAAATTGATTGGTATATTGATAAACCATTCGCATACTGATGTTTCCATAAGTTAAATAGGGTGATAAACGACTGCATCCTTTTCGACTTAAAGCAGGTTTTGAAATATGTTTGCTATAATTGACATAGCGTTCTTTTACAAAACTATCTAAATATCTCCAAGCGAAATTTTCACCACCTTGTTGAAAGTTTTTATTGTGAGTAGTAATTTCAGGATTTAAGGGTTTTCCTTTTATGTATTGATATTTATCGTTGTTTAAATTTTCGAAATTTAGTTTTTTTAAGTCAATTATTTTTGGAGTGTCACGCATTACGTTTTCCCATCTTTTGTCCCAATTTTTTCGCGATTTTAATTTTCGGATGACACCATGCATTTGAAATTGTTTCCAAAGGATTTTATTGTTATCAAAATAAAACTGCATTTGAATATCTCTGTCAAAAGTGATTTTATTTCCAATTTCTTGATGTGAAAAAACGTTTTTGATGGTATATTCTTCTGTTAATTGACTAAAAATGCTTTCAACTTCATTGTGAAAAACATATATTTTTGAGTTTACACTATCTAATTTTGATTGCATATCCTGTAAAGATTCATATACAAATCTCCAATGACGAACATCTGAATCATCATAGTTCATGACAGAAGGTTCAAAAACATAAAGTAATAAAATAGGTAAATTTTGTTGAGAAGCATAAAAAAGTGGTTCGTGATCTGTAAATCGTAAATCACGTTTTAACCAAACTATATTTATGTCTTTTTTACTCAATTTTATAAAAGGGATATAAGTTCTTTATTAGGTTTTGCATAACTCAAGCGGTCAATTCTTTTAGTTAGGTGATAACTGTCTAAACCAGTACAAGTAATTGTTTTGGCTTTTTCTATGTCAATATAACCATCAACAAATAAACTGTCATTTGGAATGTAAATATCTTTGACTTGACCTATAATTAAAATGGTATTGTTTATTTCTATTTCAACTTTTTGCTTGAATTCCAAACTAAATTGAATGTGACTTTCTTTGACAAATGGTGCTTTAAAATCGTTTTTATATTCTGTATTTAAATCCGTTGCATCAAATTCTGAAATTTCTCTTGGATAACGAGCCGAAGTTTGATGTGCTTGTTTGTAAATAGCTTCATTGATGTGATTAATAGTGTAACATTTTGTCTCTAAAATGTTTTCTAAAGTATGTCTTTCAACGACTCCAGGACGAATAATGATTCCAAATAAAGCCGGATTTGAACCAATATGAACTAGGGAACTAATTATAGAAAGATTCGTTTGATTGTCCTTATTTTTTGTTCCAATTAAACACACACTTTTAAAGCCAGACAAACTATTGATTAAGTTTATTCGGAATAATTTTTCCATGGAAGAAATCTCTGAATTGGAAATGTGTTTTTGCATGACTTTATTAGTTAAATTCATTATTCGAAATAGTTATCTTTCTTCGAATCAAGATGAATCCATTTTTTATTGCTGTTTAATTTGAAAGTTCCAATGTGTTCTTTATTCCAATCATTAGGATGAATTAAGGATAGAAAATTAGAACCGTCTTTTCCTAAATATAAATGGTATATTTCACCAACTACAGGTTCGAAAGAAAATTTTGCATTGTATACAATTTCGTTCCATTCATATTCTTGCATTAGTTTTTCATATTCAACTTTAAGTTCGTTGAATTTACTTTCAAATTCTTTATTTACGTTTCTAACCCCTTTATTTTTCCAATCAACAATATTATCTATTTTGATGGCTGGAGCTCCAACATTTGTAGCGTATGAAAGTTTATTAGCATTATATCCATTTTCTTCAGAATAAACTACATTATCTGGGATTTTACTTTTCATGATTATCTTTTTGAAATTTTGTTATTAGAAATGGCACGTTGAAGTTTGCATTTAAAACGATCAATACCTTCAACTCGTTTGGCTAAATGTTTTGTTTTGCAATTTTCTACTCTTTTGCGCCACAATTTATAACTGCTAAATTTGAGTTCTTTTTTCATAAGAACTTTAACATCAGCTTCATTTATACCAAATTGAAATTTTATAGCATCAAAAGGAGTTCTGTCTTCCCAAGCCATTTCAATAATTCTATCCAGTTCTATATCTGTAAAGTTTTTATCAGAAATCATATTTTGTTTAACTATTAAATTAAAAAGTTAAACAAAATTACAAAATAATTTTATATTAGAGAATAAAAATTAAAATTAAATATGTTTTTTCCAGTATCGTTTTCCGTAGCTACAGAAAATTTCATTTTTAGATTTAATGTTTTTTGTAGCAATTACACAAACATTATTATCATCGTCTAATGTGATTTTTGAGTTGTTTTTAAATTCAGGATTTTCAAAAGCTTCAGCATCATTGGCATATTTCGCAAAACAATCAACATTCATAGAATCCATAATTGTTCCATCAATCATGTTTATGAAATACCTGTCATTTCCATTTTCAACACGGTTTTTGGCTTCAATTTCAGTTAGGATTTCTCCTTTAAAAATGGAAATGACTTCGTGTTTATAGATTTCAATTGCAGTAAATAAGCCTTTTCCAGCATTTTGTATTTGAGAATTTTCAATGTACAGATAGTCAGATTCAGGTGCTTCTATTTTTAGAGTTAGAGTATTCAGAATTTTTGATTTACTAGTTAATAAAAAAGAGCTACTAAAAAGCAGCTCTTTAATTTTTTTGATAATTTGTAAAGTTTATAAAATCTCTTTAAAAGTATCATGATTTTTAATGTCACCTGATTCATAACCTTTCATGAACCATTTCATACGTTGTTCTGAAGAACCATGTGTGAAAGATTCTTGGTTTACATGACCTTGCATTTTACTTTGAATAGCATCATCACCTACAGCATGAGCAGCACTTAACGCTTCTTCAATATCTCCCGCTTCTAATAAATTTTTGTTGTAATGTGCCCAAAGACCAGCATAAAAATCGGCTTGTAATTCTAAAGCAACAGAATATTTGTTTGCTTGTGCTTGACTTTTACCTTGTTGTGCTTGTCTAACTTTTTGAGAAGTTCCTAATACTGCTTGAACGTGGTGTCCAACTTCGTGAGCAATTACATAAGCAATAGCAAAATCTCCACCTTTAGCACCAAATCTTGTTCTTAGTTCTTCAAAGAAAACTAAATCCATGTATACTTTTTGGTCAGCAGGACAATAGAATGGGCCAGAAGCTGCTGTTGCACCACCACAAGATGTTTCTACTGAATCAGAAAACAAAACCATTCCTGGTTTTTTGTATTCTCCTAAATTGTTTTCAGCAAATATTTTTGCCCAAGTTTTATTGTTATATACAAAATTTGATTCAGCAAAATCACCTAACTCTTTTTCTGCAGCGGTTAATTCTCTAGTTTGAGTTTGTTCTGTTTGCGTTTGAGAACCTTGAGTTTGTTGAATAACATTTCCAATTGTTTGTCCCGTTTCACCACCAAATACATTCAGTAATAAAATTACAATTCCAATTAATCCACCTCCTACAACAGCTTTTCCACCACCTGACATTCCTCTTCTGTCTTCGAAAGTATCACTTTTTTGTTTTTTCCATTTCATAATATTCAGTTTTAAATTTCTTCTTGTCCGATTTCGTCGATTACTGATTTTTCTTCAAATCCAATTGCTTGATTATAAATCGCATATACCATTGAATAGTAATAAGGAAAAGTAAATATAATTCCTATACAAAGAGCAAATATTCCCAAAAGCATTCCAATAACTGCTAATAGTAAAGCTACAAAAATTAAAATTGGTTGCTTAAAAAAGAGTTGTACACTTTTAATTATAGCATTTTCAAAATTTTGATTACCATAAATAATTAGGGGTAATGTAAATACAGTTAATAATCCTATAATTGATTGTACAATGTAACTCAAGAATTCTAAATTAATTAATACTAATGCAGCATTTAAAATACTTGTTGTTAATCCAAGTATTAAAAAACTAATAAAAATATCTTTGAAAAATTTACTTTTATAAAAATCAAAGAAAACATTGATTCCAATTTCTTGATTGTTTTTTGCTAAATGATTTGCATGAATAAAGCCAGCAGTAACTGGAGCAAAAAAGCCACTTGTTAAAGTTGTTACTATTACAGTTGTTAACAAACCAGTGGTTGATGATTGACTTGTTTGCAATTGAGTCATGGTTGAAGTGAAATCTGAAAAACCATAAAATACAGCAAATAGAGTTCCATATATAATTGCAAAAAGTAAAATTAATAATATCATAGCAACACCAGATATTAAAAAAGTCTTTTTAAAAGTAGCAATACTTTCGTCAATTAAGCTACCAGTCTCTAAAGTGTATCCGTTTTGGATCTTTAAATCAATTTTGTTATTCATTTTTTATATTATTAAAATCCAATTCTAAACCCTAAATAAACGTCAGCTTGCTTTGTATCATCTATCATAGCTGTTAAAATAGACCCTGAGCCCATGAAAAAGCCACCTAATCTAAAACCAAAACCACCAGTAAATCCTGAAATTTCATTATCTGAAAGTGGTATGAATATTTCATAATTTTCTCCCGAAAAACGAGGTGTTAATGTAATACTGTTTTGTGTTGTTGAAAAGTCATTATCACTATCGTCAACTATTTTTTGTTGTGTAAATGCACTTACATACAAACGATTAGTTAATTTTAAATCGGCATATGCTGTAAATAATGTAGGTAATTTAATAGTAAAATCTTTTTGATCACTGGTTTTAGTTAAATAACCACTACTTAATAATATTTGTTCAATATCTTTCACATTATCAACATCTTCAAATTGATTTAAATCTAAAAATTGAGTATTTGAAATGTTTAAATTATAGTTACTTGATTCATTGTTGTCTGATTTAAAGGTCATTGAGCCAATGTTTTTAATAGATAAACCAGAATTAAATTTGTAATCTTTAGGATTGTCAGCTACTTTAATTCTAAAATTCACACCTAAGTCTACTGCATAACCATTAATTCCTGAACTAAAGAAATCATTAAAATTATCAGCATCAGTAAAACCATCTGCAATTGGTCCTGAATAAGCTATATTTAAGTTAGCTTGTGTATCTGTTAAGCTAAGATCTCCAGCCGTATTTACTATTGTACCATTAAATTTATCAGCTGCAAAATTTGTATATGAGCTTGGAAAAAGCAAACGTACATTTGTACCAACACTAACTTTATATTTGTCGGTATCATAAATATCACGTGCTAAGGATAAGCCAATTTCTCCCCAAGTTGCCGCATTGATTTTTTGATTGTAATTGCTATTTACTGAGGTTGCTCCAAAAATAGAGTTTATACCCGAATTGGTTAATGCATTTCCTAAATTCACATCAACATCAATTATGTTGGCTTTGGCTACAGCGCTAGTTGATATTCCGAAAGCCCATTTATTATATTTCATTGCAAAAGCTGGACCGCTTATTAAAAGATCCAAACGCATATTAGCGGCTTCATTTCCATCAAAAATTAAATCTTCAATATCTTTATCAGAGTTTACAATATCACCAAAGCTGACTTTATTGTTTGAAACATTTAAACTAGTGTTAAAAACACTTACTTCATATGTGTTAGATAAATTTGTTAGTTCAGCAGGATTAAAAGAAGCGTTTAGTATTCCCACTCTTCTTGAAATATTAATTCCAGAAAAATGTTCTTGAGCGAAACTCAAATTTAATATGAATAGCGATAAAAACAAAAAGGCTTTTTTCATTTGATTGAGATTTAGGTTATAGTCTTAAAAACAAATGTATAAAAATTTGTTAATACTTGAGGAAGATAATTATATATATAGCTTTAAAGTAACATTAATACGATGAAATACTATTAAATAGCCTTCCAAACGACATCATTTGGAACAGGAGCTTCAAAAGTTACTGTTTCTTTTGTTACCGGATGAGTCAAAACTAATTTTCTAGCATGAAGATGAATTCCACCATCAGGATTACTTCGGTCAAAACCATATTTTAAATCCCCTTTTATCGGACATCCTATTGCTGTTAATTGTGCTCTAATTTGATGATGTCTACCAGTGTGAAGATTAATTTCTAAGGTAAAATAATTATCTAATTTTTTAATTACTGAATAATCTAAACTAGCTTTTTTACTTTCTGGAACTTCTTTGGTGTGCGCTTTAGAAGTATTGTTTTTAGGATTTCGTTTTAAAAAATGAATTAAAGTGTCTTTTTCTTTTGGTGGAAAATTTTTTACAACAGCCCAATATGTTTTTTGAGTTTCTCTATTTTTAAAAGATTCATTTAAACGAGTTAAAGCTTTGGAAGTTTTTGCAAAAACGATGATTCCGGTTGTAGGTCTATCTAAACGGTGTACAACACCTAAATAAACTTCTCCAGGTTTGTTGTATTTATCTTTGATGTATTCTTTAACGACTTCAGATAAAGGTTTATCACCCGTTTTATCACCTTGAACAATATCACCTACGCGTTTATTAATCACAATAATATGATTGTCTTCGTGAAGGATTTGAAGGTTATCTTTTGTAGAAATTATTTTTCCAGCCATTTTTTTAAATTCTAAATTATTTATTCAGAATTAATATTGCTCATTTTCATTCGGAAAATCGACTGCTTTTACATCAGAAACGTATTGTCCTATTGCTGCTGTCATGTCTTCGAATAAGTTCATGTATCTTCTTAGAAATCTTGGGCTGAATTCGTGCGTCATTCCAATCATATCATGTAATACTAGTACTTGACCGTCAACACCACTTCCTGCACCAATTCCTATTACTGGAATAGAAATACTTTCAGCAACTTTTTGGGCTAATTTAGCAGGTATTTTTTCTAAAACTAAAGCGAAACATCCAACGCGTTCTAGCATTTTTGCATCTTCAATTAGTTTATCTGCTTCTTCATCTTCTTTTGCTCTAACCGTGTATGTTCCGAATTTATATATAGATTGAGGTGTAAGTCCTAAATGCCCCATAACTGGAATTCCAGCATTTAAGATTCGTTTTATACTTTCTTTAATTTCAGAACCACCTTCAAGTTTTACTGCATGACCACCACTTTCTTTCATAATTCTAATGGCAGAACGCAAAGCTTCTTTAGGATCTGATTGATAACTACCAAAAGGTAAATCAACTACTACTAACGAACGTTCAATTGCTCTAACAACTCCAGAAGCGTGATAAATCATTTGATCTAGTGTAATTGGTAAAGTTGTTTCGTGACCAGCCATTACATTACTTGCAGAATCACCTACAAGAATTACATCAACACCAGCTAAATCTACAATTTTTGCCATTGTGTAATCATACGCAGTAAGCATAGAGATTTTTTCCCCATTAGCTTTCATTTCAATTAATGATTTTGTGGTAATTCTTTTGTAATCTTTTTTTGCGACTGACATAGTAAATAGTATATAATTTAAGCAAATGTAGTAAATCAAAATTTCTTTTAAATTATAATAAAATATTTTTTTATTAATTCATTTATATTTGATAAAAACATAAAAGACTTATTTGATTTTAAAATTTTTAATTTGAGTTACTAAAAAGGTAGTCGTTTAATTGAAATGTTATTTTGATTAGTACGATATATCTAGTGATATGAAATTTGCTAGATTATTATAAGGTTTTGTAACATATTTATGGATTATAGTACTAATAAATTAAAATTATCAAATGGAAAAAATATTTACAGTTTTATTATTTTTAAGTGCTAGTTTACTATTTTCTCAAGAAAAAGAAGTTCAAAAGACAATAGAAGATTTTTTTGTGGGATTAAATTCTAAAGATACAACAGCTATTAGAAAACAATGTTATAAGGATGTAATAGTTCAAACTATTCTTAAAACCAAACAAGGAAACCAACTTAAGACAGACGGTTTTAATGATTTTTTAGTTTCTATATCAGCAATTCCCGTTGAAGTCAAAATAGAAGAAAAAATATTGAATTATAAAATAGAAGTTGATGGAAATTTAGCCCACGTTTGGACACCTTATGAGTTTTATGTAAATGGAAGTTTAAGCCATAAAGGAGTTAATTCGTTTACCTTATTTAAAGAGAATTTTCATTGGGAAATTATTCATATAATTGATACACGAAGAAGAAATTAATACATAGAAATAATTATCCATAAAGAAGTTACTGAAACACATATCCAAAGTATAATTCCTAGTATTAACGGTTTAATTCCAACAGAAGAAAGCACTTTTGCAGATAAACCACTTCCTATTAAGAAAAGTGTAATTGTTAAACCAATTTTTGCTACTGTAGTTATGTAAATACTAAAATCATTTACCATAGGAATGTATGAATTTGCTAACATTGCTAATATGAAAAACACAATAAAATAAGGAATTTTTACTTTAGTATCTTGATTTTTAAATACAAAAGTAGCTAACAATGAAATTGGAATAATCCACAAGGCTCTTGCTAGTTTAACTGTTGTTGCAACTTCTAATGCTTCGGCTCCAAACTTACTTGCTGCTCCAACCACAGAACTAGTGTCGTGAATAGCAATGGCACACCATAGCCCAAATTGTGAAGCATTTAAACCCACTAAATGTCCAATAAAAGGAAATACAAATAAAGCAATTGAATTTAAAATAAAAATAGTTCCTAATGCAACAGAAATTTGTTTTTCTTCGGCTTTAATGGTAGGAGAAATAGCAGCAATTGCACTTCCACCACATATTGCAGTTCCACCAGAAATTAAAAAAGAAGTCTTTTTTTCTGTTTTTAATAGTTTTGAAACAATATATCCCAAAACAAAAGTCAATACAATGGAAAAAACTGTGAATAGAAATCCGTCTTTTCCAGCTTTTAATGCACTACTTGCATTCATTCCAAAGCCTAATCCAACTACTGAAAATTTAAGTAAAATTTGTACTGTTTTATTATTTAGATGTATAAAAGGGTGACCAATAAATTGCGCTATGACCAATCCTAAAAGTAATGCTATTGGAGGAGATATTATTGGGAAAAAACAGAGAACTAACACAGAGACAAAAATTATTTTTTGAATTGTGATAGTTGAGTTTAAAATAGGTTTAGTTAAAAATTCTTTATTTATTTTGAAGAAAGAATTCATATTAGAGAGTGTTTTTTATTTAACAATCAGCCAAATTCACAGCAACAGCTAAACCACCTTCACTTGTTTCTTTGTATTTGGTATTCATGTCTTTAGCTGTTTCCCACATTGTATTAACTACTTTGTCTAAAGGGACTTTTACGTTTTTAGCATCCGTTTCTAAAGCTAATTCTGCAGCATTAATGGCTTTTATGGCACCCATTGTATTTCTTTCAATACAAGGAATTTGAACCAAACCACCAATTGGATCACAAGTTAATCCCAAATGATGTTCCATAGCAATTTCGGCAGCAACTGTTACTTGTTCAGGTGTTCCACCCATAGCTTCACACAATGCAGCAGCAGCCATTGCACTAGAAACTCCAATTTCAGCCTGACATCCTCCCATTGCGGCACTAATTGTTGCTCCTTTTTTAAAGATACTACCAATTTCTCCAGCTGTCATTAAAAATTGTTTTATTTCTTCTTCACCTGCTTCATGGTTTTCAATAACCAAATAATACATCAAAACAGCAGGAATTACTCCAGCACTTCCATTAGTTGGAGCAGTTACAACTCTTCCTAAGGCAGCATTAACTTCATTTACAGATAAAGCAAAACAGCTTACCCATTTTAATATTTGTCTAAACTTAACTTCTGTTTGTCTTATTACTTGCATCCAAGAATGAGGATCTTCATAAGGTATTACACCAATTAAATTTTTGTGCATATCAAAAGCTCGTCTTCTTACATTTAATCCTCCAGGTAAAGTTCCTTCAGAATGACAACCAATGTACATACATTCAAGCATTGTATCCCAAATACGCATTAGTTCCTTGTGAATTTCTTCTTCAGAACGCATTGATTTTTCGTTTTCGTAAACAATTTCCCAAACTTTTTTATTTTCTTGATTACAGAATTTTAATAAGTCAGTTGCATTGTCAGTTCTAAAAGGGAAAGAACATTTTATTCCTTCATTTTTTATTGAATTTATTCGTTCTTCAACCACAACAAATCCACCACCAATAGAGTAATAAATAGTTTCATATTCTTCTTTAGAAGTATAAGCTGTGAATTTCATCCCATTCGCATGAAAAGGTAAAAACTCACGATTAAAAACTATATCTTTTTCAAAATCAAAAGGAATAATAATTTCATTTCCAAGAAAAATTTCTTTCTTATTCTTTATGGCAGAAATAATAACATCAAGACTTTCAACAGGAATATATTCTGGATCACCACCACTTAAACCGAGCATTACAGCTAAATCTGTGGCATGCCCTTTTCCAGTTAAGGAAAGAGAACCATATAAATCTACTTTTACACGATTAACATTGTCAAGCATGTTTTTATCTCTTAATTCACCTAAAAAGCGTTCGGCTGCGCGCCAAGGTCCAAGTGTGTGTGAACTTGAAGGTCCAACACCAATTTTTAACATATCAAAAACTGAAATACATTCCATAGCTAAATCGTTATAGTTGCAAAGATAGAAGAAAGTTTTATAGGTTAGTGATTTAGGACTTTAAAAGTTTCAGAGGATAAATAGTTATGATTATAAGCACGTTAATCATAAATTACATGCTTAAAAATGTCATCTTGTCATATTATTTTGTCTAAAACTGACAATTAATTGATAAATAATGTGTTGGCATAATACTTGACTTATAGAAATCGAGTTTAAAAATTAAATAAATTAGAAATTAAATAAGATGAGTAAAATTATTGGAATCGACTTAGGAACAACTAACTCTTGCGTATCCGTAATGGAAGGTAATGAACCAGTAGTAATTCCTAATGCAGAAGGAAAAAGAACAACGCCATCAATCATTGCGTTTATTGAAGGTGGAGAAATTAAAGTTGGAGATCCTGCAAAAAGACAAGCAGTAACTAATCCAACTAAAACTATTGCATCTATCAAACGTTTTATGGGAAATAAATTCTCAGAAAGCACGAAAGAAGCAAAGAATGTGGCTTATAAAGTAGTAAAAGGAGATAACGACACACCAAGAGTTGATATCGACGGTAGACTTTATACACCACAAGAATTGTCAGCTATGACTCTTCAAAAAATGAAGAAAACAGCTGAAGATTATTTAGGACAAACAGTAACTGAAGCAGTTATTACAGTTCCTGCATACTTTAATGATGCACAACGTCAAGCGACTAAAGAAGCTGGTGAAATTGCTGGTTTAAAAGTTATGCGTATTATCAACGAACCAACTGCTGCAGCGTTAGCTTATGGTTTAGATAAAAAAGGTACTGATCAAAAAATTGCTGTTTACGATTTAGGTGGAGGTACATTTGATATTTCTATCCTTGAATTAGGAGATGGTGTATTTGAAGTATTATCTACAAATGGAGATACACATTTAGGTGGAGATGATTTTGACCAAGTTATTATTGACTGGTTGGCAGAAGAATTCAAATCTGAAGAAGGAATAGATTTACGTGATGACCCAATGTCATTACAAAGAATTAAAGAAGCTGCAGAAAAAGCTAAGATTGAATTATCATCTGGTGCTGAAACTGAAATCAACTTACCATACGTAACAGCTACTGCTACAGGACCAAAACACTTAGTTAAAAAATTAACTAGAGCTAAATTTGAGCAATTATCTGATACTTTAGTAAAACGTTCTATGGAACCAGTTGCTAAAGCATTAAAAGATGCAGGTTTATCTACATCTGATATTGACCAAGTAATTTTAGTTGGAGGTTCTACTCGTATGCCAAGAATTGCAGATGAAGTTGAAAAATTCTTCGGTAAAAAAGCATCAAAAGGAGTTAACCCTGATGAAGTAGTTGCAATTGGAGCTGCTATTCAAGGTGGAGTTTTATCTGGTGATGTAAAAGATGTATTGTTATTAGACGTTACACCTTTATCATTAGGAATTGAAACAATGGGTGGAGTTATGACTACATTAATTGAGTCTAACACAACTATTCCAACAAAGAAATCACAAATATTCTCTACAGCTGCAGATTCTCAACCAACTGTTGAACTACACGTTTTACAAGGAGCAAGAACAATGGCTGTTGATAACAAAACTATCGGACGTTTTAACTTAGATGGTATTCCACCAGCACCAAGAGGAGTTCCTCAAATTGAAGTAACTTTTGATATTGATGCTAATGGTATCATCAAAGTTTCTGCAACGGATAAAGGAACAGGAAAATCTCACGATATTCGTATCGAAGCTTCTTCTGGTTTAACTGCTGAAGAAATTGAAAGAATGAAAAAAGATGCTGAAGCTAATGCTGATGCTGATAAACAAGCTAAAGAAAGAGTTGAAAAACTTAATCAAGCAGATAGTATGATTTTCCAAACGGAAACTCAATTAAAAGAATTAGGTGAGAAATTATCTGATGACCACAAAACTGCTATCGAATTTGCTTTAACTGAATTAAGAATGGCTCACGAATCTCAAGATTTAGCTGCTATTGATAAAGGTTTAGATAATATTAATGCAGCTTGGAAAACAGCAACTGAAGCAATGTACGCTCAAGGTGAAGCTCAAGAAGCACAACCACAAGCAGACGCTTCTGGAGATCAAACTCAAGATGTTGAATTCGAAGAAGTAAAAGAAGAAAAATAATAGTAACTATTATTAATTCAAAATTAAACCGAGTAAGTAATTACTCGGTTTTTTTTATGTTTAAAATAAATTAGTATGCACGCATAGTAAATTAAATTACTTTTAGTATATTTGATATTCATTAAATAAATACAAAATGCAAAAGCAAACACTTACAACTTTATTAAATATAAAATATCCGATAATAATTGCTCCTATGTTTTTAGTATCCAATACTAAAATGGTAATTGAAGGTATGAAAAGTGGAGTTGCAGGTTGTATTCCAGCATTAAATTATAGAACATTAGAAGAATTAAGAGCTTCTATTCAAGAATTAAAAGCGGCTAAAGTTGAAGGAGGAAGTTTTGGTTATAATTTAATTGTAAACAAATCAAACCCTAAATATATTGATCAATTGCAAGTTATTTGTGAAGAAGGAGTAGATTTTATAATCACATCCTTAGGAAGTCCAGAAGAAACAATTAATCAAGCTCATAAAGTTGGAATTAAAGTTTTTTGTGATGTGACGGATTTAGCTTTTTCTAAAAAAGTTGAGAGTTTAGGGGGTGACGCTTTAATTGCAGTAAACAATCAAGCTGGTGGACATAGAGGAAATCACAATCCAGAAGAATTAATTAGAGAATTAAATGAAAACACATCTTTGCCAGTGATTTCGGCTGGTGGAGTTGCTAGTAAATCAGATATTGATAAAATGATGAGTTATGGTGCAGTTGGAGTTTCTGTTGGAAGTCCATTTATAGCATCAAACGAAGCTGGAGTTTCTGATGAATATAAACAAGCTTGTGTAGATTATGGTGCTAAAGACATTGTAATGACACAAAGAATTTCTGGAACACCTTGTACAGTTATAAACACACCTTATGTTCAAAAAATTGGAACCAAAGAAACTTGGTTAGAAAGCATGTTGAATAAAAATAAAAGCTTGAAAAAATGGGTTAAAATGGTTCGTTTTTATATTGGAATGAAAGCTACTGAAAAAGCAGCTACTCAAGCTACATATAAAACGGTTTGGGTTGCAGGACCAAGTATTGAAAACACAAAAGCTATATTACCTTTGAAAGATATAGTTTCTAATTTGACGCATTAATATGTACGATAAGATTTTTGTTTTTTTGAATAAGTTCTTTAAAAAATCGACTTTATTTAAAACGATGTTTAATTTATCACCAATGTACAAAAGGAGTTGTGGTAAAATTACATTTGTTTCAGATGATTTATTATTGGTTAAAATTAAAATTCCATTAACGTATAAAAATCGTAATTATGTAGGCTCTATGTTTGGAGGAAGTTTGTTTTCTGCAACGGATCCTATTTATATGATTCAATTAATGTATGTTTTAGGCAATGATTATGTGGTTTGGGATAAATCTTCTGATATTCGATTTAAAAAACCGGCTTATGAAAATGCTTACGTAACTTTCGAATTTTCCTTAGAAGAAATTGAAACCATTCGCAAAAGAGTAGAGGTAGAGCAAGAAGTAAATTATATTAAAAACTTACTAATTACAAACAGGGAAGGAGTTGTATTTACAGAACTTAACAAAACACTTTATATTAGTTCAAAGACACATTATAAAGAGAAAAGAAAGTTAAAGAATCAACTGACATAGTTTTAAAATTAACATTTCATTTTGAAGAATGCTATTTCTTTTAAATAAATTTGCAACCGTAAAAAGCTATAATGTTTAAGAGTTTAAATTTAGTATTAGTATTTGTTTTGTTTTCATTTTTTTTATTAAAAATGGAAGCAAATACTACATCAGAATTTAAAACTACTACTTCAACAGAAAAACAATCAACATTAACTTCTAATGATAATTCTTTAAAAACTTTAGGATTATTAAATGAAAGTCATTTTCAAATTTCTGCGCCTCATTTAAATGTAAGCTCAACTGTTGCTTTAAAAAAGTATATTTTAAAGTTTTTATATAGTTCTTCAATAAGTAAGGAGAAATATTTTTCAAACAAAGTAAACATAATTTGGACTTTTTGTAATCAAAAAGAAATCTTTTTTTCTGCGGTTCAAGTTATTTTTCCCTTTCATTATTTTTGGTAATATATTTTATTAAATCGTTTATTTAGTCTGTTGTCTTATTTACAGACTTATTTCTATGTAATAATTTATAAAAAATCAAATAATAATGGATATTCCAAATACATTAATTGGAGCTATATTTTTAATAGTTCTAATTGCACCAATAGTTATAATAAATAAAAGAATTTCAAAACGAAGACAACAATTTGTCAATATTGTAAATGAGTTTGCTAAAGAAGATCAAAAGAAGGTTTCGGATTATGATATATGGACCGATAATTCAATAATTGCCATTAGTGATGATGAAGAAATGCTTTATTTCTTAAGAAACACAGCTGACTATAATCTAAAAACTAAAGTTGCTATTAGTGATATAAAATACTGCTTTATTAAAGAGGATAAAGAATCTAATAGAATTAATGCACTCGAATTTGTTATTGAATTAAATTCAAGTAAAGATTCTATTGTATTAGAATTTTTTAAAGTAGATAAAAAAAACTTTATAATAGGAGAAGAAATGCGAATAGCTAAGAAATGGAATACAAAATTAGTAGAAGGAATTCCTAAAAGCAAAGTACTTTTGTATAGTTTTTAAAATAAAAGAGAGAAGTATTAAATTGCTTCTCTCTTTTTTGTTTTTTTATTTTTCTACAGAAATTTCAAACGACTTATCCCAATTTTTGCCAGTAACGAGTATTGTTTTTGTTTGAGGATTATAAGCTATTCCATTTAAAACTTCTCCTTGTTGTAAGGTCTTCGTCACTTTTGTTTTTAATTCACTTAAATTGATTATGTTTTCAACTGCTCCAGTTTTTGGATCAATTTTGACTATCATATCTTTTTCATATTTATTTGCCCAAATTTTTCCATCAATCCATTCCATTTCATTGATAGAATCAATTTTATTGGCATTGGTGTAAACATTTATATAATCTATCATTTCAAAAGTTTCTGGATTTATAATGTATATTTTTTCTGAACCATCACTCATATATAAATTTGTACCATCATTAGTTAAACCCCAACCAACTAAATCTTTTCTAAAGTAAGGAATTGTTTTTTCAAGTTTAAAGGTTTTAGCGTCATAAACAAAGGCTTTATTTTCATTCCATGTCAATTGATAAATTTTATCTTTTAAAACGGTAATTCCTTCTCCAAAATACTGTTTGTCAATATCTATTTTTTCTAGTACATTTCCTGTCTTATAATCGGTTTTTCTTAAAGAAGATTTTCCGTATTGACCGCTTCCTTCAATTAAATTACCTTCATAAAACTCATAACCTTGCGTATAAGAATTTCCATCATGATTAAAAGTATTTACAATTTTATAGTCTAATAATTCGGGTGCATCTTTAGCATAAATAATGAAATTGGTTTCAGTTTCAGAGTTTTTTCCCTCTGAATATATTAAAGCCTTAATTCTCGTATAGCCTAATTTTTGATTTTCTAATGGAAAATTTATTTTCTCATTTTTTACTGATTTACCGATATTAACATCATTTATATAATAAATTACAGAATCAATAATTTTTTCTTTTTCATTTTTAATTCCTAAATCTACGCTTTGAGAAGGGTTATAAGCTTGCATCATTGCTGATGTATCAATAGAAAAAATATTTTTTTCATCATTTTTATCTCCTCCACATGAGATAGATATAATAGTTAAACCTATGAAAGATAATGCCTTATATTTAAACATAATTGTTTTTTTTAAAAATCTAATATACAATGTTTTTTTTAACCTACAATTGCCTTGCAAAAATACAAAAAGATTGTATATTTGCACCGGCAAGTCCTACACGACCAGCTCCTATAGAATCCCCCAGGGTGGGAACGCAGCAAGGGTATGTGGTTGTAGCGGTGCGATGTAGGTCGCTTGCCATTTTATTCCCAACTCGATTGGGAATCTTTTTTTTAAATTTCTTTTACAATCATCTTCCACTTTGGAAGATTTTTTATTTTAAAATCAATACAATTGTAAATTTAAAAACTAAAATTTACGGTCAAGTTAAAATTTCATTAAATTAAACCCAACATTTTCCTTAACTTTGCTTTTTTAATTCCAATAAAAATTCATGCAAAAAGTTGTTTTTATTACCGGAGCTTCATCCGGAATTGGTAAAGCTATTGGTGAATTTCTTCATCATAAAAATTATATCGTTTATGGCACAAGTCGAACTCCTTTAAAAGTTGAAAATTCTATCTTTCCATTGGTTCAATTAGATGTTAGAGATTCTAAGTCAATTCAATCTGCCATTGCCGAAGTCTTGTCAAAAACCAATCGAATTGATGTTGTAATTAATAATGCAGGTGTTGGTATTACTGGTCCATTAGAAGAAATTCCTTTAGAAGAAATTAAAAATAACTTTGAAACCAATTTATTTGGACCAATAGAAGTAATGAAAGCAGTTTTGCCTCAAATGCGTTCTCAAAAAAGCGGTTTAATCATAAATATTACTTCAATTGCAGGTTATATGGGGTTGCCTTATAGAAGTGTTTATTCATCTTCAAAAGGAGCTTTAGAATTAATTTCAGAAGCTTTGAGAATGGAAGTAAAATCATTTGGAATTCACATAACAAACGTTGCACCTGGAGATTTTGCAACTAATATTGCTGCGGGTCGTTATCATGCACCAGTTGTAAAAGGGTCAGCTTATGAAACTACCTACGGAAATACATTAAAAGAAATGGATTCTCACGTAGATAGTGGAAGTAATCCCAACCAAATGGCAGAAGTTATTTATAAAATAATTAATACATCAAACCCTAAAATTCATTATAAAGTTGGAGCATTCATGCAAAAATTTTCAATTGTTTTGAAACGAATTTTACCTGACAAAGTCTATGAAAAAATGTTGATGAATCACTATAAATTATAAAAATCTAAAAAAAGAAGAAAGAGGGAGATTTGATTATTGAAATTGAACTTGATTTCTTATTTTTGCAAAACAAACAACACTAATAAAATAAATCCAAATAAGTATGAAATTTTTTATTGACACAGCTAATTTAGCTCAAATTAAAGAAGCACAAGAATTAGGCGTTTTAGATGGAGTAACAACAAATCCATCTTTAATGGCAAAAGAAGGAATTACAGGAAAAAATAATATTCTAAAACATTATGTAGCTATCTGTAATCTTGTTGATGGTGATGTAAGTGCAGAAGTAAATGCCATTGATTATGATGGAATGATTAGAGAAGGGGAAGAATTATCCGAATTACACGAACAAATCGTTGTTAAACTTCCAATGACAAAAGAAGGAATTAAAGCTTGTAAATACTTTTCTGATAGAGGTGTAAAAACAAACGTAACTCTTATTTTCTCAGCTGGACAAGCATTATTAGCAGCTAAAGCTGGGGCAACATATTGTTCTCCATTTTTAGGAAGATTGGATGACGTTTCAACAGATGGTTTAAATCTAATTGATGAAATTCGTCAAATTTATGATAATTATGGGTTTGAAACTGAAATTTTAGCAGCTTCAATTCGTCATACAATGCATATTGTGAATTGTGCAAAAATAGGAGCAGACGTAATGACTGGGCCTTTATCTTCAATTTTAGGATTGTTAAAACATCCATTAACAGATATTGGTTTAGCTCAATTTATTGCAGATTTCGAAAAAGGAAATAAATAAACTTACAAAGTTTTAGGTGCAAAATAAAAAAAAGCGCTTTTCAATTGAAAAGCGCTTTTTTTATATAACTATATTTTAATTTTAAACATTGAGTACTAATTCAAATTTTTCTCAAAATTAACATCAAATAAATTTACAAAGGCATTTTTTATGGTTCCATCAGCATTTAGAATAATGGATCTATGAATTTTATAAACAGCCCATTTTTCTTTTATAGCATCTGAATTAACAGCATGTATTTCTATAATATTTTTATGGTCAAACTCTTTTAATTTCTCTCCCCATTCTTCATATGTATCATCAATATTTATAGCAATAAAGTTAATGTTAGGGTATTTCTGCTTTAAGGTAAATGCTTTTTTATGTACTGCATTTAAGTGCGACTGTATATTTGTGTTGCAAAAAAAGATGACAGTTTCTTTAGTAATTAATTTACTTAAATCAATAGGCTCATTTTTTTCATTGACAAATTTTTCAGAAGTTAACTTATTGCCAACAGCAAGTTTATTTATTGAATTTTCAATGGTTGTAATTTCATTTTGCATTTTCTTATCAGTTGATAATTCAAGAAAACGCTTAATAAAAGCACTATTGTTAAACATATTTTGCTCTTCCATTAAATAACGCAAAGCCAAACCATTCAACACATGATTTTTTATTTTATTATTTTTTATTAAAGTGTCAGCAATGTTTAATTTTTTAATATTGTTTTCTAAGGCAAACTCGTCAATATCTCCTTTTTTTTCAGTAAAAGTTATGTTGTTTAATAAGGAAGTAACATAATTTACATATGGATAAAAATTAGCAAATGTTGGGTTATTAAAATCAACACTCTTTCTGTGGTTATAATAGTCTTTTGGTAAATCATTAATAACATTTTCGCCAGCAATAAATTTATGAGCGTAAGGATAAACCTCTTTTTTGTAATAATGAGGCAATTCTAAACTAGCTAAAGCTAATGTATCAAAATTAACGCTCCATTCATTTTTTGACTTATGTTTTTCATATATTTTTTTTCTTAAAGCATAACTTGAATCAATGTTTTTAATAAAATCTTTCGAATTTCTAAAAAACACATCATACATATTAGAGCGATCTTTTTCATTTGAAAGATACATCTCCATTAAATAGTTATTCTTTTCATCACCTCTTCCACAAAAAACAATAGAATTATCAAAATCTTTTGAATTAATCATAACCATCAAACTATCATTTTTATCAAAATAGACATATTGATATTCTGGTTGATGTTTAAAAATATATAACCCTGGAGTAAGGGAGTCAAATTTGTGTAGAAAACGATTTTTTTTATCTAAAAATATAGTGTCAATTACTTCATTATCTTTTAAAAATAAGACATAATTAGTTTGTGGGTTAAGGACTTCACCACCAAAATAAGCTGTAAAATCTTCATCACTATGTTTTTTATCACAAGATGTAAATAGCCCTAGCGATAACAATGCTAGAACAGAAGGTAATAAATGTAATTTTTTTATCATGCTATTTTATTTCGAAAACAAATTTATAGCTTACAATCTAATAGCCTTGTTAAAGCATAGTTAAATTAAACCTATTATTATTCTAAATAAGCCTTTAAAAAACTACGAATTTAACATAAAAAAGTAAACGTAATTTACTACTTTTGCAAAAAATTATTTAGTATGTTAACAGTTTCTAATTTATCAGTTCAGTTTGGTAAACGTATATTATTTGATGAAGTAAACACCACATTCACGCAAGGTAATTGCTATGGAATTATTGGTGCCAATGGAGCAGGAAAATCGACTTTCATGAAGATTATTGCTGGTGAAATGGATCCAACTGCAGGAAGAGTGATTCTTGAACCAGGAAAACGTATGTCGGTTTTAAGCCAAAATCACAATATGTTTGATGAGCATACTGTTTTAGAAACGGTTTTGATGGGAAATAAAGTTTTGCACAAAATTAAAGCTGAAATGGATGCTTTATATTTAGATTATAATGAAGAAAACGCCAATAGAATAGGAGAGTTGCAGTTGCAATTTGATGAAATGGACGGTTGGAATGCTGAATCTGATGCAGGTTCAATGCTTTCTAATTTAGGAATTTCATCTGATTATCATTACACTTTAATGAGTGAATTGGAAGGAAAACTTAAAGTACGTGTCTTATTAGCTCAAGCTCTTTTTGGAAATCCAGATGTATTAATTATGGATGAGCCTACCAATGATTTGGATTTTGAAACAATTGGTTGGTTAGAAAATTTCTTAGCAAATTATGAAAACACTGTTTTAGTAGTTTCGCATGACAGACACTTTTTAGATTCGGTTTGTACACATATTTCGGATATTGACTTCGGAAAAATTAACAACTATTCTGGAAATTATACTTTTTGGTATGAAAGTAGTCAACTAGCTGCTAAACAAAAAGCACAACAAAACAAAAAAGCAGAAGAAAAGAAAGCTGAATTAGAAGAATTTATTCGTCGTTTTAGTGCGAATGTTGCCAAATCAAAACAAGCAACTTCTCGTAAAAAAATGATTGATAAGTTAAATTTAGACGAAATTAAACCTTCAAGTAGAAGATATCCTGCAATTATATTTGATACTGAGCGTGAAGCTGGTGACCAAATATTAAACGTTCAAAATTTAAGCGCTTCAGTTGATGGAGAAATTTTGTTTAAGGATGTGCATTTGAATATGGCAAAAGGGGATAAAGTTGTAGTTTTTTCAAAAGATTCAAGAGCAACAACTGCTTTTTATGAAATCTTAAACGGAAATCAAAAACCAGATTCAGGAGAATTTGACTGGGGAATTACAACAAATCAGTCTTATTTACCAGCAGATAATCATTCGTTTTTTGAAAGTAAAGATTTAAACTTGGTAGACTGGTTACGTCAATGGGTAAAAACAGAAGAAGAAAGAGACGAAGTATATATTAGAGGTTTCCTAGGGAAAATGATTTTTTCTGGTGAAGAAGCTCTAAAAAAATGTAACGTTTTATCAGGAGGAGAAAAAGTACGTTGTATGCTTTCTCGTATGATGATGATGCGTGCTAATGTGTTAATGCTAGATGAACCTACCAATCACTTGGATTTGGAGTCAATTACAGCATTTAATAATTCACTTAAAAATTTTAAAGGTTCTATTTTATTAACAACGCATGATCACGAATTTGCTCAAACGGTAGGAAATAGAATTTTCGAAATCACACCAAAAGGAGTTATCGATAGATATATGACGTTTGATGAATATCTTGATGATCCAAAAATTAAAGAGCAAAGAGAAAAAATGTATAGTTAATCGAAATACCAATATTAAAACACCAAATCCCAATTTTTTAAGTTGGGATTTTTAATATCTTTACCCTATGAAACACCTAGCACTACTAAGAGGAATAAACGTATCAGGTCACAACATGATTAAAATGGATGCTTTAAAAAGCATGCTCGAAAAGATTGGATTTCAGAATATTGAAACATATATTCAATCAGGAAATGTGTTTTTAGAATCAGAAGATGAAAATGCACAAAGCGTTGGATTTACAATTAAACAAGAAATCGTAAAGCAACTAGGTTATGATGTTCCTACAATTGTAATCAACAAATCCGATTTAGAAAAATGCTTGACTAATAATCCGTTTTTCAAGGAAAAAGATGTTGATACCAAAAAATTATACGTTGCTTTTATTTCAAAAGAATTAAATAACAATGCTCTGAATGATTTAAAAATAAGTCAATTCAAACCCGATGAAGCTTTCATAGATGGAAATAGAATCTATATGAAGTTAGAAACTGGGGCAGCTAAAACTAGATTGACTCAAAAATACATCGAAAAAAAGTTAAATGTAACAGCAACTTCAAGGAACTGGAATACAGTGAACAAGTTAATTGAGATGTATTAATAAAATTGGAATTTTTACAATTGGAATTTCTTTTTTATATATTTGTAGAATAGGGATGATTTCTCTCCCAAAGAAGGAATCTTGTCTGTTGAAAAGCAGATAATTGTCAAAAGAATCTGAAATAAGTTCAGATTAAAAAACAAATACTATGTCAGTTTTAGAAAAAAACCTTGCTAATCAAGCCATTGCTTTAGAAGACCAATACGGTGCTCACAATTATCATCCGCTTCCTGTTGTTTTAGCAAAAGGAGATGGTGTTTACGTTTGGGATGTTGATGGAAAAAAATATTATGATTTTCTTTCAGCATATTCTGCTGTAAACCAAGGGCATTGTCATCCAGCAATTATTGGAGCAATGATTGAACAAGCCAAAACATTAACCTTAACTTCTCGTGCTTTTTACAACGATAAATTAGGAGTTTACGAAGAATACATTACAAAATACTTTGGTTTTGATAAAGTGTTACCAATGAATACAGGTGCTGAAGCTGTTGAGACGGCTATCAAAATTTGTAGAAAATGGGCTTATGAGAAAAAAGGTATTTCTGAAAATGATGCACAAATCATAGTTTGTGAAAACAATTTCCACGGAAGAACTACAACCATCATTTCGTTTTCAAACGACGAAAATGCTAGAAAGAATTTTGGACCTTATACGGCAGGTTTTATCAAAATTCCTTATGATGATATCGAAGCTTTAGAAAAAGCTGTTAAATCGTCTAAGAATATAGCTGGTTTCTTAGTTGAACCTATTCAAGGAGAAGCTGGAGTTTATGTTCCAAGTACAGATTATTTAGCGAAAGCACAAAAAATATGTAAAGATAATGGTGTTTTATTCATTGCGGATGAAGTTCAAACCGGAATTGCTCGTACAGGTTCAATTTTAGCAGTTTGTGGAAACTGTTCATGTGAAAAAAGTTGTGAAAAACAAGCAACTTACGTTCAGCCTGATATGTTAATCTTAGGAAAAGCATTATCTGGTGGAGTTTATCCTGTTTCTGCAGTTTTAGCTAATGATGAAGTGATGAATGTAATCAAACCTGGACAACATGGTTCAACTTTTGGAGGAAATCCGGTTGCTGCTGCAGTTGCTATTGCAGCACTTGATGTAGTTAAAGACGAAAATTTAGTTCAGAATGCTAGAAAGTTAGGAAATTTATTCAGAGAAAAATTGAATGACTATGCAAAAACAAGTTCAATTGTTTCTTTAGTTAGAGGTAAAGGTTTGCTTAATGCAATTGTTATCAACGATACAGAAGAAAGCGATACAGCTTGGAATATCTGTATGAAACTATCTGAAAACGGTTTGTTAGCAAAACCAACACATGGAAACATTATCCGTTTTGCACCACCTTTAGTGATGACAGAAGAGCAATTGTTAGATTGTGTTGCTATAATTACTAAGACTTTAAAAGAGTTTGAAAAATAATATATTGTTATAAATAGAAAAAAGGCTTTCATTTCTGAAAGCCTTTTTTTGTTGTTATCTATTGCTAAATTGTCTCATTAGTTCTTCAAGCTGTTCTTGTTGCTCTATGTCTTTTCCAGTGACTTTCATGTAGATATAATAGATTATTGTAAGTATACTTAAGATAAATGCAACTAAGTTTACAATTTTCCAGGTGTTTACACCTTTTATACTATATGTGTCAGGGTTTTGATTGTATGTTTCAGTAGCTTTTTTAGCTAAGTATAGCCCAATTCCTGATAATACAAGTCCTCCAAACCCACTAGTGCAACAGCATCCAATATAAGACACTATTCCAAGAATCATTATTACTTGTTCGTTAGGTAGTTTTTGTTTTTCCATTGTTTAAATTTAGTTTATTGATTTTAGTTTATATAAATTTTATAAAAATAACTCACAACCATAATAACGCCATTTGCTATTGCAAGAACAGCTATAGGTGTTAAATAGTTTCTTTTTTTATCGAGTAGATGTAAGCTAATAGTAAGACCAAATAGGATAAGAGTGTAAATTGCAGGAAAAGTTTTAAAAGCTTCAATAAACTCTCCGTCTACTAATAAAGCTAAAGATCTTTGTGTGCCGCAACCCATACAATCAATTCCAAATATTGATTTGTTCATACAAGGAACCATATATTCTTCCATAAAATTATTTGTATTTGCTTACAATTTTACAAATAAAAAATGTAATTGTAGTTAAATCCTTTAATCTTTTTTACTTTTGATACTGAAAAAATAAAATAAAAAAGCAATGTCAGATTTTCAAATAGGAGATAAGGTTTCGGTTTTAGATGAAGCAATTGATGGAGTTGTTGTTGCGGTTAATTTTAATCAAATTACCATAGAAACTTCGGATGGTTTTCCGATGACATATTTTGTCAACGAACTAGTTAAAAATTTAATTTCCAATGATTTAAAAGGCTTTATTTCATCTACTGCTATAAGTCAAGTAAAAGCTGAAAAACAAGAAGAAAAAAAGCGAAGTTTTACAAAAGACAAGAAATCTTCAAGAGAAATTTTTGCTTTAGAGGTAGATTTACATATCGAAAAGCTAGTGCCAAATAAAAACGGATTAAGTAATTATGATATTTTAAATATCCAAATGGACACAGCAAAAAGACAAATGGATTTTGCTATTCGTAACCGAATTCCTAAGTTGGTTTTAATTCATGGCGTTGGCGAAGGAGTTCTAAAAGCAGAGTTAGAATTCCTATTAAATAGATATGAAAATATAACTGTCAAAGAAGCCAATTACCAAAAATATGGTCAAGGTGCCATGGAAGTTTATTTTCTACAGAAAAAGTAAATTAGATTGTTGTTTGATAACTCCCTACTAAATATTCTTCAAAACTAAAGCTATTAGTCCCATTTGAAAAATTTACATTTATAAGTTTGAAAGAATAAGTATAACCTAGTAAAGTAGTTCCGTCTGTGTCAAAATTTTGGGTTGTAGTTACATCAATTGTTCCACCAGTTGCGTTCCATTCATTGGTTACGACAGGACTTGCTGGTGCAATATTATCACAAAGAGTTGCAGACGCTACCGTACTACTATATAATCTATAGATTATTGAAACAGTATTATTATCTATTGCGTAAGATTTTGTATAAGGAAAAGTAGTATAAGTTGCATCATACGTATAAGGCTCAGCCGTAATATCTAATAGCAATAATTCATCATCATTTATTTTATATAAAAAAGTTTTGTTGTCACCCGAACACTTTTGAATTTGTTGACTCGAAAAGTTAAAAGACTCAAGTGTAATATCACCATCATCACAAGAATTGTACATAAAAACAATTGATATAAGAAATAAAAGCTTTTTCATTAGGGAATAATTTTTAGCAAAAATAACTTTAATCTTTATATTATAAATTTTTTTTGATAAAATTATGATATTAAAATCACTGAAAACCTTTTCAAATTAAAAATTCTACTATATTTGAAAATTAACTAACCAATTCAATTTTTTTGATGAGTACACCCATAAAAACTAATTACCCAGCACTTTATACATTAATTACAGTGTTTTTCTTTTGGGGATTTATAGCAGCTGGAAACAGTATTTTTATTCCTTTTTGTAAAGATTACTTCTCTTTAGACCAATTTCAATCGCAATTAGTGGATTTTGCTTTTTATACAGCCTATTATATTGGTGCTTTATTGTTATTTGCTCTAGGAAATAATTCGGGTAAAGACATTGTCGGAAAATGGGGTTATAAAAAGAGTATTGTTTACGGACTTCTATTTTCTGCCCTTGGAGCTGGAGCAATGATAGTTGCCGTTGAAGCGAATTTGTATGCAGGAATGTTAATTGGTCTTTTCATAGTTGCTTTAGGGTTTTCATTACAACAAACAGCTGCTAATCCATTTGCTATTTTGTTGGGTGATCCAAAAACAGGAGCAAGTCGTGTGAATCTTGGAGGTGGAATCAATTCTTTCGGAACAACAATTGGTCCTATTGTAATTGCATTGGCTTTATTTGGAACAGCTTCGTCGGTTTCAGAAGAGCAAATCAAACTTTTAGAATTGAATAAAGTTGTGATTTTATATGTATGTGTAGGTTTGCTTTTTGTAGCTGCTGCAGGTTTGTTTTATTTTTCTAAGAAAGTACCAAGCGGAATTTCTGATGAACCTATAGAAAAAGCAAATAAAGCATTGAAAACATTAGTTGTAATGACAATTCTGTTAGCTATAATGTTTACACCTGTTTTTCATAGTTATAAAAGTGAAGACGGTTTAAAAATAGAAACACTTCAAAAAGAAATTAAATACGATAAATCAGATAAAAACATTAATGATTTAAAAGACTATACTGGTGATGAATTAGCAGTATATAGAAATAAAATGCAAGCTAAAAGCGATGAATTAACAGAATTAAAATCTAATTTAGAACAATATAGAATGAATTGGCTTTTAGGAGCTTTAGCAGTTGTTATAGGTGGAATTTTATTTTCATATTCTTCTGCCAAAAAGAAAGCAGAAGGTTGGGGAGCCATGCAATATCCTCAATTAGTTTTGGGAATGTTAGCCATTTTTACTTATGTTGGAGTTGAAGTTGCTATTGGAAGTAATTTAGGTGAATTATTAAAACTAAAAGAATTTGGAGGTTTAGAATCCTCTGATATTGCACCCTATATTTCAATGTATTGGGGAAGTTTAATGATTGGTCGTTGGGCTGGTGCTGTTAGTGTTTTTGATTTAAAAGGTGCTAAGAAAACTATTGCTTTAATCATTGTGCCATTGGTTGCTTTTGCTGTTATTCTTGGTGTTAATATATTGTCAGGGAAAGATATGAAACCTTTGTATTATTATGTTTTCTGTGTATTCATCCAAATTGGTGCTTTCTTTTTGACTAAAGATAAACCAGCAAGAACTTTAACTATTTTCGGAACTTTTGGAATCATAGCAATGCTAATCGGATTATTCACAACAGGAACAGTAGCTATTTATGCTTTCTTAGCTGGTGGATTGGCTTGTTCGATTATGTGGCCATCTATTTTTAGTTTATCAATTTTAGGTTTAGGAAAATATACTTCTCAAGGTTCTGCGTTTTTGGTTATGATGATTTTGGGTGGTGGAATTATTCCGCCAATTCAAGGTAAATTGTCTGATATTATCGGAATTCACCAATCGTATATTGTTGCTGTTGTTTGTTTTGCTTACTTAACACTTTTCGCAATTTTAGTGAAAGGAATTCTGAAAAAACAAAACATCGATGTCGATGCCATAGAAGTAGAAGGAAGTCACTAATTTCCACAAAAGTGAAAAGCTCATCCTATAAATTCCAAATTCCAATAGCTATACGAAAGTTGGAATTTGGAATTTCTTTTTTTGAAATTTTATTAATAGTATCTTTGCCAATAATTTAAAAATCGAATGTCAAAACATATATATTTAGATAGTGCTGCTACTTCATCAGTACATCCAGAAGTAATTAAAGTAATGGTTGAAGTATTGCAAAACGATTACGGAAACCCATCATCAACGCATAGTTTTGGTAGAAGTGCTAAGACTTTAGTTGAAACAGCTAGAAAAAGCATTGCAAAACATTTAAATTGTTCGGCTCAAGAGATTATTTTTACGAGTAATGGAACAGAAGCAACGAATTGGATTCTGACTTCTTTGGTAAAAACGCAACAAGTTAAACGTATCATCACTTCTAAGATTGAACATCATGCTACTTTATACACTGTTTTAGCGCTTCAAAAAGAATTTGGTATACAAGTTGACTTTGTGTCGATTTTGCCTTCTGGTGCGATTGATATGAAACATTTAGAAGAACTTTTAAAACAAGATATTCCAACATTAGTTACCTTGATGCATGTGAATAACGAAATCGGAACTGTTTTAGACTTGGAAAAAGTTTGTGCTTTATGTCAAGATAAAAAAGCTTTGTTTCATTGTGACACGGTACAATCTATTGGAAAAGAAACTTTAGATTTAACTAAATTGCCTATTGACTTTATCGTGGCAAGTGCTCATAAATTTCATGGTCCAAAAGGAGTTGGGTTTACGTTTATTAGAAAAACGGCTTCTATAACACCTTTTACGCATGGTGGTTCTCAAGAAAAAGGATTGCGTTCTGGTACTGAAGCTGTACATCAAATTGCTGGAATGTCTAAGGCTTTGGATTTATGTATTGAAAACTTAGAAGTTGATAAAAAACACATTAGCCAATTAAAAACGTATTGTTTAGAACAATTGAAGACTAACTTTCCGGATATTAAGGTCAATGGTGAAGATTCTTTCTATAATATCATTAATGTGTTGTTGCCTTTTTCTGAAGAGAAGACGGCTATGATTTTGTTTAATTTGGATATGAAAGGAATTGCTGTTTCGAGAGGAAGTGCTTGTCAGAGTGGAAGTATTAAGCCTTCTCATGTGTTGGCTGAGATTTTAGCTGATGAAGATATTAAGAAACCTTCTTTGCGAATTTCTTTTTGTCATGATAATACCAAAGAAGATATTGATGCTTTAATTGATGGGTTGAGTGGGATTTAGAAGTTAGAATTTAGAAGGCAGAAGTTGGAAATTGATATAAAAAAAGCACAGGTGAAATTTTACTTTCTCTGTGCTTTTCCCTTTTAAATTCAATTATTATGAGTTATTGAATGCTTTTTATGATGTTTGCTGCGATTTCGTTTTGACCTTCTTCACTTGTGATATATTTTCTATCGTTTTCGTTTGAAATGAATCCTAATTCTAAGGATATTGCTGGACAATTGGATTTTTTTAAGATTGTGAAGTTGGCTTGTTTTACTTTCCCTAATTTTAATTTATCATTGGCAATGGCTTTAATTATTTTTTCGGCTTGTGCTCTTGATGTTTCGTGATGGCTGTTGTTTTCTGATACATATGCTTCGACTCCTGACTGTAAGTCTTTAGGATGAGAGTTGACATGTAATGAGATTATTAAATCTGGGTTTAGTTCATTAATTCTGTTTACTCGGTCAGTTAATGAGATGAAGTTGTCTGTGTCTCTTAATAATACGATTTCTACTTTTGAGGGATCGTTTTGTTCGAATATCTTTTTTGAAATTTGTGCTACGATGTCTTTTTCGTTAATGTCGTTAGCGACGGCACCGTGGTCGTGTCCTCCGTGACCGGCATCGATTACTATTAGTTTTTTGTTGTTTAGTGATGTGAAAGAAACTAAGACTACTACTAAACATAGGCTAAGAAGTGAGAGTACTTTTTTCATTGGTTTGGTTTTTAGGTTTGTGGTTTTATAGATAACGTATATTTTGTGGTTTTTATTTTGTTGTCAGTTTTCAGTTTTCAGTTGTTGGTTGTTGGTTGTCGGTTGTTGGTTTTCGGATGTTTGGTTATTGATTTGGGTTGTGATTTGTTTTAGTTGTTTGTAGGGCATTGTGGCTAGGGTTTGGTTGATGCCTTTTTGGTTTTCGGTTTGTTTTAGGTTGTTTAGTGGGTGTTCTTTGGGTAATTGTTGGTCTTTATAGTGGCTGTAAAGCAATAGATCGTTTGGTTCGCAAACTAGGATGGTGCATAGTTTTTCTATGTGGTCTAAGCGAAAACTTCTGGTGGTGCTGTTTAAAAGTAGGTTTGCTGTGTGGTAATTGAAGCCTGATTTTACTAGAAATGAGTAAGGTCTTTCTATGCCGCGGGCTTGGAATATGGGTTTTAGGTTTAGTGATAGCATACTTTTGTAGTGGTTTTTTGGTTATGGTTTACTAAAAGTATAAAATATTTTGTAAAAAGTGGAATATTTTTTTAAATAAATTAAAATGCAGGTGCGAACTCTCTAAAGTATGTTGAAAGCTCTTTAAAGTAAGTTGTAAGATATTAAAAGTAAGTTATAAGATATTAAAACAAGGTTATCATAACTCAAAACAAGGTTATAAAAGCCTAAAAATATATTATAAAAATCTAAAACGAGGTTATAATAAACTAAAACAAGGTTTAAAAAAGCTAAAATGATGTTGTAATAAACTAAAAGTAGGTTAAAAGATTTCTAAAATATGTAGGGAGTTTCTAAAAGTGGTTTAGAATAATTTTGAAGTGGGTGAGGGGATTTTTGGGGAAGGTGTTGGTGTTTTTTGGTTTTGGGTTTGTTTGGAAACTACATTAAGGGTTTTTTGTGGAAAAGGGTAAAAAAAACTGCGAAGTTTTTAGGCTTCGCAGAGCTAGATTGTTTTTTTTTATTTTAAATAATAGAAATAGCTTTATCAATTAATCTCTTCTTTAGTTTCACAATACTATCAATATCTGGTATATCTATTTTTTCACCATCGATTTCAATTTTGTGACTAGTATGTGTGATATATAAATCACATACTTTTTTCTTTTGATTATCATCAATTATTATAGAGAATTTTCCTTTAAAGTCTTTATATCCAATTGAGTTAGTATCAATTTGTTTGTGCTGTGCAAGAATAGTTTTAATAACATGAAAAACCTTTAATTCATCTTCGGTTGTTATTACGCCTGAGTTAGCATTTGTAGATTCTTTAATTATTAATCTATCAAGTGCAGATTTTAAAGAAACAGAATTTATGAGTTCGGTAATTTGTTTTTCAATATTTTCAGTTAAACGACTACCATTCATGTGAGAAAAAATTGCTTTAACAAAATCTCTTGATGGACTTGCAAGTTCTTTAAAAAGTGCTTCTTCAAAACCTTCCATAAAAAAAGTTTCTTGTGCAGATTCAATAATATTTTTAGTATCTATAGATGTAGCATAAAATTCTGCTAATTTTTCTAATTGGCTACCATCAATATTATCCCAATCAAATACATAGAAAGGAGTAGGGTGTAAACTAAAACCTGCATTATTATTTCTACAATAAAATTCATACTGTATTCCATTAGTTAGAATACCTATTTTAGAATCATTAGTATTATTAAAATATTCATTTAATTGTGCGAGATGCTTATTGTTTAATTTTACATTACATTTTTTTACTTCAACTATAATCTCCGGTTTATTTCTAAATAATATTGCATAATCTACTTTCTTACCTTTTAAATTTGCAAAATCTGCATCGAATTCAGGAACTAAATTGCTGTTTTCAAAACCACGATTAAATCTTAAGCATTCAAAAAAAGGTTCTACTAAATACATTCTTGTTTTTGCTTCGTTATCAGATAATTCCATTCCTTTTAAAATGTCAAAATTGGAAAGTGATTTTCTAATTTCTTTTACGATTTGTAGAATATTTGCCATAGGTTTTTATTGTTTTAGATTATAATAAATAATGCTTTTGTAAATATATAAAAAGAAAAAGTAAGATTTTACGGTTTTCCGTAAATGTGTGAAATAGTTTTATAAAAAAAATCCTCAACGTTTTTTGTTGGAGATTTTTTGTGGCTTTGTTTCAGTGGCTTTGATAGTCACTGACCTTAACAAAAATAAAACAAAATTACGAATCATAGAGGTTTTTCCGAAGGAAAATCCAAGCCCAAGCCATTTTATAAAGCCATTGTTAGCAGCATATTTTATTTCCATATTTGTCCACCAGAAATAATAATAATACCATATAGAGGAAGCAAAATTGTTACAAATATTAGAATTATAAATTTTAGATTATTCAAATCTCGAACACACGAGATTTTCTCTGAATTAGTGCGTTTTAATTTAGAAGAGAAAAATTTATGAGTTAAGTAAAGCCATAATATGCTAATTGGGTAAAAAAGTAATTTGTTCGTTGAGTTGTCATTACTAAGACTAGGAACTTTAAAATGAAACATTTTACTAAGAAGTAATATCACTAGAAAGAAGTGAGTAAGTTGCATAATAAATAATATACAACTTGTATTGAATGTTGGGTCTATCGTTTTTTTTGATTTTAAAAAATTGTAAAATTTGAGATATAGAGCTGTATACATTGGTTTTACTTGATTTTTTTCAGTATTGAAGCTAACTCGTATGTATCCGAAATTCGCATTTGTTATTACTTGTAAATATATAAAAAGAAGTAATAAGGTTTTTACGGATTATCGTAATTGTGTGAAATAGTTTTATCAAAAAAATCCTCAACTTTTTTTGTTGGGGATTTTTTGGGTTTGTTGTTTATGGCAGTTGCTATAAAGTATTGTTTTACATTGTTTTTATATAGATTTCCTCAAAAATTGGATCTTCAACAATCTTTATCAATTTTTCGTTTAGTGCTGAGATTCCGTTTAATTTATTTTTGATTTGGCTAAAACTTACCCCTTTATTCTTTATTAGATTGAATATAGAAGAAATGATGTCACCAGTAACCACACTAAGTAGGCTTTTCTCTTTTTTTTGATTGGAAATATATAATTTCAATTCGTTTAAAGTAATGGTTGGGTATTCATTTATCAGCGTTTGTATAAATTCAGATTTTCTCTCTTGACCTAACTCAATTAACATTTTTACATTTCTATTATGAATTTCTAAAAACTCGTTTGGTGAATTAACTAAATGAATGTTCTTAGGAAAGTTGCAAATTGCAGTCAAGGATTTTATTAAAATATTTTTATCTGATTCGTTCATGTTTTTTAAATTAATGTACAGTTTTCACATAGCTGCAAAGTCTATTAATTTGCACTTACAGTTATTTGTAAATATATAAAAAGAAAAGTAAGATTTTTACGGTTTCCCGCAATTATAAGAAATAATTCAATAAAAAATCATCAACGTTTTTTGTTGGGATTTTTGGTTTTATTTGAAACATATTAGTGGTATAAGTTTTTTGAAAGGGTTTGTGGTTTTCAAATATGCTTTACAGAAGTTTTTCTATGGATAAAACTAAGCTAAAACCATTTTGCTAAACTTTGTTGGCAGAAGTGGAACTAGATAATTTCTGACTTCAACTTTTTTTCTACTAAAAAATAAATAAAAATTAGTCCCAAAACATTGATTGGTAAAATTAGAATATCATAGTAATCTAAAAAAAAGAAAGTTAAAGATAACAATACTAAAAATGAATATAACCAAAGTAAATATTTTGCAGCATATTTGTTAGCAAGCTTCCAATGTTCTAAACTTTTTTTAGCACTTCCAAGTTGATAACCGTAAAAAAAGTTCGGTTTCTTTGGCGGAAAAACGTATAGAATAAAAAAATAAGTTAGAAAGAAAATTAATATAAAGGTCATAATAAATTTTTTGTCAGTTGATCGTAATGTTTTTGTTCTCTCTACTTGGATTTAATACTTTTTGCTAACGTTTTGCGTGTGTGAGAAGTAGCGTATTAAAAGGCACTTCACTTTCAGTTTGATACATACTTTTATTAAAAGCACATACCTTTGATTTAGCACTGACCCCGCTATTTCTTATACATGCTGTTAGCAGCTGCTCTTTTTTTATTAATATAGTTTAAATCTCTCAAATGTTTGTCCGTTAAATTTATATGCTCCATTCTCGTGTGTTCCAAGCCAAAGGTCACCATTGTTGTCTTTGTAAATGCTAAATAGCGTAATGTCTTGTAAGTTATCTTGAACGGTATAATGAGAAATTTTCGTCCCATCGTATTTCCAAACGCCACTTTGATAAGTTACAAACCACAAATTATTCTCGTTGTCTCTTACTGTTGAAAGATACTCATTTAGACCACTTGTATTTTTCCCATCTAAACTACCTATACTTTCGTGTCTTGTATAAAATTTATTGCTTTTTATTGTTATACTGTCGTAAATACTATAACGGTTTTCGGTATTGAACCAAAAGTCACCATTTTTATCTTCCGTAATTGAACGCACTCCGTTTGCTCCTTCGTTACGAAATTCTGTCACATCTTCTTCGGTTATCCAATCAAACGATTTTCCATCATATCGGCAAACACCAACAGGGTTTGTTCCAAACCAAATATTTCCATTTATGTCTTTATAAATACTGTAGATTCCAAAAGGATTGGGCAGACTTGGTGGCTTAGGCAACTGCAATTTATGTAAAGTTGTACCGTCATACCGATAAATGTAATTTTCTAAATCGAATGTATGTTTAAACCATAAATCTGTGGATTTAAGTTGCCAATCATTGCTGGAGATTGGAGCTAATGTTGTAAATGTATTTCCGTCAAACTTAACAATGGTCGACTTTGGATAAAAGCTGGTGAAGTATATATTACCAGATTCATCTTGCTGTATTTCATCAACTCTATTGTTTGGCAAACCGTGCTTAGTTGTGTAATTAATCAATTTCTTTCCATCATATCTATAAACTCCTGTTTCCCAACTTCCAAACCAATAGGTATTTTTCTTGTCTTGGTAAACAATCATTATACTGCTTCCAAGTTCCATTACTGTGTCGCCATTTATAAATGGGTTTGAGTTATTTTTCTTATCAGTTGTCTGGCCATTGCACGAAGTCAACAGAGTTAAAATGCTCAGTAATAAAAGTATATTTGGTTTCATTGTTGTTCTGTTTAATCTTCGCAAGGTCGTTTATGAGTTGTTGCAAACGTTTTGCGGCTAGCGAAAGCGGTTTGAATTAATCACTGACCAAAACAAACATAAAACAAAATTACGAATCATAGAGGTTTTTTCGAAGGAAAAACCAAGCCTAAACCGTTTTGCTAACCGTTGTTGTTTGTAGTTTTTCTTTTATTGCCTAACCAACTAACAACTACTAAAGTCAGACTCAAACCTATTAAAAACCACCAATAGTATTCAGCAAAATCTTTATTAGGTCCTAATCCATTTATCATACTTTCATCGTATTCCACTTTTCGTTTTAACTTATAAAGTTCAGAATCTAGCGGAAGATTTATTTTATATTCAGCAATAATATTTTCATTAAGCTTTTTTAATTCTAAATAATTCTCTTTTTTTTGAATATAAAAATTGAAGTTTTCGCTGGAACGATTCATCATCCTAGAAAAAATTATAATTACAATAATTATAATTATGTTTTTAGTGATTCTTATAAAGTTCATGTTTTTCACGTACCGATTTTTTAAAATTACTTACAACGTTTGACGGCTTGTGGCAGTTGCGTAAATTTAAGACAAAAAATCACAAGTACAAAACTCCTTTTTAGAATTTTCGGAGAAAATTCAAACAAAGACCAAGCCGAGCAATTGTTACAAACGGCTGTTGGCAGCAGTTCTTTATTTCCATAAAAGTGCTGGTTTATTTATGTCTAAATCATTAAAATTATGTTCTAAATTTGATTCGCCAAAACACTTTGAGTTTTCATATGAAATTTTTAAATAGTTTTTCGTTTTGTCATAAAAGTGAATCCATTCTAACAAAATATATTCTGCATTTTCAATTATTAACTCTGAATCGTTATCAATAATAATATTCGGTTTTTTTATTGTCAGTTTTGTTTCTCCTTCAAGTATTATTTCTAAAATTTCACATTCTGAATCATAAATTGCACCATAAATTTCATATGTAATATCTGTTGGACGACCAAACCAATGACCAAAGAAACAAAATGATCTTGAATAGAAAGAAATATATTTTGTTGGTTTTTTGTAATCTGAATTATACTTATTTAAAAAATTATCAATTGTCATTTTTGTTATAAAAAATTACGTTATTTTTTTTAATTCTTTTGTCTCCGATTTGCGCACGAATTGCTGCCAACTCGTAAATATACGAGAGTCCTACTTTATAATTACTTGTAAGTATATAAAAAGTAAAAGTAAGGTTTTAAGGTTTTGCGTAATTATATGAAATAATTCAAAAAAAAATCCTCAACGTTTTTGTTGGGGATTTTTGGTTTGTTGTTTGTTGTATTTTCGTGAGTTCTGTTCTTAGTTTTGTTAGTAGAAATTTCAAGTTTATTAATTGTTATAAACCGTCGTTAGGCAAGCGTTAATTAAATTTTATATTATTTTTTTGGATATTTAATCAACTGCTTTTCCATCTTTTATTTTAAATTCTCCAATTAATTTATCTTTCCAATATATTTTAAAATTGCCTGAATCATTTCTGTTTTTAAAAACTGGAAATTGGTATGTAAATTTCAATCCACTTTTACTTTTAAAATTTTCAGGTACAAGTCTATATCTGTATTTTTTTTCTTTTTTACTTCCTAATATATTTCTCATAAAAGTATAAAAATCAAAATTTTCAATTCCATCTTGTGAATATTCTGTAAAAGAGTCATTTTCGTTTTCATCTAATTCCATATGATCCGCATACCACTCTTTATCACCGTAATAAAAACGATAAAGAGACACTCCAATTGGTCTATAACGTACTTTACTTTCTACATCTACTAGAGATATGTTGTTAAAATCTAAAGTCTTTTTTGTTGAAAAATCTTTAAATTTTGCAGTAAAAAAGACTAAAAATCTCGTTTCATCAGGGTCATCAATATTTTTTGAACATTTGAATTTTGCACCTCCAAAAATGTTTGGATTTACACCATAGCTTTTTAAATCCATCTCAACATCTTCAATCAAAGGAAATTTATATTGTGAGAAGCAAAAATTAATAAACAATAAATTAATAGCTAAAAGAGAAATCAAATTTTTCATAATAATAGTTTAGTTTTTTGATTTAAAATTGTGTTATATTCTTGCGTATTCGTTTTTAATTTTGCCTAACTTGTAAATATACACAAGTTGCGTTTATAAGCATTTACACTTATTTAGTGTCGTTTGTTTTTGTAAATATATAAAATATAAAGTAAGATTTTGTGCTTTTACGTGATTGTGTGAAATAGTTTTAAAAAAAATCCTCAACTTTATTTGTAGGGAATTTTATGTTTGTTGAAATATAAAAGTGGTCTAAGTTTTTTGAAAGGGTTTGTAGTTTTTCATATAATGAATTATAGAAGTTTTTCTATGGATAAAACTAAGCTAAAACCGTTTTTCTTTCCTATGTTAGTTGGCTTTTTTTTTCCGGCAAGAACATTCGTGATGCTCGTTAAGGTACTCAATTGTTTCTAGACTTAGTTCATTTAAAACCGAGATATTGATGTCAGAGAGTTTTTTTACATAAATACAAGCTTTACCCATTTTAAATTTGCCAAGTTCTGTTAATAATAATTGACTTTTTTGCGTATCCGAATAGACGTAGAGTGAGAATGCTGCTTTTCTTGGAGAAAATCCAAGCATAGGTGCATCTCCTTCGTGTCCGCTTTCATATTTGTAATGGTAGTTGCCAAATCCTATAATAGTGGGTCCCCACATTTTAGGTTCAGCATTAGACCATTCTTTCATTAATTTTACCAATTGTAAGCTGTCTGCTTTTTTCTGTTCGTTGTCGACGTATGAGTTTATAAAATCTATTACGTTTTCTCCAGTGTAAGTTGTTTTTGTTTTTGCCATAATTTAGGTTTTGATTATTGCCTTAATATTTTTTCCATCTTTCTTCCTTTTGCCAATTCATCAATCAGCTTTTCCATTTGTCTACACTGTTTATACAGTTCAAATTCATCTTCTATTTCTTCAATTCGGTAACCGCAAACGACTCCTTTAATCAAGTGTGCGTTTGGATGTATTTTAGCTTTTTGAAAAAATGTTATAAAAGTTACTTTATCATCAATAAGTGCTTGTAAAGTATTTTGATCAAAACCTGTAAGCCATTCAATTACTTGATTGAGTTCTTCCTTGGTTCTTCCATTTTTCTCCAATCTATTTAAATAAAGTGGATAAATAGATGCAAATATCATTTTTCCAACTTTTTCATTTTTCTCAGCTGTTACTTTCATTTTATTTGATTTTAACTTAATTGGTGCTAACGGTTTGTATATATATGGAACTTCCTTTTATATGTACTTACTATTATTAATGGTCTTTTGTTACTTGTAAATATATAAAATAAAAAGTAAGCCTTTAAGGCTTACTATAATTGTGTGAAATAGTTTTAAAAAAGATGCTCAACGTTTTTTGTTGTGGATTTTTGGTTTTGCTTGGAAGGTTTAAGTGTGTTGATTTTTTGAAGACTTTTATACTTGAAGTTGAAGTCTAATCCAATTTATTCCAAAAAGTAAAATTAAGATTCCAAAAATGTAGCATTGAAATTTGTTTACTTTTTTTGCGTCAAATTTTGTTATATAATACCTGTCGATTATTAGTGTTAAAATAGGTAGAGGCAACCAAAGCAAATTAACCCACCCTTGTAAAATTTCGCTCATTCCATTATGGTTTATCATAACAAATGAAGAAATTACTAAGCCCAATAATGAAATTATGCTTAAGATAAAAAATAGCGTTACTTTTTTAAAGTAAGATGTTTTCATAAAATTTCTAACGTTCTTGTTTATGTATGCAAGTGTATATTCATGCATTTATATTCGTTTGTTGTTGTTATTTGTAAATATATAAAAAGAAAAAGTAAGATTTTTAGGTTTCTGTAATTGTGTGAAATAGTTTTATAAAAAAACTCAACGTAGTGTTGGGGATTTTTGGCTTGTTATTAATTTATAGTAACAAATTCTAATTCTAAAATGTCTAAAACATTATTATTATCGTCTAGAACTGTTAAATTTATTAAGCCTTTTATATGCAAACCTCCTCCAGGTTTATTTCCTATATATACATCTGTCACTATTAAATTGCCTGATGTTTTATATTCTTCCCATACTTGTTGACTATAAACACTACCTAAGTCTGCATCATTTATTAAATAAGGTGAAAGTGCTTTTTTGAAAAGTACCCTATTTATAGTTGAATTTTCATTAAAGGTTAAATTATTGTAATTGATCAAAGGTTGGTCTAATTGAATTGAGATATTGTATCCATCCCCGGTAACATAATTTATATTTTGGTTTCCGGAACCATTACCCCATACTTGATAGTATGAAGATAATACATCTAATGTTCCTCCATTACTTTTTAAATAACAGTAATCTCTTCCCCAAGGTTGTCCAACTCCTAGGTTTTGAATTATTTTTCCTTCAATTTGTCTGCTTTCTAGTGAATTTGTGTTAGAATTTAAAGTCCCAGAAAATTCAATAGTTACTTTATTTGTTGTTTCGTCATATTCAAATTTATTAATTTGAAATGCATTAAGTGGTTTGTATGTAGGTGTCTTAAATTTTTTTAGAATGTTTTGACTTTCAGTATATATTGTTTCTTCTAATTCAAAAAAGAGTAAAGCACCACCTTGAGTGAATTTGTAATTAAAATTATAATTAATCGTTGGAGTTTGACCTTGATTAACTGTGTGTCTAGCTGTACCTTGATAATCAGTCATTAAGATCATGAAACCTAGGTCATTATTAACTGATTTATAAGTTATTCCATCAATTGTAAACTCAATTAATTCATCAATATTTTCTTCATTAACAATTTCATTTTGAAGTATTTCTTCGTCTTTAGAACATGAAATTAATGAAAAAATTAATAGGAATGGAATTATCAAATTTAGCTTTTTTCTTAGTATGTCCATATTTAATATATATTCTTTATGTGATTTTTTGTCTATATCTCAACCAACTTTTAGGTATAAACGAGTAATAAATACTTGTAAATATATAAAAAAAGTAAGATTTTTACGGTTTGTCGTAATTGTAAGAAATAATTCAAAAAAAAAATCCCCAACGTTTTTTGTCGGAGATTTTTGGTTTATTTGAAAGGTTTTGTTGCTTGTGGTTAGTAATGAGATAAAATAAATACTGTGAAGTTGGGAGACTTCGCAGAGATAGGTTAGCTTCTAGTGCTTTTTCGGTCACTATAAAATTTAGTGTAGATTGGAATTTATCAGTTTGTTTATTCCTTTTTAAACTTAGATTTTAGATTTTATCCTACTCAAAGTTTCTTGTGATATGTTAATATAAGAAGCAACTATTTTGTTGGGTAGCCGTTTAACAATATTTGGATTTATTTTAAATAATTGTTTATATCTTTCTGATGCATCTAGCGCTGTAAACGATATTAATCTTTTTGAATTATTGACATAAGCCTTTTCTAAATATAAACTATAAAAATCTTTCCATTTGGGAATAATTGTCATAAGATATCTAAAGTCATCGTGAGTGATGTATAAAAGTTCGCTATCTTCAATAACTTGAATAGTCTCTTGTGCAGGTTCATTTGTTATAAAACTAACGAGTTCTGTAGCAAATTGATTTTCAAATGCTATATAACGTGTTATGTCTTTCCCTTCTTCATCAATGTAAAAAAGTCTTAAACAACCTTTTTTTACGAAATAACTGACCTGACTATTTTTTCCGTTTGAGAGTAAAATTTCATTTTTACTTTTTTTTATGGTTTTAAAATAAGACAACACGACTTTTAAATCTTCTTCTTCAATGTTAATATTCTTTCTTATGAAATTAGTAAGTTCAATATAATTTGTCATTTTATTTATAATCTCTGACAAATTTACGATAATGAATAATATCTTGTATAGATAGTACGACTAAATTGTGCTCCTTTGCAAAATTTATAATAGTGTCAATTTTTGCCATTGTACCATCATCATTCATTAATTCGCACAGTACTGCTTCTGGTTTTAAGCCTGCTAACTTCATTAAATCTATGCTGCCTTCAGTATGCCCTTTTCTTTCTAGAACACCATTTTTTTTAGCTCTTAAAGGAAAAATATGACCAGGTTTAGCTAAATCGTAGCTTTTAGCATTATCATTGCATGCTACTTGGATAGTTGTCAATCTATCTTTAGCCGAAACTCCTGTAGTTACACCTTCTTTTGCTTCTATAGAAACGGTAAAAGGTGTTTGAAAACTACTTGTGTTTTCTTTTACCATATAGGGTAAGTTAAGTAAATCCGCTTTTTCATTCGTTAAACAAAGACAAACAATACCACTGCATTTTCTAATCATAAGTGCCATATCATAATTAGTCATGTTTTGAGCAGAGAATATTAAATCACCTTCATTTTCTCTGTCTTCATCATCCATTAAGATAATTCCATTTCCATTTTGAAGGTTCTCTAATGCTTTTTCTAATCGTTCTTGGCTGTTGTTATCAACTATTTTTAATGTATCTAATTCTGTAAGTACCATTTTAAATTTTTATTATTATTTGAATGGCAAAACTAGTGTTGTCTTAAGTCAAATTATTTGATGTAAGTCAATAAATTTATTTAAAAAAAAATCCTCAACGTTTTTTGTTGGGGATTTTTGGTATTTTAATTTAAAGGAATCTTTATGGCAGAAATGAAATAATCTGGATTATCAGTTCCGAATGCCATAAAGATGTAGAGCGTTTGGTTTTTTATAATGGGTGAAGCAAATGCTCCTAGATGATCCCATGCCCAATTGTAAATGGGATATTTGTGGCGTAATTCTACAGGGTTAATTAATAATGGACTTCTGGAGTCGTGATTCCAATTGATTCCATTCCAATTCATTAATCCGTATTCTCTGTTGTTAGAGGTTAAATAGCTAGAATAAACTTCTTCACTACCTATGAGTATGTGTAATTTTGAATTGAATTGAATGTAGGCTGCATCATCTGCTTTTCCTTTTAAATATCCGCTACTGTTTGTGCCTTTGTGAATTATACTTGAGGATATGATGTTGTTGTTATAGTCTAAAGCACTTAATAAATCGATTGCAATTACTTCATGAATTTCTCTGTCGATTGCATTAGTGTTTCTTTTGTGAAAAAGGATTCTGTATTTGTTTTCGAATTTTGTTAAGGCTAGGGGAAAGCTGTTTTGGTTTTGTCCATTCCACCCAGGTATCATTATCTCTTTTGGTTGTTGTATGATATTTAGGTTTTCATCTATTATCATGTAAGCTGATGTGTAATTGTTATTGGGTTGTTGAACACCTAATAAAACGAGATAATTTCCATTGTCTAATTTATATGGATTGTCTGTTGAGAAAACATTTCCGTTTATTTTTGCAAACGGTATCATATCGGTACTTAGAATTTTTTGATTATGGAATGTCCAATCTTCTAAATTACTACTTGTTGCAAAATAAATACTTCTTGTGTCATGTGATCCGAATACTACCGGTGTTAAAAGTACATAAGTTCCGTCTGTTTTTTCAATAATTCCACCTGGTTGCATGTAATTAAAAACGCCTTCGGTAACGCTAGTAGGGTAGGGATTGAATAGCGGACGATTATTTATTATGTTGTAGTTTATAAATGGGTTAAAGAACTCTATGCTTTCTCCTATATTCTTATTTAAACTACCTAAATATGTATTTCCAAGAGTAATCCAACCGGTTTGTAAATCTACGTTTTCAATTTCGACTAGGTTTGAAGCTTCCATACCTTGAGTTATAAACCAACTTTGACCACCACTGCCTTGAATTATTAAATTTGTTAGATTGGCATAGTTTGTTTTAATTCTATTATTAGTTGGGTCGTATGCGGTAATTTTTATGGGATTAAGCCTCTTAATATTACTTATGTTGTCTGAAATTAAAGCATTCGAGAAAAAGGTATTTAGACTACCTGCTGGAAAAACTTCTTCAGAACCAATTTCAGGCTCTATTTCAGGTGTAGTTTCAATTTCAGGTTGATTATTTTCAGTGTTAATTATGTCATCATTTCCACAAGAAGTGATGAATGAAATTATAAAGAGTACTATTATTTTTTTCATTTATTAATTTGAAAGCAAGGATTTAGACTTTTTGCTATTTAATTATGGCTGTGATTTTTATTAAAAGGATTTAACATCTTTATAATTATTGGTAAATATAAAAAGAAGTGATAAATTTTTAGTGTTTATTTGAAATAGTGCAAAAAAAAATCCTCAACGATATTTGTTAAGGGTTTTTTATTTAGTTTTTTTATAAAGCTTCTTCGTTTATTTCATCTTCATCAAGTTTTGTTTTTTCATTAGGTTTGATGATCATTCTAAAGTATTGGTCTTTGTAAATGTAATAACCTATCCAATTGACAAAAGTACGCAGTCTGTTTTTAAAGTTTACTAATCCCATGATGTGAACGAACAACCAAATTAGCCAAGCTAAAAATCCTTTGATGAAATATTTTTCGTTTGGTAAATCAAAAACAGCTTTGTTTCTTCCTATAATGGCTAAAGAACCTTTATTTGTGTATGTAAATGGTTTCCAGTTTTTATTATCTTTATCTAAATTCGTAGCTAAGTTGTCGGCTTGTTGAATAGCTGGTTGTGCTAATTGTGGATGACCATCAGGATAATTTGTATCACCAGAAAGTATAGCACAATCACCTAAGGCATAAATATTTTCATAACCTTCTACTAAGTTGAACGCGTTTGCTTTTAGTCTTTTTCCTCGTCCATAGCTTGATAATTCAAAACCTTCGAACGTTTTTGCCGATACACCTGCTGCCCAAATTAAGTTTCGAGATTCGATTTTACTTCCGTCTGAAAGTTCAATAACGTCTTTGTTAAAATCTTTTACTAAGCAATTCAGTTTTATTTCTACGCCCAGTTGTTGTAATTTTTGATACGTATAGTCTTGCGATTTTTTGGACATTACGTTTAAGACTGTTGGCATTCCGTCTACTAAGTAGATTTTAAGGATGTCTTTATCAGCTAATTCTGGGTAATCTTTTTTAATTATGGAAACATTCATTTCTGCTAAAACTCCCGAAAGTTCTACACCTGTTGGTCCAGCACCAGCTATTACAAAGGTTAGCATTTTTTGTCTTTCGACTTCGCTTGTTAATCTTGTAGCACGATCTAAACGTGTTAAAATTGTATTTCGTAAGGTTAAGGCATCACTAATGGTTTTCATAGGTAAACTATAGGCTTCTATGTTTTTATTACCAAAGTAATTACTTTCTGTTCCTGTTGCCATGACTAGGACGTCATAGTTTAGCTCTCCATTGTTCAGTATGATTTTGTTTTCATTAGGAACGACTTTTTCAAGGCTACCTAATCTAAATCGTGCATTTTTGCTGGGTCTAAGTATTTTTCTAAAAGGATAGCTAATTGCTGATGGTTCCATTAATCCGGTAGAAACCTGATATATTAATGGAGGAAAGAAGTTATAGTTGTTGGCATCGACTAATATGGTGTTGTATTTTTCGGAATTCCCTAGTTTTCTTATGAACTCTAAACCTGCAAATCCACCACCTACGATAACTATTGTCTTTTTCATTGTATGTTAATTATACAGTAAAGTTACGTTTTTTAAAGTTTTTATGACTTTAAATTGTCTTAAGATTTTGTTAGTTTTTCTTTATATGTTTATGGATACAAGCGCTAAGTAAGTTTGCAATTGTTTTTAATAAACTCCAGCTCCTGGATTCTTATATGTTCCATTTATTTTTTTAAATGATTGATTATTTAGAATTAGATAATGATCTTTATCAATTGTAGCTTTAATAGTATCTTTTTCGATGATGATTTTTAAAATTTCTTCGTTTTCTATAGCTGGATATTTTTTTGTATCATCTATATTAACACTGTAATAATCGCCAACTTTTGTAATAACGATAACTTTACTTTTATCGTCAATATTTACCCATTTTCCTTTAAAACCATCATTTGTATTCTTTTTACAAGAAAAAGAAGCTAAGACAAGTGCTACTAATAAAATAATTTTTTTAAACATAATTTATAATTTTATGATTTATAAAGTATTAGTAAGGATTTGAGTTAAAACGTTACAATAAGTGAAAATGTGGTAAATACTATTATTTCGCTTCAATAATCAAAAACACAGCTGTGCTATCTCCAATGTTTAATACTTCATGCCAAGTAACTTCACTTTTTGAAAAGGTTGTTCCTGTGGGTACATCAACTTCTTTGGTTCCGTTTTGGTCTGTAATTCTAAATTTGCTTCCTTGTAAAGTGTAGCCAAAATGTGGGTTATGGTAATGTTTTTCGTGTCCAACTCCAGGTGGAAAAGAACATTTTAGAATTCTTTGTTTGGCATTATCTTCTAAAACTTCGCAAACGGGTTGGTTGTTCCAACCTGCTTCTAAAGGATCTGGTAGGCTTTGTTTGGGTTTGCAATTTGTGAATAAAGTTAGTAGTATAATAAATTGAAAAAGTTTGAATAGTGGTTTCATTGGTTCGTTTTAAATTTTTACAATATTGTTTAATGAAATTAATAGTTCTCCTGTAATGTCGTAGCGATAATTTTTGGGAGGTTTATCTTTTTCGTAATCGTAATTTATGGTTGCAATTTGTAGTGTTTCGTTGTTTTCGAAATATAGAATAACTTCAACAATTTTAGATACTTTTTCTAATTTCATTGTGTAATCAATTACTTCATTAAAATCTAAAGTTTTAAATTTTACATCAACTACTTTTTTTCCAATTAGGTTGGACAGTTTTTTAGTTTCTTCTATATTTATTTCTTCTTCATTTTCATTATCGTATAGTTCTGTGAATGGAGTAGCTTGAAACATATTGTATTCATATTCAGATGAAAAACCGATTGAGAAGAAGCCTTTTTTAAATTTGAATTCAATGCCTTCAAAAATAAATAAATTTTCACTTTCTTCATGATAATAGAAATCATTTACTTGAAATATTTTTAAATCCATCAATTCACCTGATAAAAAAATGGATTCAAAATCGTTTAATAAGTATTGATTTATTTGAGGCACTTTAAATTCTAAATGAATTTCTTCATCTAATCTTTTTTTAATTTCTTCATTGTATATTTTATCTTCTTTATAAGCGCTTTTAAAAAAAAGAACAAAAATGATTACAACAATAACCGTTACTATTTGATATGTTTCCATTTATAAATTTTGATTTTAAACATAAAAAAATCCTCAACAATTTGTCAAGGATTAGTTTGCTAATTTACTTTTTTATGATTGTCATGTTTACCAAATGATTTCCTGAAACATATTCTTTTTTAAAAACAACTAGATAATTATCATTTTCAAATTGTCGATTTATGTCTATTAAAGGATTTTTTGTAGGTTCTTTTGAAATTTCAGTATAACCCAGAGCTTTAATTTTATTAGGAAAAGTATAAATTGAATTATGAGCAGTTATAAATGAAACCGAAGTTCCTTCTTTCATAATAAGTGATTTATAAGAATCATTTACCCAATTATTTTGATTGTAAACCCAACCATATTTTATTTTATTTAGCTGGTCTAAAACCTTATCATTTGGGGTTTCTAATAGGCTGAAAATATCGTCAATCGTTAAATCTCTTTCTTCTGAACCTTTATAATTTCTTATGTTTTCTTCTTTTATTAATAATTCAACATTTTGTGTGTCAATGGATGAATATAAAAGTTTTACGCTTTGTCCTTTATAAAAATTTCCGAATTCACTTTTAGAAATTTCTTTAGTAACCTGAATTTTTCTACCATCTTTTGTTCTGTATTCAATAACTAAATCAGTCATGTCAAAACTTTTTGAAGATAACGACGAACCAGAAACCACTGTTCCAACAGTTTCAACTTGAGTTTCTTTCAAAATAGTTTCTTGACCGTTTCCTAAAACCCAAGAAAAAATAAAATAAAACAAAACCATTGGAATAAACAACAATGCTATTGGAACTTCGCTATTTGGAGCATTTGAAACATTTCTTTTTTCTTCAATTTTTTCTTTTTTCCAACTTTTATAATATTTTAAAACATAGAATAATCCTATTGTCAAGAATATAGTACCAAATATGGAGAAGATTCTAACATGAACAAATGTTTTATATGGAAAAACAAAAAACATTAAAATTAGAGTCAATAAAACCAAACCTAATGCAACTCCAAATTTTATTTTATTTTCTAAAGGTAAAGAATCATTGTTTTTTTGTGTACTGATTTCTAGTGCTTTTACAATATATTCTTCAGCTTTTTCATCTGAAAAGCCTTTGGCTAATAAATAGCTTTTTAATTCTTTTTGTCTAGCAGATTTATTTTTCATTTTGATTAATTCTGCTATAATTTTTTCGTCGAACATATTTTTAAATTAGATTGGAACAAACATAAAAAAAAATCCTCAACAAATTGTCAAGGATTAGTTTTTGGAGGTATAAATATGTATAATTATTTATTGATGATTGATTCTAGATTTATGGTGAAATTAATATATCCTCCAAAGTTTCTTGTTTTATTTGTTTCAGAATCTAATGTATTGGTTAAATTAATTTCTGGTAGAAGTTCTAAACCAAAATGATGAGCAAAATTTACTCCAAAACCTAACATTGCTCCAAAATTTGATTTTTTATAAAAACCTTCAGTCTCTTCACCATCAGCTTTAGCACTTAATACATTTGTCATTCTGAAGCCACCAATCAAATAAAAGCCCTTGTTATATTCGCTATTGACATCATATTTCAACAAACCATGAATTTGTAGTGAATTCACTTTTAACTCATCAATTAATTTTCCATCAAAAGTACTTGTACTTCCTGTGATAAAATTATCTTCAACTACACTACTATAAAGTAGGTTTCCTTTAACACCAAAGTTATTATTAAGTTGATATTCTAAAAACCCACCAAAATTTAACCCACTAAATCCACTATTAGCAGATATTGGGCCATCGATTTGAACATCATAAGCATTAAATCCTAATAAAGCACCATAACTCAAATCTTGAGCATTTGTATTATTTAATCCGAATAGTAAAAAAGTTAAAAGTATAATTTTTTTCATAAAAATGTTTGTTTTAAAAAAATCCCCAACAAAACTGTCAGGGATTACTATATTTCTAAATTCTAAATTTCTTATAAGTGAATTACTTCTCCGTAAGCATCAGCAACAGCTTCCATTACAGCTTCACTCATTGTTGGGTGAGGGTGAACTGCTTTTAAGATTTCGTGTCCTGTTGTTTCTAGTTTACGCGCTACAACTGCTTCTGCAATCATATCTGTTACACCAGCACCAATCATATGACAACCTAACCATTCACCGTATTTTGCATCAAAAATTACTTTTACAAAACCATCTTTTGTACCAGCAGCACTTGCTTTACCTGATGCAGAGAATGGAAATTTACCAATTTTTAATTCGTATCCTTTTTCTTTAGCTTGTTTTTCTGTTAAACCTACAGAAGCAATTTCGGGAGTTGCATAAGTACAACCTGGAATGTTTCCATAATCTAATGGATCAACGTGTAAACCTGCTAATTTTTCCACTAATAAAATTCCTTCAGCAGAAGCAACGTGTGCTAAAGCTTGTCCTGGAGTTACATCACCGATTGCAAAGTAACCTGGAATATTTGTTTGGTAGAAATCGTTAACTAAGATTTTATCTTTGTCAGTAGCGATTCCAACATCTTCTAAACCGATGTTTTCGATGTTTGTTTTGATTCCAACTGCAGAAAGTAAGATGTCAGCTTCTAAAACTTCTTCTCCTTTTGCTGTTTTTACATAGGCTTTAACTCCTTTTCCAGAAGTATCAATGCGTTCAACAGAAGAGTTTGTCATGATTTTTACACCAGCTTTCTTCATTGATTTCTCCATTTGTTTAGAGATATCTTCATCTTCAACAGGAACTACATTTGGCATGAATTCTACAACAGTTACATCAGTTCCCATTGAATTATAGAAATGAGCAAACTCAACACCAATTGCACCAGAACCTACAACAATCATAGATTTAGGTTGTTCAGGTAATGTCATTGCTTGTCTGTAACCAATTACTTTTACACCATCTTGAGGTAAGTTAGGTAATTCACGAGAACGTGCACCAGTTGCGATAACAATATTGTCAGCACTATATTCTGTAGTTTTTCCGTCTTTATCTGTTACATCTACTTTTTTACCAGCTTTTAACTTTCCAAAGCCGTCTATAACGTCAATTTTGTTTTTCTTCATTAGGAATTGAACACCTTTGCTCATTCCGTCAGCTACATCTCTAGAACGTTTTACAACAGCACTAAAGTCTTTGTCAAATGATTCAACTATTAAACCATAGTCAGATGCATGCTTTAAATAATCAAATACTTGAGCTGATTTTAATAAAGCTTTAGTTGGAATACATCCCCAGTTAAGGCAAATTCCACCTAAGTTTTCTTTTTCAACAACAGCAACTTTAAAGCCTAATTGTGAAGCTCTAATGGCAGTAACATATCCACCAGGACCACTACCTAAAACTATAATATCGTATTTCATTTGTATTTATTTTTCAATTTGTAATAATGCTTGCGAAATTATGGAAATTATTTGTATCGTAAAAGTTTAATTGTGTAATTGTTTAACTGATAAATCGTAAGTTCATAATTTACAACTGATAATTCATAATTATCCTGCTACTTTAGTATCAAACTGTGCTTCATATAGATTTTTGTAGAAACCAGATTCTTTGGCTATTAATTCGCTGTGCGTTCCTTGTTCTACAATCATTCCTTTGTCCATTACTATGATTTTATCTGCATTAATAATCGTTGCTAATCTGTGAGCAATTACGATTGATGTTCTTCCTTTAGTAATGGTTTCGGTTGCAGTTTGAATTAATTCTTCTGAATACGTGTCAATTGATGAGGTTGCTTCATCTAAAATTAGAATACTTGGTTTGCTTACATACGCTCTTAAAAACGCAATTAACTGTCTTTGTCCAGATGATAACATTACACCACGTTCTTTTACGTCATAATCATAACCGTTTGGTAAGCTCATGATGAAATCGTGCACACCAATTTGTTTAGCACAAGTGATTACATACTCGCGAGTAATTTCTGGATTATATAGTGTGATGTTGTTGTAAACGGTATCAGCAAATAAGAATACATCTTGTAAAACGACAGCAATTTGTTGGCGCAAACTTTCTAAAGTAAAGTCTTTAATATCAATATTATCAATCTTGATTGTACCTGAATCAATTTCATAAAAACGATTTAGTAAGTTGATAATGGTTGTTTTTCCTGCGCCCGTACTTCCTACAATAGCAATAGTTTCTCCTGAATTTATTTCAAGATTTACACCTTTTAATACTTCTTCATTTTCTATATAGCTGAAACGAACGTTTTCTAAATCTACTTTTCCAGCAAAACTTGTCGCAACTTTTGTTCCTTTGTTCTGAATTTGACTATCTGTTTCTAAAATTTCGAATACTCTTTCGGCAGCGATAATTCCCATTTGCATGACGTTAAACTTATCTGCTATTTGACGCAATGGATTGAATAACATAGTTATAAACATTGTGTAAGCAAAAAAGTCTCCAAAGGTTGTTGTGTCACTTCCATCAAGAATGTTTATTCCTCCATACCAAATAATTGCACCTAAAGTTAAAGATGAAACGATATCGGCAATAGGGAAGAAGATAGAGTTATATAAAATATTTTTTTGCCAAGCATTGTTGTGTTTCTCATTAATGGCTTTGAATTTCTCAAATTCTATGTCTTCTCGGTTAAATAGCTGAACAATTTTCATTCCTGTTAATCGTTCCTGCACAAAAGTATTTAGGTTAGAAACTTGTGTACGTACTTCATTAAAAGCTACACGCATTTTCTTTTGAAAAATATTGGTTGCCACGATCAAAATAGGCATGGCTAGAAGTACGATTAAGGTAAGTTTCCAATTCATGTAAAGCATTATTCCGAGAATAACAACCATTTTTAGCATGTCACTAACAATCATGAATAAACCTTGACTGAAGATACTTGCAATAGATTCAATATCTGAAACAGAACGCGTTACTAATTTACCAACAGGTTCATTGTCAAAGTACTTCATTTTGAACGAAGCAATATGATTGAATAACTTATTTCGAATGTCTTTAATTATATCTTGACCCAACCAATTTGCCCAATACGTAAAGAAAAATTGCGAAATAACTTCAACGATTAGAACAATTCCCATTAAAATTATATAGAATAATAAGCCATTTCCATCTTTGGGTTCCAAGTAATTATCAACAGTCTGTTTTAATAGATAGGGACGTATAGCTGCAAATAAAGCTAGAACTATAGCCCAAACAATTACCCAAATAAACCGAGATTTATAAGGCTTTGCGTAAATGAGTACTTTTTTTAATGACTTGATTTGTATTTTGTTTTTCATGTATTTCTAATTGAAATCCTGTGTGTTTTTTCCGTTGGCTAAACCAAACTTATTTATTTTCTAAAAAAGGATAATCTACTTTAACCAAAAACAATCCATGAGCAGGAACAGAAAATCCAGCTTTTGAACGGTTTTTACTTTCAATAATTTCTTTAAATTCTTCTAAACTAGTTTTTCCAGAACCAATATTAATCATGGTTCCGACAATTGCTCTTACCATATTTCGTAAAAATCTATCAGCTTTTATAGTAAAGATTAGTTGATTGTCTTTTTGTTTCCAATTAGCTTCGGTAATAGTACAATTGAATGTAAATACTTCTGTATGCACTTTTGAGAAACATTCAAAATCTGTATGTTTGAATAATATCTTACAAGCTTTGTTCATTAAATCGATGTCCAACTGCTGAAAACAATACCAACTTATATCTTCTAAAAATGCATCTTTAAAAGTATGAATATAGTATTCATAAGTTCTTGCAGAAGCTTCAAAACGAGCATGTGCATCTTCTTTGACCTCAAAAACATCATATATTACAATATCTTTCGGTAAATAAGAGTTCAATTTTGGCAACCAATACGAAGTCTCTAAAGGATTTTCTATATCAAAATGAGCAAACATTTGCTTGGCATGAACTCCAGAATCAGTTCTTCCGGCACCAACGATTTCAATAGATTTATCGATTAACAACTGCAAAGCTTTTGTCAGTGTTTCTTGTACAGACGTAGCATTAGGCTGTGTTTGAAAACCGTGATAATTTTTTCCGTTGTATGCGAATTCTATGAAATATCTCATTTTTGAGGTTAAAAGGTTATGTGTTTAAAAGTTTAAAGATTTAGCACATAATCGACAAATTTACAAAATTCGAGAGCATTGACAATTTCAATTTCAATAATTAAGTTATTTTTGTGACATGATTAAGATATTATTGCTTTCCGACACGCACAGTCACATTGATGATACCATTTTGAAATACGTTAATCAAGCCGATGAGGTTTGGCATGCAGGAGATATTGGAAATTTGGTTGTAACTGATACAATAAAGAAATTAAAGCCTTTACGTGCTGTTTATGGAAATATAGACGATGAAAAAGCTCGAATGGAATTCCCTCTTATTAATCGCTTTATGTGTGAAGGTGTTGATGTTTTAATTACACATATTGGTGGTTATCCTGGAAAATACAATCAAGCTATTCGGGAAGAACTTTATAAAAATTCACCGAAACTTTTTATTTGTGGACATTCTCATATTTTAAAAGTCATGTTTGATAAGAAATTAAATTTATTACACATGAATCCTGGTGCAGCTGGAATTTCTGGATTTCATCAAGTTAGAACGATGTTGAGATTTGAAATTGACGAAGAAAAAATCCAAAAACTTGAAGTAATTGAAATTGGTAAAAAGTAGTATGAACCCTTAAAATTTTATTAAAGCGCTTGATTTTTTCATTCATTATTAGTATGTTAATATTATATTAGTATGTTAATATTATAATTTAAATATATATATGATGAAAAAAGTAGTAACAATCTTAATTTTATGTTTAACATTTTTAACAAATGCTCAAGAAAAAATTACATTACCAGCAATTGTAGAAGCTAATTTTGAGAAAGAATTTAAGGATATTAAAGATGTCAATTGGTCTATTTTTTATAGAGGAAAAAACAATAATGACCTTAGATTTGAAGCTGAGTTTTTAAAAGGTAATTCAAGACTTCTAATTAGTTATAGTGATGATGGTGTCATTAAAGCTATTCAAAAAAGTATTGCCTTAAGCTCTTTAAAAGAAAAAATTAAAAAATATTTAGTAGATAAATACCCAACATACCAAATTAACGAGGCTTCTTTAATTATCAAACAAGATCAAAAAACGTATTATGATGTAGGAGTTTCTGATGAAACGAATTATTTTATTTTAGTTTTTGATGGTGAAGGAAATTATTTATACTTAACACCTCTTTCTAATAGACTTTAAATTTTTAACCACAAAAAAACCCGAAACTTTCGAATCGGGTTTTCTTCGCACTAATAAACTAAGATGATAGGTTTATCGTAGACGATCCACAGATTTTACGAGATCTTCGTCCTTTTTAATAGCTTTGTTGGCCAAAACTAGTAACACGATAGAAACTAAAGGAACAAACATCGCAATACCTTTCTCAGAAACCGAAGCTTCTCCAGATAAATTTAGCGTTCGATACACAAATAATCCTATTAAAATAAAGTTCAATATGATATTCAATCTGTTTAAAACAAACTGATTTTGTCTCTTTTTAAATAACAATATGCTAATTAAAGCCATTGTTGCAATTAATCCAAACCCTACAATATATATAATATCACTTGTAAAATAAATAGGCATTTGTTTTGCATCTTTCCACAAAGGAAGAAACATAGGCACTAAAGCCGACAACAAGGCACACACAAATAAATATAAAGATTGTATTCTCTGAATCATTTCTAAAACATTATTAGGCCAAAATTAAGTTTTCTTTTTTAAAAAAACTATTGTTTTATTGTAAAAATATCGTATTATTGCATAAGAAATTCGTAATCACTTCTTTACGAATCGTTACAAATCTTTACTTACAAAGAATCATATTATACATTCTGTATCAACTTAACATTACGAAACCTTCATGTTTGACATTGAAAAATTAAATGAGATGAAACTCTCAGATTTGCATGAAATTGCAAAAGCGGCCAAGCTAAAAAAAGTAAGCGCCTTAAAAAAAGATGAATTAATTTACCAAATATTAGATCATCAAGCTTTAAACCCAATTCCTGTAGATGTTGTAAAAACAGATGCTCCAATCGAAAAAAGAGCTAAAGTTACAACTCCAAAAACAAAAAAACCAGTAGCAACCAAGACTACAAAACCAGTTGCTGAAAAAGCTATAACAACAGAAGAAACTCTAGTTGAAAAAGCACCAATAGCTAAACCTATTGCAAAACCAAAGTTTACTAAAGAAGCAAAGACTACTCCAAAACAGGAAGCAATAGATTTTGAGGAAAATCCAAAACCTGAAAAGAAAGCTCCACAATTAACGGAAGAGCAAAGAAAAGCTATCATTGAGAAAGCTAATCAAAACAATCCCAATCACCCAAGTTATATTGGCCCAAAAACCACAAACGGTGATGCACAACCCAAAAAAGAAATTAAAAGTACCCCACATAAAAAAAATAATTACAGAGAACCTGATTATGAGTTTGATGGAATTATAGAAAGTGAAGGAGTTTTAGAAATGATGCCTGATGGTTATGGTTTCTTACGTTCTTCTGATTATAATTATTTAGCTTCACCCGATGATATTTATTTGTCAACTTCTCAAATTCGTTTATTCGGATTAAAAACAGGAGATACAGTAAAAGGTGTAGTTCGTCCTCCAAAAGAAGGAGAAAAATTCTTTCCTTTAGTGAAAGTATCCAAAATAAACGGACATGATCCGCAAGTTATTAGAGATAGAATCTCATTTGAACATTTAACACCAATTTTCCCAAAAGAGAAATTTAATTTAGCTGAAAGAGGTAGTACAATTTCTACACGAATTTTAGATTTATTTGCTCCAATTGGAAAAGGTCAACGTGGAATGATTGTAGCACAACCTAAAACAGGTAAAACTATGTTGTTGAAAGAAATAGCAAATGCTATTGCAACCAATCACCCAGAAGTTTACTTAATAGTGTTACTTATTGACGAAAGACCTGAAGAGGTAACCGATATGCAAAGAAGTGTAAAAGGAGAAGTTATTGCTTCAACTTTTGACCGTGAACCACAAGAACACGTAAAAATTGCAAATATCGTTCTAGAAAAAGCAAAACGTTTAACGGAATGTGGTCATGATGTTGTAATCTTATTAGATTCAATCACACGTCTGGCTAGAGCTTATAACACAGTACAACCAGCTTCTGGAAAAGTATTGAGTGGTGGTGTTGATGCAAATGCGTTACAAAAACCAAAACGTTTCTTCGGAGCAGCTCGTAATGTTGAAAATGGTGGTTCATTAAGTATCATTGCAACAGCTTTAACCGATACAGGTTCTAAAATGGACGAAGTTATTTTTGAGGAATTCAAAGGAACTGGAAACATGGAACTTCAATTAGATAGAAGAATTGCTAACAAACGTATTTTCCCAGCTATTGATTTAGTTTCTTCAAGTACGCGTAGAGATGATTTATTGTTAGACGAACAAACAATCCAACGTATGTGGATTATGCGTAAGTACTTAGCAGATATGAATCCGGTAGAAGCAATGGACTTTATCAACGATAGATTCAAGAAAACAAAAAACAATGAAGAATTCTTAATTTCGATGAATAATTAATTTAGATATTCGGATTTTCAGTTTTCAGATTTTCAGATATAAAACTCTCATTAATTTGGGAGTTTTTTTTATACAAAACTCAAAAACCTTTTAAACTCATAAACTTTTAAACTAACTTTGCTCAAAATAAATCAAAATGCTACATTTAGGACAATACAATACCTTAAAAATACTTAGAGACACACAAGTTGGAATCTTTCTTGGTGACGGAGAAAACGAAGAACATGACGTTTTACTTCCTAATAAATACGTTCCCAAAGAATTTTCTATTGGAGATGAAATTACTGTTTTTGTATATTTAGATCATGAAGAACGTCCTGTAGCGACAACAATAAAACCTTATATCAAATTGAATGAATTCGCACACTTAAAAGTGAATTACATTAATAAATTTGGTGCTTTTATGAATTGGGGTTTAGAAAAAGATTTATTTGTCCCTTTTAAAGAACAAGCACGTCCTATGGAAATTGACAAACGCTATTTAGTGTATTGTTATATGGATGAAAAGACCAATAGATTAGCTGCAACGAGTAAAACGAACCAATTTTTATCTAATGATAATATTGATCTGCAAACTAACGAAGAAGTTGATTTAATCGTTTCTCACATTACAGAAGCTGGAATTAATGTTATCATTAACGAAAAGCACAAAGGTTTGGCCTATGCGAATGAAACGTACCAAGATATAAAACCTGGTAAGCGATTAGTAGGATATATTAAGCAAGTTCGCGAAGACGGAAAAATTGATGTTTATTTAAGAAAGGTTGGAGTAGAAGCTATTGAACCAACGTCTCAAATAATTTTAGATGAATTGAAAGCTAACAGAGGTTTTTTGCGTTTAAACGACAATTCGCATCCAGAAGATATTAAAACAGTTTTGAAAATGAGTAAGAAATCATTCAAAAAAGCAGTAGGAAGTTTATACCGTCAACAATTAATCGAGATTAAAGAAGACGGAATTTATTTGATTTAATTTATTTATTGAGTTGAAATGCCATACATAAAAGATTCAAAATATGATAAATCAATACCTTTTTTACATAAAAATGCACATTTTTCCACTATTTATGCCGCAAAAGTAAAAAACTTCTCAGCTCCAAAGTATAAAAGAGAAAAGCTAGAACTTTCTGATGGTGATTTTTTGAATGTAGATTATAAAATGCAATCTAAAACTAAAGCAGTTGTTTTATGCCATGGTTTAGAAGGCAATTCACATAGAACTTACATTAACAGTTGTGCTGATTTTTTTTTAAAAGAAGACTTTTCTGTTTTTGCTTGGAATAATCGCAGTTGTGGTGGCGAAATGAATCGTTTGCCAAGACTGTATCATCATGCTACTATTGACGATTTGGATGCTGTAGTACAATTTGCATTAAGTAAAGAGATTCAAGAAGTATATTTAATTGGATTTTCAATGGGTGGAGCACAAGTCATGAATTATTTTGGTAGAATTTCTGAAATTAATTCAAAAGTAAAAGCTGGAGTAGCTGTTTCTGTTCCCGTTGAAGTTAAAGCGAGTGCTGAATCTTTAAAGAAAGGTTTTAATCAAATATACATGAAAAATTTCGTGATTGATTTAACTAAGAAGCTTAAAATAAAATCCAAACAATTTCCTGAACTAATGGATTGGAATAAGATTAAAAACATCACTAACTTCGATTATTTAGACGATAATTTTACAGCTCCAATTCATGGTTTTACAGATAAAGATGACTATTATAATAGTGTTTCCCCAGCACGAAGTATAGAAAAAATAAACAAGCCGGTTTTGGTGTTAAATGCGCTAGATGATCCTTTTTTAGGCGATGGATGTTTTCCGATTCAATGGGCAGAAAAAAATTTATTTCTTCATTTGGAAACTCCAAAATATGGCGGACATTGTGCTTATCCAATGAGAAATTCGTCATATTCCTATGCAGAAATCAGAGCTTTCGAATTTTTTAAATCCTTATAAGATGATTACCAAAAAGAATATTTATTTAGGTTTAAGCGTTTTAGTCTTTGTCATGACTATGTTTTCAATTTTGACAAGTAATAAACCTGATGGAGTTTTAGATAATTCTCTTTCGATTCAATGGATTATACTTTTAGTATTTGCTCTTTTGTTACCCATTTTTAATTTAGCTGAAATCATTATTAATAGAAATGATTGGAGTAAACTTTATTGGTTAGGTTTAGTTTTTAATGTTTTAACAATTATTTTTGTAATGAGATTTTTTGAAATTGGATTGTTCTAATTTTTTAATCAAAACTTACTCACTTTCCTCATTCAACTTAAAAGGATAATCACCAAAAAGTGCCGAAGCTTTCATGGTTTGATACACTTTTCTTGAATACTTGTTTGATAAAGCAATCATAGTAACCGTATCATTTTTTAAAGTTATGTAAGAAGAAGTGTTTCCATGCCACCAACCATTGTGATAAAAGACTTTCTGACCAGAATCCCATTCGCGTAAACGAATTCCTAAACCATAATTCTTAATTCCTTTTTTCTCGTAACTATAACCTTTGTATATTTCTTTTTTTAAATCTTCCGAAATAAAATCAGGTTTATAAGTAGCTAAGTCAAATTTTAACAAATCTTGAGGTGTAGAATAGATGTTTTTGTCACCATAAACTGCATCTAATTGATCATATCGTATTTTTTCTTTTGTGCTTTTATAAGTTTGACTAACAATATCTTTATCTTTTTCGAATTCAAAAACAAAAGTATTATTCATTTTTAAGGGTTTAAAAACAAGACTTTGCATGGCTTCAGGATACTTTTGCGAGGTCAGATTTTCAATAATTAAAGCTAAAATTGCATAATTAGTATTGCAATAAGCAAATTTGGTATTTGGTTGAAATTCTAAAGGAATACTTTTAGTACCTAATAAACTTAAGATATCACTATTGTGAAGTGTTTTTTTCTTTCCCCAAATATTATCGGGTTCTGTAAACCTTGAATATTGTGCCAAACCACTTCTGTGATTTAATAGCATTCGAACAGTAATTTTTAAATAAGGAAATGAGGGTAAAATTGTTTTTACTTTTTCGTCTAATGTCAATTTTTCAGCATCAACTAATTTAAAAATTGCAGTTGCTGTCAATACTTTACTTATAGAAGCTAAATGAAGAGCAGTAGTTTCAGTAATATCTTCATTAGTTGAGAAATTTGATTTTCCTTGATACTTTTCAAAAATAATTTGACCATTTTTTGCCACTAGAAAACCACCATTAAAATCTTGGTTGTTATTGATATGAGCCTTAAAAAAACTTTCTACCAAAAAGCTTTTTTGTTGTATATATTCTTCGGGTAATTCACTAAAAATAGATTTAGGCAAACTATCATTTTCTATATCATTATAAGAAACATAGTTATGAGTAAGTGAATTTTTAGTATCGTCTTTACACGATAATAGAATTAGCAGAAGGATTATATATATAGGGTTTTTCAATGTAATGGGATTTGTTTTTACAAAAATATAAAAAACAGTTAGACTATTTTTTTGAATTTAAAATTTTGTGAACAATTTAATGTGTATAAACCTAAATACTGTAAAATAATAGGAAGTTTAAAATTTAAATTATTTCTATTGTTGGATTAATTTCTAAAAGTTGAACAATAAAATCAGCTTCATTTTGAGGTGAAAGATAAATATCATCATACTTATTGTAAGTAATGATTAAACCAACTTGACTTAAAGCCGGTTTCCAGACAGTTGGAACAAAAATGCCATCATGATGTTTTATTTTAATAATAGTTTTGATATCAATTTTGCCATAAAAAGGTCCAGATTGCCAATAAAGTTGGTTGTTCTTAATTCTGTATTCAGTTTTTAAAATAATAGAAAGTAAAAGTAAAAGCGTCAATAAATTGATACCAACAACAATATAAAATTCATTTCCTATATCATTTAATAAAGCCGGAATTGTTACACCGATAATAATGATAAATGTTAAAATAAATATTACATTTAATCGTTTGCTTTTTTTTGATTTATAGACTTTCATAGCCTATTTTAAAGGTTTAATTTCTTTTTAGAATCTTTAATTAAAGCATCTTTATGTACTAAAACCGAAATAGTTTTTAATCGCATATAAGGAACACTCATGTAAACAAATCCACCATTGGTAACTCTTTTTTCGTCTGTTCCCCAAGAATTTTTTACTTTGTAGTACATATTTCCTTTTTGATCTTTTACTTTTCCAACAATATGCATTAAATGATCGTCAGTAGTGTCATAATTTTCAAATTGAGCCTGACGATATGCTTGTGAAATTGGCATTTCTTCAATGATTTCAGCTAAACCAGTTTTCGTGTCATCTTCATTTTTAGGAACAAAAGCAACACCATATTTTGCAGAAAAAGTAGCTTCAGAAACATCACAATCTAAAGACAACGAATAGCCTTTTGCTAATGCATTATCAATATTTTGCATTAACTCATCTAGAGGTAAGTTATACATTGATCCATTAGAAAAATTATCAGGAATATTTAGGATAAAAGAACTATAAAAAGGTTGGTGTGAAAACGAAGTTAAAGTCAAATAATTATCAGGTTTAATTTTTACAAATTCAGCAAAACTCTTTGGAGAATATTTTTTTCCTTCAAAAGTGAATACAGTTGGATTTTTACCTAAATAAACATCCAAAACACCAGAAACTGCTTCTTTCCACTTTGGAGATAATTTTCTTCCAGGATTATCAATATATACTTTTAACATAGCTTCTAAAATAGCTTCTAATTCGCTATGGTTGTGTTTTTTTTCGTCTTCGGTTAAACCAGAATATACATCAATAGGAACTAAACCAAAATCAGCCACACTATTAATTACGTCATGAGCTAAACCACCTTGACTAAATTGCGCTTTTCCTTGACGCATAACAAAATTGTCTGCTTTTTTTGGATATGTATTTCTAACCTGATACATTTCCGATAAATCAATTTGCTTTCCTGTTAAACGAATAATTTCTGACTCTAAAAATGATGAAGTTGAAAAACTCCAACAAGTTCCAGTGATGTCTTGCGAAATAACTGGAGTCGTTTCGATATCTATAACCGACTGAAAGTCATAGATTTGTGCATTTGAAGTCAAAAATCCAAAACCAAGCAATAAAGCAATATATGTTTTTTTCATAGTAGTAATTCATTTGAAGATGCAATATAATGTAAAAAATGGTTTATTTTTACGTGAAATTTCATTTTAACTTTAACTTGATTTTTTAGAAAAACAGATTAAAGAAATTAGAGTAATTATTATAATCTCTTAATTTGTACTTAAAATCATAACTAAATTTTTAATACAACATGAGTCAAATCAATTGGAAAACCGTAAAAGAATTCGAAGATATAACCTATAAAAAATGTGATGGTGTAGCACGTATTGCCTTCAATCGTCCAGATGTGCGAAATGCATTTAGACCTAAAACAACACGAGAATTAATCGAAGCATTTTATGATGCTCAGGAAGATACTTCCATTGGAGTAGTACTTCTTTCGGCTGAAGGACCTAGTTCTAAAGACGGAATTTACTCATTTTGTAGTGGTGGAGACCAAAAAGCACGTGGTCACCAAGGTTATGTTGGTGATGATGGATATCACAGATTAAATATTTTGGAAGTACAACGAATGATTCGTTTTATGCCAAAAGCTGTGATTTGTGTAGTTCCAGGTTGGGCCGTTGGTGGTGGACATTCACTTCATGTAGTATGTGACTTGACTTTAGCAAGTAAAGAACACGCAATTTTTAAACAAACGGATGCTGATGTTACTAGTTTTGATGGTGGTTATGGTTCAGCTTATTTAGCCAAAATGGTTGGACAGAAAAGAGCAAGAGAAATTTTCTTTTTAGGAAGAAACTATTCAGCTCAAGATGCTTTTGAAATGGGAATGGTAAATGCAGTTATTCCTCATGCTGAATTAGAAGATACAGCTTTTGAGTGGGCTCAAGAAATATTAGAAAAATCTCCAACATCAATAAAAATGTTAAAATTCGCAATGAATTTAACCGATGACGGAATGGTTGGACAACAAGTTTTTGCAGGAGAAGCTACTCGTTTAGCCTACATGACAGACGAAGCCAAAGAAGGAAGAGATGCTTTCTTAGAAAAACGTAAGCCTAATTTTGAAAAGAAATATTTACCTTAGAAATTTAGAAGTCAGAATTTAGAATTTAGAATTCAGAAAAACAGAAACTATAGATGAACGAATTTACAAATCAAACAATAGATATTTCAACCTTACCCAAGTTTGAAGAAACAACTTTAAATCCTTTGCAAAAAGACTATTTCAAAGTCATGCTTATTCAATTTGGAATCGTCTTTGGAATACTTTTAATCGGAATCATTGCACTTTACTTAATTTCTATTGAAGAGTTAATCCAAAATAAAATTATCTATTTCATTATAGGTTGGTTGGTTTTGTTGCTATTGAGTTTTCTATATTTAAAAATAAGTTTTGCTAAAAAAGGATTTGCCTTACGTGAACATGACGTGATTTTTAGATCAGGTGTAATTAGTGAAACTACTACAATTGTAACCAACAACAGAGTACAACACGTAGCTTTACATCAAGGTATGCTTTCTAGATATTTTGGATTAGCTTCTATTGAATTGTTCACAGCTGGAGGAAGTGCAAGTGATTTGAAAATCAATGGTTTATTATTGGAAGACGCCAAAAAAGTAAAGGAAAGTGTTTCCCTAAAAATCAATGAAATAGAAGCTGAAGTTGTTGAAGAACAAATTAATGAGGATCAAATTCAAGTTTCAGAAAATAATTTAAAAGAAGATTCAGATGAAATCTAATTTTGATTTTTCTATTCCTCAAAGACAATCCTTAATTGGTGTTGTTGTTTTGTTTGCAAACACCTTACAGAAATCTGTTCGTGCACTTTGGCCATTTATATTAATAGTTTTCTTTAAAAAAGATTCTTACAGTGCTATTCAGGTTTATTTAGGAATAGTTGGAATAATTATATTTATTGCTATTATCGCATTTTTAAGATATTGGTTTTTTAAATTCTACATAGATTATAAGTTGGAAGAATTTGTTATTGAAAATGGAATTTTAAACAAAACCAAAACAACTATTCCTTTTCACAAAATTCAAAAAGTCAATATTGATCAAAGTTTAATTCAACGCATTTTTAACGTTCATAAAGTAGAATTAGATACAGCAGGGAGCGATAAAAAAGAAGCTTCAATAAGTGCAATTTCTCAAGAAATGGCTGTTGAGTTAAAACAACATTTGTTAGAAAACGCGGATAAAAATACAAATTCAACGAGCGAAGTTTTTCATGAAGAAGAACCAAAATCGTTTATCACAATAGGAATTCCAAGTCTTTTAAAAATTGGAATTACAGCTAATTATATTAAGAGTTTTGCATATATTTTTTTAGTTTTCACTACTGTTTCAGATAATTTAAGACAAATTGGCCGTGATGATTTGATTGATGACAATATTAATCAGTTAGAACAAATTCCAATTGCAAGTTTAATTCTTGGTTTTCTGATTTTTATTTTTACTGCTATTATTGTGGTGAATTTATTTATCACAGTAATTAAGTATTTCAATTTCACGATCAAGAAAGATAAGAAATCATTTGTGTTGACTTACGGATTATTAAATATAAAAAACACTATTATTAATCCTGAAAAAGTTCAAATTATTAAGTTGACGCAAAACTTTTTTCAGAAGAAATTAGATGTTAATACAATTGAAATATTTCAAGCTTCTAGCGATATTAAGCGAGCTAGTGCAAAGGATAAAACAAAAGTTCCAGGTTGTAATAAGTCAGAAAAAGAGCAAATCTTAAAACTGCTTATTGGAAAATTGCCACAACATCAAAAAACCTTAGTTCCAAACATTAGAAAATTACTTTTAAGTCTATTCTTTTTAATTCTAATTCCTGTTAGTATTGGACTAATCATAAATTATAACATCAATAAATTTACCTTAATAGAAATGGTAATTGTAATTTCAATTTACGTTTTATTTTTTGGAACAATTTTATATTTTTCATATCGTAATTATCGATTGTTTATTTCTGATGAGTTTATTGTAAAACAAAGTGGTGCTTGGGATATTGATCATGAAATTATGATACCATATAAAATTCAAGCTATTGAAACCCAACAATTCATATGGCAAAAAATCACAAATATTGGTTCAATAGTTTTATACACTGCTGGTGGAAGAGTTTCTTTTTCAACGGGTAATTACACAGAAATTAAGGAACAAGTTAATAAGTGGTTGTATCAAGTAGAAATTTCTAAGGAAAGTTGGATGTGATTTTAGTTTTAATGTTGCAAAGAAAAGAAGCTTAGTAGCTAAGTTTAATGATTAAATTAATAAAAAAGTAGTATGTTTGATATTTCACAATTCATAGTTACTCTCTTTGGAATTTTCTTAATTTTTGCTAGTTTTTTGATGTTTTTTAGTCCTGAAAAAGTTAGAAATATTATTGCAAAAGCAGGAAGTACTTATTTAATTAATTATTCAGAATTACTAATTAGATTTATTGTAGGATTAGCATTCCTTAATTCAGCAATATTTTCAACATATGGGTCATATCTTGAATTAATTGGCGAATTTTTGATGATTACTGCTGTTTTATTAATGTTTGTGCCAATAAAATTACATAATAAATTTGCAAAAAATGCAGCAGATAGATTAAAACCTTTTTACTTGAAGTTAGTAGCTCCAATTTCTTTATTTTTGGGAATATTTTTAATAAGAGCAATAAAAATTGGTTATATAAACTTTTAAAAACAATGAAAAACTGGATACAAGCCGCAAGATTACGAACATTACCTTTATCACTTTCCGGAATAATTGTAGGAAGTGCTTATGCCTATCACCAAGGATTTTATGATTATAGAATTTTGGGATTAGCTCTTTTAACTACTTTAGGACTACAAATTTTATCAAACTACGCTAATGATTACGGAGACGGAATAAAAGGCACAGATGCCAATAGAATAGGAGAGAAACGAATGGTTGCTGCTGGATTTATAACAGCAAATCAAATGAAGAAAGCTGTAATTATAACTGCTATTATTACTTTGTTTCTTGCTTTAGCTTTAATTTACGTTGCATTTGGCAAAGAAAATTTTGCATTAAGCATGATTTTTATTCTTTTAGGAATAGGTTCAATTGGAGCAGCTATAAAATACACTGTTGGAAGTAATGCTTATGGTTATAATGGTTTAGGAGATTTATTTGTTTTTATTTTCTTTGGATTTGTTTCTGTTATAGGTTCAAATTTTTTATACACTCATTTTTTAGATTGGAAATTGTTTTTACCTGCAACAGCAATTGGTTTGTTGAGTGTAGCAGTTTTAAATTTAAATAACATGAGAGATATTGAAAATGATAGAATTTCTGGAAAAAGAACCTTAGTTGTCAAAATGGGATTGAAAAAAGCTAAAAATTATCACTACTCATTATTTATTATAAGTTTTATATGCATGTTAATTTTTGCTAAATTGATTCATCTTACATTAATACCAATTTTAATTGTTAATATACTTTTCATAAAACATATAGACACGGTAAAAAAAGCTAAAGAATTCAAAGATTTTGACCCTGAACTCAAAAAGGTTGCTTTGGGAACATTTGCTTTGAGTTTACTGGTAAGTCTTAGTTTAATATATTTGTCTAAATAATAAAATCATCAAAATTAACCATGAAAAAAATCCTTTGTATTGCTTTACTATTTTCAATTAATCTAGTAAAATCTCAAACAACAACTCAATTAGCAGTTTCAGAAAGTCCAGAATTTAAAGATGAAATTTCTGTGGATGGTGTTTTGGCTATTCATACTACAGAAAGTGGAAAAACCGGTTTGGTTAGAGCCAATAAGAACAACTTTCTATTAGATGTTTTTGATGCTAAATTGAATAAAATTTTCACAAAAAGAGTAGAAAGTAGTAAAAAAGAAAGTTTTGATGGTTATGTGAGTTTTGAAAACGAAATTAAGTACATAACCGTTATGTCACCAAGCAAAAGAGAACGCATTGTGTATTGTAATACTTTCAATATTGAAAGCAAAACCTACTCTCAAAAAGAACTTTTTAAAGCTGATGTAGAAAAAGGTGGTTTGTTTACTGGTAGAAACAAAAGAGGTACAAATGTCTCTATCTCGCCAAACGGAAAGTACATTGCCATTGCAACGGACAACATAAAAAAGAACTTAAATTCTTATAAAATTCATGTTTTTGATTCGGAAACACTTAATTTGGTCTTTCAAAAAACATATCAAGAAGATAAAGATAATTATTTTGAACCTAATGATTTAGTTGTCGATGATGAAGCTAACGTTTTTGCATTAGGTAAATTGTTTATCAGTGGAAAATCACAAAAGAAAAATGGTGATGCCAATTATGATTTTGTGTTGAATAAAATTTCAAAAAGCAACAATCAAAACATTAAAATTAGTTTAGAAAGTGATAATTTTATATCTTCATTAGCCATAAATTATTATGAAAATAAATTAAGTTTAGTTGGGTTTTACTCGAACGAAAGAGAAGGAAATATAAAAGGTGGATGTAATTTTCTAATAAATGCCTTGTCGTTATCAATTACAGGTAAAAAGAATTCAGAATTACCAAAAGATGTTTATCAGGATTTGTATGGTGATGCAAAAGCCGAAAGACATGATAGAAAGAAAAAAGAACTAAACTCTTTTTATGTTGATTATGTGGTTAGAGATAATATGGGAAATACGTTTGTATTAGCCGAAGAATTTTATGTAACTCAAACCTATGTTGCTACAGGAATGAATGGAGCTGGTTATTGGACTACAACGTATCATTATGATGATATTTTGATTTTAAAATTTGATAAAAGTGGTGAAATAAGTTGGGGAAGAAGTATTTTTAAAAGATCAACAGTTCCTTCTTATAACGCATTTTTAAAAGATGATAAATTACACGTAATATTAAATTCAGGTAAAAATTTGACTGAAAAAAGTGATGGAAGAACCAAAGTATCTAAAGGTTGGTTTGAATCCTCTGCTTTATATGACTTTACTTATTCTCCTGACGGAAAAGTTGAGTACAATAAAATTCAAGATAATAAAGGAAATACGTATTATTTGCCTTTTTACGGAACCTATAATTTAGATACATTCATTATGATGAGTGATGGTGGAAGAAAAAAACAATTTATGATACTTCAATAATTTAAATATACTAACTATGAAAATTACATTTTACGGTCACGCTTGTGTAGGAATCGAAATTGAAGACATAAATATTCTTATAGACCCATTTATCACAGGAAACCCAAAAGCTTCGCATATTGACATTAATTTGCTTAAAGCGGATTATATTTTGGTGACTCACGCTCATCAAGATCATGTTTTAGATGTTGAAACTATTGCTAAAAGAACGGATGCAGTAATTGTTTCTAATTATGAAATTGCTACTTATTACGGAAATAAAGGTTTTCAATTTCACCCAATGAATCATGGAGGAAGTTGGGATTTTGAATTTGGAGTGGTAAAATATGTCAACGCAATTCACACTTCAGCTTTTGCAGATGGAACTTATGGCGGTCAACCTGGAGGATTTGTAATCGAGGGAGAACGAAAAAATATCTACATTGCTGGTGACACTGCTTTAACAATGGATATGAAGTTAATACCAATGAGAACAAAACTAGATTTAGCCATTTTACCAATAGGAAGTAACTTTACAATGGATGTAGAAGATGCAATTTTTGCTTCAGATTTTGTAGAATGCGATAAAATATTAGGGTATCACTATGATACTTTTGGTTACATCGAAATCAATCATGAAGAAGCAAAACGTAAATTCTTTGAAAAAGGTAAAGACTTAATGCTATTAGAAATTGGTGAATTTATAGAGTTATAATATTGGAAAAAACGGCATATAATTTGCAAACTTGTTTCAAACGCAATTCATGAAAAAAATTATTATAGTAGCAATCTTGTTTTCATTTAAAACATTTGCACAGAAAGAAGGATATTGGGACAAGGAAAGAGCGACTTCAAAAGAAGTTACGCTTTCAGCTGGAAAAAGAACACTTATTAAATCGGAAGATTTACCTGTTGGAACAACCGAATTTATTTATAGAATTACAGTTTTAGACGAAAATCAGAAATTGAGTGGTAGTTTGGTTTCGGTTTTAAAAGCGATTCCTGATCCTTCTGGAATTAGTCAAGGTGCTGCTGGAGCAATTCATTTAACATCAACAATTGCAGGAAGCGATAAATGTACCTATGCTTTGTTTTCATCTGCAGATGCTGCAAATTTATTTTTAAAGGAAGCAAAACTTGATGGTGCTTGCTTAACTGATAAAGAGAAAGTTAATAAAGTAGCTCGTTTAGTTTCAACAAGTTCTACTTGCTTAATCAATATTCCTTATTTGTGGTTCGGAATTGAAAGTCAAAATTGGGTAATGAACCAAAAAATAGTTGTCGAAGTTGTACCATGGGTTGATTATAAAGCTAGTAGAGGTTGGGATTTATCGGCTAAAAATGAAATAATTTCACTTGTCAAGAAATTACCGGTTTATTCAAAGCTAAAAAATACAGATTTATTTGCGGGAAATTTTATCAATTTACTTTCTACAACATACACTTACAAAGAGTTTACGCAATTGGTTGCAGCTGAAAAAACAGTTGCTATTGAATCTATTACTGAAGGCAGTTTAAAGAAAACAGGTGAAACTAAGGTATTTTATGATTTAATTAGAGATAAATCATATTTTGAATTTAAGAAAGGAAATACCGATAAAGCTATAGCTATTATTCAAAATGAAATCTTTACTAAAAAAAGAGAAACATATATTGATTTTGGAGTTTTAGGAGATTATTATTTGTTTTCAAAACAATTTACTAAAGCAGAAGAAGCATATAATAAAGGATTACAATTAAATGCAACTGAACTAAGCTTTTATTTGAATTTAGCCCATGTTTATATGTTTACTGATAGACTTTCAGAAGCTAAAGTAATACATAAAAAATACGGAAACGAGTCAGTTTCTAGTAAAACAACATGGAAACAACAAGTTGAAAACGATTTTAAACTATTTGAATCTAAAGATTTACCAACAGAAAATTTTAAAAAAATACTAAGAGTTTTGGATTAGTGTTCAGTTAGTAGAAGGTAGATTTCAGATTTTATAAATTTAACTAAAAAGTTCACAAAGAATCTATCTAAAACTATGCTAAGCAAAGTGATTTTTACATAAACAAAACTCTATGATTCTATGTTTTTAAAATAACTCTGTAATACTTAGTGAAACCTTTGAGAAACTCTGCGTAAAAAAAAAAAAAAATTGAAAGCAACTTACAAAAAATACATACTAAACTTTAAACGACCAAGCGGAACTTCAAGAGGAGTTTTAACCGAGAAAGAAACTTGGTTTATTATCTTAGAAGAAAACGGAAAAATTGGAATAGGAGAGTGTGGAATTTTGAGAACATTATCCATTGATGATCGACCAGATTATGAAGAGAAATTGCAATGGGTTTGTGAAAATATTCATTTAGGAAAAGACACACTTTGGGAAGCACTTTTAGAGTTTCCTTCTATACAGTTTGGAGTTGAAACAGCATTCCTTTCTCTGGTTTCTAAAACACCTTTTGAGTTGTTTGAATCTGAGTTTACTTCTGGACAAAAAAGCATGCTGATTAATGGTTTGGTTTGGATGGGTGAAGAAGCTTTTATGAAGCAACAAATTGAAGAAAAACTAGCTCAAGGTTTTACTTGCATAAAATTAAAAATTGGAGCGATAGATTTTGAAAAAGAATTAGGATTATTACGTTTTATTAGACAACATTTTGACGAAAAAACTATTGAAATTCGTGTTGATGCTAACGGAGCTTTTAGTTCAAACGATGCTTTATATAAATTAGAACAATTATCTGGTTATCAATTACATAGTATTGAACAGCCAATTCAAAAAAACAATACTGACAGGATGTCAGAGCTGTGTAAAATCACTCCTTTACCCATTGCTTTGGATGAAGAGTTGATTGGTGTGTTTTTACCTTCAGAAAAGGAAACTTTGTTGCAAAAAATTAAGCCACAATACATCATTTTAAAACCAAGTTTAGTGGGTGGTTTTAGAGGAACTTTAGAGTGGATTACGATAGCTGAAAAGCTAAAAATTAAGTGGTGGATTACATCTGCTTTAGAGAGTAATATTGGTCTGAATGCTATTGCACAATTTACTTATACTTTGCATAATTTGTTGCCTCAAGGATTAGGAACAGGTGGTTTATATACTAATAATTTTGACTGTCCTTTAGAGGTTTTAAACGGACAAATTTGGTATAATAATGAGAAGAATTGGGAAGTAGATTTTAAAGATTTTGCATAAAAAAAAACCAACAAAATCTAATTTTTCCGACGATACTTTTTTTTGTTCTAAAAAGATGTGAATTTAATAATAAATTTAAAAAAAAATACTTCATATTCTTGCCTTGAAAAAATTTAAATTTTTAATCAAGCATTGAGTATCTGATATTTTTCAAATAAATTTATGTTAATTTTTTAACAAATAACTTATTTTGTTTAATGTTTTTTTATATTTGTTAAACAAAAATAATAAATTCTTACTTATGAAATCCTTTTTTATAAAATTCGCTTGTCTATCTTTTATCTTTTTTATGTCATTTAAACCATCTGTTCCTGATTTTCAAGGTCAGGCATATTATTTTTCAAAATCATCAATGGATTTAGGAACTTGGGGAGCACGAATGAGCGAAGAACAGAAAAAAGAGACTCAAGCTCGTCTAAAAAACAGATTGGAAAAATCATACATATTGAGCTTTAATAAAGAAGAATCTATCTTTAAAGAAGAAGATAAAGTAGATGCTATTTCAGGAGCAACTGATTCTTGGGGTAGTAATTTTACTCGTGGAGAACAATATAAGAATGTAAAAGAAAACCGTTTAGTACAAAGTCAAGAATTTTATGGTAAACGTTTCTTAGTAAAAGATTCCTTAAATTCAATTCCTTGGAAAATGGGTAAAGAGACTAAAAAAATTGGGCAATATTTGTGTTTTAAGGCAACAGCATCTATTCCCACAAGCGAACTTTCATGGTATGATTTTTCATGGAACGATTTAAGAGAAACTGAACAAAAAGATGATTCAACACAACCTGCTGAAGTAAAAATGACGTCTGTAGAAGCGTGGTATACTTTACAAATTCCTGTGAATAACGGTCCTGCTGAATATTGGGGGCTTCCAGGTCTAATCTTAGAAGTTAGTGCTGGTAATACGACTATTCTATGTTCTAAAATCATTCTAAACCCTAAAGAAAAGCTTGTCATTTTAGCACCAGATAAAGGAAAAGAAATTACAAAAAAGGACTATCAGTCAACTATTCAAGAAAAAATGCTTGAAATGAGAAACAATCGTGGTAGAAGAAATTAAATCCTATTTTGTTAATTTAAAGATCTAAACGTACAGAAATACAAGACCATGAAAAATATTATTTATATACTGTTACTTTTGGTAGCTAGTTTCTCTAATGGCCAAATAAAATTAGAAGGTGTAGTTAGAGATAGTCTAAAAAATCCATTAGAGTTAGCCAATGTAGTTGCTTTAAATCAACAAACAAGTAGTTTAGAATCGTATGCTATTACTGATAAAGAAGGAAAATATAAGCTTGAATTAGGAAAAAATGGAACTTATACCATTCAAGTTAGTTACATTGGTATGAAAACTTTTGAAGAAGTATTATCTACAAATGAATTGAACATTCAAAAGGATTATACATTAATTTTCGAAAATACGCTTGATGTAGTTGAATTGATTTATGAAATGCCAATTTCAATTCGTGGCGACACACTTACTTATAATGCTGACTCATTTAATACAGGAACAGAACGTAAGCTTGGTGATATTTTAAAAAACTTACCTGGTGTAGAAATTAATGAAAATGGTCAAATAGAAGTAGAAGGAAAAGTAGTCAATAAATTAATGGTAAATGGTAAAGATTTCTTTGATGGTGATACTAAATTAGCTTCAAAAAACATTCCATCTAATGCTGTTGATAAGATACAAGTTTTGCGTAATTATGCCGAAGTTGGTCAGTTAAGTAGTGTGCGAAATAACCAAGATAACTTAGCCATCAATATAAAATTAAAAGAAGGAAAAGAGAATTTTTGGTTTGGTGATATTACTGCAGGAGCTGGAGCTTCTCCTGATAAAGCACTTTATGTAGTTCAACCTAAACTATTCTATTACAGTCCAACGCATAGTATAAATTTTATTGGAGATCTTAATAACACAGGTGAATTGGCTTTAACAAGACGTGATATTAGAGGTTTTGGAGGTGGTTTTAGGCCACCAAGTAATAATAATGGAACAAGTATTAGTCTTGGGGATAACAGTCTTAATTTTCTAACAAATCAAGCTAATGCACTTGAAATCGATAATAAGCTAGCTACTGGTAACTTTAGTTATGCAGCTTCAAAAGCTTTAGATTTAAGCGGTTTTTTGATATACAATAGCAGCCGTATTCTCTCAAAAGAGACCAGTTTTGTGCAATACACTAATCCAGAATTAGGTATCCCTGATGAAGCTACAGAACAAAAAAGTGATGAACGTTCTAATCAAGGTTTACTTAAGTTAAGTGCATCGTATAAACCAAATGCAAGCAATCAAATGGAGTATGATGTGCTAAGTCGAATTTCTAATGACAGACAAAATCAAAATGTGTTTTCATCTGTAATTGGAAATACTAAACAATTGGATGAAGTAACACCTTATAGTATAAATCAGAATATCAATTATTACTATACTTTGGATGAAGATAATATTTTTGCTTTTGAAGCTCAACATTTATTTAAAAATGAAAACCCTTTTTACAACGCTTTATTGGTTAATGATCCCAATGGAGTTGATGCTTTTGATACAACAGCATCAGCATTGGGTTTAGATACTTCTTTAATCAACTATGATTTGAATCAAAATAAACGCATTAAATCAAACCAACTTGATGCAAAGTTAGATTATTATTATATCATCAATCAGAAGAGTAATCTTAATTTAACAGCTGGAACCATACTAAGTCGTCAAGATTTTAATTCGAATATTTTCCAATTCTTAGAAAATGGCAATAGCTTTCAACCAACACCAACTTTCAATGATGTTCGAGCTACAAATGATACAAAATATATTTTTAGTGATTTGTATTTAGCTTTTCGTTATCGTTTTAAAACAGGTAAGTTTACAATGACACCAGGTTTTTCGGTCCATTCATATAGCAATAAAAACACTCAATTTGGGGAAACATTTAAAAACAATTTTTTCCGTTTTTTACCAGATTTTGAAACCCGAATTCAATTCAAAAAGAGCGAATCTTTGACATTACGTTATGATATGCGAAATCAGTTTACAGATGTGACTCGATTAGCAGAAGGATTAGTACTTAATAATTTTAATAATATTCAGTTTGGTGAACCTGATCTTCAAAACGCATTGTCACATAACGTAAGTTTGTTGTATTCAAGTTTTAATTTATTTAATTATACAAATGTATTTGCTCGAGCTGCTTACTCTAAAAATATTGATCAAATACGAGGTCTTACAAATTTTGAAAATGTAATCCGAACAAGTACCTATTTTAATTCTAATTTTGCTGATGAAAATGTAAGTGTTGTAGGGCAAATTCAACGAACTTTTGGTAAAGTTAGAGCTAGTTTAAACGGAAATTTTAATTATAGTAAAATCAACCAGTTTATTCAAGGACAACAATCTTTAAATGAAGCATATACACAAACATATACACCAGGTTTACGAACTAATTTTAAAATCGCTCCAAATGTAAGCCTCAGTTATAGATATAGTGTAACAGAAAATAATCAAGGTAGTCGTAAAACAGTATTTAAAACAAATGCACCAACAATTTCTTTTGATGCTTACATTTGGAAAAAAATAACAGCTAAAAGCAATTATAGTTATACAAGTCAAAGTGATGGAAGTGGTGAATCGCAATCCTTTCAAAATTGGGATGCTACGCTTTCTTATAGAAAAGATAAAGATGCAAAATGGGAATATGAAATGCGAGCAACTAATATTTTAAACATAGATTCACAGGTTCGAAATAGCGCAAATAGTGTTTCTGTTTTCTCTTCTGAAACATTTATTCAGCCACGTTTTTTAACCTTTAGATGCACTTATACGCTATAAGTATTCCCAATAATTAGAAATTATGATTTTTTAACTATAATTTTATATTTTAAAGATTTTACATAAAAAAAACCGACAAAATTTGTCGGTTTTAATCTTTTTCTTTTTCAATTTTTTCTATATTCTATTTTTCAACTTTAACAGTTCCAGAACCGTCTTTTACTTCAACTTCTGTTTTTTTATCTCCATCTTTTGTTGAAAATTCTACACCGTCAGAATTTACGCTAATAGATGTTCCATCATTTTGTTCTGCTGCAGGTGCTGCTTCTTTTTCAATAATAACAGTTTCTTTTTCAACTACTGTTTCTTTTTCTTGATTATCCTTACAGCTTACTGTTGCAAATATTGCTAAACTAGCTAATATTAATGTTACTTTTTTCATCTTTTTAGTTTTAATGATTATGGTTGCAAGATAGTCACAGAATTACGTTTTTGTGTTATAATACTTTTATGAAGTTTTATAGAATTGCCATTTAAGAATGTATTTTATCAATCAAAGTTCCAATAATTATTACAAGAACATAAAAGCTTATAAATCCTAAAATGTAAGCAAATAAAGCTTTTAGATAGTTCATTTTCTTATTTTTATCAAAGAAATTACCAATTGCCCAAGAAATATAAATAAACCCAATAATGCCTCCAATTTGTAGAACTTTCAAACCAGTTAAACTTTCAAATAATCCAAAAACAGAATATATCAACATTCCAATTCCCATTACAAAACATAGGACTATTAGTATTTCATAAAAGTTGTATTTGTATTTTTTGAATAACAGTTTTGTCCAAAAAGCAATGAATACTCCCATTAGAATGTTGGCATAACCATAATTATTCTGAATCCAATCCATAAGAATTGTGACCGTTGTTTTTTTGGTATTGCTATATTTTACATAACCATCTTCAAACCTAAAAATCTCTTTGAATAATGTGTAAATTAAAGATGATATAATGATAAAAATTAATGGTTTAACTAGTCTGTTCCTATCGTTTTCAATAAAGTCTTTGATTGTTTTTCCTGGTCTGATTACTAATTCTCTGATGGTATAGAAAATTCCTTTGTCAAAATTTATGATACTGCTAATTTCGTTTAGAACATAAGCTCTATCAATTCTATTTAATTCAATAGCTTGTCCGCAGTTTGGACAGTAGTTGCTGTTGATTTCTATGTTACAGGTTTTGCAGTGGTTCAAGTTGTTTTGGTTTAGACTAATTAAGAAAGTATTAGTTTGATTTTAAGTTATAGGCTTGATTTTATATTTTTAATTATTATTCAATGCTTTATATTCCTGCATTACTTTATTAAATAAGTCTAAACTTAATTTAGAATTAATAATCCTATTTTGAAATCCTGATATTGCAAACAAAAGTGGAAGTTGTTGAGTATTATATTCATTATTTCTTATTACTTCTTTCCAATCTTTTATTTGAAATTTATCTTTTAAGGTTAATAATAATTCTTTTTGAAAATTTTCAGCTTCTTTTGTACTAAAATATTCAGGCAAAGCGTTGCAACCAATTGCTTTTTGATATAATTCTCGTATTTCAATTTCTTTTTCAGAAACTTTATTTCCAAAGTAAAAGAAAAAATAAACTGATGATAAAAGCATAATTCCTCCAATTGTTAAAGATAAAAGTGGGTTTAAAGGAAAAACATTTCCAAAACTAGCTCCAATAAGAAAAATAATAGAAAATAATAAAGTAAACCAAGAGAGGTATGTTTTAAACATACTCTTGTAATTTAATCCTATATCAATTATGTTTAATTCACTTATATAAAACACACTATGTACAGGTATTAATGGGATTCCGATAATAAAAAATATAGTTTTAATATATTGTTCATTCAATCCATCAGTTTTTCCTAACTTTCTTAATCCAAATATCATATTTCAAATTTTACATTAGAATAATTAAGAACTCATGAATGTTAAAAATTTTATTTATTATCATGAATCTAAATTTATTATCAGCTGTAAATATAAATAAAAACCACAAAAAAAATCCAAAAGCAATCACTTTTGGATTTTTGATATAAAATTTGTTTGTTTTTTAGTTTTTACTATAAGTTACAGCCAAAAGGGATCTGTTACATTATCTGAAAAATTTTCTTCGGAATGATTTGTTTTTATTAGTTGTAATTGCTCTTCTGTGGCAATTGTTTGAATTTCACCGAACAAAACTCGTTCTTCAAACCGAATGTGACTTTCCAATTCTACTTCAATTGAAGTTAAATTTTTTAGGATATCTGTTTTTGATTCAAACAAGCAAATTAACCTTCGATGTTCAGTCAATGCTTTTTTTACGAGTTCATGTTCATTACCTAGAATTGTAAAAATGTATTTTTCTTCTACTTCAAAATGTGGAATTAAATGGTTTTCATAAAACCAATCTACATATTTTTTGATGCGAATAGGATCAACTTCTTTTTTAAAACCCGTTCTTATTTTCCAACAGAGCAATAAGCCATGATGATGTTCACGACTAATTGCTTTGAGATATTCATTTCTTTTTATGGGCATTAGTTTAATTGTTTTTCTAATTCAATTGCTTTAGGAAACAAGATATTGTTTTCTAAGTGTATATGCAAATGTAAATCTTGTTCAAATTCTTTTAATAAAGCAAATGTTACTCGATATGTATTACAAGCATCTTGTGGAGGTGTATAATTATTGCTTATTTCTTCAATTTTTCTAAATCTATCGCCTTCTGTTGTATGTTCGTCCATCATGGCTTGAATTGGGAATTGAACAGATTCAAAAACTGGAGTTTCTACTTTTGTGTTTTCTTGTTGTGATTTTACCATTTTTCTGATAAACGGAAAAACCATAAGCTCTTCTTTTTTCATGTGCATTGCTAATTCACCTGCAGTTGCGTTAAAATGTTTGTTGATTTCATATAATTCGGGATGACGTTCACCATGAACACGACATATTTTATCCAAATAGGGTTTTATTTCTAATGTTTTTTCTTCCACATAACGATGGTGTTTTTTCTCAATATAATCGGCTAATAAATCTAGTGGCCAACTTTTAAAGTCGATTGAACTATCAGATTGAGATTGCATAAGTGCATTCAAATCTGAAACAACTAATTTTTCATCAATTTTTTTTGCTTCACAAGCATCATTAATGGTTCTGTTTCCTTGACAGCAAAAATCTATATTGTATTTTTTAAAAACTGATGCTGTTCGGTAGTCATTTGCTACCAATTCTCCGATAATTTGATCTTCTTGAATATTCATGATATATTTTATTTATGATTTGTTGAATAATTTAATTCCAAAAATTGTTAAGCAGGCAACTTTAATAATTTCCATTCCTACATAATAAAAATGAAGGTTTGAAGCTGGTGGTTTTTGCCCTTGAATGTAAAGTTCTGCTCTAGTATCTAATGCTGGTAACGCCCAAAAGGTTTCAATTATCAATATTAATAAAGGGATAAAGTAGAGTGTATTTTGTAAAGTAATAAATTTTGTTTTTGAGAAAAGTAGGTTGCTAATAATAACCAAAGCAAAAACCCATTCTACAAGATTAAGTGCGGTAAAAACCAATCTTCCAATACCTAAACCAATAGGAATTGTAACTCCAGGAGCACGGAACTTTAGCCATGCTTCCATAAAACTTATAGCACAAACAAATCCTATCCAAAGGAATGTGCTTGCAATAGAGATTTTAAATTTTGATGGTATCATAGTAAAGGTGTTCCAGGGTAATTTTTATAATATTCTATTTTTGAATGAAACATTTCTGCCATTCGTTGCCCTTGCCATTTAGCACGTTCGGCTTTTTCTCCTTCAAATAAGTCATTAACTGTTGTATTAAATAAGATTAGCCACTTTTCAAAATGTTCTAAATCTACAGGTAATTTTGCGTGAGGTAAGAAAGGACTTCCATAATACGTATGTTCTTCTAATAATACGGTTTGCCAAAAAGTATACATTTTTTCAAGATGTTGTGGCCAACGGTCTTCTATTTTGTTATTGAAGATATCTTTTAATAATTGATCTTCGCGAATTTTATCGTAAAAAGTATTTACTAAAAGTTTAATATCGTTTAAGTTTTTAATATCGTTTTTCATTATCTCTAAATCTTATTTTTCTGAAGCATCATAAACCTGATTAATGATTTATCTTTTTCTAATTTATTATTGGATGCTTTTGTCCACTATTTAATTAATTTTTTTTATCGTTTTAAAAAGGTTAATCCTTTTTCAAAGTCATCAGCCAATGATTTTACTGTTGTATTTTCAAGCATCATTTTAAGCTCATCTCTTATTAACTTAAATTGATTATGTACAGGACAAGGTAATTTTTCATTACATTTATTTAAACCTAATCCACAACCAACATAAATATCATTTCCATCAATTGCTTGTACAATGGTGCATAGTTTTAACTTATCCAATTCAACTTTATCAATTGAAAATCCACCTGTTGGTCCTTTGTCAGAATTAATAATTTTGTTTCGTGATAATAGTTGTAGAATTTTTGAAGTATAAGCAGATGGTGATTCAATTGCTTTAGCAACTTCAACTAAACTTACTTTTCTATCTAACTGTGATTGTTCAGCTATATATATTGATGCTCTAATTCCGTATTCACAAGCTTTTGAAAACATATAAGATATTTATTTGATACAAAGATAAGTATTTTTTTTAATAATGGATAATATTGTCCATTATTATTATGTTATAAATTCAACCTACAAAAAAATCCAAAAGAAGTCCCTTTTGGATTTTAATTTTTGTTTTAACTTTTCAATTCGTTTTACTAAAACTGTTTTAAAAAGAATTATAAAAAACAAGTTAGCTTATTCTTTAATAATATTCCTAAAAGTTGATTTTCCATTAGCTTCAATATTAATAAAGTATGTTCCGCTTGATAGGTTAGATAAATCAATTGTGGTTGTGTCAGAATTTATATTTAAAGACATGATTTTTTGACCCACAACTGTATAAACATTAATTGTTGAAATTAATTCTTTAGCCGAAATAGTAAGTTTGTTTTTTACTGGATTAGGGTAATAATTTAATCCTGAAATATCAAAAGTATCCATTGCTAAATTACATGGTTGAGGCAAAACTGTTACAGAAATTGAGTTACTTTGTACGCTGCCTTCTACTGTATGACAACCTTCTCCATCATTTAAATTACACATATAAACTCCGCTTTCAGTTGGTGTATGTGAAATTATCGGACCACTTACTTGACCAGAACCTCCTCCTTGAATATAATTTCCATTAAAAGTCCAATTATAATATGGAAAGGGACTATTGATATTAACTCCTGTTGCATTTAAAGTTACACTATCTCCAGCACAAATAGTTGTAACATTTGCTGTTATAGTTACCGACAAAACAGTAGGAGCAACAATGGAAACTGTGGTACTTACACTAGCATAAGGTGAATTAACGCATGCAGCATTACTAGTTAAATTACAACTAACCACATCATTATTTTGTAGCGAAGTGGTTGAGTACGTATTTTGGTTTGCGCCCACATCAATACCATTTACTTTCCATTGATATAATGGATTTGTTCCACCATCTACAGCTGTTACTCCAAAATACGCTGTTTGCGAACCACAAATTGGTTGATTGCTTCCACTATAAAAAGTAAGTTTTGGAGCTGTTACATTTTGACTTACTATAAAGACTATTTGTTCTGTTATTCCATTAATACTAGAACAAATGGGAGTGATTTCAATTCTATATTTATCATTACAATTAGTTTGGGAGAATGGGAAAGAGATGGAGTTGGCTGGATAATTTAAAGTTGTAAAAGCTGTCCAACTAGAAGTAGCATAATTGTATAATCTAATTTTTTGAGAAACACCTATTTCTGCTAGCCAAGTTGCATTAATAGTATTGCCTACTGTTTCATAACTTACATCAATATTAGAAACTTTTTGATTATAACACGGTTCTGAGATACAGTTGGCTATGCAAGATAACGTATTTATCGAATTGTTAATAGTTGTAATAGATTCGGGTGCCCAATTGTTTGAACTATTTATAGACGGATTCATTATAAATCCTGTAGTGTGTTGACAACCAAAATTATGACCTAATTCGTGCGATAAAATATTTCGTGTATAATCAGAATTTGAAACGTAGTTTTTTACAACAGAAGTACCGGAAGTGTTGCACATGTTTAAGGAACCTAAACCAATAACAGAGCCTGGTCCACCTTGATTTTGAAAAAGCACTTTAATATCATACGGATTGCTAAACATTTGATTAGCGTTCCATGAAAAATTATTGTAATTTTCATATATATCTAATGTAGTTGTCCAGTTATTACAATCGTTACAAGTAACTATAAAATGTTCATTTACTTTAAAATTTACATCGTCTGAAAGTCCGTTAACTATTGTATAATTAACTTGCGAAAGATTTATAAGTTCTAAAGTTCTATTTATTGCACCGCTTATAGATCCATAAGTTGCGTACATTGAATAATCAACCGCAAAATTAATGTCTACAGTTTTGCAACCACCAGTTGCTGTACTTTTTTGATTGCTTATAGGTGATTTTTTTTCTTGATTTTGAAGTCCACAAGTAAGAGTAGTTTCTTTAATAATGTCTTTTACCTCATAATAGATGTACAAATTAGAAGTTGCATTTTTATCAAAGTTTTGCAGTGATTCTATATAAAATTCTTTACTTGGGTTTTTGATATATAAACTATATCGATCTTCAAACATTGAAAACGCTAGTTGACTATTAGAATTTGAGTAATTAAGAAAATACTTTCCGTCAAAACCAATTTCATCAAGATGTTTTCTTTCAATACCGCTTGAGTTTTTTATTGATAAAATATGATTATCTGAGATAACTCTGTTTTCTTTTAATTTAAAAATATACTCTTTATCTAAGGCAATTATTATTTCTTCTCCATCGGAAATTCGTTGTAGTTTATCATCAATTTCTAAAATTTTATACGATTTGAAATTTTTTGATAAATTAAATTCATTTGAATTTTTTTCAGAAAATGAAATTCTATTTTGAGCAATTCCTTGAAAAACAATTGAAAAAAATAAAAAAAGTAGGTATTTATTTTTCATAATTTATTGATTTTAGGTGTGTTAAATTAAACAAATGTACTATAATTCAATTATTTATTTTAAAAATCAATTTCTTTTTTTAATAGTAATCATAAAATTAAAAAGCACAAAAAAATCCAAAAGAACTAACTTTTGGATTTTTTATATATTTTATTGGATTAACGGTTTGTTGAAAAGTTTCCCACTTTCGTGGGAAAGATAATTGTTGGTTAACGCAAAGTAGCTCCAACTTCTTTTTCAAAGTTAGCTTGTAGTTTTTGCATTACTTTTTCAATTTGTTTTTCTTCTAATGTTTTCTTCTCATCGTTCATTATAAAGCTCACAGCGTACGATTTTTTGTTTTCTGGTAAATTGTTACCTTCATACACATCAAACAGGCTTATTTCTTTGATAAGTGTCTTGTCTGTTTGTTTTGCAATTTTGTAGATGGCTTCAAACGTAACTTCTTTATCTACTAACAAAGCTAAATCTCTACGAACTTCTGGGAATTTTGAGATTTCAGTTAATTTCAATTTGTTAGAAACATATTTTTGAATGGCTGCCCAATTTAAATCTGCATAAACAACTTCTTGTTTGATATCAAAAGCTTTTAAAACTGATTTTTTTACGATTCCAAATTCCGCAATGGTTTCTCTTCCAATAACAAAAGATAATCCTTCTGAAAAAACATCATTTTCTACTGGAGATGAATTTACTTTTTGGTCTAAACCAATTCGAGTAAGCAAAGCCATAACATAACCTTTCATCAAAAAGAAGTCCGATTTTGTAGCTTCAGTATTCCAGTTTTCAGCTGTTTTATTTCCCGTAAGGTATAAACACAAACGTTTTCTTTCATCATACCCATTTTCCACTTTGTGATACGTTTTTCCGAATTCATACAAACGTAAATTTGATTTTTTACGATTAATGTTGAATGAAATAGCTTCTAACCCTGAAAACAATAAAGATTGTCTCATAGCAGAAAGTTCAGTGCTTAATGGGTTTATAATAGTAACGGTTTCAGATTCAAGTAACTGCTCTGATAATTTAATATAGTCAGGAGTAGTTAAAGAGTTTGCCATCATTTCGTTGAACCCTTGTGAGCACAATTGGTCTGATATGATGTTTTGTACTTTGTATTCTTCAGTTCTAGGAGAATTGGCAATCGTTGCATTCACTTTGGTAGTAAATCCAATGCTGTTGTAACCATACACACGAAGAATTTCTTCGATAACATCAATATCTCTTTGTACGTCAACTCTATAAGATGGAATAGTTAATCCTAATCCATTTTCGGTCATGCTATTTACTTTAATTTCTAACGAAGTTAAAATGGTTTTGATGGTTTCTTTTTTTAATTCTTCACCAATAACTTTATTGATTTTATCGAAAGTCACGAAAACGCTAAAGTCTTCAATCTTCTTTGGATAGAAATCTACAATATCGGAAGTAATTTCTCCACCAGCTACTTCTTGAATTAATAAGGCAGCACGTTTTAAAGCATATTCTGTAATGGTAGGATCAATTCCTCTTTCAAAACGGAAAGAAGCATCTGTATTTAAACCATGACGTTTAGCTGTTTTACGAACAGAAACGGGATTAAAATAAGCACTTTCTAAAAATATATTTTGAGTATTCTCAGAAACACCTGATTTAATTCCACCAAAAACTCCAGCAATACACATTGGGTCTTCAGCGTTACAAATCATAACGTCTTCCTTGTCTAAAATACGTTCCACACCATCTAATGTTGTAAATTTTGTTCCAGCTTTAACCGTTTTAACGATTACTTTGTTTCCTTTTATTTTGTTGGCATCAAAAGCATGTGTTGGTTGACCTAATTCGTGCATTACGTAATTAGTAACGTCCACTATGTTGTTTTTTGGCGTTAATCCAATTGATTTTAAACGATTTTGCAACCAAGTTGGTGAAGCTTTAACTGTAACTCCAGAAATAGTAACCCCACAATAACGAGGAACTAATTCTTTGTTTTCAACTTCGATATCAATTTTTAATGTTCTTCTATCAACATTAAAACTACTTACTGAAGGAGTTATTAATTCAGAATTAATATTAGTTTGAACTAAACCTGCTTTTAAATCACGAGCAACTCCCCAATGACTCATTGCATCAGCACGATTTGGTGTTAGACCGATTTCAAATACTTCATCTGTTTCAATATTAAAAACATCTTTTCCTAAAGTTCCAGGTTTTAAATCTTCGTTTAAGATTAGAATTCCATCGTGACCTTCACCAAGACCTAATTCGTCTTCGGCACAAATCATTCCGTGACTTTCTTGTCCACGAATTTTACCTTTTTTTATTTCGAAAGAATTCCCTTCTTTATCGTATAATTTTGTTCCAATAGTTGCCACAGGTACTTTTTGACCAGCTGCTACGTTTGGAGCACCACATACAATTTGAATTGGAGCATTTCCGTCTCCTAAATCAACAGTTGTAATTTTTAATTTATCAGCATCAGGATGTTTTTCACAAGTCAACACATGACCTACAACGATTCCTTCTAAACCACCTTTTAGGCTTTCAAATTTATCTACACCTTCTACCTCTAAACCTAAATCGGTAAGCAAAGCAGCAGTCTCTTCTGATTCCCAGTCGATTTTAATAAATTGTTTTAACCAATTGTATGAAATACGCATTTTGTTCGAATTTTAAGGGTGCAAAGATACTTTTTTAAATTTAGAATTTAGAATTTAGAATTTAGAATTTTTGACCTTTCTGAAAATCCAAAATCTGAAAATCTGAAAATCCAAAAGCTATCTTATATAATTTCTTCTACGTGTTTTTTGATATTACTAGCTAATTTCACGGTTGGTAAATCATTAGCATCATTTCCGAAAGGATCTTCAATTTCTTCTGCAATTAATTCTAAACTTGCCAAAACATAGAAAGTAAATACAACTACAGGAATTACATAATACCCCAAACTAAAGACATATCCAAAAGGCAAGGTCATAATATAAAAGAAAATAAATTTCTTTATGAATGAACTGTAAGAGTAGGGAATAGGTGTGTTTTTAATTCGCTCACAAGCACCACAAATATCTGTAAAAGATTGAATTTCGTTGTTGATAATGATTAATTGATCACCTGAAATTTTTCCACTTACATGTAGATCATGTATTTTTTGAAACATCATTTTGGCAATTTGATTGGGTCTGTGTTTGTGGTGATCGATATCTAAATCCAAATCTTCAAAAAGCATTTTGGCCGTTTCTTCGTCATTTAAGTGTTTTTGTAAAATAGAAGCATAACCAGGAATTACTTTTCTGAAGAAGTTTTTGTCGTGTTCGTCTTTTAGAATTACAGATAATTTAATAGCTAAGTTTCGACTATTATTAACCAATGCTCCCCAATGTTTTCGACCTTCCCACCAACGATCATAAGCTGTATTTGTTCTAAAAACTAGAAGTAATGAAATTACAAAACCTAACATTCCATGCATGATGGTTATGTTTTTTACGTGGCTCTGTTCTGATAATTTCCAGTATTCCAATTCTAAATAAGCTACTCCATAAGAGAATAAGCCTATAGTTATCATCATTGGAATTAATTGACGAAAAGTATCGGCTTTATGAAATCTGAAGATGAATGTAATCCAATCTTTTGGGTTGTATTGTACCATTTTTTATTTTAAGGTTAAGGGTTATAGGTGATAGGTTATGGGAGTTTTTTTGATAATAGTTTGCCTATTGCCAATTACCCCAAAACCATTACCTAGCTTATATAATTCCAAATATTTTTCTTTTTGCTCATGGCTATGAAAACTTCGCGAAGTCTTTTGTGCTCTGGTTTTTCCATTGGTGCATCAGCTTTTAAAAGTTTTATTGCTTCATGTCTAGCTACTTGAAGAATATCTTTATCTCTAACCAAATCAGCAATTTGAAGATTAAGCACACCACTTTGTTGTTTTCCCATTAAATCACCAGGACCACGAAGTTTTAAATCTACTTCAGCAATTTCGAAACCATCATTGGTTTTTACCATTGTTTCCATTCGTGTTTTACTGTCATCACTTAATTTGTGGCTTGTCATAAGGATGCAATAACTTTGTTCAGCACCACGACCAACTCTTCCACGCAATTGGTGTAATTGTGATAATCCAAAACGTTCGGCACTTTCAATAATCATTACAGAAGCATTAGGAACATTAACACCAACTTCAATTACAGTTGTTGCAACCATTATATTGGTTTTGCCTTCTGAAAAGCGTCTCATTTCTTCTTCTTTGTCAGCAGGCTTCATTTGTCCGTGAAGAATAGAAATAGAGTAGTGAGGTAAAGGAAAATCTCGAGAAATACTTTCGTAACCATCCATTAAATCTTTATAATCCATTTTTTCAGATTCTTGAATCAACGGATAAACAATATAGATTTGTCTGCCTTTTGCGATTTCATCTTTAATGAATTTCCAGACTTTTAAACGATTGCTGTCAAAACGATGAACGGTTTGAATAGGTTTTCGTCCTGGTGGCAATTCGTCAATTACAGAAATGTCTAAATCGCCATATAAACTCATGGCTAATGTTCTTGGGATTGGTGTTGCAGTCATCACTAAGACGTGTGGTGGAATTGTATTTTTTTTCCACAATTTACTTCGTTGTTCTACACCAAAACGATGTTGCTCATCAATAATGGCCAAACCTAAATTTTGAAATTTGACTTTGTCTTCTAATACAGCATGTGTTCCGATTAAGATGTCTAAAGTTCCGTTTTCAAGAGCTTCATGAATTAATCTTCGTTCTTTAGTTTTACTTGAACCCGTTAGGATTTGTATGTTAATATCTAAATCTTTAGCTAATTCGGTTAAACCTATAAAATGTTGATTGGCTAAGATTTCTGTAGGAGCCATTAAGCAACTTTGAAAACCGTTGTCTTTTGCTATTAGCATGCACATTAAGGCTACAATTGTTTTTCCTGAACCAACATCACCTTGTAATAATCGGTTCATTTGAGCATTGCTTCCCATGTCATTTCGAATTTCTTTTAGTACTCTTTTTTGAGCATTTGTTAATTCAAATGGTAAATGGTTTTTGTAGAAATTATTAAAATTATCACCTACTTTTTCAAAAGGATGACCTTTGATTTTATGTTTTCGAATTAAGTTTTTTGTGATGAGATGTAATTGAATGAAAAACAATTCTTCAAACTTTAAACGAAATTGCGCTTTAGCTAATAAATCCTGATTTTTTGGAAAATGAATATTGAATAAAGCGGCATTTTTTGGAATTAATTTAAGTTGATCAATTAAATATTCCGGCAAAGTTTCAGAAAAAAGAGCTTGAGTTTCTACAAATAATTGTTGCATTAACTTATTGACAACTTTATTAGTAATTCCTTTATTGTTAAGTTTTTCTGTACTTGGATAAACAGGTTGCATAGCGGAACGAAGGCTGGCTTTATGTTCGGCTAATAATTCCATTTCAGGATGAGCCATATTGAACGTATTTCCAAATTGAGTAACTTTTCCAAAAATGACATAAACTTCATTGATTTTCAAACCTTCTCTAATCCATTTTTGACCTTGAAACCAGACCAACTCCATTTCACCAGTATCATCAATAAATTTTGCTACTAAACGTTTTCCTCGTTTTTGTTCAACGGTTTTTAAGTTTATAATTTTTCCAATTATTTGAAACTCTGAACTGGTATTTTGTAATTGATTTATTTTAAAATAATGAGTTCTATCGATATATCTATTGGGAAATAAATTGATTAAATCAGCATATTTATGAACATTTAATTCTTTTCGAAACAACTCTCCACGCTGTGGACCGACACCTTTTAGGTATTCTATGGGAGTTTCTAAGAGATTGTTCATATATTAATTCCTGTTTATAAGTTTGATTTTTTTATAAAAAACTATAAAGCGAAGATAAGTTTAAATTACTAAATTTGATAGTCAATCTTTACTAAATTTTAATAGAATTAAACAATTTATTTAATTAAATATATAAAATTATGAGGTATTTATTTTTACTTTTAATAAGTAGTATCTGTTTTAGTCAACAAACTTCAAATGTTGACTTTAAAGTGCTTACCGCAGATTTAGTTCCAAATGAAATAACAAAATCGATTTCTGGAAAAGTAACTTATGAATTTGAAGTGTTATCAGAAATTGATATAATAAAAATTGATGCTATTGATATGAAATTTAATAAACTCACTATCAATAAAAAGGAAGTTAATTTTATTGCAACAGAAAAACAATTGGTTTTAACAGAAGGATTCAAAAAAGGTAAAAATGTTTTATATTTTGAATATGAGGTCACACCCAAACAGGCTTTGTATTTTAATGGAAATGGCTCTAATTTGCAAATTTGGACACAAGGTCAAGGAAAAAATACTAGCAATTGGTTACCAAGTTTTGATGATGTAAATGAAAAAGTAATCTTTAATTTGTCTTTAACTTTTGATAAATCCTTTTATGCACTTACTAACGGAGAATTAAAAAATAAAGATTTTAAACCTAATGATACTAAGTGGACTTATGAAATGAAAAAGCCCATGAGTTCTTATCTTGTAGCTTTAGTAATCAGTAAGTATGAAAAACAAATTATCTATTCTGATTCAAAAGTTCCAATTGAACTATATTTAGGAAAAATAGATGACGATAAATTTGAATCTACTTACAAATACACAAAGGATATTTTTGATTTTTTAGAAAAGAAAATAGGAGTAGATTATCCTTGGGAAGTCTATCGACAAGCACCAGTTAGAGATTTTTTATATGCAGGTATGGAAAACACAACATTTACAATATTCTCAGACGAATTCGTAGTTGATGCTGTAGGTTTTAACGATAAAAATTACGTGAACGTAAATGCTCATGAATTAGCACACCAATGGTTTGGAAATTTAGTTACTGCCAAAGAGAGTAAACATCATTGGTTACAAGAAGGTTTTGCAACATATTATGCACTTTTAGCCGAAAGAGAAGTTTTTGGTGATGATTATTTTAATAATGAGTTATTAAAAATGGCGGAACAATTAAGAGAAGCTTCCTTACAAGATGATAACCCTATTTTAAGTGATAAAGCTAGTTCATTGTCTTTATATAAAAAAGGTGCTTGGGCTTTATTTGTTATTCAAGCAAATATTGGTGAAAGTAAATTTGATAAAGCGGTTAAGAATTATTTAAAAAAATATCAATATGGAACAGTAGAAACGGATGATTTCTTGGCTGAAATTAAAAATGTTTCAGATTATGATGTTGAATCATTTAAAAAGAAATGGTTAGAAAATGCCTTTTTTGATTGGAATGAAGCGATGAATTGTATCAAAGACAGTAAATTCATGAAAGATTATTTAGCCGTTAGACAATTGGAAACAGTCTATTTTAATAATAAAAAAGTTAACTTCAATAACATTTTACAAGAAAAATATTTTCATCCAATATATCAAGAGATAGTATATCAATTAAAAGAAATCCCTTATTTAGATAAAAGAGAGTTAGTTTTCCAACTTTTTGCATTAAAAGATATTAAAGCAAAACAAACTTTAGCAGAATCTTTTCAATTAATTCCTAAAGAATTAAAGACTGAATATGAGAAAATGTTTGCAGATCATTCTTATATAAATAGAGAAATAGCTTTATATAAACTCTGGACTACTTTTAGAGAAGATCGAGAAAGGTATATAGACATTAGTAGAACTTGGGTAGGACAAGATTATAATTTAAGATTTGCACATCTAATTTTAAAGGCAATAACTTTTAAAAATGATAAAGTAATCTATAGCAATACAATTGCTGAACTTGAACAAATGACTAGAGAAGAATATAATATAACCGTTAGAGAAAAAGCTATTGAAAATTTATTGCAATTAAATGAAGTTTCTGATGTAGTATTAACATCTTTAATTGATTTATCATCACATATTAAATGGCAAGCAGTGAAATTTTCAAAAGACACTTTGAGAAAACTTTTAAAAAATAGCGATGTAAGAAACCAATTGACACAATTAAAAGGGAAAAGTTCTTCAGTTCAAAAGGACAGAATAGATTATTTTTTAAGCGAATAATATTACATTTTTTATATCTTTAAGAAAAATTAATTTGAATGAAAGCATTAGTAATTTCAGGTGGTGGAAGTAAAGGAGCTTTTGCTGGTGGTGTAGCACAATACTTAATACAAGATTTAAAAAGAGAATATGATATGTATTTTGGAACTTCGACGGGTAGTTTGTTAGTTTCACATTTAGCTTTACAAAAAGTTGAAAAAATTAAAGAAATATACACTTCAGTAAACCAAAATAGCATCTTTAGTAATTGTCCATTTACCATAAAAAAGAAATTTGGAGAAGATATAATTGAAATTAATCATTTTAATGTTTTAAAAAATTTTTGGAGAGGCTCAAAAACCTTTGGAGAAAGTAAAAATTTAAGAAAATTAATTAATAAAGTATTTACAGAAGAAGAGTTTGAAATTTTAAAAAATTCTTCTAAAAATATATTTGTTACTGTTTCAAATTTATCGCTAAATACAGTAGAATACAAATCTATCAATGATTATTTATATGAAGATTTTTGCGATTGGATTTGGATTTCGTGTAATTATATTCCATTTATGTCATTGGTTAAAAAAGATGGTTGTGAATATGCTGACGGTGGTTTTGCTAGTATGATTCCAATTGAAGAAGCTATAAAAAATGGTGCTACAGAAGTAGATGCTATTATCTTACAGACAGAAACTCCTTTGTACAATAGATTGCCAGCAAGAAGTGCATTTTCAGCGCTAACGAATTTGTTTGCCTTTATGATGGATAGAATTGAATACCAAAACATCAAAATTGGAAAATATGAAGCCAAATTTAAAGGAGCAACAATCAATTTTTATTTTACACCTTCAGTTTTAACAACCAACTCATTAATCTTTAACAAAGAAAAAATGAAAGAATGGTGGCAAATTGGTTATGATTATGCCAAATCTAAAGATGTAGATACACAAGAAATTCCAATTGAAGAATAATTTTTTTTAACGCAACCTTTTTTAAAAAATTACATCTTGTAATAAAATAACTATAAAAAGGAAATCTTATGAAAAAATTACTAATCTTAACAACTGGATTGTTATTGCTTGCGTGTACTAATGACGACACTAATTCTGAACTAAATTTAACATCAGGACCTAAAATTGTAGGTTTTGATAAATCTTTTGAGTCAATTGCATTTTTTGAAGACCTTGGTCAAATTGAAAAAACTTTTGCCGTAAACTTTATTGGATTAGGTGATGGTAAGACCTCTACTTCAAATATTACACTAAATTATGAAGTGGATTTATTAAACTCTACTGCCACAGAAGGAGTTGAATTTGATTTTGTTAATAATACAAATGAAATTACAATTCCAGCAGGAAGTACTTTTGCAACAATTCCATTAAACGTAAACACAGGGCAATTAAATCCTACAGAAAAAACGGAATTAGTTTTAAAATTAACATCAAATACTGAAAACGTAGTCGTTGGTCAACAATATAAAACTATAAAAATTGTTTTTGTTGGTTGCGAAACTAATTTACAAGGTACTTATACAAATAGTTCGGGAACTAGAACTGCAATTGTTACAAAAACAGCTCCAAATGCATATAGATCTTCTTACTTACCCAACTTCTCTACTTATTATTGGTTTGATTTCGTAGATATTTGTGGAGAATTAACAATTGTTGATTGGGAATTTCAAGGAGGAAATCCTTTGAGTTCTTTTAGTTCTGAGGATGGTTTAGTAAAAGGATTTATAACAGATACTAATAACTTAACATTTGAAGATGCTAATGTACAAGGTATTTCTTGGTATGTTAACTTAACTTGGACGTTAGTAAAACAATAGTAAATTTCAATTATAAAAAAAGCCTTCAATTTTGAAGGCTTTTTTTATAACACACTTTTCAATTCTTCCTTAATAAAACTAATAGCAACACTAGTTGGTGCTTCCATTTCAGTTAATTGTCTTAAAATAGCTTCTCTCAATTGATTTGCATTAGCAATTTCAGTATTCAAAGAAGTTTTGCGAATCATTTGAACCGTAGTAGTTTTAGATTTATTAATCACATCCCAGCATTCATTGGTAATATAGATTTGTTGCGTTAAATTATGTTCAAATTCTGTTTGAATAGCATGAATCAATAAAGTAGCATAATCGTTTTTATCTTCAGTTGGTGGAATAACTCTTAATAACAATTGTGCAGGATGAATTCGTTCTAAAAACAAAACCATTCTTTCATACGCTTGTAATCTTAAAGGCAAAGATTCTTTCTGGTTTTCCTTTAATAATAACCAACGTCTTGTATTTTGTTGGTCTTTAAAATAAGATGTGAAAAGAAAATAAGCAACTCCACCAGTTATTAAAGAAGGTAAAGTGTAAGAAACAATTTCAAGTATTTTGTCAATATTCATTTTAATATTTTTAAAGGGTAAAGAAAATATTTTAAATTCAATTGCCGTTCGGCTTTAGCCAACGGAAAACAATTTAAATAATCTTTGAAGTATCTATTTATATGTTTTTATAAGTCACAAAGAAAACATTAAAAAAATAAAATTCCAATAATAAATTTTTAAAAGATTTCTCAAATTTCAGAAATCTGTGTTCCAAAAAACTATTATAATTTGATTTTTGAAATTGCTATTGCACTTGAACTTGTAAACACCTAAATTTGTACATTACTTAAATTCCTATGATTCAAGACCACATTAATAAATTAAACGAAGCACAAAGAGCACCTGTTATTCAGAAAGACGGACCAATGATTGTTATTGCTGGAGCTGGTTCTGGTAAAACTCGTGTTTTAACAGTTCGTATTGCTAATTTAATGAGTCAAGGTGTAGATGCATTTAATATTTTGTCGCTAACATTTACCAACAAGGCAGCACGTGAAATGAAAAAACGTATTGCTGATATTGTAGGAAGTAACGAAGCCAAAAACCTTTGGATGGGAACTTTCCACTCTGTCTTTGCTCGAATTTTACGTTCAGAAGCTGATAAATTAGGTTATCCATCTAACTTTACGATTTATGATACGCAAGATAGTGTTCGATTAATTTCAGCCATTATCAAAGAAATGCAATTAGATAGAGATGTTTATAAACCTAAACAAGTTTTAAGTAGAATTTCATCTTTTAAAAACTCATTAATTACAGTTAAGGCTTATTTCAATAACCAAGATTTGCAAGAAGCTGATGCAATGGCAAAGAAGCCACGTTTGGGAGAGATTTATCAAAATTATGTTGATAGATGTTTTAAAAGTGGTGCTATGGATTTTGATGATTTGCTATTGAAAACTAATGAGCTTTTAAATCGTTTCCCAGAAGTTTTAGCAAAATACCAAGATAGATTTAGATATATATTAGTTGATGAGTATCAAGATACAAATCATTCACAGTATTTGATTGTTAGAGCTTTATCAGACAGATTTCAGAATATTTGTGTGGTTGGAGATGATGCTCAAAGTATATATGCTTTCCGTGGAGCAAACATCAATAACATTCTGAATTTCCAAAAAGATTACGAAAATGTTCAAATGTATCGTTTGGAACAAAATTATCGTTCTTCTAAAAACATAGTTGAAGCTGCAAATAACATAATTGATAAAAACAAAACTAAGCTAGATAAGATTGTTTGGACTGCAAATGATGATGGGGAAAAGATAAAAATTCACAGAAGCATGACCGATGGTGAAGAAGGTCGTTTTGTAGCTGCAACCATTTTTGATCAAAAAATGAATAAGCAGCTGAATAACGGACAATTTGCTATTTTATATAGAACCAACGCACAGTCACGTGCTATGGAAGATGCTTTGCGTAAGCGTGACATTCCGTATCGAATTTATGGAGGTTTATCATTCTATCAAAGAAAGGAAATAAAAGATGTTTTATGCTATTTGAGATTAGTCATCAATCCAAAAGATGAAGAAGCTTTAATTCGTGTCATAAATTATCCTGCTAGAGGAATTGGTAATACAACTATAGAAAAACTAACAGTTGCAGCCAATCATTATAAACGTTCTATTTTTGAAGTTTTAGAGCATATTGATAAAATAGATTTAAAATTAAATGCTGGGACTAAGAATAAGTTACAAGATTTTGTGACCATGATTAAAAGTTTTCAGGTAATTAATGAAAATCAAGATGCTTTTTATTTAGCAGAACATGTGACAAAAAAGACTGGTTTAGTTCAAGAATTAAAGAAAGACGCTACACCAGAAGGAATTGCTCGTATTGAAAACATCGAAGAACTTTTAAACGGTATAAAAGACTTTATTGAAGGTCAAAAAGAAATTGATGGAGCAAGAGGAGCTTTAGCAGAATTCATGGAAGATGTAGCTTTAGCAACTGATTTAGATAAAGACACTGGTGATGATGATAGAGTAGCACTAATGACTATTCACTTGGCAAAAGGACTTGAGTTTCCATATGTTTTTGTAGTTGGATTAGAAGAAGATTTGTTTCCAAGTGCTATGAGTATGAGTACGCGTAGTGAGTTAGAAGAAGAAAGACGTTTGTTTTATGTTGCATTAACTCGCGCAGAACATCAAGCTTATTTAACTTATGCTCAATCTAGATACCGTTGGGGAAAATTAGTAGATAGTGAACCTTCTCGTTTTATTGAAGAAATTAATAGCGAATATATAGAATATTTAAACCCAACTGACACATCAAATTATAGATACAAACCTATGATGGATGTTGATATTTTTGGAGACATTGATAAATCTAAATTACGTTTAGCTAAACCAACAGCAGGAACACCTCCAAAACATTTGAGTTATGATGAAAAACCAAGCTTAAACATTAGAAAATTAAAACCAGTTTCAAGTAATTCAACTTCAAACACCAATTTATTTGACACTAATTTAAATGTTGGAAATGTAGTAATGCACGAACGTTTTGGAAAAGGTGAAATCCTAAATATCGAAGGAGTAGGAGGAGACAAAAAAGCAGAAATTCGTTTTGAAGTAGGTGGAATTAAAAAATTATTACTTCGTTTTGCTAAATTGCAGGTTTTAGGATAATTAAAATTTATTCTGAATAAAAGCAATCATTTTTAAATTAGCATCTAATAAATCTGTTTGTGACCAATTTCCGTGACCACCATTATATAGATTAAACTCATTATAAACTCCAAGCTGGTCTAACTTAGTATGTAAATCAACTCCTTGTGATGTTGGAATTAATGGATCAGCATTTCCGTAAAACATAATTGTGGGAACAGATGAAGAAGTAGCTCTATATAATGGACTTAATTGCTCGTAATAACTTGGATTATCTGCATAATGAACACCTGTTAAGTTAAAATATAAATCCAACCAAGCTGGATTATTGACATAATTTGAATCTGTAAAATTTGTTGGGCCAACAATGCTACAAACCATTTTTATATTATTATTTGAATTATATCCATAACTATATAATAGCGATAAATGACCACCAGCACTTGTTCCTATGAAACCAAAATCATCAGAAATACCATAATTTTCAACTTTTAGTTTCTGAACAATGGCATTAATATCATCAATTTGCATGGGAAAAGCATAGTTTCCAGTTGTTGCTAATCTATAATTTACGTTTGCAATAGCATATTCAGGTAAAAATTGCTTGATTATATCAACAGCATAATTCATATCAACTTTATCACCTTCAATCCAACCACCACCATGAACTAAAATCAAAGTTTTTGTTGAAGTTGAGCTTCTATTTGCAGGAAGATATAAATCAAAAACCTGTTGCAAATTTGAGCCATAACTTACATTAATCATAGTTTTTGCTACTGATAAATCTTCTGTAGTTGAAGCATTATCATTAGAACATGAGTAAATAGGAATAAGTAAAAATAACAGTAAACCGAAAAATAAATTGTTTGTTTTCATAGCTAATCTATATCTTTGAACTAAAGTTACTTAATTAAAACGATTATTTGGTTTAAAAAGTATCAAAAATAGATCCAAAACAAGTTGCAATGGCAGAATTCATAAGAATATACGAAGACAAACCTAGCGAAGCTTCTATAAAAAAAGTAGTTGAGGTTTTAAGAAATGGTGGATTAATTATTTATCCAACAGATACTGTTTATGGTTTAGGTTGTGATATCACAAATTCTAGAGCTTTAGAACGAATTGCCAAAATCAAAGACATCAAGTTAGAAAAAGCCAATTTTTCATTCATTTGTAACGATTTAAGCCATATTTCTGATTATGTTAAGCAAATTGACACAGCTACGTTCAAAATCCTTAAAAGAGCATTGCCTGGACCTTATACATTCATTTTACCAGGTAATAATGATTTGCCAAAAGAATTCAGAAAAAAGAAAACAGTCGGAATTCGTGTTCCAGCCAATAATATTGCGTTACAAATCGTTGAAATGTTAGGAAATCCAATAGTTTCAACATCTATTCACGATGATGATGAGGTAATAGAATATTCAACGGATCCAGAATTAATTTTTGAAAAATGGCAAAACAAAGTCGATTTAGTAATTGATGGTGGCTATGGTGATAATGTTGCTTCAACAATCATTGACTTATCAGGACATGAACCAGAAGTTATTCGTGAAGGAAAAGGAAGTTTAGACATTTTATAAGTTGCAAATGAAAAAAGTAGTTACATTTATTTTATTATTGAGTTTTTCGGCTTTGTTCTCACAAAGTATTACAGGTATTGTTGTAGATAAAAATGATGAACCACTAGCTGGTGCAACAGTTTATTTTGACGGTTCTTCTTTTGGCACATCTACAAATATGGATGGAAAATTTAAAATAACACTTCCATCTGAAATTAGTGCCACATTAGTAGTCAGTTTTGTTGGGTTTGATAAAGTGTACCTAAATAAGTTAAGTTTTGATAAACCTTATAAAATCATATTAAAAGAATCTACAGAAGATCTTAGAGAAGTTGTATTGACAGACAATAAGTTTTCAAGAAAGCAAATGATAGCTCTCTTTAGAAATCAGTTTTTAGGCACAACAAGAGCTGGAAATCAATGTAAAATAGAAAATGAAGATGAAATTTATTTTTCTTACGACAACGATAGATTTGTGCTTACAGCTTATGCTGACAAACCTTTAATCATAGATAATCCGTATTTGGGCTATAAAGTTTATTTTGACTTAACCACTTTTGATGCAAAATTTAATCAATATAGTATTGAAAGAAATGATGTTTACTCAAGTATTTACGTAGGAACATCTCGTTTTGAAGAAATTGATAATAGCGATAGAAAATTAAAAAATAGAGAAAAAGTTTTCAATGGTTCTTTTCTACAATTGTTTAGAAACATGGCTAATAAAGAATGGAGTAAAGATAAATTTACATTGTTTAATGGAAAGTTTCAAGCTAATTCAGTCGAACATTTATATATTAAAGACACATTAGGAGTAAAGCAAATATTCATTAAAAAACAAGAAAGAGGTTTGCATGCAAAAGATTTTGTGGCTGAGTTTAGTTTGTTATACAACAGAAGAGAACAATCTAAAATTATTTTTCACACCGATAATTTTGTAATTGATCGATATGGATTATTTTCCAACTACGACAAAATTTATTTTTCGGGAGATTTATCAGAAAAGAAAATAGGAGATATGTTGCCTTCTAATTATGGGATTGAGTAATATTTTTTTTAATTTTTATTGGAAAGCTTTTTTTAAAACCAGTGTATCTCTATTTTTTTGTGCAGCTAGAATTTCGTTTAAGTAAGGCTGTGTTATTTTTTCCATTTCCGTTTTTGTAATGTCAATTGATTTTGGATTAGAAATTAAATTATGCCATGGTTTAGCCGAAGAAAAATCATATTTACCAAAGATTACAACTGGAGTTCCTTTAACAAGTATAGTGTATTGGTCAGCTAGAACCCATTGATCTGCCCAATAATAAAGAAATTTTGCATCCTTTTTTTGAAGTCTTAAACAAGAATGAGAAGCGGGATAACCAGGCAAACTATATTCATGCCATCCAATTCCTTCTTTATTTAAAATATTAAAGTTCCAATTTAGAATCCAATCGTCATCAATTGTACTAATTTTAACTTTGGCTTTCCAATTTGTAAAGTAAAGACCTGTTGGCGTTAAATATTCTTCTCTACCCATATTGGTTGGGCCTGTAATTTTTAATATTCCTTTTTCGTACGCTGCGAAAGTTTGTGTTGGGTAAGAAAAAAAAATAATTTTATTAATACCTTTTAGATAATTTACTTCTAAAGGAAAAGGAAGGTATTTTGCTTTATCATAACGAAAATCAGTTGGTATAATAACTGAATCCATTCGTGTAAAATTAGATAGATCTGTTCTGTTTATAGCAAAAGCAATTTGTTGTTTTAAAGTATCAGTTTCATGCTCTAAAAGCCATTCTTTAGGATATGTCCATTCATAAGTGATTATTGTAGTATCAATTGATTTTTTTGAATTTTCAATTTCGGAAGAAGCTTTCTTAAGTTGTTGTTGAGAGTCAATATCTTTATCATCTGGGTATTTTGTCTGTTGGCATGAAAAAAGTACTAGTACAAGGTTTATAACTATAAATTTTTTTTTCATTTTTTTTTCTTGTTTCAAATTTTAGTCTAGATGTTTTTTAAATTTCTACTTAAAAAGACTATCAAATCACCTTTTAAATATAAGAAATATTTTAGAATTAAAAAAACGCATTAGTAATTTATAATCCATTATAAACATAAAAATATTGCACAAAAAAAATCCAATAGAATTACTATTGGATTTTTTAAATATTTTATAAATTTTGAATTATTTACTCAAATTCTTCATTTCTTTTTCAATCATGTCATAAAACTGATCGATTTTTGGTAAAATGATGATTTTAGTTCTTCTGTTTTTTGCTCTGTTTGAAGGAGAATCATTATCCGTTAATGGAACATAAAAACTTCTTCCTGCAGGAATTAATTGTTTTGGATCAACTCCTAAGTCATTTTGTAATACTCTTACAATTGCTGTAGAACGTTTTACAGATAAATCCCAGTTGTCTAATAAAACATTAGATTTGAATGGAACACTGTCTGTATGACCTTCAACCATACATTCGAAATCTGGTTTGCTGTTAATTACTCTAGCTACTTTAGCTAAAACATTTTTGGCACCATCACTTACTTCATAACTTCCTGATTTAAATAACAAGTTATCAGCAATTGATATAAAAACAACTCCTTTTTCTACATTAATTTTAATATCTGGATCATTAATTCCAACTTCTTTCTTTAAACTTGTAACTAAAGCCAATGTAACACTGTCTTTTTTAGTTAAAGCATCTTGCAAACGGTTGATTTTTAAATCTTTTTCTTTTAAACTCTCTAACGATTTCTCAAGATTTGTTGCACCTTTTGAAGTTAAAACTGTTAATTCTTTGGAACTGTTAATTAAATCTGAATTGTTTTTTTTCAAATAATCAAGTTGATCAGCAAAAGCTTTCTTTTCTGTCAAACAGTTATTCAACTTAATGGTCGCAGTATTTAATAAATCTTGCGTTTCCTTGTTCTTAGCTTCTAATGAAGCAATCTTTTTCTTCGATCCACAAGATGTCATTGTGAAAGCGATTACCAATAGCGATAAAATTAGTTTTTTCATAATCTTCAAATTTTTAACAAATGTATATAGAATTTGATTCTCATAAAACTATGGTAAGATAAAATATTGTTAAAATAATTCTAAAAAAGTTTTTTGTTTTTTGATAAAATAAGCCATAACTATTGAATTAAGCTTGAAGTAGTTAGCTTTTAAACTTGATTTTCTTTTTGAGAAAAATATGTTAAATTTTAAGTAAAAATAAAAATGTGCTTTACCAACAGCAAGAAAATGATTTGGTTTTCCTTGAAATAAAAATTTAAAGGCAGCAATTCCATCTAAAATCATTCGAATAAATAGAACTTGAATAAACTGGTTTAAAGGCAAATTCTTAACCAACATAAATAGTGAGTTCCTGAAATTTAGAAAAGTTTTTCTTGGATTGGCAACATCTAAAGTAGCACCACCAACATGATAAACTAAAGATTTTGAAGTATATTTTGCTATATATCCTAAATTAAAAGCTCTCCAACACAAATCAATTTCTTCTTGATGAGCAAAAAAATCAGCATCAAAACCTTCTAACTCATGATAAACTTCTTTACGAATAAAAAAACATGCTCCAGATGCCCAAAATATTTCAGTTTTATCATCATATTGACCTTTATCTTCTTCTATAGTATCAAAAATTCGACCTTTGCAAAAGGGATAACCATATTTATCAATAAAACCACCAGCTGCACCAGCATATTCAAAATGTGATTTCTTTTTAAAATCTAAAATTTTAGGCTGAATTATGGCAGTTTTTGTTTCTTTATCAAATAATTCAATAATCGAATTTAACCAGTTTGCTGTAACTTCAATATCTGAATTTACTAAAGCATAATATGGTTCTTCTACAAATTTAAGTGCTTCATTATAACCTTTTGCAAAGCCATAATTTTCTTTATTCTGAATAACTTTTACAGTTGGAAAATCACGTTTTAAAATAGCAATAGAAGTATCAGTAGAAGCATTATCAGCCACATAAATTGAAGCATTTTCAGAATACTGAATAATAGAAGGTAAAAACTGTTGTAACAATTTCTCTCCATTCCAATTTAATATGACAACTGCTATTTTATTCATGTAAAGTAAAATGAGGTAATTCTCTTAAAAAACTATATTGTTCTTTTTCAAAATCTATTTCACAAAAGTAGTGATTTAGACCATTAGTCACCATTAAATAATTGGCTTTTAAAATCATATTATATCTAGCAATTTGGTCAAATGTCTTTTGGTCAATCGTAATTTCTGGAGCTTTACATTCAATTAATAGAAAAATAGAACCATCTTTATTAAAAACTACAATGTCATAACGCTTGTTCATTCCATTGATTTTAACAACTTTTTCAACGTTTATATAGGATTTTGGATAGTTCTTTTCATCAATTAAAAATCGAATAACATGTACACGAACCCATTCTTCTGGAGTAAGAAGAATGAATTTTTTTCTGATTTCATCAAAAATAGACACTTTATTTTCACTATTTTTGAATCGGAAAGAATATTTTGGAAAATTTAATTGTTGCATAAGCCAAAATTACTCAAAAAATATAAACTGCCAACTAATTACTGAACACTGATTATGGACGAAGTCATTCAAATTACAAAAGATATAAAAGCCGGAAACATAAAACCCATTTACTTTTTTATGGGTGAAGAACCTTATTATATTGATAAACTTACAGAATTTATTGAAGAAAATGTGTTGCAAGAACACGAACGCGATTTTAATCAAACAATTTTGTATGGAAGAGATGTTTCTATTGAAGATATAATTTCAAGTGCAAAGCGTTTTCCAATGATGGCTGATAAACAAATTATTATCGTAAAAGAAGCACAAGATTTGTCTAAAACAATCGATAAAATAGAAAGTTATCTAGAAAATCCGCAGCCTACAACAGTTTTAGTTTTTGCTTACAAGTATAAAACATTAGATAAGCGAAAAAAAGTTACTAAAACTTTAGCTAAAGTCGGAGTTGTTTATGAAAGCAAAAAACTTTACGAAAATCAAGTTGGTACGTGGATAACGAAAGTTTTAAAAGGTCAAGGTTATGCTATAGAACCAAAAGCTAGTCTTATGTTGGTTGAGTTTTTAGGAACTGATTTATCAAAAATCAGTAATGAGTTAGATAAGTTAAAAATTGTTTTACCCAAAGGGCATACGATTTCTCCTATAGATATAGAAGATAATATTGGTATAAGTAAAGATTATAATAATTTTGAGTTACGAAAAGCTATTGGTGAAAAAGACAAACTGAAAGCTTACAAGATTATTGAATATTTTGCTCAAAACCCTAAAGACAATCCTATTGTAGTTACTACAAGTTTAGTGTTTAGTTTCTTTTCACAGTTATTGCAATATCACGGAACAAAAGATAAGAATCCAAAAAATCTAGCTGCTGTTTTAAAGGTAAATCCTTATTTTTTAAAGGACTATGATGTAGCTTTTAGAAATTATCCAATGAAAAAAGTGAGTGCAATTATTGCAACCTTAAGAGATATAGATGTTAAAAGTAAAGGAGTTGGAGCAAACGCATTACCTCAAAGTGATTTATTAAAAGAAATGTTGATTCATATATTTAGATAGTTGTAAGTATTAAGATGTGAGAATTAAGTATTAAGATTTTAGAATTTTGATGTTGAAATTGTTTTTGAATTTATAATTAATATTCAAGTTGGAATTTGGAATTTCAAATATTGGAATTTTCTATATGTTTATTGCAATTGAATTTTGAAATCGATACATTTGTTATCCTTAAAAAAACGATAAAAATGGGAATGAATAAAAATACAGTATTAGCTTGGGCTACATTTATAATGATATTAATGGGAGTTATTATCATTGGTCTAGGTATTTATAGATATGATGATGTTGCAGGTTGGGGATTTGCAGCAGTAGGAATTGGATTCTTTGCAATTGCATGGGTTTTCAATGCTTTAAAAGGAAGGGTGTAACCTGAATAACCTTTGGTTTCAGCCATCGGACAAAAACAAAAATCAACAAATAAACAGTTTAACAATTTAATAAAGCATAATGTCAGACGATAAAAAAGTAATATTTTCAATGTCTAAAGTAAACAAGATTTACTCTAGCACTAACAAACAGGTTTTAAAAAATATTTATTTAAGCTTCTTCTATGGAGCAAAAATTGGAATACTAGGTTTAAATGGTTCAGGAAAATCATCTTTACTAAAGATTATAGCAGGTTTAGATAAAAATTTTCAAGGAGATTTGGTTTTCGCACCAGGTTATAAAGTAGGTTATTTAGAACAAGAACCTCAATTAGACGAAACAAAAACAGTACTTGAAATCGTAAAAGAAGGTGCAGCCGAAATTTATGCTCTACTTGACGAATTTAATACAATCAATGATCAGTTTGGATTACCAGAAGTTTATGAAGATGCAGATAAAATGCAAAAACTAATGGACAGACAAGCTGATTTACAAGATAAAATCGATGCAGCTGGTGCTTGGGAAATTGACAACAAATTAGAAGTTGCTATGGATGCACTTCGAACGCCAGAAGGAGATACACCAATTAGTGTGCTTTCTGGTGGAGAAAGAAGACGTGTAGCTTTATGTCGTTTACTTTTGCAACAACCAGAAGTATTATTATTAGATGAGCCAACCAATCACTTGGATGCTGAATCTGTACTTTGGTTAGAACAACATTTACAACAATATCCGGGAACTGTAATTGCTGTAACGCATGATAGATATTTCTTGGATAACGTTGCGGGTTGGATTTTAGAATTAGATAGAGGTGAAGGTATTCCTTGGAAAGGAAACTATTCTTCTTGGTTAGACCAAAAAACAAAACGTATGGAGCAAGAAGAAAAATCTGCTTCTAAACATAGAAAAACATTAGAACGTGAGTTGGATTGGGTTCGTCAAGGAGCAAAAGGACGTCAAACCAAACAAAAAGCACGTTTACAGAACTATGATAAATTATTAAACGAAGACCAAAAAGCATTAGACGAAAAATTAGAAATCTATATTCCAAATGGACCAAGATTAGGAACAAATGTGATTGAAGCTAAAAATGTAGCTAAAGCTTTTGGTGATAAATTATTATATGACAACTTAAATTTCACACTTCCACAAGCGGGAATTGTTGGAATTATTGGACCAAATGGTGCTGGTAAATCAACAATTTTTAGAATGATTATGGAAGAGCAACAACCAGATTCAGGTTCATTTGAAATTGGTGACACTGTAAAAATCGCTTACGTAGATCAAGCCCATTCAAATATTGACCCAGAGAAATCAATTTGGGAAAACTTCTGTGATGGTCAAGAATTAGTAATGATGGGTGGAAGACAAGTAAATTCTAGAGCTTATCTTTCTCGTTTTAATTTTGGTGGAAGTGAACAAAACAAAAAAGTAGCTACACTTTCTGGTGGAGAAAGAAATAGATTGCATTTGGCAATGACTTTAAAAGAAGAAGGAAACGTTTTGCTTTTAGATGAGCCAACAAATGATTTAGATATAAATACATTACGTGCACTAGAAGAAGGTCTAGAGAACTTTGCAGGTTGTGCTGTAATTATTTCGCATGATAGATGGTTTTTAGATAGAGTTTGTACACATATCTTAGCTTTTGAAGGTGATTCTGAAGTATATTGTTTTGAAGGAAGTTTCTCTGAATATGAAGAAAACAAACGCAAACGATTAGGTAAAGAAGTTACTCCAACTAGAATTAAATATAAAAAATTAATTAGATAATTTAAATTAGATATTATTTTATTTAGAAGTAAGTACATTTTTTCATTATTACTACTATTAACTTCCTTTTTCATTTATGCTCAACCAGCTAAATCGAAAAAGGAAGTTATTTCTATACTAAATGAAGCAGGAAATGATTTTTTAAAATTAGAAAATCAAAAATCTTTAGATAAAGCTAAATCCGCTTTGCATTTTTCTGTCGAATTAAATGATGATGAGTTAATTGCTAAATCGTATAATATTATTGGGCTAAATTTTGATGAATATTTAGACACGAACAAGGCAATAGAGTATTATGAGAAAGGTATTAATCATGCTAACTTAACTGAAAATGATTCTGTAAAACAGTGGCTTTATAACAACCTTGGAAATGTATATTCCTATAGTAAGGGTGATATTGCAAAAAGCATATTGTATTATAAAAAAGCTCTAACTTTTGCTATTAAGATAAAAGACGAGATTGAAGTTAACTATATAAAACAGAATATTGCGAGTGCTTATTTTGCAGAAAAGAAATATAATATTGGAAAAATATATTTAGATGAAATAGCAAAATTTGTAAATACCAAAGGACAACTTGAAGCCAGAATGACTTATAATGCTCTGCTTGGAGATTATTATCAACATTTGAGTAATAATGATATATTAGCGGAAAAGTATTATTTGGTAGCAGTTGAAATCTCTAAACAAAATAAAACCGAATTAATTGAAAGCAATATTGCTGATTTGTATTTTAAATTATCAGACTTTTATGCAACTCAAAAAAAATTCGATAAAGCATATTATTTTTTAAATGAATCAGAAATTTTAAAAGATAAAATCTATAATGAAGAAAAAATTGAGACTATTAGAGAGACACAAAATCTAATTGAACTAGAAGAATACAAAAGAGAAATTGATAGAATTGAAGAAGAAAATAAATTATATATCAAGAGTTTAAGTATCAACAAAACGATTAATATATTATTAATTTCACTTTATGTAATTATAGGAATATTATTTGCTCTTCTTTATAGAAATCATAAAATAAGATCAAAACTAAATACCACTTTAGCAATTCAAAATTCAAAATTAGAAATTGCAAAATTAAAAGCCGAAGAAAATTCAAACTTAAAAAGTCAATTTGTATCAACTGTTACTCATGAAATAAGGACACCTTTATATGGGATTATTGGATTAATTGGTTTACTCGTTGAAGAACATAAAGAATTTAAAAATAATCAAAAAATTAAATCTTTAAATTTTTCTGCTAATTATTTATTAATGTTAATTAATGATATTTTGCAGACCAATAAATTAGAAAGTAAAAACCTTGTTCTTGACTCAAAAAAACTTTCTGTGAACCAAGAAATTAATAAAATTATAAATTCACTTCAATATTTAGCAAAGCAGAATAACAATAAAATAGAATTTAAAGTAGAAAATGATTTTCCCAAATATGTTTATGGTGATAAGACAAAATTTGTTCAAATTATAATGAATTTGATTACAAATGCTTTAAAATTTACAAATAATGGACTTGTAGAAATTGATGTTAAAATTCTAAACAGAACAGAAGATGATATTAACGTTCAAATAAACATAAAAGATAATGGAATTGGAATTGATGAATACGAACAAAAATTAATCTTCAATAAGTTTATTCAATTAAATAGAAAACAAACAGATTATCAAGGCACAGGTTTGGGATTATATATCGTTAAAAGTTTAATTGAAATTTTAAACGGAAAAATTACTCTTGAAAGTAAAGAAAATATTGGAACAGAAATACATTTAGAATTGCATTTTAGACTTAAACCAAATGAAAATACTATAAATACAAAAAAGGAAATAAAGAATTTAAAAAAATCTATAAAAGTATTAATTGTAGAGGATAATAAAATAAATCAATTAATAACAAAGAAAATTATAGAAAAAAATAATTTTTTAGCAACAGTTGTTGACGGTGGTTTTCAGGCAATTAAAGAATTAGAAATTAATAAACATGATATTATATTAATGGATATTAATATGCCCGAAATTGATGGTTTTGAAACAGCAATTAGAATTAAAAAAACAAATCCTAATATGCCGATAATAGCATTAACTGCTTCTGATGTAAACGAAATTAAAAATAAAATATCTCAATCTGAAATAGATGAAGTTATTATAAAACCTTTTGATGAAAAAGAACTAGTTTCAATTATTCATAAATATATAAAATGAGAAAAATTACTTTATTTGTTGGTCTATTTGTCTTTTTTCAATCTTGTCAAGACGATTCAGAAATCGAAACTATAACAATTAATAATCAATATTCATTAGACATTTATTCAAATATGTCTAAGACTAATGAATTGAATGATGAAGCTTCTTTACAATATCAAAATATTTTTAAAGAATTATATGTTGTTATTATAGATGAAAGTGCAGAAGTATTTAATACTATTATTGTCGATAATGATTTAGTTGACAAATATAAACCTGATTTAAATGGATACTCAAAATTAATAATTGATGGGTTTGAATCTGAAACAAACTTAAAAAAAATCTCAAAAGAGAAAGATACTTTAATAAATGGATTAGAAGCTAAAGTTGTCGAATTTGAAGGAAAAGTTGATGAATATGAAGTTTACTATCATCTAGCTTTTGTAAAATCGCAAAAATCATATTATCAAATTATGACATGGACGTTATTGGATAATAAAGAAGAATATAAAAATAAATTAGATAATATGACCTATTCTTTTAAAGAGATTAGGAGTAAAACAGTGGCAAAATAAAAAAAAAGAAGCTAAATTTTAGCTTCTTTTTTTTTGATTATTTAATACCAACGTTTCTTATTCTTTTTTGAAACTTCAGATTTTCTAGAATTAGTTTCTTTTTTCTTATTTCTTAAATCAGGCTTTTTATCTGAATTTTCAGAAACAGCATTTACGTCTAAAACATAAGGATGATCTTCAACTACTTTAATCTTAATTCGAATTAATTTTTCGATATCTTTTAAATATGCTTTTTCTTCTTTATCACAAAATGAAATAGCTAATCCACTCTTTCCAGCTCTACCAGTTCTACCAATTCGGTGCACATAAGTTTCAGATATATTTGGAATATCAAAATTTATTACAAAAGGCAAGTCATCTATATCGATTCCTCTTGCAGCAATATCAGTAGCAACTAAAACAGAAATTTTTTGATCTTTAAAGTCTTTTAAAGCTCTTTGTCTAGCATTTTGCGACTTGTTTCCATGTATTGCAGCTGCTTTAACATTATCTTTTTCTAAAGCCTTTACAACATTATCTGCTCCATGCTTGGTTCTTGTAAAAACCAAAATATTTTTTAAATCATCATTTTTAATCAAATGATATAATAGTTTTCGTTTGTCGCCTTTGTCAACAAAATATACTTTTTGATCCACTTTTTCAGCTGTACTAGAAATTGGATCAACAGAAATATATTTTGGATTTGTTAAAAATTTATCAGCCAACTCTCTAATAGCAACTGGCATTGTAGCAGAAAATAATAAGGTTTGACGATTATCTGGAGTTAGTTTAACAATCTTTTTTACATCATTAATAAAACCCATATCCAACATTTGATCAGCTTCATCTAAAACCAAATGATGTAAATAGTCTAAATCTATATAACCTTGTTTATTTAAGTCTAAAAGTCTTCCAGGTGTTGCAATTAATACATCAACGCCTTTTCTTAATTGATCAACTTGCGAAACTTGACTAACACCACCAAAAATAACCATTGATCTGATATTTGTGTATTTTCCATAAGAATCAAAATTTTCTTGAATTTGTATAGCTAACTCACGAGTAGGAGTAACCACAAGTGTTCTAATATGCTTTGATTTTTTGTTTGATGAACCAACAATTCTATGAATTAAATTGATAATTGGAATGGCAAAAGCACCTGTTTTTCCTGTACCTGTTTGTGCACAAGCCACTAAATCTAATCCTTCTAAAACGGCAGGAATAGCTTGTTCTTGAATAGGAGTTGGTTTCTCATAACCAATTTCTTGTATAGCTTGTTGTATATTTGGAATTAATTGTAATTCTTTAAAAGTCATTTGTAATTTTTTTTTCAAAGGTAATCATTATTAAAATAACATTTTTCAATGTCAATAACAATTATAAAAATCAAGCTCAACTTTAAAAATAAATTACAAAATCAAATAATCTAAGAATTATTTAACTGAAAATCATATTACAACATTTTACTTTTCATAAAATCAGTAATCAAATAAGCTATTAATTTACCCGTTAAATGGTTATTATTGGTTTGATCTAAATCGGGTGCTCCTTCACAAATATGCAAATAAGCAGCATTTTTATGTTTTCCAAAATGATGCACAAATTGACGAGCTTTATCAACTCCAAAGCCAGAATTTGTCATAGCACTAGAATATACACCTGGTATTGCATCCAAGTCTAATTCAATTCCAAAAGGGTCACCTTTTACGTAATCTAATGAAATATCTAATTCAGAATCGAAGTTTTTTTCTTTTCTAACGTCTATTTCTTCATAAGTATTGTAATTAATCGTATCTGGAATAGATTTTATAGTATTAAAAACACTTTTAGAAACAAATCCTTCATGAAGTCCAAAAACAAAGTATTTTTTTAAAAAATTATCTTCAAATGCATAGGTAAAACCATTTCCAGAATGCCTTCCTTCCATAATTCTAAAATCAGTATGAGCATCAAAATTAACAGCATTGACCATTTTTCCTTTACCCAAGGCTAATCCTTTTATGTTTCCATAAGCGTTGTTATGTCCACCACCAATAATTATTGGAATTTTTCCATTTTTTACAATAACGCTAACAATATGTGAAACTTCTTTATCTATTTGTTCAACTAGCTTAAAAAGTTCTTTTCGTTCCTCTTTGTCATTTGGATCTAAAGATGCAGCTTTCTTCATTTCATTTTCCACATTTAAATGACCTAATAGAATTAATTTATTTGCTTTGCAAAACTTATTGTGTTGAATGTTTACTAAACTTTTTATTGCACTTGAGTAAGCAGAAGCAGCTCCGATTCTTCCAAAATTTGCTTTTATTCCTATGTCTTCTGGAATACCAAATAAAACAAAATTGGCATCTGATTTTGAAATAAACTCTAAAATAGTAGTATCTTTAGGCACTGTAATAATCCGTTCGCCAAATTTTACTTCACCACTTCTGTGGTTAGTAATTGCTGCTAAATCTGAAGTACTAAACTGTATAAAATTGTCCATAAATAAAAAAAATAGAATTCAAAAATACTATAATCTTATAAATTTTCGTTATTAAATCTAAAGAATGTACATTTGTACCTTAAAAAAATTATTATAAAAAATGGAAAGCAATCAAAACAATTCAAAATTAAAGGCAATAATTCTAATATTATCTTTATTATTATTAGGTAGTATGGCCTATATGTTTAAAATGAGTTCAGACTCAAAAAAAGATATTGAGTTAAGCGAAGGAAAGTATGATAAAATACTTTCAGAGAAAGAGTTAGTTTTAAACGATTTAGAGCAAATGAAAGCTATGTATGATAGTGAAATTGCTAGTAATACTTCTCTAAAAGAAGAACTTGAAGCTGAAAAAGCAAAAGTAGAAGCTTTAATTGTAAGAGTTAAAAAAGGTGAATCTGTTGCAAATTATAAAAACGATTACATTCGTTTAAAAAGAGAAATGGATAGTTTAGTTGCAGAAAACACTAAACTAAAAGAAGAAAACTTGATGCTAAATAAAAATTTAGATAGCACAAACGTAGTTTTAGATGAATCAAAAAAATTCAATGATACTTTAGTTAATCAAAACGAAAAGTTATCAAAAACTGTTGAGAAAGGACAAAAATTAGTTATTGTTAATTTAAAAACAATTGCAGTAAAAGAAAGAAGTTCTGGAAAACAAATTGAAACTGAAAAAGCGAGTAGAGCAGATAAATTAAAAATTAGCTTTACAATTGCCGAAAATTCTTTAGCTAAATCTGGAGAAAAAGAATACTATGTACAAGTAATTGATGCAGCAAACAATGTATTAGGTGATAAAAAGTCTGTTACTTTTAATGATAAATTATTAACATATAGTTTTATTTCAAAAGTAAAATTCGAAAATAACACAGTTGATGTTTATGAAGAATTATCAGGTAAAGACTTTGCAAAAGGAAAATATTATATTAATATTTTTAGCAAAGGAGATTTAGTTGCAAACACAACTTTTGACTTAAGATAATTAGAAAAGTAATAATAAAAAAAGCATCACTTTCGTGATGCTTTTTTTTATGAAATAAATTCACCTTCAATCATAACCTTATCAATCAAATTACTTGTAAATTCATAAGGCAATTGATAAAAGGAAGTCAATGGTTTTGTAATAATAATGTTTGCTCTTTTTCCTTTTGTAATGCTACCATGAGTTTCAGAAACTCCCATTGCATAAGCGCCATTTATAGTAGCAGCATTAACCGCTTCTTCGGGAGTCATTTTCATTTTAATACAAGCTGCAGCCACAACAAAATTCATATTTCCAGAAGGAGTAGTGCCAGGGTTAAAATCTGTGGCAATTGCTAAAGGTAAACCAGCATCAATCATTTTTCTTGCAGGTGTATATGGAATTGTAATAAAATAAGAACAACTTGGCAATGCTACAGGCATAGTTTTACTGTTTTTAAGAACAGCAATATCTTCATCAGTCACAACTTCTAAATGATCTACACTTAAAGCATCATTTTCAACACAAGCTTTTATTCCTTCAATAGTTGTAAACTGATTTACGTGTATTTTTGCTTTTAAACCATATTTCTTACCAGCTTGCATTATTTTAATTGTTTCATCAACTGAAAAATAACCAGTTTCTAAAAAAGCATCAATATAATCGGCTAAATTTTCTTCAGCTATTTTTGGAAGCATTTCATTAATAATCAAATCAATATAAGCAGCATGATTCTCTTTATATTCTGTAGGAAAAGCATGTGCTCCTAAAAAAGTAGCCTTAATTTCAATAGGATAATTTTCCTTTAGTTTTTTAATTACACGAAGCATTTTCAATTCACCTTCAACAGTCAATCCATATCCCGATTTTATTTCAACAGCTCCAGTTCCTTGTTGCATAACTTCTTCTAATCGAAGTTTAGATTGCTCATAAATATCATTTTCAGATGATTCATTAAGTTTTTTTGCAGAATTTAATATTCCACCACCACGATTAGCAATCTCTTCATAAGATAGCCCATTTATTCTATCAACGAACTCTTGTACACGATTTCCAGCATAAACGATATGTGTATGACTATCAACCCAAGTTGGTAAAACTATCTTGCCTGTCACGTCAATAATTTTAGCATCACTATTGGTTGGACAATCTACCATCTTTCCAAAGTCAGAAATAATATTATTTTCAAGTAGTAAAAAAGCATCATTAATTATAGGCAAATCATTCATTTCCTTGCCACACACCATGTTTGCTGATTTTTCTCTAACTTGAAGAAGTTCTTTAATGTTAATAAGTAGTGTTTTCATTGTTTGTAATAATTTTTGTAAAAGTAAACTTGATTTTTAAAAAGTCCTATCTTTGATAGAGTAAATTTTAGTATTTTGAGAAAAATTAAATATAAGAAAGGTAGAAAAGTTCAGCCAGGCCAAGTTGAATATACTGGAATTTATACCGATAAGGAAACTGAATTGCAGCTTTTTGTGTATAACGAAGAAAATGCAATTGAATTTCAAAACATTTCTGTTGAAGAATTTTTCAAATCTAAAGTTAATTCTCAAAATAATTGGCTAAATATTCATGGATTAGCTAATGTGGATTTAATTAAGAATCTAACAGAAATTCTTAATCTAAATAGCTTAATAGTTTCTGATATTGTTAATATATCAAGAGGAACAAGTCTAGATGAGCTTGATGATACCTTGTTCTTTAGTATTAAATCAATTTTACCTAGTACAAATAATGAAACAATAAATATTGAACAAATTAGTTTTCTATTACAAGATGGATTAATAGTTTCTTTTCAGGAAAAGAGAGGTGATTTTTTTACACACATTAGAGAGCGAATTAGAGCTAACGTTGGGATTGTTAGAAAAAAGAAAGTTGACTTTTTGCTATATCTTTTATTGGATGCGATAATAGAAAACTTTTACATAACTATTGAAACCAAAGAGAATAAAATCGAAGAACTATTGGCATCTTCAAAAACTTCTGATAATCCAATGATTATGCAAGATATTGAAAAGATTAGAGAAGTACTTCACTTATTAAAACGTTCAGTTATACCTTTAAGAGATGCTTTGTTTACAATAAAAACTATTAAGGATGATGATGAACTCAATTTTATTGAACCTTCAAATTTTGTATTCTTTGGTAGGTTACATCAAAAAACGCTAGAATTAATTGAACAGATTGAATATGACATGAATGCTTTAAATAGTGCAAGTAATTTTTTTTACACAGCTCAAGGTCATAGAATGAATGAGGTTATGAAAATACTAACTGTAATTTCTTCTATTTTCATGCCTTTAACATTTATTGCAGGAATATATGGGATGAATTTTGATAATTTACCAGAATTACACTGGAAATACAGTTATTTCTTTGTTCTTGGAGTCATGTTTCTTATCGTTTTATCGATGATATATTACTTTAAAAAGAAAAAATGGTTTTAGCACAAACTTTTACAACAAAGCCTTTTTAATACACAAATAAAAAATTATTTTTGCCAAATGCAACACAACGTACTAATTTTAGATTTCGGTTCACAATACACACAACTTATCGCAAGAAGAGTTCGTGAACTTAATATATTTTGCGAAATATATCCTTACAATAATCCTCCAAAGGATTTGTCAACTTTTAAAGCCGTAATATTATCAGGTAGCCCATTTTCTGTAAGAGCAGAAGATGCACCACATCCAGATTTGTCAGAAATTAGAGGAAAAAAACCTCTTTTGGCTGTTTGTTATGGTGCTCAATATTTAGCTCATTTTTCGGGTGGTGAAGTAGCTCCTTCAAACATAAGAGAATACGGAAGAGCTAATTTATCTTACATCAAAGAAAATGAACCTTTTTTAGAAGGTATTAGCAAGGATAGTCAAGTTTGGATGAGTCATTCAGACACCATTAAAACTTTACCAACAAATGCTGTTAAAATTGCCAGCACGAAAGATGTAGAAAATGCAGCTTACAAAATAGAAGGTGAAACTACTTATGCTATTCAATATCATCCAGAAGTATATCATTCAACGGATGGAAAACAAATGTTAGAGAACTTTTTAGTAAAAATTGCTGAAGTACCTCAAAATTTTACTCCAAACGCTTTTGTTGAGGATATGATAGAAGAACTTAAAAATAAAGTTCAAGATGATAAAGTTGTTTTAGGACTTTCTGGTGGAGTTGACTCAACAGTTGCTGCCGTTTTATTACATAAAGCTATAGGAAAAAATTTATATTGCATATTCGTTAATAATGGCTTATTGCGTAAAAATGAGTATGATAGCGTTTTAGACCAATACAAAGGAATGGGTTTAAATGTTAAAGGAGTAGATGCTTCGGCACGCTTTTTGAAAGCTCTTGCTGGTGTAGATGATCCTGAAACAAAACGTAAAGCAATTGGAAATGCTTTTATTGAAGTTTTTGATGATGAAGCAAACCAATTAACAGATGTAAAATGGTTAGCACAAGGAACAATATATCCTGATGTTATTGAATCAATTTCAGTTAATGGTCCTTCTGCAACAATAAAATCACATCATAATGTTGGTGGCTTACCTGACTTTATGAAATTAAAAATTGTTGAACCACTTCGAATGTTGTTTAAAGATGAAGTAAGAAGAGTTGGTAAAACGTTAGGAATAGACGCTGAATTATTAGGAAGACACCCATTTCCAGGTCCTGGTTTAGCAATCAGAATTTTAGGAGATATTACACAAGAAAAAGTAGATATTCTTCAAGAAGTTGATGCAATTTTTATCAACGGATTAAAAGAACATGGTTTATACGATAAAGTTTGGCAAGCAGGTGCAATTTTATTACCTGTTAATAGTGTAGGAGTAATGGGAGATGAACGTACTTATGAAAAAGTCGTTGCTCTACGTGCAGTTGAGTCTACTGATGGAATGACAGCTGATTGGGTACATTTGCCTTATGAGTTTTTAATGAAAATATCAAACGAGATAATAAATAAAGTTAAAGGTGTGAATAGAGTAGTGTATGATATAAGTTCAAAACCACCTGCAACAATCGAATGGGAATAAATATTTTATTCTTTTTTAATAATTAAAGTTTAACCTAATCTTAAATTATGATTCTAAAAGTTTACAAAAACAGAAAAACTGATTTTCTACTTATGAGTAGAAAGCTAGTTGTATTTTTAGTTTTGCTATTGACTTTCCAATTAGGTTACGGTCAAGAAGATGATAATGTAGAAATTGTTACTCATAAAGTTGCATTAGGAGAAACTATGTTAATGATTTCAAAAAAATACCTCGTTACTCCAACTGAAATCTATAGGTTAAACAAAAAAGCAATAGATGGAGTTAGTGAAGGAATGATATTATACATCCCACAGCCTATTAAGAGTCAAGAAATAATTACGGAACGAAAAGAAAAAAGGGAAAAACAAAAATTAGCATTACTTGAACGTGTAAAAGAAAGAGAAGAAAGAGAGTTAATAAAAGCTAAAGAAAATGAAGTAGTAGCTTCGGTTTCAGAAGTTGAAGAAGCAAAAGATCCAAATTATGGTAGACGTGAAGCTATATCAAAATTAAAAATATCTGATAAAAAACAGTTTATTGAGCATGAAGTATTATCTGGAGAAACACTAAATAGTTTGTCGAAAAGATATGGTGTATCTGTAGAGGAAATTGAAAAAGAAAATGAAAAGGTTTTAAAAAAAGGACTTCAAGCTGGATCAACTTTAAAAATGCTTGTATCTCAAAATTTATTTATTAATGATGAACCAGAACAAGTTATTTCAACAATTTCAACTGAGGATGATAATAACAATACTACAACTGAAGTTATGCATAAAGTAAATTCTGGAGAAACACTTTACAGTATATCAAAAAAGTATGGTATATCAGTAAATGAAATTTCTAAAGCAAATACTGCTACGTTACAAAACGGATTGCAATCAGGACAAATGTTAAAAATAAAAGCAAAGGTACCAGTTGTTGTTAATGAAGATAAAAATGAAAAAATAATAAAAACCGATTTAAAAACTACTGAGATTTCAAATCCAGACGATATTACTATAATAAAGCATCAAGTACAACCAAAGGAAACATTATATAGTATTTCTAAAAAATATAATGTTTCAATTGAAGATATTAAACAACAAAATGAAGAACTTTTAACAAAAAGCCTTCAATCAGGTCAAGAAATAACTATTAAAGTAAAAAAATAATTGCCCTGAATTAATTTTAATTTTATGAATCAAATCAAAAAGATAGTACTACTAATAGTATTAATTTCTTTTAATTCTTTTGCTCAACCCAATAAGGATTATGTAAAACATACTGTTTTAGCAGGAGAAACTGTAACTCAAATTGCTAAAAAGTATAAAATAACACCTTATGATATATATACATTAAATCCTGAAGCAAAAAACGGAATTAATGAAAATCAAATTTTATTGATTAGTTTACGTGATTATAAAGTTGACAATAAAGATTCAAAAAAGGATAAAAAACTAAAAGAAGATTCTAATAAAATCGAAACTTATATTGTTCAACCCAAAGATACCAAATATAATTTAGCCAAAAAATTCAACATAACTATAGATGATTTAGATAATTGGAATAAAGTAGTCGTTAGAGATGGTTTACAAGAAGGACAAGTACTAATTGTAAAACAACCTATTAATCCTGATTTTGTAATTTCTACAACAGTTAAAGATTCTATATTAGATTCTGGAAAATATATAATTCAACCAGAAGACACTAAATATGGAATTGCTAAAAAGTTTGAACTAACAATCGAAGAATTAGAAGAGCTTAATCCGGAAATTGCAGATGGTTTTCCTGTCGGAATTGCTATTGCAGTAACCAAAAAAGGAAAACGAACAATTTCAAAAGAAAAATCAGATTACGAACAATATGAAATTAAACCCAAAGAAACTCTATACGGAATTTCAAAAAAGTTTAATGTTTCTCAAATGGAAATTTTAAAGTTAAACCCAATTCTAAGCGAAGGTTTTAAAGAAGGTTTGGTGATTAACATTCCAAGCGACAATTTAAAAGAGCTTGATTTAGCTTCTGATAAAACTAGATTAGTAGCTAAAAAAAGCGATGTTGAAAAAACGTTAGTTTTATTACTTCCTTTTAATATTCCAATGATTGAAAATGATTCAATTAGAAGTAAATCAGAGTTTTTGAATTCTAAACACGGACAATTAACCAATATTGCCTTAGATTATTATGCGGGTGCTTTAATAGCAATTGATTCAGCAAGAAGAATGGGTTATAGCAATTTAAAGGTAAAAGTAATTGATTTTGAATCCAAAAAAACATCTAATAATTTGAATTCAATTATTCAAAAAAATGATTTTTCAAAAGTAAATGCTGTCGTTGGTCCTTTAATAAATTCTCAAGTTGAACAAACGGCAATCGCTTTAGAAAGATATAATATTCCCATTATTTCTCCTTTGTCTGTAACTAACGGAAAGCCATATCCTAATATTTATTATGCAAGACCTTCAGATGAATTGATGCGAGAAATGTTATTTAATCACTTCAAGAAAAATAATGGAAATGTATTGGCAATTTTTAGCAATAAAAAACAAGAAAATAAAGAAACAGTATTGGCTCAATTTCCTGAATTAAAAATTGTTCCCTTAACAGAAAAAGGAGCTGTTACATCAGAAAACATTATTTCACTTTTAGATCCAACTAAAAAGAATTTTGTAATTCTTGATACCGAAAAAACAAACATAATTCTAAATACAACAAGTATTCTATCTAAATTAAAATCTAAATATGATATTCAATTAGTTGTTTTCGAAATTTATGATGCGTTAGAATTTGAAGAAATACCATTAAAAAGATATACAGATTTAAAAATGATGTTTCCTTCTGTAACTAGAACTAATAAAACTGGATATTATGAATCTTTTCAACAAAAATTCAAGAAAGAGAATAATGTTAACCCTAATTTCTTTGCAACACGAGGTTTTGATGTAACTTTTGATACAATTTTGAGAATATATCAAGAAAACGGTTTTGTAAATTCTACTACTGGTTTAACTTCAGAGCAATTACAAAGTAAATTTAATTATAGAAAAATAGAGGATGGTAATTATAATACCGGAATTTATTTAATGCACTATACAGACGAATTAACCATAGAAGAAGTAAAATAATGCCAACATCAAAAGTGACCTATTTAGGAGATTTAAGAACATCTTCTATTCATATAAATTCAGGTTCAGAAATAATTTCTGATGCTCCCTTAGATAACAACGGAAAAGGAGAAGCATTTTCTCCAACAGATACTGTGGCAAACGGTTTAGCAACTTGTATGTTCACAGTTATGGGAATTAAAGCTCAGGATATGAATGTTGATTTATCAAACTCAACCGCAGAAGTAACAAAAATAATGGCTACTGAACCAAGAAGAATTTCTGAAATTCATATTATTTTTAATTTTAACGCAAGTATTGATGAAAAAACTAAAACCATTTTAGAAAGAACAGCTAATACTTGCCCTGTTCATTATAGTTTGCATCCAGATATCAAAAAAGAAATTACTTTTAATTGGAAGTAATTTGACAAATCAAGAACAATTAGTTAAACTCGCTCATGCAAAAATGCCTTTTGGTAAATATGAAGGTAAATACTTAATCGATTTACCTGAATATTATGTGGTTTGGTATCATAACAAAGGTTTTCCAAAAGGTCAATTAGGAGAACAACTTAAACTTGTTTATGAACTTAAACTAAATGGTTTGGAAGAACTAATTAGAAATATTCGTAGAAATTTTCGCAAACCGATTTAAGCAAATTAAAATAATTGCTAATTTTCAATTGTAAATTATCAATTATAAATCGTATTTTTGCACGTTTTAAACAACAACACAACAAACAACAACTACACAATGAATCAAACGAAATATATATTTGTTACTGGTGGTGTGACTTCTTCTTTGGGAAAAGGAATTATTGCTGCATCTTTAGCAAAATTATTACAAGCAAGAGGTTACAGGGCAACTATTCAAAAATTTGATCCATACATCAATGTTGATCCAGGAACTTTGAATCCATATGAGCATGGAGAATGCTATGTAACTGATGATGGAGCAGAAACAGATTTAGATTTAGGACATTACGAACGTTTTTTAAATGTTCCTACTTCTCAAGCCAATAACGTTACAACAGGTAGAGTTTATCTTTCGGTTATTGAAAAAGAACGTAGAGGTGAATTTTTAGGAAAAACAGTTCAAGTTGTTCCTCATATCACAAATGAAATTAAAGAACGTATGCAATTACTTGGTAACACAGGTGATTATGATATAGTGATTACAGAAATTGGTGGAACAGTAGGTGATATTGAATCATTGCCTTATATAGAATCAGTTCGTCAATTATTATGGGAATTAGGTGATGAAAATGCAATCTGTATTCATTTAACTTTAGTTCCATATTTGGCTGCTGCTGGTGAATTAAAAACAAAACCAACGCAACATTCTGTTAAAACATTAATGGAAAGCGGAATTAAAGCAGATATTTTAGTTTGTAGAACAGAACATGAATTATCTGATGAATTGCGTCAAAAATTAGCATTATTTTGTAATGTAAAGAAAGAAGCTGTTATTCAATCTATTGATGCATCAACTATTTATGATGTGCCAAATTTAATGTTAGAAGAAGGATTAGATACTGTTACTCTTAAGAAATTAGGTTTGCCAGAAAAAAATAGTCCAGATTTAAAACATTGGAATGAGTTTCTTCAAAAACATAAAAATCCAAAACATGAAATCAATATTGGTTTAGTGGGTAAATATGTTGAATTACAAGATTCATATAAATCAATTCTTGAAGCCTTTATTCATGCTGGTGCTACAAATGAAACAAAAGTAAATGTCATTTCTGTTCATTCTGAGTTTTTAAATGCCAAAACGGCAGAAAAACAACTAAAAGGTTTAGATGGCATATTAGTTGCTCCTGGATTTGGTAATCGTGGAATCGAAGGAAAAATAGATACTGTTCGCTATGCAAGAGAAAATAAAATTCCGTTTTTAGGAATTTGTTTAGGAATGCAAATGGCTGTTATTGAGTTCGCAAGAAATGTATTAGGTTACAAAGATGCAAATTCAACTGAGATGAATGAAAAGACTAAGTATCCTGTTATTAATTTAATGGAGGAACAAAAAAATATTGTGAATAAAGGAGGAACTATGCGTTTAGGTGCTTGGAAATGTTCAATTAAAGAAGGAACATTAGCACATAAAGTATATGGAACGTCTGAAATTTCAGAACGTCACCGTCATAGATACGAATTTAACGCAAAGTATTTAGATGAATTGCAAAATGCAGGTTTAATTGCCTCTGGAGTTAATCCTGATACAAATTTGGTAGAGATTGTAGAAGTAAAAGATCATCCATTTTTTATCGGAGTTCAATATCATCCAGAATATAAAAGTACAGTTGCCAATCCTCATCCTTTATTTGTGAGTTTTGTAAAAGCTATAGTTCAAAATAAAACAAACAGACTAAAGAGTCAAACAGTTTAATTATAACAAATTAATTGCCTTTAGATTATTCTAAAGGAATAAATACTAAAAATGGAAGAAAAAAAATTAGATCTAAATTCAATTATTGGATTTGTATTAATTTCAGGGATTTTAATGTGGATGTTATATACTAACACTCCTACAAAAGAAGAACAAGAAACAAAAGCTAAACAAGAGCAAGTAGATAAACAAAAAGAATCAGTAAAAACAGAACAAACTCAAGAAGTTACTCCACTTGTTACAAATGATTCTCTTCAAAATGAGCAAGCTAAAGCACAATTAGGTTCATTTGCTTATTCTTCAACTCTTCCATCTGCAAAAGAGAATGTTACAACTATTGAAAATGATGTTTTAAAATTAGAAATATCAAATAAAGGGGGTTACATTATTAATGCAACTGTCAAAGGAATTGAACAATTTGAAAAAAATTCTAAAACAGAAGTTCAAATTATCAAAGAAAATAATGCAAATCTAAACATTACTTTAAATACAAAAGACAATCGTGTTTTAAATACAAAAGACATGTTCTTTGAGCCGACTTTATCTAAAGATGGCGAAAATCAAGTATTAACAATGCGTTTAAAAGCTGGTGAAAACAAGTTTTTAGAATATCGTTATGTTTTGAAACCAAAAGAATACATGTTAGATTTTGGAATCAAAACACAAGGTTTAACTGATGTAATCAACACTTCAAAATCATTAGATTTAGAATGGCAATTAAAAGCATTTAGAAACGAAAAAAGTATTTCATATGAAAACCGTTACACAGAAATGGTTTATGAATATGAAGAAGGAAAAGATGATTATCTAAGTGCTGCAAAAGATGATGATGATATTGTAAAAGATGTAACGTACATTGCTTTTAAGCAACATTTCTTTACTTCAATTTTATTAACAGACACTCCTTTTAAAACGGCTGAATTAAAATCTCAAAATTTAGTTAACGATGAGGAAATTGATACAGTTTACACTAAAAACTTTATGGCAAAAGTGCCTTTAGATTTTAAAAATGGTGAACTTAATTATGCTATGAACTGGTATTATGGTCCAGCAAAATATGAAACTTTAACAAGTTATGATAAAAATCTAGACGAAATTATGCCATTAGGTTGGGGAATTTTCGGATGGATTAACCGTTGGGTTTTCATTCCAGTATTTGGATTTATTTCTTCAATCGGATTAGGTTATGGATTGTCAATTATCATTTTTACGATTTTGGTAAGATTAGCAATGTCACCAATTACATATAAATCATATTTGTCTCAAGCAAAAATGAAAGTATTGCGTCCGGAAATTAACGAATTAAACGCTAAATACAAGGATAATGCAATGAAGAAACAACAAGAAACAATGAAGTTGTATTCTAAAGCAGGAGTAAACCCGATGGCAGGTTGTTTACCAGCTGTTATGCAAATTCCAGTTTTCTATGCATTGTTTCAGTTTTTCCCGTCAATGTTTGATTTAAGACAAAAAAGCTTCCTTTGGGCAGACGATTTATCTTCTTATGATGCAGTATATCATTTGCCATTTAGAATTCCTTTTTATGGAGATCACGTAAGTTTATTTCCAATTTTGGCTTCTGTTGCTATTTTCTTCTATATGAGAATGACAACGGGTGATCAACAAATGAGTGCACCAACGCAAGAAGGTATGCCAGATATGGGGAAAATCATGAAAATTATGATTTATATTTCTCCTGTAATGATGTTGGTTTTCTTCAATAATTATGCTTCTGGATTGAGTTTATATTACTTTATTTCTAATTTAATTACAATCGGAATTATGTTAGTTATTAAAAAATATATTGTGAATGAAGATAAAATTCACGCTAAAATTCAAGTCAATAAAACAAAAGAGAAAAAAGAAAGCAAATTCCAGAAAAAAATGCGAGAAATGATGGAACAAGCTGAAGAAGCTAAAGCTCAAAAGAAAAAATAATTAAATTATAATATTAAAAAAGCCATTCAGATTAATGAATGGCTTTTTCTTTTAGTAAAATTTGTAAATTAAAGCATTGGTAATAATACATTATCAATTACATGAATAACTCCATTTGAACATTGAACATCAACAGCTACAATATTTGTATTTCTGTTTGCTTCATCTGTAATAACTGTTCCAGCAATTGTAAATGTACCAGTTTCTAAAGTAGTAATTGGAGTAGTAGGAATTCCAGTAGACAATACATTAGCACCTGCAACTACATGATAAGTTAACACTGAAGTTACTTGAGCAGAAGTTAAACTAGCTAAAGTTCCTGGATTTTGCATTTCAAAAGTTGCAAAAGAACTATTTGAAGGAGCAAAAACAGTGAAAGGAGAACTAGTTGATCCGTTTAATGTAGGAACTAAACCTTGGCCGTCTAATAATCCAACTAAAGTTGTAAAATTACTGTTTGCTGCTGCATGAGTTACAACAGTTGGTAATCCAATAACCGCACTTACTTTATGAATTACTCCATTTGTTGCAATAATATCAGCTTGAGTTACGTTAGAAACACCATTAAGACTTACACCACTTGCAGTGTTTATGTACATACTTAAAGTGTTGGTCATCGAAGCAGAACCTTTACCTAAAGTTTTTACATAACCTGTAGATAAACCTGTAGATAAATTTGTTCCACTCACAACATGGTTTAAAAGTATTTCTTTTAATGCTGCTGTCGGAACTGCATCTAAGCTCGAGTAGCCATTAGCAGATAAAAAAGTTGAAAATGCTGCATTGTCAGGTGCAAACACCGTAAATGAACCACTTTGGCTTAATGTTTGTACTAAGTCAGCTTTAGCTAAAGCAGCAACTAATGAAGAGAATTCTGGTGTACGTGATGCAATTCCTGCAATTGAGTTGTCAACTGAAACAACAACAGGATCATCATCATCATTTGAGCACGAAAATATCATCACACTTGTTGCGATGAATAGAGTTAATTTGATTAATTTTGCAATGTTTTTCATAGTAATTATGTTTTTTGTTTAACCAAATATAATAAAGATTAAACAAAAAAGAAAATGATTGGTAGAATTTAAAGCAAAAATTAACTTTTTTTATCAATTGTTTAACTAATTGATAATAAATTAAGTAAAACTAAAACATATTTAAAACAGATGTTAAAATCAAGAAAAATTGTTACTGTATTTATATTATTAATTTCAGGATTGTCATTTTCACAAGAAAGTATTAATCAATTAGATACTAAAGGAGAACGTCACGGTTTATGGAAAGGCACTTATGAAGAATCAAAAAGACCTAAATATGAAGGTGTTTTTGAACATGGTAAAGAAACGGGAATTTTTAAATTTTTTGATGATACAAAAGCGGGTAAGGTAATAGCAACAAGAGATTTTACCAAAGGAAATGAAACCTGTTACGTTACAATGTTTGATAGAAAAAATAACATTGTTAGTGAAGGTCTTCTGATTAATAAAGAATATGAAGGAGAATGGAAGTATTATCATAAAGAGTCAAAAGTTGTAATGTCTTCTGAAAATTACAAAAAAGGAATACTTAGTGGAGTTAAAAAAACTTTCTATGATGATGGTTCAGTGGCAGAAATTTTAAATTTTAGCGAAGGAAAAAGAAATGGAAATTACAAGAAATTCGGAGTAAACGAGAAAATTCTTGAAGATTTAAATTATAAAAATGACGAACTTCATGGTGTTGCAACTTATTATGATGGTTTAGGAAACATTTCAATTCAAGGTCAATACAACGAAGGTTTAAAGTCAGGAGTTTGGAAAACCTACGAAAAAGGTAAAGTTGTGAAAGAAGAAACTGCAAGAAAATATACTTCTAAAAATTTCGAATACACTATCAATCCAAAAGGAGAAAAAATTCCTGGAGAAATGAAAGATAGAGAGATTAAAGAAAAAAAAGTAGTTAAAAAAGGAAATAAAAAGTAGTGTTTAGTTGGCAGTTTGAAGATTTCAGAATAATCATTGTCGTTCAGATTTAGCCAACGGATGATTAAGAAATAAATATTTGTGCCTTAAGGGCAAAAAAATAAAATAAAATGAAAAGAGTCGTAGTAGGACTTTCAGGTGGTGTGGATTCTAGTGTTGCAGCTTATTTATTGCAAAAGCAAGGTTATGAAGTAATTGGTCTTTTTATGAAGAACTGGCATGATGACACAGTTACAATATCAAATGAATGTCCTTGGTTAGAAGATAGTAATGATGCACTTTTAGTGGCCGAAAAATTAGGAATCCCTTTTCAAACAGTAGATTTATCAGAAGAATATAAAGAAAAGATTGTCGATTATATGTTCAATGAATATGAACAAGGTCGAACTCCAAATCCAGATGTTCTTTGTAACAGAGAAATTAAGTTTGATGTATTTATGAAAATTGCCTTGTCACTTGGTGCAGATTATGTGGCAACAGGTCATTATTGCAGAAAAGGTAGTGTTGAAAATGACGGAAAAGAAGTTTTTCAATTGTTAGCAGGAAAAGATGATAACAAAGATCAATCTTATTTTCTATGTCAATTATCGCAAGAACAATTATCAAAAGCATTATTTCCAATTGGTGAATTAACTAAACCTGAAGTACGTGAAATCGCTACACAAATGGAGTTAATTACAGCTGATAAAAAAGACTCACAAGGTCTTTGCTTTATCGGAAAAGTTCGTTTGCCCGATTTTTTACAACAAAAATTACAACCAAAAGAAGGAATAATTGTAGAAGTTGATGCAAATGATGAAGTTTTTGAATCTTCAACTTCTGAATTTGTAAATATTGAAGACGCTTTTGCTTATCAAGCAAGAAAATTAGATTTTTCTAAAGCAAATTTAAAGGTTGTTGGAAATCATCAAGGAGCACATTATTTTACAAATGGTCAACGAAAAGGGTTGAATGTTGGTGGAACAAAAGAACCTTTATTCATCATTCAAACAGATGTTGAAAAAAATATAATTTATACAGGTCAAGGAACAAATCATCCAGGATTATACAAAAACGCTTTATTTATTAAGTCAGATGAAGTTCATTGGATTAGAGAAGATTTACGTTTAAAACCAAACGAAGAAAGACAGGTAATGGCAAGAATTCGTTATCGTCAACCTTTAGAAAAAGCAACGTTATATCAATTTGAATCTGGAATGTATGTTGTGTTTGAAAATCCGCAATCGGCTATTACAGAAGGACAATTTGCTGCTTGGTATGATGGTGAAGAATTATTAGGTAGTGGTGTAATTTCTTAAAATTAGTTAATGAATTTTCTTTACATAATTGCAGGTTTAGTTTTATTGGTTGTTGGTGGAAATTGGTTATTAAAATCCGCAGTTGGATTATCATTCAGACTAAATATTTCAAAAATTATTGTTGGTTTAACTGTAGTTTCCTTTGCAACTTCTTTACCAGAACTTATTGTAAGTGTTCAAGCCGCTTTAAATGGTCATCCAGATATTGCGGTTGGAAATGTTTTAGGCTCTAATATTGGAAACATAGGTTTAGTTCTTGGAGTTGTACTTTTAATTAATGCCATTCAAATAGATAAAAGTTTTTTTGCAACAGATTGGCCAACAAAAATGATTGCTTCAACTTTGTTATTCGTTTTCTTACTTATGGACGGAAAATTAAGTAGAGCAGAAGGTTTCATATTTATTGCGTTATTGATTCTATTTCTACTTTATTTAGTCAAGCAAAACAAAAAAGTAATTGCTGATATTTCTGAAATCAAAGAAGATGTAATGCCTTACATGAAAATTTTCGGATTTCTAGCAATAGGAGGTTTTGCACTTTGGGCAGGATCAGAATTATTAGTAGAAGGAGCTGTAAATCTGGCAAAAACTATAGGTGTAAGTGAACGAGTTATAGCAGTTACAGTTGTTTCAATTGGGACAAGTATTCCTGAATTAGCTTCTTCAGTTATCGCAAGTATTAAAAAAGAAAATGATATTTCAATAGGAAATATTATAGGTTCTAACATATTTAATATTTTAAGTGTTTTAGGAATTACTGCCATAATAAAACCAATTGAAAACATTGATCCCAGAATTTTAAGCCAAGATATTTATTGGATGCTTGGTTTTGGTTTGTTGTTATTACCTTTAGTTTTATTACCAAAAAGAGGAAGTTTAAGTTTTAAAGAAGGAATTCTTTTATTGGTAAGTTATTCTGTTTTTATTTATTTTACAATTAAGTAAAAGCTTCATTAAGAATTTTATATATTTGAAGTAAAATAGAAAAATGAAAAAGTTACTACTTCTTATTGTTTTATTTATTTCATATAATTCTTTTGCACAAGAACAAGATGCTTGGGTTTACTTTACCAATAAGCCTAATGCTTCAACCTATTTAGCAAATCCTTTAACAATGCTTACGCAAAGATCATTGGATAGAAGAACAGCTCAAAACATTGCATTAGACGTAACAGATGTTCCTGTTCATCAACCTTATATTGACCAAATTGAAGCTATTACTGGAATAACAGTGATGGCAAAATCAAAATGGCTGAATTCAATTCACGTTAGAGGAACTCAATCAGATATTCAAACTTTATCAAATTTAACTTTCGTAAATTCAATTGACTTTGCAAATAGTGCTTTAAATACTAGACAAATTCAGCCCAAAGACCAATTATATGGTAAAGTTAATAAGCAATTAGAAGAATTAATAACTTACAGTTACGGAAATTCTACTAATCAAATTCAAATGCTAAACGGCCATTTATTGCACCAACAAGATTATACAGGTCAAGGAAAAATTATAGCAGTTTTAGATTCTGGTTTTATTGGAGTTAATTCAGCGGCACCTTTTCAAAATTTAATGACAAACAATCAAATTTTGGGAGGTTATAATTTTCCTGATAGAAATACCAATTATTTTTCTCGTCACAATCATGGAACATCTGTTTTATCTTGCATAGGAGGATTTGTTGATGGACAATTAGTAGGAACTGCTCCAAATTCACAATATTATTTATTCATTACAGAAGATATAAATTCCGAAAACCCAGTTGAAGAATCTTATTGGGTTGAGGCAGCTGAATTGGCAGATTATTATGGTGTGGATGTTATCAATAGTTCGTTAGGTTATTTTGGATATGATAATCCAGCCTATAGTTATACCTATAATGATATGAATGGAACAACTGCTTTTGCATCAAGAGGAGCAAATATCGCTTTTGCTAAAGGAATGATGGTTGTTATAAGTGCAGGAAATTCAGGAAACAGTTCAGAACCACATGTTGGTGTGCCAGCAGAAGCTATAGATGCCTTCGCAATTGGAGCTGTTGATAGTAATGAAGTAATTGCTTCATTTAGTTCAATTGGTCCTTCTTTTGACAACAGAGTAAAACCAGATGTTTGTGCCAAAGGATTAGGAACAACAGTAAGTAATACTTCAGGAAATATAGTTGTTTCAAACGGAACCTCATTTTCAAGTCCAGTTATGGCCGGAATGGTAGCGACTTTTTGGTCTGCAGTTCCAAGTTTAACAAACATTCAAGTAAGACAATTTATTAAAGAATCTGCGGATTTATATGCAAACCCAACGATTTATAAAGGATATGGAGTTCCTGATTTTCAATTAGCCTTAACAAATGCTTTAAATTCAATGAACTTTACGATTGAAAATCCTGTTTTGTATCCAAATCCTGCAGTAAATCAGATTACTTTAGCGAGTGAAATTAAAAACGGTAACCTATTGTTATTTAATAGTTTAGGTCAATTAGTAAAAGAAGAAAGTATTACGCAAAAAATACAGAATTTTGATGTGGAGAACTTAAATTCAGGAATATATTATTACCAAATAACTTCACCAAATATTAATTTAAAAGGTAAAATTATAAAACAATAATTTACCAATAGAATAAACTCAACGATTTAATGAATAAAATTACAAGCCTTTTTGAAATAAAATATCCAATAATTCAAGGTGGAATGATTTGGAATAGCGGTTACAAATTAGCAAGTGCTGTCAGTAATGCTGGTGGTTTAGGACTAATTGGAGCAGGTTCTATGTATCCAGACGTTTTAAGAGAGCACATTCAAAAATGTAAAAAAGCAACAGACAAACCTTTTGGTGTAAATGTTCCAATGCTTTACCCAAATATTGAAGAAATAATACAAATCATTATTGAAGAAGGTGTGAAAATTGTTTTTACTTCTGCCGGAAACCCAAAAACATGGACAAAACATTTAAAAGATAATGGCATAAAAGTTGTTCATGTTGTTAGTAGTGCTAAATTTGCCATGAAAGCACAAGATGCTGGAGTTGATGCTGTTGTAGCAGAAGGTTTTGAAGCTGGTGGACACAATGGTAGAGATGAAACAACAACGTTGACTTTAATTCCAATAGTAAGAGAAAATATTAATATTCCGTTAATTGCTGCTGGTGGAATTGCCACTGGTAGAGGAATGATGGCTGCAATGATTTTAGGAGCAGATGGAGTTCAAATGGGAACACGATTTGTTGCATCAACTGAATCAAGTGCTCATGCAGATTTTAAAACTACAGTTGTTAATGCAAATGAGGGTGATACACAATTGACTTTAAAAGAATTAGCACCAGTTAGATTAGTTAAGAATAAATTTTATAATGATGTACAAGAATTATATACAAAATGCCCTTCAAAAGAAGATTTAGAAGCCTTATTAGGTAAACGTAGAGCAAAAAGAGGTATGTTTGAAGGAGATTTAATTGAAGGTGAATTAGAAATTGGACAAATTTCAGGTTTAATTCATGATATTTTACCCGTTCAAACAATTATAGATAATGTGATTAAGGAATTTAATCAAGCCCAAAAAGAAACACAACAATTTCAATTTTAATAAAAATGAGCAAAAAGCTTAAAATAGTAGTATTCGTTTTATTTATTGGTTTATCATCTTATAGCCAACAATTTTTATTTAAAACAACAAGCCTTTCAGTTACTGAAATGAATAGTAAGGGAAAATGGACAGATTGGACAAAACCAGTAAAGTCTGAAATGATTATTAAAATTGATGGAGTAAGTCATAGAGTAGTGGTGTATTCTGAAGAAATTCAACTGTTCAATATAGTCAAATACAATGAAGTAAAGAAAACAGAAACCGACATTTTATCTTCTTATAATTGTGTTGATAATAACGGAATAGAATGTGTTGTTTCAGTTTATACTAGGCTAAACCAAAATAACAGAAAACAACTTTACATTACTTACGACGATATGATAATTGAATACAATATTGAAATTGAAAAGTAATAGTTTGCGTAAGAATTATTTAGTATCTATTTATTGCGATTAATTCACTATTTATTAGCTGTTTAGCGTCTTTTGTCGAATTTTATTAACACTTAGTCAGATTTGTCAATAACTTATATTTGTTTTTATTTTATATCGCTATATTGCGATGTACATATTAAAAACAAGCAATATGGGATTAACTAAACGTGTTGGTTTTAAGGAAGATATAAATAATATTGCAGAAGTATTTAAAGCATTAGGTCATCCTGCAAGAATTCAAATTATGAATATACTATTGAGTAAGAAATCTTGCTCTTGTGGAAATATTGTTGAAATTTTACCATTGGCTCAATCCACAGTTTCAAATCATTTGCTTGAACTTAAAAAAGCAAACCTAATTAATATTACTTTTTCAGGTAAAAGTTCTATTTATTCGGTGGAAAAAGATAAACTCAACGTTTTAAATCAGTTTATAAGTAATTATATTGATAATCTTGGGTCAGATACCTTTAAAAAGAAATCTACACATAAAACAATTCCTATTTCTGAAAATGTGGAAGAAATAATTTCCCTAACTACGAAGAAAAAATTAACTTCTAATTTAAAACAATTTAATTATACGTTTCCACATAAGAAATAATAGACTGCAACATCTAAACATTAATCCTATTTTTTGAATAGGATTTTTTTTTGAAATATATAAAACAGTAATACGTAATTTTAAGAATTTCATCACATTCAAATCATATCTATTCCTTATTTTTGTGATTCAATAAAAATAAAGATGAAAAAATTAATAATTGCAATTACACTTTTAACTTCAATACTTGCAAGTGCTCAAGACAAACCTAAATTAGTAGTTGGAATCGTTGTAGATCAAATGAAACATGAATATTTAAATCGTTTTTCAAGTGATTTTTCTGAAAATGGTTTTAAAAGATTAAGTAATAATGGATATTCATTTCAAAATACTCATTATAATTATATGCCAACCTATACAGCTCCAGGGCATGCAGCAATTTACACAGGAACAACTCCTTCAGTAAACGGAATTGTGGGTAACGATTGGTTCAATAAAGCTACCGGAAAAGAAATGTATTGTACAGACGATAATTCTGTTTCAACTATTGGTAATGGAGTAGAAAGCGAAGGAAAAATGTCTCCAAAAAACCTACAAAGCACTACAATTACGGATGAATTAAAGTTAGCAACCAATTTCAAAGGAAAAGTTATTGGAATGAGTTTAAAAGATAGAGGAGCAATTCTACCAGCTGGACATTTTGCTGATTGGGCTTTTTGGTACAGCAAAACGGGTTCTTTTATTTCAAGTACTTTTTATGGTGAAAATTTACCAAATTGGGTAACAGATTTTAATAATGAAAAACATTATGAAACTTATGTTCAAAAAGGTTGGGAATTATTAAAACCAAAAGAAACTTACAACGAAAGTCTTACAGATAATAATCCTTATGAAGGAAAATTATATAAGAAAACACCGTTTTTTCCATACAATTTAAAGGATATGTATGAAAATAATGATGCAGGTGTTTTAAGAGCAACACCTTTTGGTAATAATTTATTGGCTGATTTTGCTAAAAAAGCCATTGAAAAAGAAGTTTTAGGTAAAGATGAAATTACGGACTTTTTAACGGTTAGTTTTTCTTCAACAGATTATATTGGACACATTCTGGGACCACGTTCTATAGAATTACAAGACACATATTTGCGTTTAGATGAAACTATAGCTGACTTCTTAAACTATTTAGACAAAACCGTTGGAAAAGGTAATTACTTGGTATTCTTAACTGCAGATCACGCTGGTGCAGAAAATGTTACCTATTTAAAAGACAATAAATATGACGTTACAAATACAAATTCAAAAACATTACGAAACGATTTAGAAGCTTTTTCTAAAACAACTTATGGTGATGATTTAATTTTAGATTATTCAAATTCTAATGTGTTTTTTAAGAAAGATATCATTAAATCTAAAGGATTGAATTTAAATGAAGTAAAACAAACTTTCAAAGATTATCTTCAGACTCAAAAATTTGTAAAAAGAGTTTATACAGAAGATGAAATCTTGGCTTCATCTGGAAGTGATTATTACTTAAAGTTAATTGCAAATGGATTTGATCCAGTTCAAAATGGAGAACTTGTAATCCTTGAAAAACCAGGATATTTAGAATATTCTTCAACAGGAACAACACATGGAAGTCCTTATACTTATGACACACATGTTCCTTTATTGTTTTACGGTTGGCATATCAAAAAAGGAGAATCATTTGATAGAAAAGAAATCACACAAATTGCTCCAACATTGTCTCAATTGTTAAAAATAACTTATCCAAACGGAACTGAAGCTGAGTTGTTACAAGAGATTTTGAATAAGTAATTAGTTAAATAAATTAAACGTTCACTTTTGTCAAGCTGAACTTGATTAAGCTTCTAAATAATCACAAATTAGCACTAATAAATCTGTGCTAATTTGTGAAATTTGTGTAAAATATTAAATAATTGACTTTGAGTTCCTCTATGAAAAACTCAGTGCAACTAATTTAAAAACTAATCTCAACCTGATTTCTCAAAATATCTTCAAACGTTTCTCTTTGTCTAATTAAATGTCCTTTTCCATTCAACCATAAAACTTCAGCAGGTTTTACTCTAGAATTATAGTTAGAAGCCATTGAAAAACAATAAGCACCAGCATTTCTAAAGCACAAAATATCACCTTCAGTTATTTCGGCAATTCTTCTGTTATTGGCAAACGTATCTGTTTCACAAATATAACCAACAATAGAGTAGAAGCGTTCTTTTCCTTTTGGATTAGTAATATTTTCAATATGATGTTGCGAACCATATAACATAGGACGAATTAAATGATTAAAACCAGAATCAATTCCAGCAAAAACAGTCGAAGTTGTTTGTTTTACAACATTCACTTTCGCTAAAAAGAAACCAGCTTCACTCACTAAAAATTTTCCTGGTTCGAAGGCTAATGTCAATTCACGACCATATTCTTTTTCGAAAGCTAAAAATCTTTTTGTTAATTTTTTTCCGAATTCTTCTACATCAGTTTCAATATCATCTTTTTTGTATGGTACCTTAAAACCACTTCCAAAATCAATAAAATCTAATTCTTTGAAATGTTTTGCAGTGTCAAATAAAATTTCAGCAGCATACAAAAACACACCAACATCCAAAATATCAGAACCCGTATGCATGTGAATTCCGTTAATATGCATTTTCGTGTTTTCAACAATTCGCAACAAATGAGGCAACTGATGAATCGATATTCCGAATTTACTATCAATATGACCTACAGAAATATTTGCATTTCCACCAGCCATAACATGTGGATTTATACGAATGCAAACTGGAGTTTTAGGGTGTTTTGTACCAAACTGTTCTAAAATAGAAAGGTTATCAATATTAATTTGAACCCCTAATAAAGCAACTTTTTCAATTTCTTCCATAGAAACTCCATTTGGTGTATAAATAATATCTGATGGATCAAAACCAGCATGAAGTCCTAGTTTAACTTCTTGAATAGAAACCGTATCTAAACAAGAACCTAAACTTTTTAAATAACGTAAAATAGACACATTAGACAAAGCTTTTACAGCATAATGCACTCTAAAACGCTCTACTTTGTTGAAAGCCTTTGTTAAGCGTTTATATTGAGCTTCAATCTTTTCCGCATCATAAACATATAAAGGACTATCAAATTCTTTGGCCAACTGAACTAAATCTTGTGTTTTCATTTTTTCTATTTAAAGGTGCAAATTTATTATTAATTACTTGTATTTTTAATAATTAAACAAAATATAACATAATACAACAAATTGTTAAATATATAACAATTAGGTGTTGTTGTGAAAAATGAACATCACTTTAGTTAAAATAAAAAATAAAATAGTTAGTGAGTTACAGAATAGTTTGTTATTTTTGTGGCACTTTTAAAACAAGATAAACGCATCACAATTATGAATTTACACGAATATCAAGGTAAAGAAATATTAGCGAGTCACGGTGTTCGCATCCAAAGAGGTTATATAGCTAACAATCCTGAAGAGGCTGTTGCTAAAGCTAAACAGTTAACCGCTGAAACTGGAACAGGATGGCACGTTATAAAGGCTCAAATCCATGCTGGAGGTAGAGGAAAAGGTGGAGGAGTTAAATTGGCTAAGAATTTAGATCAAGTTGCAGAAATTGCAGGTCAAATTATTGGTATGGATTTAATTACACCACAAACACCACCACAAGGAAAGAGAGTACACAAAATTTTAGTAGCTGAAGATGTATATTATCCTGGTGAAACTGAAACTTCTGAATTTTACATGTCAGTCCTTTTAAACAGAGGAACTGCAAGAAATATGATTATGTATTCTACTGAAGGTGGAATGGATATTGAAGAAGTTGCAGAACACACACCACATTTAATCTTTACAGAAGAAATTGATCCTGCTGTTGGACTACAAGGTTTTCAAGCAAGAAGAATTGCTTTTAACTTAGGGTTAAGTGGAAATGCATTCAAAGAAATGACAAAATTTGTTGTTTCGTTATATAACGCTTACATAGCATCTGATGCTTCAATGTTTGAAATCAATCCAGTATTGAAAACTTCAGACAATAAAATTATGGCAGTTGATGCTAAAGTAAATATTGATGATAACGCTTTGTACAGACAAACAGCTATTGCTGAAATGCGTGACATTAGAGAAGAAAATCCTATTGAAGTTGAAGCAAAAGAAGTTGGATTAAACTATGTTGATCTTGACGGAACAGTTGGATGTATGGTAAACGGTGCTGGATTAGCAATGGCTACTATGGATTTAATTAAATATGCAGGTTTCGAACCAGCTAACTTCTTAGATGTTGGTGGAACAGCTGATGCAAAAAGAGTTGAAACAGCTTTTAGAATCATCTTAAAAGATCCAAACGTAAAAGCAATTTTAATCAATATTTTTGGTGGAATTGTTCGTTGTGATAGAGTTGCACAAGGAGTTGTTGATGCTTACAAAAACATGGGTGACGCTATTAAAGTGCCAATCATTGTAAGATTACAAGGTACAAATGCAGAAATTGCTAAAGAATTAATCGATAATTCTGGAATGCCAATTTTATCTGCTGTACAATTCCAAGAAGCAGCTGACCAAGTTAAAGCAGCGCTTTCTTAATTAGAAATAAAAGTTTTATTTATATGAAATCCCAAGTTTAGGCTTGGGATTTTTTTTTGAAGAATTTGCACTTAATCAATTGATATTTCTCTAGTAAAAAGATTTATATATTTTATAAATTTAATTTCTTGGTAATCTTCTTCGGTACTAATTCCACTAATTAAATAGTTGTTTCCATTTTTACTTATAGAATAGATAGAATAGATAGAATAGTTATGAAAAGAACTTTTGTTTTTAAAATTAAAATATCGATCATCATTTTTATGCCAATTTAAGGTTAAACCTGAGTTTAAATTTAGATTTGCAATCCATTGTTTTTCGGATGAATTACCTACTAATAAAAGGTTGTTTGAGTCTAATATTATAAAATCATTTATTTCATAACTTGTAATGTAATCTTTTTCAAAATCTTCTTTTGTAGTTGGAATTGCTGATGAAGTTGTTCTGATAGACTTTTCATAATCAAGATTTCTTGGCAAATTATATTCAGTTTTAGTAATAACATTTAATTCTTTATCAAATTTTGTATATATTAATTTATCTTTTAAATTATTAAAGTGTCCAATTGTAATTAAGTATTCATTATCAGATTTTATTTTCTTGATTTTATAGGATATTTGAATTTCTTTACTTTTTTTTCCGTTCAATTTTGAACTGTAAATAAAAGTATTTGATTTTGAATAATCAAAAGCTAAAATATAGATTTTATCATCAAAAAGTATTATTTCTTTTGGTGAAATAAAGGAGTTTTTGTCTTTAACATTTTGATTGAATTTATTTTTCCATAAAACTATCCCTTTTTCATTAATGGCTAATTGGAAAATTTGTTTTGAATGAAAAAAGTGTCCAACTAAATATATAGTGTTACTTGAATCAGAAACTAAAGCATCAATAGTTTGATATTCCTTATTAAAAATAGATTTAAAATCTTTTTCCCATTTTAAAACTCCAAAAGAATCAAAACAACTTATTTTGTTTTTACAACTCAATATAATATTATCATTACTATCTATAATTATCCTTTGTCTTGAGCAAGTTGCTAACTTTTTTTGCCATTCTATTAATACATTTTTATTAATTTTTAAAAATGTTCCATTCTGTGTAAGTATTGCTCTGTCATTATTTGAAAATTCAGCAATTTCAATAGGAGGGTTTAAAGTTGAATAGTTTGTTGTATTATGTGTATAAGAATCAATGTTTAAATTCCATGATTCATTAATTTGAGAATGTATATTCAGGGTTATAAAAAAGAGTAATAAATACGAGATGTTTTTCATTTATATGCCTTAAATAATACATATTTCAGTATTTGGTTTAATTTTTTGATTTAATGCATGTGTAAAAACAACTTTTCAGGACACATAACTTTCTAGTTCCATTATTGCTTTTTCATTTTCTAATTCACTAATTAGTTCTTGATTCCTTTTACCAAAGAGTATATCAAAAAATTTTATAAACATTTAGTTTGATTTATAAAGTAAATATATAAAATTTCAAACTGCATTCAAGCATAAAACAATTTTGTATATTGAATTATATAATTTTATCTTCGCATCCGCGTTATAAACGTTGACACAACATTTGCTATGTTAAAGAATTGCCTTATTATATGTTTCATTTTCCTTTCGACCGTTTCATTTGGTCAAATAGGTGGTAAATATGTGTATCAATTTTTAAATCTAGCACAATCTCCAAGACAAGCTGCTTTAGGTGGAAAAACGGTTACTGTGGTTGATTATGATGTTAATCAAGCCTTTTATAACCCTGCAACTATCAATCCTGAAATGGACAATCGTTTGTCAGCCAATTACGGAAATTATTTTGGAGAAGTTACTTATGGAACAGCTGCATACGCTTATACATATGACAGACGTGTTCAAACCTTTCATGCTGGTGTAAATTACATCAATTACGGAAACTTTGAAGGTAGAGATGAATTAGGAAATATCACTGGTCAGTTTACTGGAAGCGAAATTGCGTTGTCTTTTGGTTATGCTCAAAATATTCCTTGGACTGATTTTTATGTTGGAGCTAATGCAAAGTTGATTTCTTCAAGTTTAGAAACATATAGTTCGTTTGGTGTTGCTGCAGATTTTGGAGTTTTATATATAGATGAACCTAATGATATAAATTATGGTTTAGCGATTCGCAACGTTGGTTATCAAATCAAACCTTTTGCAGATACAAACGAAAAATTACCTTTAGCCATAGATTTTGGAGTTTCACAATTAATGGAAAATGTACCTATTCGTTGGCATTTTACAATGGAAAATTTACAACAATGGCAAATTGCATTTTCAAATCCAAATAGAGCAGAAGGTTCGCTTGACGGTTCTGTGCAAGAGGAGAAAGTTTCGTTTTTAAATAATGCAATGCGTCATATGATAATGGGAGCTGAGTTGTTTCCAGATAAAGGATTCAGTATTCGTTTGGGATATAATTTTAGAAGAGCCGAAGAATTACGAATAGTAGACCAACGAAATTTTTCTGGAATTTCAGCTGGTTTTGGAATTCGATTTGGAAAAGTTAGATTTGATTATTCTTATTCAAGATATACTGTAGCTGCAAATACGAGCTTATTTGGAATGATGATTAATTTACAATAAAATATATTTAAGAGTTTGAAAAAAATTACAATTGCAATAGACGGATTTTCGTCAACCGGAAAAAGTACTTTGGCTAAACAATTAGCTAAACATTTAGGTTATGTATATGTAGACACTGGTGCTATGTATCGTGCCGTGACTTTTTATGCAATGCAAAAGGATTATGTTTCAGAAGATCATTTAAATAAAGAAGCACTTGTTAAGGATTTGCCGAATATAAATTTACAATTTCATTTCAATGAAGCTTTAGGTTTTGCTGAAATGTATGTCAACGGAACAAATGTTGAAAATGAAATCAGAACACTTGATGTTTCACGTTGTGTGAGTCAAGTCGCGGAAGTTTCAGAAGTCAGAACAAAATTAGTGGCTTCTCAACAAGAAATGGGAAAAAACAAAGCCATTGTAATGGATGGAAGAGATATTGGAACCGTAGTTTTTCCGGATGCTGAATTGAAAGTTTTTATGAATTCAAGTTCACAAACGCGTGCCGAAAGACGTTATAATGAATTAATCGAAAAAGGACAACACGTTACTTACGAAGAAGTTTTAGAAAACGTACAAGAACGCGATTATATTGATACACATAGAGAAGATTCTCCTTTAGTAAAAGCAGATGATGCCATTGAAATCAATAACTCTACTTTAAACAAAGAAGAACAATTTGATTTGGTTTTGAAAATGGTGGAAGAGAGGGTTTGATAATTTATTATGAAATTTTACCAATTATTTTCACAAGGACATTCTTCTATATATAATGTCTTGTAAAAATTAAAAAAATCAAAGACAGCTTTAAATGTCTCTTCATATTTGAATTTTAATAATTTTTTTAATATTTCAACTTGTAACTTTCCTGTTTTATCTGATTTAGTATGAATTATTTCATTTCTTATACTTCTAAGATTATGAATATGTATATTTGATGGTGTAGGTTTTGAAAAGAAATTTTTATTTAATGCATTTGGTAATACTTTAGTTATTTTATCATTAAATGAAATTGAATATTGAATTTGTGATTTATTATAAATTTCAGTTTTTCTATCATTAACTATTTTGTATTCATAGTTTTCTGGTATTATGTCATTTATAAAGCACTCTATCGAAGTGAATAAACATATTAAACATGTAGTAGCTGCACCATAAAAATCATAAGCAGAAGTACTACTAACTTCATTTTGTTGATTTAAATTTGAAAGAAGCTCTAGTAGTTCATTCTTTAATTTTATCCTGTCTAAATTTAATTTATAGGCAAAATCAAAATTCACTAATGCAAAATCAGGAACAGGTATAATAGTATGTTTGCCATTGTTATTATAGATGAAGCTAAAAAATTTTTCATTCAAATCTGTTTCAATTATTGTGAAATTGTTTTTTGCTTTACTTTTTAGAAAACCCTCGTCTAAACCTTCTTTTGTGACGAAATTCATATTATTTTGTAGGGTTTCATGATTTTTCAAATATTCATGAAAGAGAAATTTTCTTTTTATATGTTTCATCAATTTAATTATGTCTTATTTAAAGGGTTTTTTGTTTAACTAAAATTATTTTGAATAAGTAACTGTAAATATAAAACATTTCTCAAAATTCCACCCATTAATTTTCTCAACAAACCCATTGTTATTTGAGAAAAAATAATTACTTTTGCAAACCTTTTGGTAGAGATGAGTTTCCATTGGGTATCAATAATTTACAAAAATCACTTCTGCTGTTTTTAACTACATAAGAAACTCAATAGAAACACAGAATACAAATTTATTATCAGCATGTCTGAAACAACAAAAACACAAGAACAGTTTTTAGCAGATTTTAACTGGCACAATTATTCTGAAGGAATAGATGTCGTAGATCAAAAAAACTTACAAGAATTCGAAGATTTAGTAGCTAAAACGTTCATCGATACAAAAGATGACGAAGTAGTTGACGGAATTGTAGTTAGAATCACAGATAGAGACGCTATCGTTGATATCAACGCTAAATCGGAAGGTGTTATTTCATTAAACGAATTTCGTTACAACCCAGGATTAAAAGTTGGGGACAAAGTAGAAGTATTAATTGATATCCGTGAGGACAAAACAGGTCAGTTAGTATTATCTCACAGAAAAGCAAGAACTATCAAAGCATGGGATAGAGTTATCTCTGCTAACGAAACTGGAGAAATTGTTAACGGTTTTGTTAAATGTAGAACTAAAGGTGGTATGATTGTAGATGTTTTCGGAATTGAAGCATTCTTACCAGGTTCTCAAATTGATGTTAAGCCAATCCGTGACTACGATCAATATGTAAACAAAACTATGGAATTTAAAGTTGTGAAAATTAATCACGAATTTAAAAACGTAGTTGTTTCTCACAAAGCGCTTATCGAAGCAGATATTGAGATTCAGAAAAAAGAAATCATCGGTCAATTAGAAAAAGGACAAGTATTAGAAGGTGTTGTTAAAAACATTACTTCTTATGGTGTGTTTATTGACTTAGGTGGAGTAGATGGATTAATTCACATTACTGACCTTTCTTGGTCTAGAATTAACCACCCATCTGAAGTTCTTGAATTAGATCAAAAATTAAACGTTGTAATCCTTGATTTCGATGATGAGAAAACAAGAATTCAATTAGGATTAAAACAATTAAACGCTCATCCTTGGGATGCTTTAGGTGCTGATTTAGCTATCGGTGATAAAGTTAAAGGTAAAGTTGTTGTTATTGCTGATTATGGAGCATTCGTAGAAGTTGCTGAAGGAGTTGAAGGACTTATTCACGTTTCTGAAATGTCTTGGTCAACACATTTACGTTCAGCACAAGATTTCATGAAAATCGGTGATGAAGTAGAAGCAGTTGTTTTAACTTTAGATAGAGATGACCGTAAAATGTCATTAGGTATCAAACAATTATCGCAAGATCCTTGGACTGATATTACTACTAAATTCCCAGTTGGTTCAACGCACACAGGTATTGTAAGAAACTTTACAAACTTTGGTGTATTTGTTGAATTAGAAGAAGGAATTGACGGTTTAGTATATATCTCTGATTTATCTTGGACTAAGAAAATCAAACATCCATCAGAATTTGTAAATGTTGGTGATAACTTAGAAGTAATTGTATTAGAATTAGATGTTGACGGACGTAAATTATCTTTAGGTCACAAACAAACTACTGCTAATCCTTGGGATAAATATGAAGATGCTTTCGCTGTAGGAACTATCCACAACGGTGAAATTGCTGAAATCGTAGACAAAGGTGCTACAGTTGAATTTGGAGAAGATATCGTTGCTTTCATTCCTACTCGTCACCTTGAAAAAGAAGATGGTAAGAAATTGAAAAAAGGAGATACTGCTGATTTCAAAGTTATCGAATTTAATAAAGAATTTAAAAGAGTAGTTGCTTCACATACTGCAATTTTCCGTGAGGAAGAAGAAAAGCATGTAAAAGCTGCTGTTGAATCAAATTCATCAAATAACAATGCTGAGAAATCTACTTTAGGTGATATCGATGCATTAGCAGAATTAAAAGCTGCAATGGAGAAAAAAGAAGGAAAATAATTTTTCTTTTACTTTATATATTCAAAAGCCCTAATTTTTTAGGGCTTTTGTTTTTTTAGATGTATTTTTGCAAAAAAAAAATAACAATGAGTTTACGTTATAGAATGGCATTTTATTTATTCGGATTAATGATCGGAATCGTATTCGTATATTTCTTTATGACTAAAAAAGCAGAAGCAAGTGGAGTTACTTTTTGTTATCTACCAAATTGTAGGGTTTTAAAAGATCTTCGCTCTAAACCTCTTAAAATAGGGGATGAAGCAAATAAGAAATTCGATGAAAAATGGGTGACATTAGACGATATAAAAATGAGTTTGGAACATGGAGATGTAGATTTTTCTGAAAGTAACAAGCCCTTTGAAAACGGAAAATTATATATCATTGAAGGAAAAACAATTGCAGATCAGGATATTATCATAGAAATGATTAGTTATGATAATAAAGTTGTTTTAAAAGATATTAAAAAAGAATAAATTTTAGTAAAAAACACTTGTAAAAAGTAAATTCTAGTGTATATTTGTACTCGCAATACAGAACAAGTATAGCAAATTAAAATAGGGCGATTAGCTCAGCTGGTTCAGAGCACCTCGTTTACACCGAGGGGGTCGGGGGTTCGAACCCCTCATCGCCCACAAAAAAAAATCCACTTTTTAAAGTGGATTTTTTTATTTTATATCAATTCAATTATCTTATTCTATACAATGTAAATAATCCATAAAATAAGTAGAAGGAGTAGAAGTAATATTTAATAATTCTGAATTCATTTTGTTTTTTAAAGCAATATCTTTCTTTTCACCAACATAGCTTATTCGCATTAAAGCAATAGGAGATTTTTTTAACTCTTCATAATTATCTTTTAAAAACAAAAAATAGTTAGTTAAAACTTTAATATTACTTTTCGTTTCTGCATCATAGCTTAATGAACTACAGTTTTCTTGACTTGAATTGATTAATGTAACGAATTTCCCGTTTTCTAATTGAAAAATTATTTTTGAATTTTTATCAAAACACAAGGCAGAAATAAACTCTGTACTTTTTTGAATCTGTTGTAAACCAAGCATTGGAACACCTTCTGAATTTAATAACGAAAAGAAAACCATTTCTTTACTGTTTCCAAATACTCTTTCATGTATTAAAACTTCAACTGTTTTCTTTATGTAGGTTGAATCTGTTTTTTCTTCAAAATCAATTTTACAATCTTTTTTTTGGGCAAAAGAAAATGTTGTAGTGAATAAAAACAAGATTAAAATATAATTTTTCATAGTTATAATTTTGTACATATAAGTACTATTTTTTCGTTATTGATATTTGTAGTAAAGAAAGCAAATATAGTACCACCATCTTTAATTTTAAACTTTTTTTTGATTTCTTCTACGCTTAAAGGAAAATTTCTAGTAGTGCAATTCATTTTTTGATTTTGAAATTGCTTCATAAATTCCTTTTGAAAAGGTAAAACCTGATTAATTTGAAAACTACGCCCTTGAAAATCTACAACTTCATCTGAAGTAAATAAGTGTGAATGTTGATGTAATTTATCTATTTTATAAAAACTTGATATTGCATTTGTATTTCCAGATTTCATTATAGAGCTGTTAGGCTCATATAAATAAATTTTTGGTAATGAATAGGAAACTGGATATTCTTTTCTATATACAGTTTCAAAATTATTTATTGAATTATTTTCAATGTTTACAGAAGAAATTATAATATCATTTGAATATCCTTTTTCAATTTGCCATAATATTTCTTTAATTTCATTTTTAATAGCAACTATGTGGATTTTCTTGACGAAATTTAATTCATTCAATCCAGAAGTTAAATCTAATATTGGTGCTGTTTTGATGAGAATGTTATTAGAGTACTTAAAATAATTTTCCAATAATTCAGGTACATTTGGCAAACAATCATTTAATAAAAAAACTTTTCCTTTTATATCACTTCTTCTAGATGGATCAATGTAAATCCAATCAAAACAGGTGTTTAATCGTTCTAAAACCGCAAAACTATCATCTTGTAAACAAGTAATATTATTTTGGTTTAAAACAGTGTAATTATGTGAAACGACTTTAGATAAATCTTCATTCATCTCACAATGAAAAACTTTTTTAAAATGTTTGGCAAAATAATAGTCATCAATTCCAAATCCACCTGTGAGATCAATAAGTTTTTCACCATTAATAAGAGATGCTTTATAATTGGCTGTAATTTCAGAAGAAGTTTGTTCTATTGAAATTTTAGCAGGATAAACGATATTCTTAGTGTTAAACCAAGTGGGTAATTTATCTTTAGCTTTGTTTTTAGCAATGATTTGATTGATTAATTCTGGATAATCAATTTTTGGAAATGGGTTTTTCTTTAAAGCTAATTCAGAAATATTTACATCTAAATTACTTTGTATAAATGCCTGAATTTCTTCTGATAATAAAGTTGAAAAATCCAAAATTAATGACTTTTAGTTATCAATTTTATAAAAGTATTTTCTGGAAAAAATTCCTTTGCTATTACTTTTAAAACTGTGTAAGATGGAATTGCTACAATCATACCAATAATTCCAAATAATGAACCAATGATTAATATGATTAAGAATATTTCTAAAGGATGTGAATTAGTGCTTTTAGAAAAAATAAGAGGTTGACTAAACATATTATCTATGAATTGAACAATCATAAAACCAATAATTACATAAATCGTTGTTGGAACTATTTCAGAGGAAAAATCGGCATTCAAATTACTAATCATAGTCAGAATTGCGGCAAACATAACTCCGATAAGTGGTCCAACATAAGGAATGATGTTTAAAACAGCACATAATAAAGCAATAATAAACGCATTGTCTACACCAAAAATTAAAAGAACAATATAGTACAAGATAAAAACTATAAATAATTGCAACATTAGTCCAATAAAATAGCGTGATAATAACTCATTACTTTTTCTAACTGAAGTAATAATTTTTTCTTTTTTTGAAGAAGGTAATAGACTTTTAAAACTTTCGAAATAATATGCTTTTCCTTTTAATAAAAAGAAGGAAATAAATAAAACGGAAATTAATCCAACACTAAAGTTTCCTACAATATTTATTAAACTATTTACAAAACTTGGAATAATATTAAAATCAATACTTTTTAATAAAGAAGAGCTATCTAATAAACTTGAAAGATTGACATTGTAATTAGAAAGGTACTCTGTTAATTGATTTAAAACAATAACATAATTTTGTTTTAAAGAATTAATATCTAATAAAGAAAGTTTATCAACTTGATTGATAATTAAAGGTACAAAAAGCAATACAAATCCTGTTATTAACAATAAAAAAAGGAGTAGAGTTGTGGCAACGGCTAATGTGTTTTTGAACTTTAATTTTGTTTTTAAAAACTTTACTAATGGAGAAGCAATCAGTGAAAAAATTACTGAAACTATTAAGTAAACAATTACAGTAGAAATTTTATAGAGTATAAAAAGACATAAAGCAATAAGAACCAAAATTCCAACTGCTCTCAATATCCCGTTTGCTAGTAATTTTGGAGTCATACGGCTAAAGTAAAAAAAAAACTCGTTATAAAATAACGAGTTTTTAAATTTTATTTTAATCTTATACTAATTAAGGCTGAGCAAATGTATTTCTAGCTCCACCAGAAGCAAAAATAGTTAACATTCTGCTTTTTTGGTCATTTGAAAACATATACATACATGCATCATCAGTATAATCCATATAGTTCATTGTCATTTCTATTGGTGTTCCTGAACACGTTGAGTAATGAGGAAAAGATGGACAACCGTAGTTTGCTGTATTATGAGAAGGAGTATCATTTACTAAATCACTTCCACAAGTTGCATCACCCCAAATGTGTCTTAAGTTCATCCAGTGACCAACTTCATGAGTTGCAGTTCTACCTAAATTAAAAGGAGCAGAAGCAGATCCATTTGTTCCCATTGCATTATTATCAATAACAACACCATCTGTTGCAGAAGAACCACCAGGAAACTGAGCATAGCCTAAAATTCCACCACTCATATTACAAACCCAAAGGTTTAATTTTGTAGTTGGACTAGTAGGAGCAATTCCACCTTTATTTGATTTTTTCATTGAATCATCTGTTCTCCAAGAAGACTTAGTTGTACTTTTTCTAACAACAGCATCTAAAACGAAAGTTATACCAACGTTTGCTTTAACTCCAGTAAATGCAGAAGGAACATTATTAAAGTCTGAATTTGTAGCATTAAAATCTTTATTCAATACATCAATTTGTGATTGAATTTGAGCTAATGAAATATTCTCAGCAGTTGTTTTGTATAAAACATTAACAACAACAGGAATTTCAATTTTACCATTTACTAATCTACCTTCCTTTATAGCTAATTCTGTAAATGATTCAATTTCATTCATTCTGTTGGCTAATTTTGGGTCTTCGTTTAATTTGTTCAAAAGAACATCATGTGAGGCACAACCTCTGTGAGCAACTTCGTTAGTTGCTGAAACTAAATCAGTAGAATCATTTTCTGCACAAGAAAACAATAACATCAATAAAGATGCTGATAAAATTAATTTTTTCATATAATATAATTTGGCTTGTTAATATGATACAATTTTAGTCAAAAAATTAATACAAAAACAAAAAGTTAATAAATATAATAAGAAATGTTTAAAATATACGGTAAAACCGTATAGTATTATTAATTTCTAAAGACATAATTAATAATGTTAGCTCCCATTTTAAATGCTTTTTCTCTAACAGAATCGGGGTCATTATGAACTTCTTTGTCTTCCCAACCATCACCTAAATCAGATTCAAATGTGTAAAGTAAAACTAATTTGTTTTCAATAAAAATTCCAAAAGCTTGTGGTTTTTTATTTTCATGTTCATGAATTTTTGGCAAACCATTTGGAAATAAATTTGGTCCTTGAAAAATTTCATGACTAGCAGGTATTTCTTTTAAATCATTATTTGGAAATAATTTTTTTATCTCTTTTCGAATATATTCATCCATACCAAAATTATCATCAATATGTAAAAAGCCACCAGAATTTAAATAATTTCTAAGGTTTTCTACATCATTTGGACTAAAAACAACGTTTCCATGTCCAGTCATATGAACAAATGGGTAAGAGAAAATTTCAGCACTTCCTACTTCAACAGTTGGTACTTTTGTGTTTAATCTTGTGTTGATAGTTTGATTGCAATACTTTGCTAAATTAGGTAAAGAGGTCGGATTTGCATACCAATCGCCACCACCAGCGTATTTAGCTAAAGCAATTTCTTGTGTAAATCCTAAATTCCAAAATAATAAAATCCCAATTAAAACTATTTTTTTCATACTATTAATTTATCAAAGCTACTGTATGACAAGCTACTATTCCAGCAGTTTCTGTTCGCAATCTAGTGTTTCCCAAAGATACAGGAATAAAATTATTTTTCATGGCTAAGGCAATTTCTTTGGTTGAAAAATCCCCTTCGGGTCCAATTAATACCAAAATATTTTGATTAGGTTTAATTCCATTTTTAAAGAAATCTTTTTTATCTTCTTCACAATGAGCAATAAATTTTAAAGAATCTGTTTCTTTAGTAACAAACTCATTAAATGAAATAGGTTCGTTGATTTTTGGTAAATAAAACTGATTAGATTGCTTCATTGCGGCTTGAATTATTTTTTCAGCCCTATCCATTTTAAATGTTTTTCTTTCAGAATGATCACAAAGGATTAGTGATATTTCATCAATTCCAATTTCAGTTGCCTTTTCCAAAAACCATTCTAATCTATCATTCATTTTTGTTGGAGCAATCGCAATATGTAAAGTATATTTTCTTGCCTCAAAATTATCAATTTTAATGATTTTTACTTCACATTTTTTTTCTGATTCTAAGGTGATTTCAGAATGAAATAAATTTCCTTTTCCATTAGTAATATAAATAATATCACCTCCTCTTTTTCTAAGAACTTTTATAATGTGTTTGCTTTCCTCTTTGTCAAATTGAAAGATAGTGTCTGTTGATTTTATTTCAGAATTATAGAATAATTGCATGTATTTAATTTAAAATTTAATTCGAGCTTTAGAAACTATTGAAGCATCACTATAGTTGTTTTCTAGAAAGTTGTAATAACCAACTATACCTATCATTGCAGCGTTGTCAGTAGTGTATTCAAATTTTGGAATGTAGGTTTTCCAACCGTATTTTACTTCTCCTTCTTTAAGAGTTTGTCTGATTCCGGAGTTTGCAGAAACACCACCACCAATGGCAATTTGATTAATACCTGTTTCAGCTACAGCCATTTTTAGCTTATCCATTAAGATGTTTATAATTGTGTGTTGAATAGAAGCACAAATATCGGCTTTATTTTCTTCAATAAAATTTGGGTTTTCTGCTACATTTTTTTGAATGAAATATAAAATCTGTGTTTTTAAGCCACTAAAACTAAAATTCAAACCTTCTACTTTAGGTTTGGTAAATTTATAAGCTTTTGGATTTCCTTCTTTAGCAAATTTATCAATTAATGGCCCACCTGGATAAGGAAAACCTAATACTTTGGCACTTTTATCAAAAGCTTCTCCAACAGCATCATCGGTTGTTTCTCCAATAATTTCTAAATCAAAGAAACTATTGACTTTTACAATTTGTGTATGGCCACCACTAATTGTTAATGCTAAAAATGGAAAAGTAGGTTTGTCAAAACCTTCTTCATCAATAAAATGAGCTAAAATATGTGCTTTCATGTGGTTAACAGCGATCAACGGAATTTCTAAAGCAACACTCATAGATTTAGCAAATGAACCACCAACTAGTAAGGAACCCATCAATCCTGGACCTTGAGTAAATGCTATGCAACTCAGGTCTTCTTTGGTAATTCCAGCTTTTTTTAAGGCTACATCAACAACGGGTACAATGTTTTGTTGATGAGCTCTTGATGCTAATTCTGGTACAACACCACCAAATTCTTGATGAATTGGTTGTCCAGCTACAACATTTGATATAACTTTATCGTTAATTAATACAGCAGCTGATGTATCATCACACGAACTTTCTATGGCTAATGTATATATTGATTTATTTATCATAAAAGAGGCACGAAATTTGTTAATTAGTAAGAATATATTACAAAAATAGTTATTTTTGTTTCACAAAGGTTAGTGTTAATTTTAAAGCACAAATTTAAAACATTTTTTTCGTATCAAAACATTTAAAAAAATAGTACTTCGTTCCCTTTTGGGCTTATTGATTTTGTTACTCGTTTCGGGAGTGCTTTTATCATTGCCTTTTGTGCAAACAAAACTAGGTCAGTATGTTACGGAAGCTTTAAATGAAGAATTTGGCACCAATTTGTCTATTGAAAAAGTTGCAATTAGCCCGTTTGGAAATTTAAAGTTGAAAAACATTGTTGCAAAAGATAAAAAAAATAATAATCTTTTTAAAATTAACAAACTTCAAACGTCAATTCTTCAGGTTGGAAAATTAATAAATAATGGTCATCCCTATTTAAAAAATTTGATAGTAGATGGGTTGCAATTTAACATCATACAATATAAAGGAGATAAAGAAACTAATTTAGATGATTTTATTGCTTCATTTGATGATGGAAGTCCAAGTTCAGGAAAATTTAGAATGTTTGTTAATAATATGAAAATTAGCAATAGTTCGTTTTCCTATACAGATTATAATTTAGAAACGCCAAAACTACTTTACTTTACAAACTTAAATGGAGAACTTGATCAATTTGCAATTAAAGGGAGTAATGTCACAACTTCAATTAAGTCATTAGCATTCAAAGACCATAGAGGCGTTGAAATTACTAACTTAGTTTCAAAGTTTACTTATAGTAAGACAAATATAATTTTAGACACATTAGCTTTAAAAACTGTAAATTCTAATTTTGAGGGCAATGTAAAGTTGTTATATAAAAGAGAAGATTTTAAAGATTTTAACAACAAAGTAGTTTTTGATGTTCAAATTGATAAAGCAACGATTTCAACCAATGATTTAAATTATTTTTATAATGAATTTGGTCCAAATAACACTTTTTATGTGGATACACATTTAAAAGGAACGCTGAATAACTTCACAACGAACAACTTAAGTTTAGTAGATAAATACGGTTCAGAAATTAAAGGAAATGTAACTTTTAAAAACTTATTGACTAAAAAAGAAAAAGAATTTGAAATTTCTGGAAATTTTAATAAAATATATTCTAGATATGATGATATAAAAACGCTGATGCCAAGAATGTTAGGAGAAAGATTACCTTCATCTTTAGCACTTTTAGGTAGTTTTGATATAAACGGAACGATGGATTTAACTTATAATGATATTGATGCAGATGTTATAATGTTATCAGAATTAGGCTATTTAAAATCAAAATTATACATCAATAATTTAAATAATATCGACAAAGCTGAATATAATGGTAATATTGTTTTAAATAGATTTGATATTGGAACCTTAATTGGTGATAATACAATAGGTAAAACAACACTAAACCTAGATGTTGACGGAAAAGGATTTACAAAAGAATATTTAGATACTAAGGTTATTGGTTATGTAGAATCACTTACTTATGATGGTTATACCTATCAAAAAATTGAAATTGATGGTAAATTAAAAATGCCTTATTTTCAAGGATATTTTAACAGTAATGATAAAAATCTAAAAATGGATTTTAATGGTATTGTTGATTTAAGTTCAAAATCTAAAAACTATAACTTTAAAGCTAATATTGATTATGCAAACCTAAGAGCGTTAAATATTTATACAAAAGATAGTATATCAATTATAAAAGGACTAGTGGATATAAATGCTACAGGAAATTCTATTGATGAAGTTTATGGAACAATCAACCTAAAGAATCTATACTATCAAAATAATAATGATTTTTACTTTTTTGATGATTTTATTTTAGAATCAACCTTTGACGCAGATAGAGAGAGAACTATTACAGTTGAATCACCAGATATTGTTAGCGGAAAAGTAGTTGGTAAGTTCAAATTCAATCAATTACAAAAATTATTAGAAAACGCTGCAGGAAGTTTATATGCTAATTATTCTCCTAATAAACTATTGCCAAATCAGTATATGACTTTTGATTTTACGATTTACAATAAAATAATTGGAGCCATTTTGCCAAATGTTGAAGTTGGAGAAAACACTAGAGTTAAGGGTAAAATCATTTCAGATGAAGAATTTTTTACACTTGATTTTAAATCTCCTTCTGTGTCAATTGATAAGAATAAATTTAGTGGAATTACGATTGATATTGATAATAAAAACCCATTATATAATGCTTATATTTCATTAGATAGTTTGCATACTGATTTCTATGATATCTCCGAATTTAATCTAATTAATATAACTCAAAATGATACTTTATTCTTTAGAACAGAATTTAAAGGAGGAAAAGAGAAAGAAGATAATTACGATTTGAATCTATATCACACAATCAATCAAGATAAAAACTCAGTAATTGGTTTTAAAAACTCTCAAATAAACTTTAAAAATAGTCTTTGGTATATAAATGAAGGTGAAGATTCAAAAAACAAAATTGTTTTTGATAAAAAGTTAGAAAATTTTGATTTTCAAAAGCTATTGTTTTCAAACAATGATGAATCTTTTTCATTTGAAGGTGTTATAAAAGGAAAAGATTATAAAGATTTAAATCTTAAATTTAATAATGTTGACCTAGACAAAGTCACACCAGCTCTAAATAACCTTACGTTTGCTGGTAGAATGAATGGAATAATTGATTTTAAACAAGATAAGGATGTTTATAAGCCTATTTCTGATGTTAGAATAGACAGTTTGCAAATTAATGATTATGATGTTGGAGATTTAAAACTTCAAATAACAAGTGATGAATATTTTAGAAAATTTAATGTAAACTCAACGATTATTAGAGATGATTTTGAAAGTTTTTATACCAAAGGAACCATAGAAATTATCAATAAAGAGGCCTTACTTTCTTTAGATACAAAGTTTGAAGATTTCGATATAAAACCACTTGGACCATTATTGAGTAGTGTTTTTTCAGACATGAGAGGTTTAGCAACAGGAAGAGCAAGTGTTACAGGAAAAGCTAATGATCCAGAAATCGATGGAATTATTTATTTAGATAATGCAGGTATGAATATACCTTATTTAAATGTAGATTTCAATTTAGAAGATAGATCTAGAATAGATGTGACTGAAAATCAATTTTTATTTAGAAGTTTTGAAATTACAGACACAAAATATAATACTAAAGGAATAATTTCTGGAAATGTAAAACACAAAAATTTAGATAATTGGGTTTTAGATTTAAATTTATCGTCAAGAAATATATTAGCATTAGACACGAAAGAAAAAGAAGATGAGTATTATTATGGAACTGCATTTTTAAACGGAACAGCTACTATAAAAGGGCCAGTTGAAGCATTAAAAATAAACGTAGCAGGAAAGTCTGAAAGAGGAACCTCTATTAAAATTCCAGTAAAAGACACAGAAAATTATGGAGAAGTATCTTATATTAATATTATAAAGGTTGGAGAAGAAAAAATCATAAAACAAAAAATTAAAGACCTTGGTGGTTTGGATTTAGTATTAGATTTTGATATAACACCAGATGCAGAAATTGAAGTTATTTTAAATCAAGAAACGGGTCATGCCATGAAAGGTAGAGGTGGTGGAGGTATGTATATGCACATTAATACTAATGGTACGTTTACAATGAATGGAGATTTTACCATACATGAAGGTGAATATAACTTTAAATATGGTGGAATCATTTCAAAAAAATTAGCCGTAAAAAAATATGGTACAATTGTCTGGGAAGGTGATCCAATGAACGCAACTTTAAATCTTGAAGCGGTTTATCACACCCAAACAAATCCTTCGGTATTATTAGAATCGTCGTCTATATCTAATAGAAAAGTCGATACTGATGTTGTAATTAAAATAACAGGTAACCTCGAAAATCCTGAAACAGATTTTAGTCTAGAATATCCAAATGTGAGTTCTGTTTATAAGTCAGAAATTTTATATAAATTATCAGATAAAGACACACGTCAACAACAAGCACTTTCTGTTTTAGCGGGTGGAACTTATTTTGCACAAGGAGCAGTTGCAAGCGATTATTATTCAAATGCATTGAGCGAAACTGCAAGTAGTTTGTTGCAAGATATTATTTCAAATGAAGATGATAAAATAAAATTTGGCTTAGGTTACACTACAGGTTCTAGAATAAATAATACTTCAGATCAAGTTGGTGTAAATTTAAGTTCTCAAATTAATGATAAACTTTCTATTAATGGAAAAGTTGGAGTTCCTGTTGGAGGAATTAGTCAGTCTGGTGTAGTTGGAAATGTTGAGTTACAATATCAATTAAATGAAGACAATACTTTGCGTGCAAGAGCATTTAATAAAGAAAACGATATTAGTTATATTGGTCAAGGAATTGGCTATACACAAGGAATTGGATTATCTTATAATGTTGATTTTGATAATATGTCAGAATTATGGAGAAAAGTATTTGCCCCAAAAACGTTAAAAGAAAAAGATGAAAAAAATCCTTATGACGAAATCCCTCCTGATTCTGATTTAGATCCAGAATATATTAATATTACTACTGTACAAGACAAAAATAAAAAGAAAGAGCAAGAAAAAGAAGAAAAGGCTCCAGAGATTGAATAATTCTATTTATTCAGCTTATATTTTCTAAAAGTCACATTTAATTTAAGTGTTTTAAATTGAATTCTCAAGAAACTTATCAACGAAAACGATTGAAAATATGAGTAATTGTTATATTTTTTTTAAAATGATTGAATAAAAATTATAAATCAGTTAATTTTACAATAAATAATAAAATATATGTCTAAAAGCATTAAAAAAATTGGAGTATTAACATCAGGTGGAGATTCACCAGGGATGAATGCAGCTATTCGTTCAGTTGTTCGTACTTGTGCTTACCATAATATTGAATGTATTGGAATTTATAGAGGCTATCAAGGAATGATTGAAGGTGACTTCAAAGAAATGGGTGCACGCTCTGTAAACAATATTATTAACAAAGGAGGAACAGTATTAAAATCTGCACGTTCTGTTGAATTTAGAAGCTCAGAAGGAAGAAAAAAAGCTTACGATAAATTAATTCAAGCCGAAATTGATGCTTTTGTTGTTATTGGTGGTGATGGTTCTTTTACTGGTGCAGAAATTTTCAATAACGAATATAATTTTCCAGTAATGGGAATTCCAGGAACTATTGATAACGATATTTTTGGAACAAGTCATACTTTAGGTTATGATACCGCATTGAACACAGTTGTAGAAGTAATAGATAAAATTAGAGATACAGCCAGTTCACACAATAGACTTTTCTTCGTTGAAGTTATGGGGCGTGATGCTGGACACATTGCTTTAAACACAGGAATAGGAGCAGGTGCAGAAGAAATCCTTATTCCAGAAGAAGATTTAGGATTAGAACGTTTATTAGAATCTTTAAGAAAAAGTAAAGCTTCAGGAAAATCGTCAAGTATAGTTGTAGTTTCTGAAGGGGATAAAATAGGAAAGAGTGTTTTCGAATTAAAAGACTATGTCGAAGAAAACATGCCAGAATATGAAGTTAGAGTTTCTGTTTTAGGTCACATGCAACGTGGTGGAGCTCCATCTTGTTTTGATAGAGTTTTAGCTTCTAGATTAGGAGTAAAAGCAGTAGAATCACTTTTAGAAGGAAAATCAAATTACATGGTCGGAATTTTAAAGGACACCATCACATTAACACCGTTAGAACAAGCTATTAAAGGTGAATCTAAAATAGATTTAGAATTAGTAAGAGTTTCTGATATTATGTCAACTTAATTTCAATTACAAAAATCAATTGCAATTGCAAATACAAATTATAATTAATAATAAAAAAATATGTCAAAAGTAAAATTAGGAATAAACGGTTTCGGTAGAATTGGTAGAATTGTTTTTAGAGAAACAATGAACAGAGATAATGTAGAAGTAGTTGCCATTAACGATTTATTAGATGTAGATCACTTAGCTTATTTATTAAAATATGATTCAGTTCACGGTCGTTTTGCTGGTAAAGTTGAAGTTAAAGACGGAAAATTATATGTAAATGATAAATTCATTAGAGTTACAGCACAAAGAGATCCAAAATTAATCCAATGGGATGACAAAGGTGTTGATGTTGATGTAGTTGCCGAATGTACTGGTATTTTTACCACATTAGAAACTGCTCAAGCTCACATTGATGGTGGTGCTAAAAAAGTAGTAATTTCAGCTCCTTCGGCTGATGCTCCAATGTTTGTAATGGGTGTAAATCATATGGAAGCAAAAGCAACTGATACTATTGTTTCAAATGCTTCTTGTACAACTAACTGTTTAGCTCCATTAGCTAAAGTTATCAATGATAATTTCGGAATTGTTGAAGGCTTAATGACAACTATTCATGCAACAACAGCTACTCAATTAACAGTTGATGGTCCTTCTAAAAAAGATTTTAGAGGTGGACGTTCTGCTTTATTAAATATGATTCCTTCTTCAACAGGTGCAGCAAAAGCAGTTGGAAAAGTTATTCCAGAATTAAACGGAAAATTAACAGGTATGTCAATGCGTGTTCCTACAGCTGATGTTTCTGCAGTAGATTTAACAGTAAAATTAGCTAAAGAAACTTCTTATGAAGAAATTATGGCAGTTTTAAAGAAAGCTTCTGAAAACGAAATGAAAGGAATCTTAGGCTATACGGAAGATGATGTAGTTTCTACAGATTTTAATTCTGATCCAAGAACTTCAATTGTTGATGCTAAAGCTGGAATTGGACTAAACTCTACATTCTTCAAAATCATGTCTTGGTATGATAATGAATATGGATATTCAAGTAAAATGATTGATTTAGCAGTTCACGTTTCAAAATTGTAAATTGATAGTTAGATTATTAGATAGTTCGAAAAATCTAATAATCTAACATTCTAATAATCATAAAATATGAAGTTACTCGTAGATAGTGGTTCCACAAAAGCCGACTGGATTGCAATTGATAATAAAGGAAAAGTACTTTTTACTACTCAATCATTAGGTTTAAATCCAGAAGTACTTACTAAGGAGGAAATAATAAGTCGTTTAGACGATAAATTTGATATTTCTCATAACAAAGATAAAGCTACTCATCTATATTTTTATGGAGCAGGATGTGGAACAGATAGAATGAAAGATTTTTTGACTACTGTTTTTCAAGAGTATTTTTCTAATGCAACTGTAGTTGTTAATGAAGATACTTACGCGGCTGTTTATGCAACAACACCAAAAGGAGAAAGAGCTATAGTTTGCATCTTAGGTACAGGTTCTAATTGCAGTTATTTTGATGGTAAAGAATTACATCAAAAAGTTCAATCTCTTGGTTATATTGCTATGGATGATTGCAGTGGAAATCGTTTTGGAAGACATTTAATAAGAGGTTATTATTTTAATAAAATGCCAGCCTATTTAGCCAAAGAATTTGAGGCTGAATTTAATGTTGATGCAGATTTTATTAAAAACAAATTATACAAAGAACCAAATCCAAACGCCTATTTGGCAACATTTGCAAAGTTTTTAATCAAACATAAAGACAACGAATTTTGTAAAAGGATTATAAAAAAAGAAATGAAGTTATTTATCAAAAATTACATCATGCAATTTGATAATCACAACGAAGTATTAGTCCATTTTGTAGGTTCAATAGCTTTTTATTTAAAAGACGAATTAGAAGATAGACTTAAAAAATATGATATAAAATTAGGCAATGTATACAGAAGGCCAATTGATGGTTTAATTGCTTATCATGCATTAAATAAATAAAAACAAAACCTGATTTTTAAACGAATCAGGTTTTTTTTATACTTTTACACTATGAATAAAAATTTTGAAATAGCCATAATTGCACACGATGGAAAAAAAGCTGAAATGGTGCAATTTTTAAATAAGAACAAACACATTCTTGTTGAAGAAAACATAAAACTTATTGCAACAGGAACAACTGGTAGTAAAGTAGAAGCTGTAGGAATTAAAGTTAAAAAAATGCTTTCAGGACCATTAGGTGGAGATGCTCAAATAGCCGCTAGAGTAGCAGAAGGAAAAACAAAAATGGTCTTATTTTTTAAAGACCCAACTTCAAGTCATGCGCACGAACCCGATATTTCTATGTTAATTCGTATTTGTGATGTACACAATGTTCCTTTAGCAACTAATGAAGCATCTGCTCAAATGTTGCTGAATGCTTTGACTATGGATTAGATTTTGAATTATTTTATAGTTTTATAATCTCTTTTGTCTCTAAATTTAGGGAATAAACGTCATTATCTTCGTTTCGTATTATCAACAAATTATCTTTTGAGGAAATGGAGTCAATAAAAACATCTTGTATGTCTCTTTCGAGTTTTTCATCATAAGTTATTTTATAGATTTCTTTTTTCCATAAAAGAGCTTTAGTCAAAGTATCTGTTGCAATTATTTCGTTCATTGTACTGGAATATTTTACATTTTCAATTACAATGGGCAACACTTTTTTAGGCACAGACCTTTTAAAAGAAGGACTTGAGCTTACTTCTGAAACTTCTTCTACAGAAGTTGCTGTAGAATGATTCTTTCTGGCACAAGAACTAATTAAAAAGATTAAAAAAAATATTCTTAAATAGGGCATCTGATTTATTTTATGAAGTTATAAACAGCCAACGTATTATTATATTATAAGGTATGTTATTTAGCAAATATAGCCCAATTAATTATTTAATTGAATATCAATTAGCTGAATTAAAGATTTGGTTTCTTTTAACAAAGGTTCAAGTGTTGTAAGAACAGTTGATCGATACCATATTGATTTTTGCAAAGCATTAGAAAAGGAACGATTATTTTTAACCATCTGAAAATCAAATTCAACATGATTTTTCAAGGGATTTGTAAAGTTTAAATCGACATTTGGATACAGTTCCGTATTAATAGCTTCATTTAGTGAAGTTGTAATTTATTGCTTAAATCATAACTTAATTTAAAGTTATCAAGATAGATTAAATAGTTGTTGTTTAAATCATGGTTTAGTCTTTTTATGGCACCAGAAGTAATCATTAATCCATTTCGAACTAGATTCTTATAAGTAGGTTGTTTTTAATGAAGTAATATTTTGTAGATTATTTTCAGTAATCTGTTAATGAATTACTTACCAAACAAATATAGACAAAATTTTGAATCGAAAAGGTCTTTAAAAAGCAAAATTCAAGCCTTAAACCATTTTTGCTAACCGTTGTTAGCAAACGTATTTAGTAATTAATAATACTTTCATCAGTAAGTTCACTAAATTCATTTGTTAAGCCTAAATCTTTAATGAAAAGCATTTCTAAATTTTTTTTAATTTCATTTTTATTGAAGCTTTTTGAATTTCTACGAGTTTCAATATAATTTTCAAGCATCATTTTTGTAGAAAGTTCACCAACAGTTGTAACTGAAAATTTTGTAGATGTTTTATCTGAAATTTTCATCAATATTATTGTAAATAAAATTCCGTAAAGACTATATTTCAAATTAATAAAAATCATTGCAATTGAAATTATCAGTAAAATAAGTAGCGTAAAAACAATTACTTTAGAAATTGAAAAAGCTTTAAGATCTAAGTTCAAATCTTTTTCAATTAATAAAATCTTATTTCTTCTGTTTCTTGGAAATAATTTTTCCAAAGTAGTATTTGGTGAAATTTCGGTTTCTAAGTTATTTGTAACTTTATTAATAGCCTTTTTTAATTTGTAGAATGCTTGTTGTGAAGAACAATCATTTTCTTCTTCTAAATTTATTTTTGAAATTATAAGATTTGATATTTCTCCAAAAGTTTTTAAATTTCTCAATTCATTAGGTAGAAATACAATATTGTAGGACTTTTCAATCTTTTTAAAAACATCTTCGATATCTTCAATATCACTATTAATTTCTTTAGATGTCATAGTTGAATTTTATTTCAAACGTACTTGTTTGCTATCGTTCGGCCACTTTTGGCATTAGCGTAAATTTAGTACTTAATTACACAAGTACAAAACTACTTTATAATTTTTGGAAAAAATTCAAACAATTACTGAGACTTGTAATCGCTACAAACCGTTGCTATGCAAAGTAATATTAACTACTTTTTTATTTATAACTAAATCATTTTGAGTTTCAAGAATACAGAATTCGGTTAGATTTTCGTTTAGACCAATCTGAAAATACCTATGTCCAGAATACCAAGTATTTGATCTTTTAGATTCAAACCAATTTCGTATAATAGGAATACCAATTTCTATTAAAAACTTTTTTACTACAATATTAGTTTCCGTTTTAATTGGCTTTAAAACTAAAAACCATTTATTAGAAATCGTGGAATAAATTCCACAGACTACTGTTCGAAACTCTAAAAGTTCTTTTGAATTTCCTTTTAAATTCCGCAAATTCCATCCTGGTACAAAAACACCCATTCGTTCTCCTTCGGATTTATCAAAGGAGATTGTTAAGTTTTCATAAATACTGATTCCATTTAATAATTCAGAAATTTTTTCAGCACCTAATGAATGTTTATATCCTTGAGTTGGTTTTGATTTGTAATTTGTTTTTATCAAACTTATCGTGTTTAATTATTATGAAAAACCGTTGTTTGCCGTAGTTATTTTATTAAATTACCTTTTTCGTCCCATTCTGTGAAAGTATTATTTTTACTATCACGTATAAAACTTACTATTCCATTTTCATGATAACTTTTGAAATAAAGTTGTTTTCCGTTTTCTATTAAACCTACGCCTTTTAAGTTTCCATTACCATACGAATTATAAAATTTACCTTCAACATTTCCATTGATAATATTTTGAAAAATTGAAATTTTTCCATTATTGAAGTAACATATAATTTCTCCATTAAATTTTAAATTGTCTTTGAAAAGAGCTTGTTTTTTATAATTCCCTGAAAAAATTAATTTACCGTTTTCATTGAAATATTCACAATCGTATTCATCTTTTCCTCTGTGAATAAATTTTTCCATATAATTGCCGTTATTGTAATGAAAACTTTGTGATATTTTTTCAATGAATTTGAATTTCGTTTTTCCATTGAGCCAATAATCTGTCATTTCTTTAGTGTCATTATCATATTCTTTTTCAAGATTTCCATTTTCATAGAAATTTAAGCTTTTTCCAATTTGCTCTCCAATATTGTATTTACGAATCCATTTCTGTTTTCCATTTTCATACCAATCAATGTATTCTTCATGACATTGATTATCTTTTACTTTTCCAATAGATTTTTTATTTCCTGATTCGTAAAAATTAATATCTACATATTCGGTTTTAACTTTGTAAAAACGTAAAGATTTTATTTTTTTATTTTCATAAAAAGTTGTGTCGATTCTATTGTAATTTTCTTTTTTTACTCCAAGAGAATCTAATTCTTTTTCAATTATTGTTTTTTTCTTACAAGAAGAAAATATTAGGGAAATCAATAATGATAATAAAATATATTTTTTCAATTTACTCTTTTTTTACGTTTGCTTGAATTCTCCATTACAAACAACGATTCTCGGCTAGCGAAAGTGGTTTGAATTAATTACTGACCACAACAAATATAGAATAAAATTACGAATCATAGATGTTTTTCCGAAGGAAAAACCAAGCCTAAGCCATTGAACAAAACCGTTGTTAGCAGCTGTATTTACCAATCAGGACTATATTTTAAGAAAGTTAAAGGAATTTCAATTTTTTCATAAGTATATAAGAAATTGTCTGATGAGAGTGTTATTTGGTTTTCACCGTTTCTTGTTACTAATTCCTTAATAAAACATTCTCCACATTGCGGATGTTTAAAATATTTTTGCACTATAAACTTATTGTTTTTAAATCTATAAAGGTAGCTTTCAGCTTTTTTAGGATTTAAAGTTTCTATGTTTTTTATATCAATATTTTCAAACCTTCCAACTTTTCCATTACTATAGAACTTCAAATAAGAAGGATTTGATTTAATGATTTCATCTGATTTCATTTTTATACTTTCATCCATAAAATTTTCAATTGATACTAATTTATATAGTTTCGTTGTGTCTATAATTTTATAAACTTCATCATTTTCATATGGTTTAATTTTTTCAAAACTAAAATTATTTCTTCGAACACCGAATTCATTTAAATGTGAACAGCTTATAACTACAAAACATAAAAGTATACCTAATATTAAAATTGTTTTATTCATTTTTACGGATTTTTGAGAATATAGCTGCTAGCTCATAAACATATGCAAGTAACAAATAAAATTATTTGTAAATATTTATAAAAAAAAGTAAATATAAAGAAAAATCCCATCAGAATAAATTGATGGGATTACTATAATTTATAAAAAAATAAAATTTATTTCTTCTTTGGTTTTCCGTTGTTAAACTTTACCTTTTCAATAATTTCTACTCTTTTAGGTTTGTCTTTATAAGAAGGTTTCTTTTTAGAATCATACTTTGGTTTGTCATCAAATTTTGGTTTGTCACCAAACTTCTTTTTAGGAAAGTCTTTTGTATAAGGCTTTTTAGCTGCTGGTTTATTAGTAGTAACTAATTTTTCACCTGTTTCTAAATCAATTTTAGAATTCGCTATTTTATATAATTCATCACTAGCATTTTTTGGATCTTCTTTTGTACCACGTAGTTGAATTACTAAACCGTTTAAAAAGTTACGTAATAATTGGTCACCACATTCCATATAACTAGGGTGATCGTCTTTTCTAAAAACGTTTCCTAGTTCACCTTTAGAAATTCTAAAATCTACTAATTCTAAAATTTCAACTATTTGCTCGTCTCTTAATTGTAAAGCTACACGCAGTTTCTTAAATATATCGTTATTTGTCATCTTCTTGTAATAATTTGATTCTAAATTCTCTTAAAAAAGCCAAAGATACGCTTTTGCAAATTCCTTTGCCCATAATTTTTCATTATGTTTTCCATCTTTTACAACAGACATTTGAGTGAGGTGTAAACAATCACATCGTTTATTTCTTATTATATCTTCCATTTTTGTCATTTCACTTACCATTGTTTCACTTTCGCTATCGCCACACATAAAATAGATTTTTGTGTTTATTTTTTTTGTGTTTTCCATAAGTTTATAAATTTCGTCAGAAAACCAAAAAGAAGGAGAGAAGCAGCCTACTTTTCCAAATACTTTCGGATATTTTAATCCAGCATAAAAAGAAACTAAACCACCCAGTGAACTTCCCATTATAGCTGTGTTGTTTTTGTTGGATTTTGTACGATAGGTTTTATCTACATAAGGTTTCAAATCAGACACAATAAAATCTAAATATAAATCAGCTTTTCCACCACCATGTTTTTCGTTTTTGTAAGGAGTTAATTCGTCAATTCGTTTGTTGTTTCCGTGTTCAATTCCTATTACAATTACGTTGGCTTTTAAACTGTCTAAAGTTTCATCTACTTTCCATTCCCCTACATAAGATGTCTTATCATCAAATAAGTTTTGAGCATCATGCATATAAATTACAGGATATTTTTTGTTTGAAGTTTCATAATTTAAAGGAAGATACACGTAAATTTTCTTAATCGTATCTAATTGTTGAGCTTTAATTTCAAATGTTGAATAACGATTTTGAGCGTAAGTTTGGGTTAAACCCAAAAAAAATGTCATCAAAAATAGAACCCAGTTTTTCATTTTTACTTATATTTGAATTTAATATCTTTAATAAAAGTAGCATTTTGATGGAAACTTACCAAGAGAAAATTAGTTTATTGCAAGAAATGATTGGCTTCGCATTGATAGACGGACAATTACATGACAGAGAATATGACTTTATTGAAATGATTGCTCAAGAACTTGAAGTTGATAAGAAAACAATGCTAAAACTTTATGACAAAAAAGCAGAAAAGTTGGTTATTAAAGATGAAATAAGTCGAATTTGCCAGTTTTATAGATTAGCATTATTGATGCATGTTGATGGTGTTTTACACGAAAATGAACAAAAAAAAATCAATGAGATTGGTATTAATATGGGATTGAGTCCTTATGCAATGAAACGTGTTCTTCATTTAATGAAAAAATCACCAACAAGAATGATTGATGGTGATGTTTTGATTGCTGCTTTTCAGGAACAGTTGAATTAAGAATTTAAAACTAATTAAATTTTTCTTTATGTTTTCTTATATATTCAACAATTAAAGCTACAATATCTTCTTCTTGTTCTTCATCAAAAAATAATTCATCTAAATCTTCCCAACCCGAAAAAACCATTTCGTCCATTTTAGCTAATTGCTTATTTCTTTCGTCTAATTTATCCTTAAATTCATCATTAGGAAATAAACCTAAGGCTTTTTCAATTAATAAGGCAGTTTTCGGTGCATTTATAGCTTTGTAAGCATTTTTGATTTCTAAAGCAAAGTTTCCAGCTTCAGTGCTGAAAAAATTGTTAAAACCACCTTCATTCATAGCTGCTTCAAAAACATCTATGTAAACAAATGTGCGTTCGTAATCGTTTAATAAAGTAAAATCATCTGATTGTTCTTTCTTTTTATAAATGTTGGCTCCAACCGCTTCAATGATTTCGATTTCGTCTGTTAACTGTAGTATTTCGTTTATGTTCATTTTGTTTGTTGTATGTTTTTGTTTGTTGTATGTTTTTGTTTGTTGTATGTTTTAGGCTGTAAGTTTTAGGTTTTGATATTCATAACTCACAATTCATAATTAATTTAAATTTTCTCTTGTAAAGCTTTTATTTCATCTCTTAATCTAGCAGCTTGCATAAAGTCTAATTCTTTTGCTGCTTTTTCCATTATTTTTCGTTTTTCGCGAATTTTCTTTTCTATTTCTGGTTTTGATAAGTATTCACTTTCTGGTTCAGCGGCTTTGTATTCAATGTTTTCGTAGTATTGAGAAGAAACTGAATTTTTATTCAAAGCATTTCCTAAGCTTTTATTTAAGGCTTTTGGTTCTAAACCATGTTTTGTGTTATAGGCTGTTTGTTTTTCTCTACGATAAGTAGTTTCATCCATCGTTTTTTGCATACTTTTTGTGATTTTATCAGCATACATAATAGCTTTTCCGTTTACGTTTCGAGCAGCACGACCAACCGTTTGCGTTAACGATCTGTGACTTCTTAAAAAACCTTCTTTGTCAGCATCTAAAATCGCTACCAATGAAACTTCAGGTAAATCTAAACCTTCACGAAGTAGATTCACACCAATTAAAACATCAAAAATACCTTTTCGTAAATCTTGCATGATTTCAACACGTTCCAAAGTATCAACATCAGAGTGAATATAACGACAACGAATCGCAACTTTTGTCAAGTATTTAGTCAATTCTTCAGCCATTCTTTTGGTTAAAGTTGTGACTAAAACACGTTCGTCTTTTTCACAACGCAATTGAATTTCCTCAATTAAATCATCAATTTGATTCAAACTCGGACGAACTTCAATAATAGGATCCAATAATCCTGTAGGACGAATAACTTGCTCAACATAAACACCTTCACATTTTTCTAATTCATAATCAGCAGGAGTTGCAGAAACATAAATAACTTGATTTTGTAACCCTTCAAATTCTTCAAACTTTAACGGACGATTATCCATCGCAGCAGGCAATCTGAAACCATATTCAACCAAATTCTCTTTTCTACTTCTATCGCCACCATACATAGCATGAACTTGTGAAAGCGTTACGTGACTTTCATCAACAACCATTAAAAAATCATCTGGAAAATAATCTAACAAACAAAAAGGTCTTGTTCCAGGCAACCTTCCGTCTAAATATCTTGAGTAATTTTCAATTCCAGAACAATACCCTAATTCGCGAATCATTTCTAAGTCGAAATTAGTACGTTCTTCTAATCTTTTGGCTTCTAAATGTTTTCCAATTTCTCTGAAATATTCCACTTGTTTCACCATGTCTTGTTGGATTTCCCAAATGGCACCATTCAGCACATCAGGTGAAGTCACAAACATATTTGCAGGATAAATGTTTAGTTTATCATATTTTTCAATCACTTTTGCATCTCTTGCATCAAAAGCTTCAATTTCTTCAATTTCATCCCCAAAAAAGTGAATTCTGAAAGGATCATCAGCATAACTTGGAAAAACTTCAACAGTATCACCTTTAATTCTGAATGTTCCTGGTGTGAATTCCATTTCCGTACGAGAATATAAACTTTGCACTAATTGATGCAATAATTTAGTTCTTGAAATTACTTGGTCTTTTTCAACGGTAACAATGTTTTTTTGAAACTCAACCGGATTTCCAATTCCGTATAAACAAGAAACAGAAGAAATCACAATGATATCTCTACGACCAGAAAGTAGTGCAGAAGTTGTGCTTAAACGCAATTTTTCTAACTCTTCATTGATAGATAAATCTTTTTCTATATAAGTTCCGGTTACAGGAATAAAGGCTTCTGGCTGATAATAATCATAGTAAGAAACGAAATACTGCACAGAATTTTCAGGAAAAAACTGTTTGAATTCAGAATATAATTGAGCCGCAAGTGTTTTGTTATGAGCTAAAACTAAAGTCGGTTTTTGAACTTCTTGAACCACATTAGCAACTGTAAAAGTCTTTCCAGAACCAGTTACACCTAATAAGGTTTGGTATTTTTCACCATTTGTAATCCCTTTTGAAAGTTTTTCAATGGCTTGTGGTTGATCACCAGTAGGTTTATAATCGGATACGACTTTAAATTTCATGTAATTTTACTAAAAAAACAAAGGTAGTGAATTGTTGACTTTTATTTTATTTTAACAGAATTCAATTTTCAATAACTTATTTTTGAGCAATATGTTAAAATTGAAATTATGAAATTGAAATTTTTAATGCTTTTTATTGCTTTAATAAATATTCAATGTTACAAAGATAAAAAGTCTCAAACATTGAATGTTGTAAAAACTGAAATTAATGATGTTGCTAAAGCAGAAGTGCCAAAAGTTGCAGATGATTTTATCGTAAACGCAACAAATACTGAAGTTTTAGTTGTAAACAATTCTGAAATAGACAGAAAAGAATTGGTAGATTTTGCAAAGAATTTACTTGAAGTTCCTTATGTTTATGGAACTCAAGATCCTAAAAAAGGGTTTGATTGCTCAGGATTTGTAAATTATGTTTTTAAAAATTTTAACATAACAGTTCCAAGAAGTTCAAGTGGTTTTAAAAATTTTGGCAAAAAGATAAATGTTGAAGATGTAAAATTGGGTGACGTTTTAGTTTTTAATGGATATAAAGACAAAACTATAATAGGGCATTTAGGAATTGTTTGTGAAGCTAATGGATTGAATTCGAAATTTATTCACGCCTCATCAGGAAAAGTAATGGGAGTAACAATAAGCGATTTAAATTCTGATCATTATTCTAAAAGGTTCAATCATGCAGTTGATGTTATAGATAATTAATCCCAACATTCCATCATAAGTAAATCACCTGATTTGTGTGTGATTTTTACGATTCCATCTTCATTAACATGATTACTACTTCCTGATTTATAACCAATTTTTAAGGATAAATTATCTAATGGATAAAATAGGTTAGTGGATTGTATTTCAGTTACTTCTCCTATTGGGATTAAAGAAATAATACTATCTTTTGTATACCATTTTTCAAATTTTAATGGCAATAAAAACACTTTTGAATGATCATCTAAAATTACGATTTTAAGTAAATCTCTATAACGAACAATATTTGTAATGTTAGAAATTGTGTGATCTGCTCTTTTTCCGGTTGCCCAAACTACATTTACAGCTGGAATTTTTCGTTTGATTAAATAATCAAATGCTTTTTCTAAATCAGTTTTATCTTGATTTGGTGTGTGAACAATTTCAATAGGATATTGACTTTCTTTATAATGACTTACATCGAATCCTCTATCGAAATCACCTAATAAAACGTCAACTTTTATTCCTAATTCTAATACTCTTTCAATAGCAGAATCTAATACAATTACTAATGGAGACCATTCTAATAATTGGCCTAGTAATTCTTCATTACAAGCTGCACCATTAGCTATAATTAAAGCTGGTTCTTGATCATCGCGAACTATATGATGTGAAGACATTTTGTATAAGAATTAAGATTTTATTCTATAAAATAGGTTTTGGTATCAATTTCTGATAAACTAAAATAACCAAAGGCAAAGTTATTAGGATTTGTTTGATTTACAAAATTCCCTCTAACTGTAGCTGGAGGCGTTGAGAATGGACTTCCTCCATTTCCACCAGCAATACCTAATAAAACATTTAAATAATTGTAATATCGTTCTGAAATTCCATGTAAAGTAAAAGTTAAATCATCTCCTACAACCATTTTATCATTTGAGTATAACCCAAACATTTGATTTCCTTGAAAAAATTGATCATTAATTACATCATATTCAGGTAATAAATTGAAGTTTGAGTTAAATTGAATCAAATAAAAGTTATCAGTTGTTCCATCATCTTGAAAAAAGTATTTGACTTCAATTTCATCACCTAAAAAACCACCTTCATTATTTTGTTCTACTGTATCAATCGTAGGAACTGCTTGTAATGTTTCGGTTGCTGTGTAAGTTTCACCATCTACTATAACAGTAAGCATATAAGTTTCACCAATTATAGGTTCAAAATCATTACAATTATAATCTTCAGAAGCACTATTATATGCAAAATTAAAAGTATTTGTACTACTAGTTATTGTTACGATTGCACCAGAAACAACTGGAGCTACATTTGAATAATAATAATCAGTGGAAGTGGTTAATTTAATTTTTTGTTCGTTTCCAGTTGTCCCTTTTTTCCATAAAACAGAAGCTTCAATTACTAATTTAGGTTTAGCTGAATCTAAATCAACTTCAACAACATCTTCACAACTAATTAAACTAAGTAACATTACAATTAATAGAATAAATAATGTAGCTATTTTATATATGAATTTTACCATGATTTAAAATTTAAAATTATACGTTACACTTGGAACGATTCCAAAAATAGATAATCGAACGGCTTCGTTATTTCCAGAATCTTGATTTTGTCTAAAGCTAATAGAAGCAGCATTTTTTCTGCTATAAAGGTTATAAATTCCAAAAACCCATTCCCCTTTTATTTTCTTTCCAGCGTTATTTCTAGGTGTCATAGTAGCTGAAATATCTAAACGATGATAAGTTGGTAAATTATTGCTATTTCTTTCGCTAAAACTAGGAATAGTTATGCCTAAATACTGATATTGTCCATTTGGATAAGTTACTGGTTGTCCGGTTTGCAAACTAAAAATACTACCAAAACTCCATTTATCATTCAGTTGATACATTCCGGTTATAGATAAATTGTGTGTTTTATCCCAACCTGTTTTATACCAATCACCATTATTAATTCCGATTTCATCAGCAGTTCTACCAGCTGTTTGTTGTTCTGAACGGGACAAAGTGTAAGAAACCCAACCACTTAATTTTCCCTCATTCTTTTTAACTAAAATTTCTAAACCATAAGCTCTAGATTTTCCTGCTAAAACCACTTGTTCGATAGCGTTGTTTGCAATTAAATCAGCTCCATCAATATAATCTAATCTATTTTTTATGTCTTTATAAAAGGATTCAACTTCCAAAGTATATTTTCCATTTTCAAAATTTCTAAAGTAACCAATTGCATATTGATCTAATATTTGAGGTTTTAAAAAATCATCACTTGGTGCCCAAACATCTAATGGAGTAGGAGATTGTGTGTTTGATATTAAATGCAAGTATTGAGTCATTCTATTGTAACTCATTTTAATGGATTGTTTATAATCGATAGAATACGATAATGCTAATCTAGGTTCAAGGTTTCCGAAGCTCGCTATAGTTTCATTTGATCCGTATTTTTTAGTTCCAATTGGAGTTGCTTTTTCGTAAATTCTTAAATCTGAATCATAATTTACAGCTTGATTATTCTCATAAATATTAATTTCTTGACTTCCTAATCTATAAAACATACTGTATCTTAAACCATAATTTACGGATAGTTTTTCTGAAATAGTTTGTTCAGCATCAATATAAATGGCTGGTTCAAAAGCATATTTTTTATCTAATTGATCTGGATTTATTCCAGAATTTGAATCTGTTGGTTCAATTTTTCCTGGATTGAAATCGTAATAAACGGTGTTGATTCCGTAGGTTAATTTTGTTTTATCCGTCAAATAATGTTTAAAATCGTATTTGAAATTATAATTTTTAATACCACTATCCCAATTAAATCCAATAAAATCAAGTGTTAAGCCATAATAATAATCGCTATATATTAAAGAAGCGTTAGAAAATAATTTATCAGAAAAAAGATGATTCCAACGAAAATTTAAAACAGAATTTCCATAAGTATTTACAAAGCTTTTATTCAAGCTAAAAACATCTCTTCCAAAATAACCCGAAAGATATAAGTTATTGTTATCGTTTACTTTGTAGCTTAACTTTGTATTCAAATCGTAAAAATAAGCTGAATTTTGATTGTCAGTAAGTTTCAAAAACAAATGAGCATATGAACTTCGTCCACTTATTAAAAAAGAACCTTTGTCTTTAACGATTGGTCCTTCTGCTAGAATTCGACTTGATATTAGACCAATTCCACCATTAACGTGAAATTCTTTACTATTTCCTTCTTTTTGATAAATATCCAAGACAGAGGCTACTCTTCCTCCAAAACGAGCTGGAATTCCACCTTTATATAATTTTAAATCTTTTATAGCATCAGCATTAAAAACAGAAAAGAAGCCAAATAAATGAGATGAATTATAAATTGTAGCTTCATCTAAAAGTATCAAATTTTGATCTACTGCACCACCACGAACATTAAAGCCTGATTGTCCTTCACCAGCATTTGTAACACCAGGCAAGGTCAAAATAGATTTCAAAATATCAACTTCACCTAAAATTACAGGCATTTGTTTTATAGTATTAATAGAAAGTTTATTAACACTCATTTCTGGGCTTTTTATATTGATTTTGTTAGGATTATCGACCAAAACTATTTCATTTAAAACTTCTTCACTTTCTAAAATTGAAAAATTATTTTTGACGTTTTGGTTTAAATCAATTGTAGTTTTAATTTCTTTATAGCCTAGATAGCTAATTCTAACTGTATAAAGACCTTTTGGAAGTGTAATTGAGTAGAAACCATATTCATTAGTAGAAGTTCCTGTTCTTAATTCATCAATAATAATAGAAACACCAATAAGTGTTTCATTAGTTTTTTCATCTGAAATAACACCACTTAAGGTAAATTTATCTTGTGAATATGAAAAGATGCTTGCAAACAAAAGAAATAAAGAAATAACTCGTCTAAATAACATGGCATAAATTTTGAGATACAAATTTGGTAATATTATTCTAAATTATTCTTTATCAAATGTTAATTTGTGGTTAATTACAGAAAAAAAAATTAATTTTACATAAACAAAAGCAAAAATGCGGACTTTACTTTCAATAGTTTTTTTATTTTTTATTTCATTCACCATGATAGGGCAAAGAGAAGTTCCTAAAAAATCAGGTGAATTAAAGTTAGAAAACTATAAAATTCCTTCTATTAATGAGAAGCCAAAAGTTGAAGAACCTAAAGCGACATTGGGCTATAAAAGCATTTTGACTAAGAAAGAAGACACATATTTAAAGAAGTTTACTTTCAAAAAAGAGGAAAAAGTGCAACCTATAATGGTTCAAAAAGAAAAAGGATATGATTTTGATGAAGATAGAAAACAAAAACTAAATATTAAATTGGATAGTGAGAAAGAGGGAAGTAAAGTTGATTTAAATTATGGAAAATATATTGTAGAAACAGAAAGAATTAAAATTTTATTGCGTGATTTTGGAGAAGAAGATGGTGATTTAATTAGACTTTTTAAGGATGAATTTATAGTTCAAAACAGTATTTACCTATCTAATTTTACGAAAGAAATAATTATTAATTTAAGTTTGGGTGATAATTTCTTAGAATTCCTAGCTCTAAATGAAGGTTTTTCATCACCAAATACAGCTTCTTTCTCTGTAGTTGATGCTAATGGGAAAATTATTTTTTCTAATGAATGGAATTTGAATACTGGAGTTAGTGCAAATTTTAATCTTTATTACAAAATTCCATCTGAAGAAAAAAGTTTCGAAGAACTAGAAAAAGAAAATAATAAAACGAAATCTGAGAATTCAGACAAAAAGTAAGAATAAAAACATAAAACGAAAACGTCCTAAGAAATTAGGACGTTTTTTGTTTTTATATGGAATATGAATTATTTCAACTTTGCTAAAATACCATTAAATGTTGTACTTGGTCTCATAGCTTTATCCGTTAATTCAAAATTTGGATGGTAATAACCACCAATTTTTTGAGGTTTTCCTTGAGCAGCAATTAATTCTTCATTAATCTTAGCTTCATTAGAAGATAATTCAGCAGCAATAGGAGAGAAGATAGTTTTTAATTCAGCATCTTTATCTTGTTTAGCCAAGCCTTGTGCCCAGTATAAAGCTAAATAGAAATGTGAACCTCTATTGTCAATGCTTCCAAGTTTTCGCGCTGGAGATTTATCATTTTGTAAAAACAATTCTGTAGCTTCATCTAAAGTTTCCGATAAAACTAAAGCTTTTGGATTGTTAAAAGTCAAACCTAAATGTTCGTAAGAAACTCCTAAAGCTAAAAATTCACCTAATGAATCCCAACGTAAATAACCTTCTTCAATAAATTGTTCGATATGTTTTGGAGCTGATCCACCTGCACCAGTTTCAAATAAACCACCACCATTCATTAATGGAACAATTGATAACATTTTTGCTGATGTTCCAACTTCTAAAATTGGGAATAAATCGGTTAAGTAATCACGTAAAACGTTTCCTGTAACAGAAACTGTGTCTAAACCTTTTACAATTCTTTCTAAAGAGAATTTAGTTGCATCAACTGGATTCATGATACGAATATCTAATCCGTTAGTATCGTGATCTTTTAAGTATAAATTTACTTTTTCTATAATTTGTCTATCGTGAGCTCTTTTATCGTCTAACCAAAATACAGTTGCAACTCCAGTTGCTCTTGCGCGACTTACTGCTAATTTAACCCAGTCTTGAATTGGAGCATCTTTTACTTGACACATTCTAAAAATGTCTCCAGTTTCAACAGCTTGTTCCATGATTACGTTTCCATTAGCATCTTTAACTTTTACAGTACCATTTGAAGCCATTTGGAATGTTTTGTCATGTGAACCATATTCTTCAGCTTTTTGAGCCATTAAACCAACATTAGGAACACTTCCCATAGTTTTTGGGTCTAATGCACCGTTTTCTTTACAAAAATCAATAGTAGCTTGATAAATTCCTGCATAACATCTGTCTGGAATAATGGCTTTAGTATCCTGAGATTTTCCAGTTGCATTCCACATTTGTCCCGAGTTACGAATCATTGCAGGCATTGAAGCATCAATAATTACGTCAGAAGGAACGTGTAAGTTTGTAATTCCTTTATCAGAATTTACCATCGCTAAAGCTGGACCATTTTCCATAGCAGCTGTTAAAGCAGCTTCAACTTCAGCTTGTTTAGCATGACCTTGAATTTTAGCATAAACATCACCTAATCCATTTTTAGTATCCACACCTAATTCAACAAATAAATCAGCATATTTAGCAAAAACATTAGCAAAGAAAACTTCAACGAAAGCTCCAAAAATTAAAGGATCAGAAACTTTCATCATGGTTGCTTTTAAGTGCACTGAAAACAAAACACCTTTAGCTTTTGCATCAGTAACTTGTTCTGCGATGAATTTTTTTAGTGCATTCATATTGATTACAGAAGAATCAATTATTTCACCTGCTAATAAAGTTGAATTCCCTTTTAATGTTTTAGTTGCACCATTAGTTCCTTCAAATTCTATAGAGAAACTTCCAGCATCTTTAATTGTTACCGATTTTTCAGTTCCATAAAAATCACCATTTTCCATATGAGAAACGTGTGTTTTTGAGTCTGATGACCAAGCACCCATTGAATGAGGGTGAGCTTTTGCGTAATTTTTGACTGCTTTTGGAGCTCTTCTGTCCGAATTTCCTTCACGAAGCACTGGATTTACAGCTGAACCTAATACTTTAGCATATTTAGCTTTAATGGTTTTTTCTTCATCAGTTTCAGCTTCACCTGGAAAGTTTGGAATTGCATATCCTTGAGACTGTAATTCAGCTATTGCCTCTTTTAATTGAGGAACTGAAGCTGAAATGTTTGGTAATTTTATGATATTAGCTTCTGGTTGAGTTGCTAATTGACCAAGTTCTGATAAAGCGTCAGCCACTTTTTGGTCTTCTTTTAAATATTCAGGAAAGTTTGATAAAATTCTACCTGCTAAAGAGATATCTCGAGTTTCTAAATCAATGTTTGCAGGCTTAGAAAAAGCTTGTACAATTGGCAAAAAAGAATGTGTTGCCAACATTGGAGCCTCATCAGTAATAGTATAAAATATTTTTGATTTGTTAGACATGAAAAATGTTGTTTTAGTTATAAAATAGTATGAAACTCAAAATAATTTTAAAGAGCTAATTATTTTTGAGCCACGCAAATATAAGAAATTTGAAGCTATTATTGGAAGGATTATAACGAAATCATTTTATTTAATACATTCGTATTTTAAAGATTTAATATTGTGAATTTGATAATTTGAAAGGATTATTTTAATGCAAATACATTTTGTGTTGTAAGAATTTGTGAATGTGAAAGACACAGATTACACAAATTAGCACAGATTACTATTATTAATCAGAAATTTGAGAGATAAGTACAAATTTAATATCTGTGTTAATTAGTTAAATTTGTATAAAAATTCCAAAAAAAAAGTCCCAATCGAAATTGAGACTTTATTATGAGAAAGTTGAATACTAGTTTTTGTATCTTCTTTCTTTAATTTTTGCTTTCTTACCAGTAAGTTCTCTAAAGTAGAAAATTCTTGCTCTACGAACTTTACCTCTTTGGTTAACTTCAACTTTTTGTAAAGCTGGCATGTTGATAGGGAAGATACGCTCAACACCTACAGAACCTGACATTTTACGGATTGTAAAAGTTTCAGTCGCTCCAGAACCTCTTCTTTGGATTACAACTCCTTTGAAAAACTGAGTTCTAGTTTTTTCACCCTCTTTAATTTCATAGTAAACTGTGATAGTATCACCAGCACCAAAAACAGGGAAATCTTTTTTTGTAACAAATTCGTTATTAACGAAATCTACTAAATTTGACATAATAATATAAATAACTTGTTGAATCTAAGCAACATACACGAATATCGTCAGAGGTTGGTTAAATATGGGTGCAAAATTAGTAATTAATTATGAATTATTAATTATGAATTGTGAATTTTTTACGATAATTTGATAATTCGATAATTCGATAATTCGATGATTTGATATTTCGATAATTCGATAGTTCGAAAAATCTAATAATCTAACAATCTAATCTTCCAACAAATCTGGTCGTCTATTCTTAGTATGTTCCAAAGCTTTATCTTCTCTCCATTCTTCAATTTTGGCAAAGTTTCCGCTTAATAGAATATCAGGAACATTCATTCCTTTATATTCTTTAGGTCTTGTATAAATAGGAGGTGAGAGCAAGTTATCTTGAAAACTATCAGTCAATGCTGAAGTCTCATCTGACAAAACTCCTGGAATTAATCTGATAATTGCATCACAAAAAACTATAGCTCCAATTTCTCCACCAGAAAGTACATAATCTCCAATTGAAATTTCTTTAGTTATATGTAAATCACGAACTCTTTGATCTACTCCTTTATAATGACCACATAAAATGATGATGTTTTCATACATTGACATGGAATTTGCCATTTTTTGATTCAAAGTTGAACCATCAGGTGTCATGTATATGATTTCATCGTATTCTCTTTGTGATTTTAAATCTAAAATACAATCATCAATAGGTTGAATATTCATTACCATTCCAGCACCACCACCATATTGATAGTCATCCACACTTTTTTGTTTGTTGGTTGTATAATCTCTTAAATTGTGAAAATGAACTTCTACCAATTCTTTTTCGATAGCTCTTTTCATAATAGAACCTTCAAACGGACTTCTAAGTAAATCAGGTAAAACGGTTATGATGTCAATTCTCATTTTTTTTGTTTGAAATTTTTTGAAGTTGCAAAGTTAGCAAGTTTTTTTAGTTTCAGGTTTGTCTGAATATCTAAAATCTGAAAATCCGAAAATCTTTTAAATTTTCCTTCCCACCAAACTATACATCATCGGAATTTTATTTTCCAAATGCATAATTCTGAATTTATTGGGTTCGAATTCTATGGTTTCATTGAAACAATTGTAATTGGAATAATCATATTCTTCAAAATATTCTATTTGTAAACCATTATTAATTAAAGATTGAAAAACTTCTGAAAGGGAATGATTCCAACCAATGTAATCTGTTTTTATGGCTGCGTCTTTTTCTGCATAAGTTCCTGAGTATTCTTCAATAATCGGTTTTTCGTTATGATAATGGTGTTTTATTTTAGTAAAATCATCATCAAACATCCAAACTACTGGGTGAAATTCTACAAAAACTAATTTTCCATTTGGTTTTAAGAAATGCGAAATGACTTTTGCCCATTTATCTAAATCGGGTAACCAACCAATTGTTCCATAACTGGTGTAAACAATATCGAACTTTTCATCTAAATGATCAGGAGTTTCATAAACATCACAACAAATGAATTTTGAATCTAAATTTAGTTCTTCATTTAATTGTTTTGCTTTTTCTATGGCTTTGTCTGATAAATCAACACCTGTACATTGGGCTCCAAGTCTAGCTAAGGAAAGCGTGTCTTGTCCAAAATGGCATTGTAAATGTAAAATGCACTTTCCTTTTATATCTCCTAAAAGTTCTAAATCAATTTCAGGAACGGAGTTTTTTCCCGAAAGGAAATCAGTAACGTTATAAAAATCAGAAGCTACATGAATATCGACTTTATTATTCCATGTTTGTTTGTTAACATTTTTATAATTATCGATACTCATATAGCTTGTGTTTTAATTTGGAACAATTTACTTCAAATAAATAAAGTGTCCAAATTAATATGTTTTTTAAAGCTTATGGATTTGTTGACCAAAGTGAAGCTGCTTTTAACATCGCTCTTCTTGGCAATTTTAATCCAGCAACTATTAATTCTGCAAAATCATCTGGTTGCAATACTGAATCTTCTGAATTTTTATTGGCGATTCCTAATTCAATTGACATGTCAGATGCAATTGTGCTTGGTGTTAAGGTGCAAACTCTAATGTTGTTTTTACGCACTTCTTTCATCAATGATTCTGACATTCCAATTACAGCAAATTTTGAGGCTGAATAGGCAGAAGTATTAGCATTTCCAGTTAAACCTGCAGTTGAAGAAATGTTGAAAATATCTCCTTCGTTTTTGTCTATTAAATAAGGTAAGACTTCTTTGGTTACAAAGTACATTCCCATTACATTGGTTTGAATGATTTCAGACCATTGATCTACTTTCATGTCATTTAAAGAACCAAAAGCAGCAACTCCAGCATTGTTTACCAAAATATCTACACTTCCGAAATCTGCAATAATTTGCTTTATTCCTTTTTGAACTTCTTCGTAATTACCTACATTAAATAGAGCGTAAGTTGCGTTTACACCTAAAGCTTTTAATTCAGCTACAGTTTCTTGTAAGTTTTTTTCGTTTCTTCCAGTAATGGCAACATCTATTCCTTCTTTTGCAAAGGCTAGGGCAGTAGCTTTTCCAAGCCCTCTGCTTCCTCCTGTTATGATTGCTTTTTTACCTTTTAAATTTTCCATTTTAATCTTCTTTTATTTGAAGTAAAATTAAGAATTTAATAGAGTTTGGAAGTAATTAAAACCTTAAATTAATTATAAATTACCGTTTCAACTTTAAGAATTTGTTCTGATTTAGAAGTTTTTTATGTCTAATAAAATGACTAATTTTGTACAATAATTTAAATTCAAAAAAATGCAAGACGGAATTTACGCAAAATTTAATACTTCAAAAGGAAGCATATTAGCTAAACTTGAACACGATAAAACTCCAGGTACAGTTGGAAACTTTGTAGGTTTAGCAGAAGGTCAATTGGAAAACAACGTTAAAAAAATGGGGGAACCTTATTATAACGGAATCACATTCCACAGAGTTATTCCTGATTTTATGGTTCAAGCTGGTTGTCCATTAGGGACAGGAACTGGTGATGCTGGATACAAGTTTGACGATGAATTTCATCCAGAATTAAGACATGATAAACCAGGTATTTTATCAATGGCAAACGCTGGACCTGGAACAAACGGTTCTCAATTTTTCATTACACATATTCCAACAAATTGGTTGGATAACAAACACACTGTTTTTGGTCACGTTGTTGAAGGACAAGATATTGTTGATGCAATTGCACAAGGTGATGTTATTGAATCTCTTGAAATTTTAAGAGTAGGTGATGAAGCTAAAAATTGGAATGCTATTGAAGCGTTTAGAACATTTGAAGGTTCTCGTGAAAAAAGAATTGCTGAACAAAAACAGATGGCAGAAGATGCTATGGAAAAATTAGCTGCTGGTTTTGATAAAACAGAAAGCGGTTTACGTTATAAAATGATTCAAAAAGGAAGTGGAACACAAGCTGAAAAAGGTAAAATGGTTTCAGTTCATTATGAAGGTTCATTAGAAAATGGACAAGTTTTTGATTCATCTTATAAAAGAAAAAGTCCGATTGACTTTCAATTGGGAGTTGGACAAGTTATTTCTGGATGGGATGAAGGTATTGCTTTATTAAAAGTTGGAGATAAAGCTCGTTTTGTTATTCCTTCTTATTTAGGATATGGTTCACAAGGTGCTGGAGGAGTTATTCCACCAGATGCAACATTGATTTTTGATGTTGAGTTGATGAATGTGAAATAAGTAGAGAACCAATTTTTAGCATAAAAATTGTGTGAATCACTTATTCCGAGCTTGTTTCGGAATCTTATGAAACAATGAAATATTTATATAAGAAATCCCGAAGAAGTAATTTTTTGGGATTTTTTTGTTTTTGGAATAGAAATTGATTTTGTATTTTTACAAATGTTATTATATAATCCATGAAAAATCTATTTTCTTTCTTATTTCTTCTTTTTTCTTTCATCTCTTTCAGTCAAATTCAACATTGTGGTTTTGATTTTACATCATATATAGTAGTTGATGTGCATGAAAATGGAAAAAGAGAAAATTTAGATATTATAAAAATTTCACTAATTGATAAAGAAGGAAAAGAAGTCATAAATGTAAATAATTCATTGAGCTGGAAAGACGGAAATAAACCTATGTTTTTTACTAAAAACTATTTAATCAGCAAAGAAGGAGAAAAGGAGCGTTGGTTTTTTCCTTATGCCAAAGATAATTATTTACTTTCTGTAACAAATACATTTCCTGCTGAAAATTATAGCATTAAAGTTGAAGATTTATCAGAAAAATTTAAAACTCAAATTATTGAATTACAGAGTTATAATCTTTATATTTTATGTTCGAGTGAAAATGAAAAACAAGCTCGTAAATTTGGACCAAGAAGCAATAGTCCAATTGATGTTGTGATGGAGTAGTAGTTAGCAGTGCTCAGTATTCAGTTAGCAGTTAGCAAATGCAAGTATTCAGCAATTATTTGTCAAATAAATAAAATATAATAAAGTGATTTTCAAATTGTAATTATCCTTTGTTTTTAAAACGAATGCAACTGATTACTTATCACTGATCACTGCCAACTTGAATTATTTCCACTTAATATTACAACCAATACTAGGTTTTTGAACATCGTTTAAATGACGATTATAAATTACACTATCAATAGCATTTCTTAAATCGCTACCACTTATTGAAATTTCGTTTCCTGGTCTTGAATCGTCTAATTGCCCTCTATAAATTAATTTATCTTGGCTGTCGAATAAATAGAAATCAGGAGTACAAGCTGCATCATAAGCTTTGGCTACTTCTTGTGATTCATCATATAAATAAGGGAATTCAATTTTGTTTTTTAAGGCAAAATCAGCCATTTTTTCAGGGGAATCTTGTGGATAATTTACAACATCATTACTCGAAATTGTTACAATTCCAATTCCTTGAACTCTGTAATCATTTGCTATCATAACAATTTCTTCAATAACATGAAGTACAAATGGGCAATGATTGCACATAAAAACGACTAATGTTCCTTTTTTACCTTTAATATCTTGAAAGGAAATTTTTCTGTTAAAATTGGAGGCTTGTAATAAAAAATCAGGAGCTTTCGTCCCTAGAGGAAGCATATTTGAAGGAGTTAATGACATTTTTAGTTTATGGTTTTTGTTAATAGTTAATAGTTAATAGTTAATTGTTATACGGAAAGTTTGATAAAAGGTTACAAGAAATTCTTATTTTTGAACTTATTAATATAGAATCTTTATTAAAAAGATTCTGAAAAAGTTCGGAATATATGCATAACAAATTAACTTGGTCTGATTTTGAAAAAGTCGAAATGCGAATTGGAACAATCCTAGAAGTAAATGATTTTCCCGAAGCTAAAAATCCAGCTTATCAAATTCATATTGATTTTGGTAATGTAATAGGAGTGAAGAAGACTTCTGCTCAAATTACAGAAAAATACAACAAAGAAGAACTTATAGGTAAACAAATAGTAGCTGTAATCAATTTTCCAAAAAAACAAATAGGAAAGTTTATGAGTGAGTGCCTTCTTTTAGGTTCAATTGGAAATGAGAAAGAAGTTGTTTTATTATCTTCAGATAAACCCGTTGAAAATGGATTGAGAATTGGTTAAAAAAATAATTACTTTAAGGGTATTTCAATTAAAAAAGTACTCCCTTTTCCTACTACACTTTCAACCCGAATTACACCGTTATGTTCTTCAACAATTTGCTTACAGAAAGGCAAACCTAGTCCAAAGGATTGTTCTCCATCTGTACCTGAGCGTTTATATTCAAAGGATTCCAATTCAAAAATTCTATCTATTATATTTTCTTCAATTCCTATTCCTTGATCTTTTACTGAAAGTAAGAGTCTATCATTCTTTACAAAAGCACTAATTTTTATTGTTGTTTCTTTTGCACTAAACTTTATAGCATTAATTACAAGATTATTTATAACTCTTTTAAATTTTTCAAGGTTTATATTTCCAATTATTTTTTCTTTTGGAAGGTCTAAATCTATAAAAATTTGTTTTTCATCGGCCAATATTTTTAATAAAGCTGTACATTCTACTAAGAAATCGTTTATAATAACCGTGTTTTTTGGAATTTTATTAATAATATTCTTGTTTGACTCTAAAGTTTCGCTTATTAGATTTAAGGCGTTTCCACAAGCTATTTTCATTAATCCTATTAATTCATTTCTCTCTTTTTCTTCCTTTTCATCCATGATTAATTCTACCATTAATGATAAAGAAGCAATAGGAGTTCTTAAATCATGTGCTACTAAATTTAGTAGTTTCTCTTTTTCTTTATTGCTTTCAGTTATAACATTAAAAGCATCTTCAAGTTCCATATTTTGAGACAAAATAGTAATGTTTAACTTGCTTAGCTCATTAAAATTATTTTTTGATTTTTTCCAACTCAACCAAATGATAATCAGTAATAACACTACTAGTATTGCAATAAAAATAGTTATAAAAAGATATATTTTTTTTAAATTATTTTCTGTTTGAAGTATTTCAAGGTTGTGTTGGTGTTCAAATAAATCGTATTGTTTTTTTAAATCGGCAGTTGTAGTATTTGTTTTATATGTCAACCAATCATCTTTTTTAATTTGATATTGTTTAAGATAATAGTAAGCTTCTGGAATATTTTCTTTCTTTTCGTAATAAGCATGCATCAGTTTATTCCACTCTGCTAAATGTTTTTTGGTACTTATTGAGTCTAAGGTTGTTTTTAAACGTTTTAAAGACAAATAAGCACTGTCAAGTTTGTTTTCTTCTAAAAATACTTCTGTCAAGCCAAGGTAACTCGATTGAGCGTGTCTTATATCATTTCCACGTGAAAGATTTATTTCAATATCTTTCTTTAACATGGATTTAGATTTTGAATATTCCTTTTTCTGTAAATAAACATTTCCAAGGTTTCCATATACAACACCTAAAGCCTCATTGTGTTTCCTAGGTTCAGAAGGGAATTTCTTAGAATTTTCGGTTATGAATTTTAGTGCCAATAGATAATAGTGTTCTGCTTTATCATAATCTTTGAGCTGATAAAAACTTAGTCCAATATTTGATAGAATTTGTTGTCTTCTATGGTAGTTGTCCATTATGTCTGGACAACTTTCGGAGTCATTAAAAGCATTAATAAAGTTGTCTTTTGCATCTTCATATGATTCCTGTTTATAGTAAATCATGGCAATTCTGTAACTATATTCAGAATTTAAGCAGCTATCAAAATAACCTAATCCTAATTTTTTTGCTTTATAATAATAGGCAAAAGCCTCATTAAACTGTTCTTGACTATAAAATACATCGCCTTTACAGAGATAAGCTATTGCATATTCATCCTTGTAAGTTACAGGATCTTTTCCTGATATGACTGAAATAGCAGAATCAGCATATATGTGTGCCATTTCATAATCGTTAATAAATGCTTCATATGCATACCTTTTGTAGTCAAAAACTTTAACTTGGGAAAGAATTGATAAACTTTTATTTAAGATTACAGAATCTAATTTTTGAAGATCATGTATTACATTTTCTTTACCATTTTTTGGTTTTTGTAAATAGGATTCATCAATTTCATATTTTTTAGAAGTAGTTATATAATCAAAGGATTTTTCTTTTTTAGAGAAAAAATAGATTCCAACAATAATTAGAATTAGTACAAAGAAGAATATATACTTATTTGGAATTTTTTTCATGAAAATTAAGAAAATTACAATACTATTTTAGCAATAATACATAATTTTAATATACTTTTAATAGATTTTAAAAATAATAATGAATTTAATGAGATTTAATTACAACAGAATATCTCAAAATAAATTGTGATATAAAGATTATAGTCAACTAAGTTACTCTTTCATGCTATGATAAACGTTCATCACATCATCATCTTCTTCAATCTTTTCTAATAGTTTTTCTACATCAGCAGCTTCTTCTGGTGAAAGTTCTTTTGTTACTTGAGGAATTCTTTCAAATCCTGAAGAAAGTATTTCTAAATTTCTAGATTCTAGTTCTTTTTGAAGATTTCCAAAACTTTCAAAAGGAGCATACATTAAAATACCGTCTTCATCTTCAAATATTTCTTCTACACCAAAATCTATCAATTCTAATTCTAATTCTTCTAAATCTTGTCCTTCTGCTGGAATTCTAAAATTACAGGTATGATCAAACATAAATTCAACTGAACCTTGTGTTCCAAATGTTCCGTTACATTTATTAAAATAACTTCTAATATTTGCTACTGTTCTGTTGTTGTTATCAGTTGCAGTTTCAATTAAAATGGCAATGCCATGAGGCGCATAACCTTCAAATAAAACTTCTTTATAATCTTCAGTATCTTTTTCGGTTGCTTTTTTTATGGCACGTTCTACATTTTCTTTTGGCATATTTGCTGCCTTAGAGTTTTGTATTACTGCTCTCAATCTAGAATTTGCTTCAGGATTTGGACCACCTTCTTTAACAGCCATTACAATATCCTTTCCTATGCGTGTAAAGGTTTTTGCCATTGCTGACCAACGTTTCATTTTTCTACCTTTTCTAAACTCGAATGCTCTTCCCATTACTATATTATTTTAAACAGGACAAAAATAATTTTTTTAGATTCAATATCAAAATTAGTTAAACAATAAAGCATGATTTTGTAATTTACTTGCAATTTTAAAAGAATTATTTTTCAAAACAAGCAAAGAAACGTATTATTGTAGCTAATATTACTTTTTTTTAATAACTTAACAGTGATAATTATTTAAAATTTATATTTAGAAAAGAAGAAAATGTTTAAAAATGTTTACAGATTAATTAATTGGTTTTTTAACAAACCAAAATCAGTTGGTTTTATAGTCTTTTTTGCTTTAAGTTCTTTATTTATTTACATAGCATATCAAAACTATCAATTAAATAAAGAAAACAAAAGAGTAGAAATGAGTAATACCCTAAATGTAATTACTCATAATATAGAACAATCGCTTAAAAATTGTTATACAACAACACTTACTTTAGCTTTAACAATTAATGATGAAGGAATTCCCCAAAATTTTGATTCTATAGGAAAAAAGCTGTTGGAGTCAAATAGCAGTATAAATGCAGTTCAGTTGGTTCCAAATGGAATAATTAAATATATTTATCCAATGCAAGGAAATGAAGCTGCTATGGGTTTAGATATTTTAAAATCCAAAGAGCTTAGAGAGGAATCATTAAAATCAATTCAAAATCAAAAAATGTATTTTGCAGGTCCTTTTGAATTAGCACAAGGAGGGCAAGGAATTGTAGGAAGGTTACCTGTTTATATAAAAAGTAAATTCTGGGGTTTTTCTGCAGTTGTAATAAAAATGGATAGGTTATTATTGACTTCCGGAATAAGTACATTAAATACTAAAAACTTCTATTTTCAATTATCAAAAGTAAATCCAAATACTAAAAAAGAAGATTTTTTCTTACCAGAATATATAAAAATGACTAATAATAACCATGTAAGTAGTTATATACCGGACGGTGATTGGAAATTTTCTATAATTGATAAAAACTCAAAAACTTTATTAAATGAGTTTATGTTTAAGATTCTTATATCATTAATGGTATCATATACTCTAGGTCTTTTTACAATTTTGTTGTTAAAAAAACCAGAAGAATTACAATTATTAATTGAAGAACAAGCAAATAAACTAGTTACTAGCGAAATTAAATTTAAGACTATTTTTGATCAAGCAGCTTTGGGAATTGCAAATATCGATAGTACTACGGGTAAATTTATTGAAATTAATGAGAATTTTTGTGAATTATTAGGTTATAGTGAGAGTGAAATGAAAAATAAAGATTTTCAATCAATTACTCACCCAGATGATTTAGATAAAGATCTAGAATATATAAAAAATATAGAACGTGGAGTAATTGAACAATATTCCATGGAAAAAAGATATTATACAAAGCAAGGAAAAATTATTTGGGTAAATTTATCGGTTACCCCTTTATTTGTGAATAATAATTTTAAAGAATATACTTTTATTTCAATTGTTGAAGACATTACAGAACGAAAAAAAAATGAGCAAATAATAGTAAACTCTCAAAATCGAATTGAGTCGTTAATCAATACAATTGATGGAATAGTTTGGGAATGTGATGCGAATACTTTTGAATTTTCATTTATAAGTAAAAAAGTTGAAAATATCTTAGGATATACTTCAGAAGAGTGGCTGTCTAGTAAAACTTTTTGGCAAGATCATATTTATCACGAAGACAGGGATAACATTGTTGATTTTTGCTCTAAAAAAGTAGTTGAAAGTTTAGATCATGATTTTGAATATCGAATGGTAGCAAAAGATGGATCAATAATTTGGCTTAGAGATATTGTAAATGTTGTAACCAAAAATAATGTAGCAGTTAGTTTGAGAGGTATTATGATTGATGTTACGAAAAATAAAGAAATTGAAAAGGATTTAAACACTTCTTTTAGTCTTGTAACAGAGCAAAATGAGCGATTATTAAATTTTTCGTATATTGTATCTCATAATTTAAGATCTCATACAAGTAATATTAGTTCGTTAATTGGTTTAATTGAAATTACTGACGACATTGATGAAAGAGAAGAGATGATAGGCTTATTAAAATCAGTTTCTAACTCTTTGAATGAAACGTTGATGAATTTAAATGAAGTTGTAAACATTCAAACAAATAAATCATTAACTACTGAAAAATTAAATTTATCTAATTATATAGCGTCAACATTAACCGTTTTATCAGGTCAAATTAAATCTAATAATGTAACCATTAATAATTTAGTTAGTGATGAAATAGAAGTAAATTACAATTCTGCATACTTAGAAAGTATACTTTACAATATTATTTCTAACGGAATAAGATATCGTGATAAAGAGAGAAGTTCAATTATTACTATAAATTTTTATGAAGAAAACAATTTAAAAGTTATAGAGATAGCCGATAATGGAATTGGAATAGATTTAGAAAAATATAAAAATAAAATCTTTGGAATGTATAAAACCTTTAGTAATAGTAAAGATTCAAGAGGAATTGGTTTATTTATTACTAAAAATCAAATTGAAGCAATGGGTGGTAGCATTACTGTAGAAAGTGAGCTTAACCTAGGAACCACTTTTAAAATTTATATTTTATGAAAAAAAAATCAATATGGATAATAGATGATGATTCAATTTTTAAAATTATTATCCAGAAATTAATTTCAAAAACCGAAATATTTGATACTGTTAAAACTTTTTCAAATGGAAAAGAAGCATCTACTGCCATAAAAAAAACATTAAATTTAAAAGATAAATTACCAGATATAATACTTTTGGATATAGAAATGCCAGTTATGGATGGTTGGGAATTTATGGATGAAATTAGTATTTTAAAACAAAACTTTGAAAAAGAAGAAGAAATAAATATATTTATATCAAGTTCATCAATTGCTATTGATGATAAGATAAAAGCAGACAAAAACCCTTGTATTAAAGGTTTTTTATCTAAACCAATAAGCTTAGATGATTTAATAAAAATAGCTTCTTAAAACTATTAATTCCTTTCATAAAAAAAAGACGCTAATAATTAAGCGTCTTTTTTTATAATTAAATTATTTAATCCACTGGAACATGTTTTGAGACAAAATTATCTGCTACTGTATTCCAATTATTAATTGCTTTATTTTTTTCTTGAAAGTTAGAATTGTTTTCTTTGTTATAGTTGTTTATTTCAGTGTTAACTTGCTTAACCATAGCGTTATAATTGTCAATTTCTTCTTTTGTTCTATCTTTTTGTTTCTTTGCTTCTAATGTTTTTCTAGCATTTTCAAACTTATCGTTAAACATTATAAAATTTGTAATTTTCGGAGCATAATCTTCCCCTTCTTTCTTAAAATAGTCTAATGCTTTTTTAGTTGCATTTAAAACAGAACTATCGTTATTATATGCTTTTATTGCTTTAATTTTTTCTAAACCTTCATCAGCATATTGAATAAGAGCATTTTTATTTTGCTCTATTGCTGGTAAATCTTTTTTCTCAATTGCATTTGATAAATAAGAATCTGTTACATAAGCTTTAAAGAAAATTAAATACAATTCAGTTTTATATTTAAAAACTTCATTAGATTTTTGCATTTTTTTTCCTAATTCTGAAGTGTCATTACTAAGATTTACATTGTATTTTAGAGCAAAAGACTTTTGAGCATTAATTACTTTTTCTTGTTCTGCATCCAGTTTTTCATTTACTAAATCTCTAGTTAAGATATAGGCTTCCATTAAATCATAAGATTGATCTGCAACTTCCTGCATATCAATGATTTTGCTATACTCTTCATTAATATTTTTTTCAACAATGCTTAAATAATCTAAAATTTGATTTTTATATTCTTGGTCACCTTTATACCCATCTTTTATGGCACTTATTTTTTTTGTTGCATTTTGAATACTCGTAACAAGTTGTTTTCTAGTATTATCTATCCATCTAGCACTTTTAGAATGAGCAACTGTTTTAGTATATTTCCATGTACTTTTAGCGATTAAATCTTGCTCTTTACCTATGTGTGATAGATAGTCAACAGGAGTATTAAATTCTTGTGCACTTGTACTAAATTGAATTAATAGTGCTAATAAAATTAATTTTAGTTTCATCTTAAATCTTTATTGTGTTAAATCGTTTATTATATTGATGGCTTCAAAAATATGTAAATTACTTTTAATTGCTTTTGTTTTTTCTAAATTACTGCTTTTAACAAACTCATCAAATTGTTGGTATTCAATTTCAACTTGACTTTGTTCAATTTCAATAGGAAATTGTATTTCGGTAAGCGTTTTTATTTCTCTCCATGTTGAATTAATTTTATCAACTTCATTATAAACAGCATTAAAGTCTAAGGGTATAGGTTCAAAATTAAAATCAAAAATTGCATCAATTTTGTTATTCATTGCAATAATTTTATTTGACTCATTATTTAATTTAATTCTTGATTTACTTTTTAAAATAACTTCATTTTTTTTAGGGTTATTAAATAACGAAAACCTCATTTTTGGAACTACTTCATCATTTTGAAGAGCATTTGGCGTATTTTCTTCACGCTTGATTTGATTATCAAACAAAAAAGGTATTTCAACATCTGGAATTGTTCCAATTGATTGATTACTTTTTCCGGTTATTCTATAAAATCCTTCAATTGTTACTTTTATAAAAGAATCATTGGTTTCACTATTCAAGGGCAAAATAGTTTGCATAGATGCTTTTCCTCTAGTTTTGCTTCCAACAATAATACCTCTTTCATAATCTTGAATTGCATTAGCAAAAAACTCACTAGCTGAAGCTGAATAGGCATTGACCAATACAACTAAAGGACCAGTATAAATAGAGCCTCTATTTGGATCTCTTACCGTTTCAACCTTATTTTGTTTATCATTTAAAATAGCAACAGGACCAATATCAATAAACATTCCAGTTATATTAATAGCTTCAATCATAGATCCACCACCATTATTTTGTACATCAACAATTAAACCATCAATTCCATCTTTTTTTAATTTGTAAATTTCTTTGGCTAAATCATCACTTACATTTGTTTGTCCAGAACCAACTTCTCCATAAAAACTTGGAATTTTTATGTATCCAATTTTTTTATTTTCTTTCTTCAAAATAAAACTATAAAGAGAAGTACTATAATTTGTAAGCTGATTTTTATCTAAACTAACTTTGTAAATTTCACCACTTTTTTTTCTTAAAGTAAAGTCAGCTTTTTTTATGTCACTTGAATTAAAAATAGTTTCAACTTTATCTTTTGTAGCACATGAAATTTCAAAAGATTCATTATTTGCTTTAATTTTAATAATTTGATCGCCTATCTCTATTATGTCTGAAAAATAGGCAGAACTTCCTGGAACTATATTTTCAATTGTAATTTCTTCATTATCATTTAATGAAACCATTAAACCATATGAAAGATCATTAGAACTTACACTTGACAAAAAGTTAGATTTATCATCATTTGAAAAAAAGGAAGTATGAGGATCAAAATAAGAACAAAAAACATTAAAAAATTTAGAATTAAACTGAGTTTGGTCAAAATTGAATTCTGCTGATTTACATTTATTTAATTCAAATAGTTTTTTCTTTGATTCGAGGGATAATTTTGAGAAATTTTGAACTAATGAATCTTTGTTTTTACTTGTTTCTGCAATATTTTTAAGTATTTGAAATAAAGTTGATTTTTTTATTCTTTTTTTTAGTTCAATTTCATCAGAAACATAAGGGTAAGGTTCTTTAGAAAACAAAATAGTTTCTGTACTTTCAAAAGAAGTTATTTCCTTTTCAAGTTGGCTATAAATCTTATTATTTCGGGCTAATGCAATTGTATAAACCTTAAAAATATCTTCCAAAAACTGGCAATCTTTGTCTTTTATATAATCATCTATTTTATATTGATGCTTTTTTAAAGTATTTATATCACTTGCTAAGAATAGACGATTGTTCTCATCTAATTCAGATAAAAACGCTGTAAAAACGTATTTAGACAAACTATCATTTAAGGCTTTCGGCTTATAATGTCTCTCTTGAATGACTTCATTAATTTGAAATAAAGTTTCACAAGCAGTTTTGTTAGTTTGTCCAAATACAAATAATGGAAAAATTAGGAATAAGATTTTTTTCAAAAGAATTACTTTTTATAAAACGGCATTTTAACCACTTTTGCTTTAATATCTTTATTTCTAATTCTTATATAAATTTCTGAATCAGCTGTTGCAAATTCATTAGTTACATAACCCATTCCAATAGCAATTCCAAGAGAAGGAGCTTGTGTTCCAGAAGTTACAATACCAATAATATTCCCATTTGCATCAACAATTTCATAATCATGACGCGGAATTCCTCTATCAATCATTTCAAAACCAACTAATTTACGAGTCACACCAGCTTCTTTCTGAGCTTTTAAATTTTCAGAATTAGTAAATTCTTTAGTAAATTTTGTAATCCAACCCAAACCAGCTTCTAACGGAGAAGTTGTGTCGTTAATATCATTTCCGTATAAACAGAACCCCATTTCTAAACGCAACGTATCACGAGCCGCTAAACCAATTGGCTTAATTCCGAACGATGCACCAGCTTCAAAAACTTTAGTCCAAATTTGTTCAACTTCAGTATTTTTACAATAAATTTCAAATCCACCAGAACCAGTATAACCAGTTGCTGAAATAATTACATTTTCAATTCCAGCAAAATCTGAAACTTCAAAATGATAATATTTAATTTGTGATAAATCAACAGAAGTTAGGCTTTGCATAGCCTCAACCGCTTTTGGTCCTTGAATAGCTAACAAAGAATAATCTTCTGATAAATCTTTCATATCTGCATTCATATCATTATGAGATGAAATCCAATTCCAATCTTTCTCAATATTTGAGGCATTTACAACCAATAAATATTGCTCATCTTTAATTTTATAAATGATTAAATCGTCTACAATTCCACCATCATTATTGGGTAAACATGAATATTGAGCTTTTCCAACTTCAAGCGTAGAAGCATCGTTAGAAGATACTTTCTGAATCAAAGCCAAAGCATTTTCACCAGACAACAAAAATTCACCCATGTGCGAAACATCAAAAACACCAACACCAGTTCTCACTATTTCGTGTTCAACATTAATTCCTTCATATTGCACAGGCATATTAAAACCTGCAAACGGAACCATTTTTGCCCCTAAACTTTCGTGAATGTGTGATAAAGCTGTATTTTTCATATATAAATAAGTATAAAATTTAAAGTCGCTAATTTATTGAAAATTTATTAATTTGAAGCTATTTCCTGCTATACGTTACAATCTTTTTATTTTTTTCAAAAACAAAAAGGATTTTCACTGCTATCAGGGCTAGGGAATCTCGTATTCTAAGTTGATATTTTTTTACCATTTAAAAACATTGTTTAACATATGTGCAAAAGATTACCTAAAAATGTTGTTTTTTAAAATTCGTTTGTAGAATTTTGGGGAATATTAAAAACAAGCAATGGAAACCATACATTATATAAGTTCAGATTTATTATCGATCGAAACAATTCATACAATTTTATTAGAAGATAAAAAGTTAGCTTTATCAGAAGAAGCCATAGTAAACATTGAAAAATGTAGAAAGTATTTAGATGATAAAATGAAAGCTCATGGTGAACCTATTTACGGAATTAACACGGGATTTGGTTCGTTATGTAATGTAGAAATTTCTAAAGAAAACTTAACAAAACTTCAAGAAAACTTAATAAAATCGCATGCTTGTGGAACAGGTGAAGAAGTTCCTAGTGAGATTGTTAAAATTATGTTGTTATTGAAAATTCAATCTTTGAGTTATGGACATTCAGGTGTTCAATTAGCTACGGTTGAACGTTTAATTGAGTTTTATAATAATGATATTTTACCTGTAATTTACACACTTGGTTCACTAGGAGCAAGTGGAGATTTAGCACCTTTAGCCCATTTATCTTTACCATTACTTGGAGAAGGAGAAGTGTATTATGACGGTTTTAGACAACCTTCAAAAAAGGTAATGGAAAAAATGAATTGGCAACCTATTGTAATGCAATCAAAAGAAGGATTAGCATTGCTAAACGGAACTCAATTTATGAGTGCTTATGGAGCTTATATCTTGTTGAAATCTAATAAATTATCTTATTTAGCTGATTTAATTGGATCTATTTCTCTAGAAGGATTTGATGGTAGAATTGAACCTTTTAACGATTTAATTCACTTAATTAGACCTCATAAAGGGCAAATTCAAACGGCTAGAAGATTAACAGAATTACTTGAAGATAGTGAAATCATTTCACAACCGAAGAAACATGTGCAAGATCCTTATTCTTTTAGATGTATGCCTCAAGTTCATGGTGCGAGTAAAGACACAATCGATTATGTAAAGAAAGTATTTAGAACCGAAATTAACTCTGTTACTGATAATCCAAATATTTTTGTAGGTGATGATGAAATTATTTCTGGAGGAAATTTCCACGGACAACCATTGGCTTTAGCTTTTGACTTTTTAGGAATTGCTTTAGCAGAATTAGGTAGTATTTCTGAAAGAAGAACCTACCAATTAATTTCAGGTTTACGTGATTTACCTGCATTTTTAGTAGATAATCCTGGATTAAATTCAGGTTTTATGATTCCACAATATACAGCTGCAAGTATTGTTAGTCAGAATAAACAATTAGCTACACCAGCGAGTATTGATAGTATTGTTTCTAGCAACGGACAAGAAGATCACGTTTCAATGGGAGCAAATGGAGCAACAAAAACATTGCGAATTGTAGATAATTTGGAACGTATTTTAGCTATTGAATTAATGAATGCTTCACAAGCACTAGAATTTAGAAGACCTTTAAAATCAAGCGAATTTATTGAAAGTTTTATTAAATCTTATAGAGATGAAGTTTCTTTTGTAAAAGAAGACCGAATTTTGCATTATGATATTGAGAAAACGATTGCTTTTTTACAAAGTTTTCAGATAGAGTTGGAGGATTAGGTTTTAAAGAAATAAACTCAAAATTCCAAGAATAGCAGGAATTCCTTGTACATAAAATATTCTTTTAGAAATGGAATAAGCACCATAAATTGCTGCTACAAGTACACAGTTTAAGAAAAATAATGCGATATTATTTGACCACATTTCATCTGAAATAAAGAAAGTCCATAACAAACCTGCAGCCAAAAAACCATTATACAAACCTTGGTTTGCAGCCATAGCTTTTGTTTGAGAAAACAATTCTTTTGGAAAGTTAGTAAATACTTTTGGTGCTTTAGTAGTCCATGCAAACATTTCTAACCAAAGAAAATATAGATGTAAAAAGGCAACAAATCCGATAATTATTTGAGATAAGATATTCATAATTAATTGTTTTTATTGGTGAAATTCTTTTCAATTCTTTTGTCAGGAACAAGCCAAATCAAGGCAACAGTAATATAAATTATCCCTGAAATAATTGGAATGTAAAGAGCAAATAGTATGGCAACTATATACAGAAGGGTCGATAACTTTCCTTTAAAATCTTTACCAATTGAGGTGAAAATTAAAGAATCTTTTCCTTCAAATTTAATTATTTGTCTTTGAAGAATGAAATAAGCAATTGCACATCCTAAAAGAATTATTCCATATAACAATAACGGAAAATGAGCAAATTCACTTTCACCAAGCCAAGCCGTTGAAAAAGGTATTAATGACAACCAAAAAAGCAAATGCATATTTGCCCAAAGTATTTTTCCGTTTACTTTTTGAACAGCGTGCATTAGATGATGGTGATTATTCCAATAAATTGCAACATAAATAAAACTTAAAATATAACCTAAAACTTTAGGCAACAATGGTTTTAGAGCTTCAAAAGTATGTCCTTCAGGAACACTGAACTCTAAGACCATGATTGTAATAATTATAGCTAAAACTCCATCACTAAAAGCTTCAAGTCTATTTTTGTTCACAGTTTTATTTTTTAAGAATTAATCTGATTAATAGTATTATACCTAAAACTTCCAAGGTCATCCCAATAATTAATAAACCACTTGCAAATTGCCAATGCATTATTTTAAATAAAGTGCCTAAAATTGTAATAGCCATGCCTGTTAAAAACGTTACAAATGGTATTTTGTAGTCTTTAATCATGCTAATTAATTTATTACTTCAACAACAGTTGTTAATTTTGATTGAGGATGGTCTTTCATATGCATTTCCAATTCTAAAAAGTCACCATTAATGCTTTTAATTTTTACTATTAAATCAGCATCAGATTTTAAAAACTCGGCTGTTTTTTTGGAACTTTTAAGAATATATGAACAATCATCTATCCAAATGACTTCAAAGTCGAGTACAAAATCTTCACCTAATTTCCTTTCTGTTTGTAAATTTCCTTTTCTTTCAATGATATAGGTTACACCTAATTCATCATCTTGAAGTTTAAATTTACCATTTTTGTAATTCTTACAGTTTTGAGCATAACTAAAAGCTGAAATACTAAAAAAAAGAACAAATAAGAGAATATTTTTTTTCATTTTATTTCCATTTAAAGTTTTTTTCAATCGCTTTTATCATTTCTCCAGCAATATCTTTATTTGTAGCACCTTCAATTCCTTCTAAACCTGGAGAAGAGTTTACTTCTAACAATAAAGGCCCTTTGCTTGAACGAATAATATCAACACCTGCAACCTTTAAATCCATTGCTTTTGCAGCTTTTATTGCGATTTTCTTTTCCTCTGGAGTTACTTTTACAATTGAAGCAGTTCCTCCCATATGAATGTTAGCTCTAAATTCTCCAGGAGCAGCTTCTCTTTGCATTGAAGCTACAACTTTTCCATCAACAACAAAAAGACGTAAATCTTTTCCGTTTGCTTCTTTAATGAATTCTTGAACTAATATATTAGCATTCAAACTTTTGAAAGCATTGATTACAGATTCAGCTGCTTTTTTAGTTTCAGCTAAAACTACACCTTTTCCTTGTGTTCCTTCTAATAATTTTACGATTAGGGGAGAACCACCAACCATTTTAATTAAATCATCTGTATCTAAAGGAGAATTAGCAAAACCAGTTGTTGGAATATCGACTCCGCTGTTTAAAAGCAATTGCAATGAAAATAGTTTATCACGAGATTGTGTTATAGCTGCTGCATTGTTTAACGCAAAAACTTTTAAAGCTTCAAATTGTCTAGTTAAAGCACAACCATAATAGGTCATACTTGGACGAATTCTTGGAATTACTGCATCAAAATTATCTAATATTTTTCCACCACGATAATGAATCTCAGGTGTATCAGCATCTAATTTCATGTAGCAATACTTCAAATTTAAGAAGTGCATTTCATGACCACGCATTTCTCCAGCTTCCATAATTCTTTTATTACTATATAACTCTGGGTTACTGGCCAAAACACCAATTCGAAGTCCCTTTTTTTCTGTTGATTCAGTGTAGTAATATGCTTTTAAATTTTCATTTGAAGGTTGTCCTAAAACAAATTTTTGTTCTGGATCAACCATTACTCGTCCTGACATTGCCTCTCTACCAAGTAACATTCGAAAACCCATTGAATCTCGATTGGTTAAGGTTAATTCAATTTCCCAAGTTTTACCACCTAATGATACATTTGTACTAATTACGTAACGTTTTTCGCGAAAACCACTTGAGCTTTTAACAATTCTTTGATCAACTAATTGAGCTTCACAATGAATAAGTGCTTTTGCATTATTTTGAATAGGATTAATATCAAATTTAACCCATTCTTGGTTATCTTTAGAAAATGTTTTGATATTAATTGCATGTAGAGCAGAAGTTTTTGCACCTGAATCTACTCTTGCTTTTATAGTTGGAATCCCTATTGCTGGTAATGAACACCATTCTTCGCTTCCTACAATTACTTTTTGTTGCATTTTATTTTTTTAATTTAATAATAATCGAAAGTACTATTTTTTTTTGATGTGACTAGAAAAAAAAACCTACTTTTCAGCAGGTTTTTCATGTTTTTTAATTGTTATGGTTAGTTCTTGTTTTTCTTCATCTAATTCCATAAAAATCTCATCACCTTCGTGTATTTTTGATGTTATAATTTCTTCGGCTAAAGAATCTTCTACATATTTTTGAATAGCTCTTTTTAAAGGCCTTGCACCAAACTGTTTGTCAAATCCTTTTTCAGCAATATAATCTTTAGCTTTTTCAGATAAATTTAAAGTGTATCCTAAATCTTTAATTCTTAAGTATAATTTATCCATTTCAATATCAATAATCTTATCGATATCTTCTTTTTCTAAAGCATTAAAAACAACTACATCATCAATTCTATTTAGGAATTCAGGAGCGAAGGCTTTTTTAAGAGCATTTTCAATTATTCCTTTTGAATTGTCATCAGCTTGAGCCACTTTTGAAGCAGTACCAAAACCAACACCTTGTCCAAAATCTTTTAATTGACGTGCACCAACATTAGAAGTCATAATGATAATAGTATTTCTAAAATCAATTTTACGACCTAAACTATCTGTTAAATGACCATCATCTAATACTTGAAGCATCATGTTAAATACATCAGGATGCGCTTTTTCAATTTCATCTAAAAGAATTACACTATAAGGTTTTCTTCTAACTTTTTCTGTCAGTTGTCCACCTTCTTCATAACCCACATATCCAGGAGGTGCACCTACTAATCTTGAGATAGCAAATTTTTCCATGTATTCACTCATATCAATACGTATTAAAGCATCTTCTGAGTCAAATAATTCTTTGGCTAATACTTTAGCTAACTGCGTTTTACCAACACCTGTTTGACCTAAAAATATAAATGAACCAATTGGTTTGTTTGGATCTTTTAATCCAGCTCTATTTCTTTGAATTGACTTTGCAATTTTATTTACAGCTTCATCTTGTCCAATAACTTTTGCTTGAATAAGTTCTGGTAAATGAGCTAACTTATTGCTTTCTGTTTGAGCAATTCTATTCACTGGAATTCCAGTCATCATAGATACTACATCAGCTACATTGTCTTCAGAAACTTCAATTCTATTATTTTTAGCATCTTCTTCCCATTTTTCTTGGGCAATAGCTAAATCTTTTTCAATTCGTTTTTCATCATCTCGAAGTTTTGCTGCTTCTTCATATTTCTGTTTTTTGACCACAGAGTTTTTATTATCCCTAACTTCTTCTAACTGACGTTCTAAATCTAAAATTTGCTTAGGAACATCAATATTTGTAATGTGAACTCTAGAACCTGCTTCATCTAAAGCATCAATAGCTTTGTCTGGCAAGAATCTATCAGTCATATAACGATTTGTTAACTTTACACAAGCTTCAATTGCTTCATCACTATAAGTCACACTATGGTGGTCTTCATATTTACCTTTTATATTATGTAAGATAGTAATGGTTTCTTCAACAGAAGTTGGTTCAATAATAACCTTCTGAAAACGTCTTTCTAAAGCACCATCTTTTTCGATATATTGTCTGTATTCATCTAACGTTGTAGCACCAATACATTGCAGTTCACCTCTTGCTAAAGCAGGCTTAAACATGTTTGATGCGTCTAATGAACCAGTTGCTCCACCAGCACCAACAATAGTGTGAATTTCATCTATGAAAAGTATGATGTCATCATTTTTTTCAAGTTCATTCATAACAGCTTTCATACGTTCTTCAAACTGTCCACGGTATTTTGTTCCAGCTACTAAACTAGCCAAGTCAAGTGTTACAACACGTTTATTAAATAAAACACGTGATACTTTTTTCTTGATAATCATTAAAGCTAAACCTTCTGCAATAGCAGATTTTCCAACTCCAGGTTCACCAATTAGTAATGGGTTGTTTTTCTTTCTACGGCTTAAAATTTGAGAAACTCTTTCGATTTCTTTTTCCCGACCTACAACAGGATCTAGTTTTCCTTCTTCTGCCATTTCGGTTAAATCTCTACCAAAATTATCTAATACAGGAGTTTTTGATTTTTTTGTTGTTTTATTTCCAGATGTTGGGTTATTGAAAGAACTATCTTTAATTCCATCATCTTGACCAGAGTCTTCATTATATGATTCGGCTTTGGGTAAGTTTTCTATAAAATCTTCTTCGTTATTTATCATAGCAATATAATTTTCTTTAACGGTTTCATAATCGATCTTTAATTTTTTCATCAACTTGGTAGTTGGATCATTTTCATTGCGTAGAATACACAACAATAAATGTGCCGTACTCACAGCAGAACTATTATATAGTTTAGCTTCCAGAAAAGTGGTTTTAATGGCACGTTCTGCTTGTCTAGTTAAGTGAAGATTTTTTTTATCATTATTTTGAATTCCTGTCGAATTGGCAGGACTTAAAACTTCAACTTTTTTACGCAAATGACTAAAATCAACAGCTAAGTTATTCATTATAGTCATGGCTTTTCCGCTGCCATCTCGAAGTATTCCCAAAATTAAATGTTCAGTACCAATAAAATCGTGCCCTAAACGTAAAGCTTCTTCTTTACTATAGGTAATTACGTCTTTTACTCTTGGTGAAAAATTATCGTCCATTTTGTTATTTTAATCAAGTAAATATACTAAATAATATAGAATACTAAAAAAGGTATTTTATATCACAAGGCTAATTGACAAAAAAAAACTCAAATACAAAAGTTAATTTAAGTGGAGTTATCATCAAAAAACAACATCTTTTTGTTAATAAATCTTTGATATTTATTTAAAAAAATAGTTATAAAAATTATTAAAAGATGTAAATTGGCACGTTAAAGATTTAAACATAAATTAATATAAAATACCTATGTCTGAAGGAGAAAAGTTAATTCCTATTAACATTGAAGATGAAATGAAATCAGCTTACATTGATTATTCAATGTCAGTTATTGTATCTAGAGCTCTTCCTGATGTTAGAGATGGTTTAAAACCTGTACATCGAAGAGTATTATATGGAATGCACGAATTAGGAGTTAGAGCAAATAGTGCACACAAAAAATCAGCGAGAATTGTTGGAGAAGTATTAGGAAAGTATCACCCACATGGAGATACATCTGTATATGATGCTATGGTGCGTATGGCTCAAGAATGGAGTTTACGTTATATGTTAGTTGATGGTCAAGGTAACTTTGGTTCTGTTGATGGAGATAGTCCAGCAGCAATGCGTTATACGGAAGCTCGTATGCGTAAAATTTCTGAAGATATGTTGGCTGATTTAGATAAAGAAACGGTTGACTTTCAGCTGAATTTTGATGATACTTTGTACGAACCAACAGTAATGCCAACTAAGATTCCTACCTTATTAATTAATGGAGCATCTGGAATTGCAGTAGGTATGGCAACAAATATGGCTCCTCATAACTTAACAGAAGTTATTGATGGAACTCTTGCGTTTATAGATAATCCAGAAATTGAAATAGACGAATTAATCAATTATATCAAAGCTCCCGATTTCCCTACAGGAGGAACAATTTATGGTTATGAAGGTGTAAGAGAAGCATTCAAAACGGGTCGTGGACGTATTGTAATGCGTGCTAAAGCTACTTTTGAAGAGTCTAATAACAGAGAAGCTATTATCGTTACGGAAATTCCTTATCAAGTGAATAAAGCCGATATGATTAAGAAAACAGCTGATTTAGTTAATGATAAAAAAATAGAAGGTATTTCTAACATTCGTGATGAATCTGATAGAAACGGAATGCGAATCGTTTATGAACTTAAACGTGATGCTGTTCCGAATGTCGTTTTAAATACATTATATAAATATACACAACTTCAGTCTTCATTTAGTGTAAATAACATTGCATTAGTAAAAGGAAGACCTCAAATGTTGAATTTAAAAGATTTGATTCATTATTTTGTTGAACACAGACATGATGTTGTTGTTAGAAGAACAAAATACGAATTAAGAAAAGCTGAAGAAAGAGCTCATATTCTAGAAGGTTTAATTATTGCATCAGACAATATTGATGAAGTAATTAAAATTATTAGAGCTTCGAATGACGGAGAAGAAGCAAGAAATAGTTTAATTGAACGTTTCAAATTATCAGAAATTCAAGCCAAAGCAATCGTAGAAATGCGTTTAAGACAATTAACAGGTCTTGAACAAGATAAATTACGTGCTGAATACGAAGAGCTTATGAAGTTAATTGCTCATTTAAAAGAGTTATTAGCAAGTAAAGAAATGAGAGCTCAAGTAATTAGAGATGAATTAATAGAAGTAAAAGATAAATACGGAGACGAAAGACGTTCTGTAATTGAATATGCTGGTGGAGACGTAAGTATTGAAGATTTAATTGCAGATGAACAAGTTGTGGTTACAATTTCTCATGCTGGTTATATCAAACGTACATCTTTAACAGAATACAAAACACAAAATAGAGGTGGAGTTGGACAAAAAAGTGCTGCCACAAGAGATGAAGATTTCTTAGAACATTTATTTGTTGCTACAAATCACCAATATTTAATGTTCTTTACTCAAAAAGGAAAATGTTTCTGGATGCGAGTTTTTGAAATTCCAGAAGGAACAAAAGCTAGTAAAGGTAGAGCGCTTCAGAACTTAATCAACATTGAAAGTGATGATAAAGTTAAAGCATTTATTTGTACCCAAGATCTTAAAGATGAAGAATACATCAATAGTCATTATGTAATTATGGCTACTAAAAAAGGTCAGGTTAAGAAAACATCTTTAGAGAAATATTCTCGTCCAAGAGTAAATGGTGTTGCTGCTATTACGATTAAAGACGATGATGAGTTATTAGAAGCAAAATTAACAACAGGAAACAGTCAAGTTTTATTAGCAGTTCGTTCTGGTAAAATTGTTCGTTTTGAAGAAGCTAAAACTCGTCCAATGGGTAGAACTGCTTCTGGTGTAAGAGGAATTACTCTTAAAGATGATACAGACGAATTAATTGGAATGGTTTCTGTTGATGAAAATGATGTAAATGATACTCAATTATTAGTTGTAACTGAAAATGGATACGGAAAACGTACGAAATTAGAAGAAGACGGAGAAGCTATCTACAGAATTACAAATAGAGGAGGAAAAGGAGTTAAAGCATTAAATGTAACGGAAAAAACTGGAGCTTTAGTGTCAATTAATATAGTTTCTGATGCTGATGATTTAATGATTATCAACAAATCTGGTTTAACAATTAGAATGAATGTTTCTGATTTAAGAACAATGGGTAGAGCAACACAAGGAGTTCGTTTAATTAATATTAAAGGAAAAGACTCTATTGCAGCTGTAACTAAAGTACTTCGTGAAGATGAAGAAGAAATTATTGATGGCGAAATTGTTGAAGGTGAAGAAGGAATAATTGATGATGTTGAAAACAACTCAGCTAATGAAACTGATTCTTCTGAAGAAGCAGAAACACAAGAATAAATTACAAAGCCCAATTAGTTTTGGGCTTTTTTTAAATTACTAAATATGAAAAAAATAATTTTTATCGTGACACTTTTTTTTAGTGTTGCTATTTTAGCTCAAACAGACGAATTAAAAACTTTAGATAGAACCTATAACTTAAGTTCAGCACCATCACAAAAAGATATAGATAAAGTTAAAGTTGCTCTTACGTCATTAGATGGGATGGTAAATAGTTTAAGTCCTGAACAAAAAAATGATTATAACTTCTATAAAGGAATACAACCTTTAATGGATGTTTTGGTTATTGCAATGAAAAATCCAAGCGACAAAACAGGGATTGCAAATGCATTGACTTATAATAATTTATTATTAACAGCTGAGTATTTTGAAAAAGTTTTAGATTTTGAAAAAGAGCTATCAAAAAAAAATCATACAGAAGATATTAATAAAGATATTGTACCACTTGTAAAACCATTGATTACTCAAAAAGCTTACTCTTTAAATTCAAGTTCAAACTTTAAAGATGCTGCAGATTTTTTTTATTTAGCTTATAAATTTGATAAAAACGACGGTTCAAATCTTGAAAATGCTTCAATTCTAGCTCTTCAAACACAAGATTATAAAAAAGCTGAAAAATTTTATGAAGAATATCTAAATAGTGATTATTTAAAAAGCGGTGTCATTTATTATGCAACGAATAAAGCAACAGATAAAGAAGAAAATTTTCCAACTTCAAAAGCTAGACAAAATGCAATAAATATAGGAACTCATGAAAAGCTTAGGGATGAAAAAGTTTCCTTAAAAAAACCTAATATTTATAAGATATACGCTAATTTAGTTGCTAATAATGGCAATGTTGAAAAAGCAAAAAAAATATATAAAGAAGCAAAAGAATTTAATTCTGATGATTTAGAGCTTTTAACAGAAGAAGCAAATTTATATTACAATTCTAATGATTTAGAAACATATTCAAGACTAATAAGTGAACTTATTCAAAAAGACCCTTCTAATCCAACTTTGCAGTATAAAATAGGGTACTTAGCAATTGCAAATGACGGAAAATTGGTTGAAGAAATAAACAATAGTTTAAATGATATTCCTAAATATGAAAGATTGGTAGCTAAAAGAAAAGAGTCTTTTACTAAAGCGTTACCTTATTTCGAAAAGGCGTATGCTTTAGAACAATCAAATGTAGATTATAAAACTACATTAAAAGCAACTTATGAAGTAATTGGCATGAAAGATAAAGCCGATAAATTATAAAGAATTAAAAATCCCGTTGTAAAACGGGATTTTTTTATATAATTTTTTTAATAACTCTAAGTTTATGAGTATGTCTGCCAGTATCAACATTATAAATTCCTAGATGATCTAGTCTATCTATTCTAACCTTTCCGGAAGCATGAATGATGTAATTATCTTCCATCATAATTCCAACATGAGTGATTTTTCCTTCTTCATTATCAAAAAAGGCTAAATCACCTGGTTCACTTTCTTCAATAAAACTTAATGGTTCACCTTGACTAGCTTGTTGAGAAGCATCTCTAAATAATTGATAGCCGTTTAATTTATAAACCATTTGTGTAAATCCAGAACAATCTATCCCAAAGGGAGATTTTCCGCCCCATAAATAAGGAGCATTCAAATACATAAAAGCTGTTTTAATTAATTCAGATTTATCCTTTTTTCCGCAAACTTTTATGCCATCAAATGAAAATTTTGATTCATTAATATCATCATTATCTAAAAAAGATAAGCTACTTCCTAAAGGAATTGGAATCAATTGATTGGTAGGAGTAGAAATGTATTCAATTAAATCAGCACTCAAAACATTTGGAATGTCATTTAAAATATTAAAATGTTCTCCAGTAATTGTTTGGTATTGCTTTTTATCAATCCAACCTTTATAACCGTCAAAAGCTAATTCCACATAAACCCACTTAGGATTATGTTCTATGATTTTAAAATGTTCACCAAATAACAATTGCGAAACCTGTTCACTTCTATCAGAAGGTTCAAATCGCAGAGGAACTATGGCTAGGTTACAAATTCCAAACATTAAGTAGGATATAAATAAAAATTATGATTTAAAGTACAAATATACTCTAAATCATAATTCTAAAAAATTTTACTTTGATTATACTCTTTCAATAACTATTGCAGAAGCACCACCACCACCATTACAAATAGCTGCAGCACCAATTTTTGCATTATTTTGAGCTAAAACATTAATTAATGTCACAATAATTCTAGCACCAGAACACCCTAATGGATGACCTAAAGAAACCGCACCACCATTAACATTAATTTTATCCTCAGATAAGCCTAATATTTTTGCATTAGCTAATCCAACAACAGCGAAAGCTTCATTAAATTCAAAATAATCTACATCACCGATTGAGACTCCAGCTTTATCTAATGCCTTTGGTAAGGCTTTTGCAGGAGAAGTAGTAAACCATTTTGGTTCCTGAGCAGCGTCAGCATAAGATTTTATGTAAGCTAAAGGAGTTAATCCTAAAGATTTTGCTTTTTCTTCACTCATTAACACTAAAGCAGCAGCACCATCATTAATTGTTGAAGCATTTGCAGCAGTAACTGTTCCGTCTTTTGAAAATACGGGATTTAAGGTAGGAATTTTTTCTAACTTAACATTTGTGTATTCTTCGTCTTTGGATACAATTAAAGCATCTCCACGTCTCTGTGGTACTTCAACTGAAACAATTTCTGAATCAAACTTTCCAGCTTCCCAAGCTTTTGCAGAACGTTCGTAAGATTGAATAGCATAATTATCTTGTTCTTCTCTTGAAATTTTATATTCTGTTGCGCATAAATCTGCACAAGTTCCCATAGCTTGATTATCGTATGCATCAACCAAACCGTCTCTTTGCATTCCATCTACTAAAGTGGTTGGTCCAAATTTAACTCCATTTCTCATGTGAACATAATGAGGAATTAAACTCATGTTTTCCATTCCACCAGCAACAACTACTTCTGCATCACCAGCCATAATTGCTTGAGCTCCTTGCATAACGGCTTTCATTCCACTAGCGCAAACTTTATTTATAGTTGTACACGAAACATTGTTTGATAAACCCGCAGCTAATGCTGCTTGTCTCGCTGGTGCTTGACCGTTTCCAGCCTGAACCACGTTACCCATTATGACCTCGTCAACAAGATTAAAATCTAAATTGATTTTATTTAAAGCTCCTTTAATGGCAGCTGCACCTAATTGTGTCGCAGGAACACTTGATAAAGCACCCATAAAACTACCAATAGGAGTTCTTACTGCTGAAACTATAACTACTTTTGTACTCATACTATTTATTTTTTGCGAATTTAATAAATTATTAGCTATTTTTTCTTAATTTGAAATTAAATTCACTAAAAAGATGTCATTAAGTATTGATTATACTATAAACTAATTATTTTTTTATATTCTATATGCTTGATTATTAATTCATTTTAATCAAAATGAATTTTTTATTAAAAAATTTTATCAAATTCTCTTGCAATAATAAGATGTTAATCCTACATTTGCAACCGCTAAAAAGATAAGTTCTTATATATTATTTAGAAGATTGGAGAGTTGCCTGAGTGGCCGAAAGGACTTGTTTGCTAAACAAGCGTATGGGAAACTGTACCAAGGGTTCGAATCCCTTACTCTCCGCTTATTTTTTTCACACCTCGGGGTGTAGCGTAGCCCGGTCATCGCGCCTGCTTTGGGAGCAGGAGGTCGCAGGTTCGAATCCTGCCACCCCGACAAATGAAGTTTTATTGCTTCATAATTTAAAATTTTGGTTGCGTAGCTCAGCTGGATAGAGCAACTCACTTCTAATGAGTAGGTCCCAGGTTCGAATCCTGGCGCGATCACAAAAAAAGCCTTGCATTTGCAAGGCTTTTTTGTTTTTATAGGTTATTGATTTGTTGATTTTCTTAAGAAAAGTATCTTTTTTTAAGCCTTTTTCAAAATATTTGTATAGTTTTTTGCAAATGGTGGTTGAGTAATTTTCATCTCCCAATCTTTAGGAATATTAGGAAACATTTCTTTTAGTTTTATTACTAACTGAAACCAACCTGGAGTTTCTTCATTAATTATCAAGGTATTCTCTCCTAAACAAATTTCCATCATTATTAAATCATAAGCATAAACGTCTTTTTTATAAGCATTTATTTCTTCAATATCTGTCCATTTAATAAAATTTTCAGAATCTTTTGATGTAAATTTAAAACCTTGCTCGTTATATTCAAACATACCTAAATCTGTATAAATTTCCTCGAATGATTTATCCTCTTTAATAGTTTCAGATGTTTTTAAATTAAATATTTTTTTGAATAAATTCATATGTATGCATTGATTTTACTCGTTTTTTAGGTAATGTTACTGCTAACTATTAAATAAATGGTTATATTTAAAATTCTAAAAAACAATCAAATTAATATCTCTATATTCAATATTAAACCAATCTGCTATGGATTTGTTGGTTAATAATCCATGATAGAAGTAGACACCGTTTTTTAAACCTCGGTTGCATCTTATAGCGCTTTCTAAGCCGCCATCTTCTGCTATTTGTAATAGGAATGGAGTTATGATGTTACTTATGGATAATGAAGCTGTTTTGGAATATCTTGATGGAATATTAGGAACACAATAGTGAATTACATTGTTCTTAATAAAAGTTGGTTTTTCATGGGTTGTTACTTCTGAAGTCTCAAAACTTCCCCCTGAATCGATGCTTACGTCAACGATTACAGCCCCTTTTTTCATGTGTTCGACCATTGTTTCCGTAACTACGATTGGAGTTCGATTTTTTCCTCTCATAGCACCAATAGCAACATCACACCTTTTTAGTGCTTTTACTAATGCTTTTTCTTGAATGGTAGAAGTAAATATCCTTTGATTCAATAAATTTTGAAGTCTTCTTAATTTAGTAATTGAATTATCAAACACTTTTACATTTGCTCCTAAACCAATTGCTGTTCTTGCTGCAAATTCAGCTACTGTTCCAGCACCAAGTATTACTACTTCAGTTGGAGGAACACCTGTAATATTTCCTAATAAAAGTCCTTTACCAATGTTTTCATTAATCATTAATTCGGCAGCAATTAAAATTGAAGCTGTTCCTGCAATTTCGGATAATGATTTTACTGCTGGATAAGATCCATCTTCATCTTTAATGAATTCATAAGCTAATGCTGTAATTCTTTTATGAGCTAAAGCCTCAAAATAGGCTTTCTTTTGTGTTTTTAGTTGAATGGCTGAAAGTACAATTGTTTGTGGATTTATTAAGTCAATTTCATCAATTGTAGGTGGTTCAACTTTTAGTATCATTGGACAGCTAAACACTTTTTTAGTGTCTTTTGTAACTTCTGCACCAGCTTTACTGTATTCTAAATCAGAAAAACTTGAACTTTCTCCAGCTCCAGATTCAATCATAACCCTATGTCCTTGATGTACTAATGAACTAACAGCATCTGGAGTTAAACAAATTCTTCGTTCTTGATAGGAGATCTCTTTTGGTATTCCAATAAATAATTCACTTTTATGTCTTGCAACTTCAAGTTTTTCTTCTTGAGGCATTAGTTGCATTTTAGAAAAAGGGGAAAATGATACCATAGTTTTTAGTTAAGTTGTGCCAAGTTACTTATTTTTTTCAATAATTAAAAAATTGTTTTTAAATAAAATAAGTGGTTTAGTTAATTAAAATTAATTGGCGTTTACCATTTTCAATTTCTTTCATAATAATTCTTGCGTGATCAATTGGAATAAGATTTGGTGTTTTTTCTGGCCATTCAATAAAGCACCAATTTCCCGAATAAAAATATTCATCTAAACCCATATCATATCCTTCGATTTCATTATTTAATCGATATAAATCAAAGTGATATATGGGCTCTAATGTTGTAGTGCGATATTCGTTAACTATTGAAAAGGTTGGGCTACTGCTATTATCAGACACATCTAATTCTTTAACTAAAGCTTTTATTAAAGTTGTTTTTCCAACACCCATTAAGGCATCAAAAGTTATGACTTTCTTTAAACCTGGTGTTGAAAGTATTTTTTGAGCAACTTGCTGTATTTCATCTAATGAAAAAGTAATTTCCATCTAAATTTTATTTGTAATCAATTAAAAACTAACTTCTTGGTTCAAATACCAAAAAAGGAATAATCATTTCTTCTAAAGAAATTCCACCATGCTGGTAAGTGTTTCTGTAATAACTTACATAATGATTGAAGTTATTTACATAAGCCAAAAATAAGTCATTCTTAGCAAAAATGTAAGAACTACTCATGTTAATTGTTGGTAAACCAACTTTTTTAGGATCTTTTACCGCATAAACGTCTCTATCTTCATAAGTTAGACTTCTACCTGTTTTATAACGAAGGTTTAAACTAGTGTTTTTATCACCAATTACTTTTGAAGGGTTTTTGCAGTTTATTGTTCCATGATCTGTAGTCAAGATTAATTTGAAACCCATTTGTTGAGCTTGTTGAATCATTTCTAACAATGGAGAATTCTTAAACCAGCTCAAAGTCAATGAACGATAAGCTTTATCATTAGAGGCCAATTCTTTTACGACATCCATTTCTGTTTTAGAGTGAGAAAGCATATCGACAAAATTATAAACAATAGTGGTTAAATCATTGTCTTTTAGTCCTTTGAAGTTTTCTGCTAATTTTTTTCCGTCTCTGAAATTTGTAATTTTATAGTATTCTTGTTTGATATTTAATCCCAAACGTTTTAATTGTTCTGATAAAAAGTCAGCTTCATGCATGTTTTTTCCTCCTTCATCAACATCATTTTTCCAATATTGAGGAAATTTTTTCTCCATATCCAAAGGAGTTAAACCGCTAAAGATAGCATTACGAGCGTATTGAGTAGCTGTTGGTAAAATAGAGTAGTAGCTAACTTCTTTTTCTAATTTATAATGATTGTTAACAATACTTTCAAACGCTTTCCATTGGTCATAACGAAGATTATCAATAACTATAAATAGGATTGGTTTTTCTTTTTTTCTGATTTCTGGAGCGACTAATTCTCCAAATATTTCATGCGATAAAAAAGGTTTGTCTTTGGTATTTGTGAACCAATCTTCATAATTACGTTCAATAAATTTACCAAATTGCATGTTAGCTTCTGATTTTTGACTTTCTAATATTTCAATCATACTTTGTGATTCAATATTTTCCAATTCTAATTCCCAAAAAACTAAACGTTTATACATTTCTACCCAGTCTTCAAAAGAATTGACCGAAGCCATATCCATTGCTATTTTTCGGAATTCTTTTTGGTAATCTAAAGTAGTTTTGTCTGAAACTAATCGAGAATGATCTAGATTTTTCTTCAAACTCAATAAAATTTGATTAGGATTTACGGGTTTTATTAAATAATCAGCAATTTTAGAACCAATGGCTTCTTCCATTATATATTCTTCTTCACTCTTGGTAATCATAATCATTGGGACAGAAGATTTTTTTTCTTTCATTTCTGAAAGCGTTTCTAAACCACTTAAACCTGGCATGTTTTCATCTAAAAAAACGATATCAAAGTTAGATTCTTCAAATAAATCTATAGCATCTTGTCCGTTGTTACACGTAGTAACATCGTAGTTTTTCTTTTCTAGGAATAATATATGTGGTTTTAATAAATCAATTTCGTCATCAACCCAAAGGATTTTTATTTTGTTCATGTTGTATATTTTCAGTTTTAGCTTTTTTATTAAATAATGACTGCAAGTTAGTATATATTGAACGATGAATATATTAAAAATTGTATAAAATTTTACGTAATTTATAGTTTTAAACAAAACTTTTAGAGTAACCTCAAAAATCCCTACTTTTACAAAAAAATATATTTTCTGTGAGTCAAATCAATAAACGCAAAATTTTTAACGATCCAATTTATGGTTTCATTACGATTCCTAATACGTTGATTTACGATTTAATACAGCATCCTTATTTTCAACGTTTAAGACGTATTTCGCAAATGGGCCTGACTTATTTAGTTTATCCAGGAGCACATCATACACGTTTTCATCATGCTTTAGGTTGTATGCACTTGATGCAAAAAGCCATCCAAACACTTCGTTTTAAAGAAGTTGAAATTTCTGAAGAAGAAGAAAATGCTCTTTTAATTGCAATTTTGTTACATGATATAGGTCATGGGCCTTTTAGTCACGCAATGGAGCAGAGTATTGTGGAAGAAGTGCATCATGAGCAATTGTCATTATTGTTTATGGAAAAATTAAATGAAGAGTTTGATGGAAAATTATCATTAGCAATTCAAATATTTAAAGAAGAATATCATAGAAAATTTATGCTGCAATTGGTTTCTAGTCAGTTAGATATGGATAGATTGGATTATTTGCGAAGAGATAGTTTTTATAGCGGTGTGGCTGAAGGAAATATCAATAGTGAGCGTTTAATTCAAATGATGAATGTTCAAAATGATGTATTAGTTATTGAAGAAAAAGGAATTTATTCGGTTGAAAAGTTCTTAATGGCAAGAAGGTTAATGTATTGGCAAGCTTATTTGCATAAAACAAGTGTTGTTTCAGAAATTATTTTGATGAATATTCTAAAAAGAGCTAAAGAATTAACACAAAATGGAATTATTTTAAATTGTAGTGAACCGTTACAATTCTTTTTAACCAATAAGATTTCTTTAGATAATTTTGATTCAAAAGTGCTACAAACATTTTCATATTTAGACGATTTTGATGTGATGAGTGCTATAAAAAATTGGCAATTTAATGATGATTTTGTCTTAAGTTCTCTTTCAAAAATGATCATTAATAGAGATTTATTAAAGATTCAAATGATGAATGATAAACCAAAGAAAGAGAGCTTATTAGGTTTTAGAAATAAGTTTATAGAAAAACATAATACAACAGCAATAGAAACAGACTATTTTATTTTTAAAGGAAAAATTAAAAACCAAGCATATAATAAAGAAAGTGAACCCATTCGTATCTTAAAAAAAGATGGAAGTGTGGAAGATGTAGCACAAGCATCAGACCAATTAAGTCTCAAAGCTTTATCAAAACCAGTAACAAAATATTTTATTTGTTACCCAAAAGAATTGATAGTTGCATAGCTATTTGATTTAATTTTATATTTTTGTGAGATTGGAATTTATTTTTCATAGTTTTAATTATTGAAAAAGATAGATTCAAAAAGTAGATTCCATCAGGATTGATGGTAACTTAAAAATTTTAAATGAAGTTTACAGCAGAACAAATTGCAGGTATATTAAATGGCGAAGTAGTAGGAAATCCTAATGCTGAAGTCTATAAATTAGCAAAAATTGAAGAAGGAACAGAAGGTTCGTTGACTTTTTTAGCCAATAAAAAATACATTAATTATATATATTCAACTCTAGCAACAATAACAATCGTTAATATTGATTTTGTTCCAGAGCAAGAAATTACTACTACTTTGATTAAAGTAGAAGATGCTTATAAAGCATTTTCAACGCTTTTAGAATATTACAATCAAGTAAAATTAATGAAGTCCGGAATTGAACAACCATCAGTAATTTCGGAAAACGTAACTTACGGAGAAGGTTTATATTTAGGAAGTTTCTGTTACATTGGAAAAAATGTTTCTATAGGAGAAAACGTAAAAATTTATCCTAATACATTCATTGGTGATAATGTTAATATTGGAGATAATTGTATTTTCTTTGCTGGAGTAAGAATTTATTCAGAATCAGAAATAGGAAATAATTGTACATTTCACTCAGGTTGTATTGTAGGATCTGATGGATTTGGATTTGCACCCTTAGAAGATGGTACCTATTCAAAAATTCCTCAAATTGGAAATGTAATTATAGAAGATAATGTTGAAGTAGGAGCAAACACTACAATAGATAGAGCAACTTTAGGTTCAACATTTATTAGAAAAGGTGTAAAATTGGATAATCATATTCAAGTAGCACATAATGTTGAAATAGATGAAAATACAGTAATTGCTGCTCAAACCGGAATTGCAGGTTCAACCAAAATTGGTAAAAATTGTATGATTGGTGGTCAAGTTGGAATATCAGGTCATTTAGTTATTGGTAATGGTGTGAAAATACAAGCACAATCGGGCATCGGTAAAAGTATTGGAGACAATGAAGTTGTACAAGGATCACCAGCATTTAATTATGTTGATTTTGCTAAGTCTTTTGTACATTTCAAAAATTTACCCAATATTGTAAATGAATTAGAAGAATTAAAGAAAAAATAACAAGTTTAAATTTAGATATTTATGGTTAAGCAAACAACCATCGCTGGAGAAGTTACATTAAAAGGTGTTGGACTTCATACAGGTCAAGAAGTTACAATGACATTCAAACCTGCACCGGTTAATAACGGGTATTCATTTGTTCGTGTTGATTTAGAAGGACATCCAATTATTGAAGCTGATGCCAGTTATGTAATTAATACTCAACGTGGTACAAATTTAGAAAAAAAAGGTGTTTTCATACAAACATCAGAACACGTTTTAGCTGCTTTTGTAGGTTGTGATGTTGATAATGTTATCATTGAATTAAATGCTTCAGAACCACCAATTATGGATGGTTCATCAAAATATTTTGTTGAAGCTATTGAAAAAGTAGGTGTTAAAATTCAAGATGAAGAACGAAAGGTTTACGTTGTTAAAGACGTAATTTCATACACAGACGAAAGTACAGGTAGCGAAATTACAATTATTCCGAGTGATAACTATTGCGTAACAGCAATGGTAGATTTTGGAACAAAAGTTCTTGGTACTCAAAATGCAACAATGAAAAACATCAGTGAATTTAAAGATGAAATTTCAGAGAGCAGAACTTTTAGTTTCTTACATGAGTTAGAGACTTTATTAAATAATGGATTAATTAAAGGTGGAGATTTAAACAATGCTATTGTTTATGTAGATAAAGAGATTTCTGAGGATACAATGAATAATCTTAAAAAAGCCTTTGGAAAAGACAAAATAACAGTCAAACCAAACGGAATTTTAGATAATTTAGAATTGCATCATCCAAATGAAGCTGCTCGTCATAAATTATTAGACGTTGTTGGAGATTTAGCTTTGGTAGGAATTCGTATTCAAGGTAAAGTTATTGCAAATAAGCCAGGTCATTTTGTAAATACTCAATTTGCTAAAAAACTTCAAAAATTAATCAAAATTGAAGAAAGAAACCAAGTTCCAGTGTATGATTTGCACAAAGAACCTTTGATGGATATTCATCAGATTATGGCTATTCTTCCTCATAGACCACCTTTCTTATTAATAGATAGAATTATTGAAATGTCAGATTCTCATGTTGTTGGATTGAAAAATGTAACAATGAATGAACCTTTCTTTGTAGGACATTTTCCAGATGCACCCGTTATGCCTGGGGTTTTAATCGTAGAGGCAATGGCTCAAACAGGAGGGATTCTAGTGTTAAGCACTGTTCCAGATCCAGAAAATTATCTAACATTTTTCATGAAAATAGATAATGTAAAATTCAAACAAAAAGTATTACCAGGTGATACATTAATCTTTAAATGTGATTTAATAACACCAATTAGACGTGGAATTTGTCACATGCAAGCCAATGCTTATGCTAATGGTCGATTAGTAGCTCAAGCAGAATTGATGGCACAAATAGCAAAAAAACAATAATATGAATCAACCGTTAGCATACGTACATCCAGGAGCAAAAATAGCTCGAAATGTAGTAATTGATCCTTTTACTACTATTCATAATAATGTAATAATAGGAGAAGGAACTTGGATTGGATCAAATGTAACCATTATGGAAGGTGCTCGCATTGGAAAAAATTGTAACATTTTTCCTGGTGCAGTAATTTCAGCTGTTCCACAAGATTTAAAATTTGGTGGAGAAGATTCTTTAGCAATAATTGGAGATAACACAACTATTAGAGAATGTGTTACCATAAATAGAGGTACAGTTGCATCTGGTCAAACCAAAATTGGTGATAATTGCTTAATTATGGCTACAGCTCATATTGCACACGATTGTCATATTGGCGATAATGTAATAATTGTTAATGGTGTACTTTTAGGCGGACATGTTACTGTAGGTAATCATGCTATTATTGGAGGTTTATCTGCTGTGCATCAATTTATAAGTATTGGAGAACATGCTATGATTTCTGGTGGTTCTCTTTTAAGAAAAGACGTTCCTCCTTATTCAAAAGCTGCAAAAGAACCTATATCTTACGTTGGAATTAACTCAGTAGGATTAAGACGAAGAGGTTTTACAACAGAAAAAATTAGAGAAATTCAAGATATTTATAGAATTCTATATCAAAAAAATTATAATACCACTCAAGCTTTAGCCAAAATTGAAGCAGAAATGGAAGCAACTCCAGAACGAGATGAGATAATTCAGTTTATTAAAAGTTCATCTAGAGGTATTATGAAAGGTTATACTGGAGTTTAATTATTTCGTCATGAAAACGAATGGTTCACATACTAGTTTTAACTTATTTTGTTTGCTTTTTTTGTTTTTCACACTAAACAGCATAGCTCAAAATACAGTTTATTTTCCTCAAGTTTTCTTTGAGAAGGCTGATGCTATTAAGAAATTAGAAATTGGAACTTCAACAATTAAAGGAGTTGCATTTACTAGGCAAGACAGAGGTAACATGTATGCTAAAAAACAATTAGCAAATAAAACATTAGTATTCCTTTTTCCAATGACTGATTACATGGAAGAATGGTTAAAACTCTATAAGTCAAAAGGAGACATGCCAAATACTAATATAGTAATGTCTGAAGAATCTTTTAAATATCATTTGGAAGTTTTAACAGATGAATATGGTAATTTTACTTTTCCTAAAATGAAACCAGGAAAGTATTACATAATGTGTGATATAGATTTTGTTGGAACGGGAAGTTATTCTGTAGAAACAGGCAGAACAAATTATTACAATGGTTATGGATATTATATGGGGTCAACCCCAATTTACCAAAGCTATTTTTATAATTTTGATGCTAGAAATAGAGAAAGTAGGGAGGTTGATATAGAACAAAACGGACAATTAATAGAAGTAAAATTAAAACCTCAATTGTTTGAAAACTATGTTAAATTAGCAAATAAGTTTATATCAACTACAAAATGCTATCAAGTAAATAATTTGCAATATGGAAAATGTTCAGATTTTTACGAAAATGGAAAAGTTAAAACGGTTGCTGAATGGAAAGAGGGTTTGTTAGATGGAGATGCAATATTTTATTATGAAAATGAAAAAATAGAAGCTGAAGGAAAGTTCAATAAAAATTCTAAAGTAGGCTTATGGAAATATTATGACGAAAAAGGAACCATAAAAACAGAAGAATCTTTTGTTTATAGAAAGAAAAAATCAGTAAAAGAGGGAACTTTTAAATATTATTATCCTTCTGGAAAAGTTAAAATAGTGGATACTTATAAGAACGATTTTATTCAAGGAGAAAGCTACGAATATTATGAAACAGGAAAATTGAAAATTAAATACAATTTCAAAGATTCAAAATTAGATGGTGACGTAAAATATTATGATGAGAATGAAAAAATCTATCAAATCATAAATTATAAAGAAGGAAAAGAAATTAAAAAAATACAAATACATTAAAAATTAAATACACATAAAATGGCAAGTACATCAGATATTAGAAACGGATTATGCATCAAATACAATCACGATATTTATAAAATTATCGAATTTTTACACGTAAAACCAGGAAAAGGACCAGCGTTTGTAAGAACAAAATTGCGATCAGTAAGTAACGGAAAAGTATTAGATAATACATTTTCAGCTGGACATAAAATTGATGTAGTTCGTGTAGAAACACAAACTTATCAGTTTTTATATGCAGAAGGTGATACATTTAACTTTATGAATGTAGATAATTACGAACAAATAACATTAGAAAGAAGCGTTCTAGATGCTCCAGATTTATTAAAAGAAGGAACAAATGTAATGCTACAAATCAATACAGAAACAGATTTGCCTTTATCTGTAGACATGCCCTCTTCAGTAATTCTTGAAGTAACTTATACTGAACCTGGAATCAAAGGAAATACAGCTACAAATGCTAATAAACCAGCAACTGTTGAAACTGGAGCAACTGTAAACGTGCCTTTGTTTATTAATGAAGGTGATAAAATAAAAATCGATACAGCTTCAGGAAACTACATGGAACGTATTAAAGAATAAATTAAATTATGAAATTTCCAAAAACATACTCGCTAAAAGAAATAGCTTCAATAATCAACACTGAATTTGTAGGTGATGAAAACTTTCCTATAAAAGGAATGAATGAAATTCATGTTGTAGAACCTGGAGATATTGTTTTTGTAGATCATCCAAAATATTATGATAAAGCTTTACAATCGGCGGCTACAATTGTGTTAATCAACAAGAAAGTAGATTGTCCAGAAGGTAAAGCTTTATTAATTTCTGATGATCCATTTAGAGATTTCAATACATTAACGAAACATTTTAAACCATTTCAACCAATAAACACTTCTATTTCAGCTAGTGCAAAAATTGGAGAAAACACATTCATTCAACCAAATTCCTTTATTGGAAATAATGTATCTATTGGAAAAAACTGCATTATTCATTCAAATGTTTCCATTTATGATAATACTGTTATTGGAGATAATGTAATTATTCATGCAGGAACAATCCTTGGTGCTGATGCTTTTTATTACAAAAAAAGAGCAGAAGGATTCGATCAATTGCTTTCTGGTGGAAGAGTTGTAATTAAAGATAATGTTGGAATAGGGGCATTGTGCACAATTGATAAAGGGGTAACAGGCGATACAACTATTGGTGAAGGTACTAAAATTGACAACCAAGTTCACGTTGGACATGATACAGTGATAGGAAAGAAATGCCTAATTGCAGCACAAACTGGCATTGCAGGTTGTGTAATAATAGAAGACGAAGTAACACTTTGGGGACAAGTAGGTACAACTAGTGGTATAACAATAGGCTCAAAAGCTATTGTAATGGGACAAACAGGTATAACTAAATCAATAGAAGGCTCAAAAGTTTACTTTGGAACACCAATAGAAGAATCTAGAGAAAAATTAAAGCAGTTAGCTAATATAAAACGTATTCCCGAAATTTTAAAAAAGATGAAAAATGACTAATGTTCAAATTATAAAAGACTTTTACGCCTCGGATAATTATAGAGATGTGAGTTATGTCGACAATTTAATGGATGATTTAATTGAATTAGAATGGAATAGTTCAGTAGGTCAATTCACCTACGATAAAGCAGATGTAATGAAGCTCTCTAAAGAATTATTCGAAAATTATACGGATTCCAAAGTCGAAGTATTAAATATTTTTGGTGAAGGTGACTCAGTAGCTGTTCGCTATAATTATTACGCTTCAACTATAGAAAGCTCATCAGAAATGGTTTTAATTACAAAAATTATAGTTATTTGGGAATTCAAAGATGGAAAAATCATTAAAGGTCATCAAATGTCGGTTTTAGGTTAATATAATAAAAGTTAATTATTATTATTTTCATATAAAAACTTTAAAAGTCAATCAAAAAATCTTACTTTTGCTTCACTTTTTATAAAATAAATTAAAAATAACAACATGAGTGTTTTAGTAAACAAAGATTCAAAAATAATAGTTCAAGGATTTACAGGTAGCGAAGGAACTTTCCATGCCGAACAAATGATTGAATACGGTACAAATGTAGTTGGTGGTGTAACTCCTGGTAAAGGTGGACAAACTCATTTAGACAGACCTGTTTTTAATACTGTACAAGATGCAGTAGTACAAGCTGGGGCTGACACTTCTATATTATTTGTACCACCAGCTTTTGCTGCTGATGCAATTATGGAAGCTGCTGATGCTGGAATTAAAGTAATTATTTGTATTACTGAAGGAATTCCTGTTGCAGATATGATTAAAGCTTATGCTTATATTCAAGATAGAGATTGTCGTTTAGTTGGACCAAACTGTCCAGGTGTAATAACTCCAGGTGAAGCTAAAGTTGGTATTATGCCAGGTTTCGTTTTCAAAAAAGGTAATGTAGGTATTGTATCTAAATCAGGAACATTAACGTATGAAGCTGCTGACCAAGTTGTAAAACAAGGAATGGGAATCACAACGGCTATTGGAATTGGTGGAGATCCAATTATTGGAACTACTACAAAAGAAGCTGTTGAGTTATTAATCAACGATCCAGAAACTGAATGTGTAGTTATGATTGGTGAAATTGGAGGTCAATTAGAAGCTGATGCTGCTAAATGGTACAAAGAAAGTGGAAGTAAAAAACCAATCGTTGGATTCATCGCTGGTGAAACTGCTCCTGCTGGAAGAACAATGGGTCACGCTGGTGCAATCGTTGGAGGTTCTGACGATACTGCTGAAGCTAAGAAAAGAATCATGAGAGAATGTGGAATACACGTTGTTGATTCTCCTGCAGAAATAGGATTAAAAGTTAAAGAAGTAATGGGATAATCAATTCCTTTCTAAAATATAAAACTCCAATTTCGTTTTGAAATTGGAGTTTTTTTGTTTTAATAATTCTTATTTTTGAATAAGGAGCTTTTGATATTTTGATATTTGTTTATCAGAAATTTTAATAAAATATAATCCGTTATTTAAATTATAGGTTTCTAATTGAATACTATTATTTCCTTGAATAATTTCGTTAGTTTTTAAAACTTGACCTAAATCATTTATAAGTTCTATTTTTAGATTGCCATCAGAAAAACCAGTTTCAATAGTAACATAATTTGAAGCAGGATTTGGATAAACCTTAATAGATTGAGCTAAATCAAATTCAGTTGAAGATAAAGTACAAGAATCAGATAAAGAATTTGTATTTTCAATTGTATTTCCTGAAACTAGATTTTGTCCTAAAAAACCTGTAAATGAACTTGGATAATAAATACATTTAAAAACTGGACTTGTATTGGTTTGTCCTTGGGTTGTAATTCCAGTATTAGTTATTGGATTTACATAATTCCACACCTTTGTACCACTTGAATTTATTTCTGTAAAAGCCCCATTTGGCCCATCACAATATAAAACATTACCATTTGATAACTGTTGAGAACTTGATATGTTTTGAGCATATAAACTGTTTGGATTTCCTGCGTTATAATTCCAAGAAGTTGTGTTTGGTAAATAAGGTAGAGTAGAAGTGTAATTAAACCCATTAACAGGTGTATTTATTATTTCAACTGTTGAATAATTTCCTCCAGTTCTACCATTTCCATTATTAAAAATCATAATTTGATTAGCAAAAGGTAAACCATTCTCAATCCAAGTTGCATCATGTTGACCAAATAATTTTTGATCAGAAACAGTTCCATTATTATACGCTCTAGGATTTCCCCAACGGTATAAAATATCTCCCCCTTTTCCAGAATTTCCACCAACATGACTTGCTGCTTGAGCAGTTGTTGTACTATGATCAATAATCCAAACTTCATCAAAAGAATGGGAACTAACTAAAATTTGATCTAAAGTTGCGTTATAATCAATTGAGTTAAAATGAATCCAATCTTGTCCAATTGTTGCATTACTACTTGCATTATAATTTATGTTTACTAATTGTGGATTTGTATTTATGCTATTAAAATTAGGTTTTGAATTATCAAAATCTTGAACTAAATGATCCCAAAGCTTCCATTCCCAAACAATAGTTCCTGAAGTTAATCCAGTTGGTTGAATTTCAATAATTTTTTCAGACCATATTGTAGATGTTACTAATGAAGGGTTTCTACCTTTTGCAATGGCTTCAGTATTTGTTTTGGATTCCCACACAATAGCTAAAACATTACCATTTAGAAGTTCTTTTATATCATGATGTAAACAATCTAAAGTGTTTGAAACAGTATAATTTCAAGTAATATTTCCATTCCAATCTATTTTTTGAATGACACCACCTTTTCCACCAGCATTGAAAGTACTATTGTTTGTATTTCCAGTTCTTAATAAAAACCCATCATTTGTTAAATAGCATGATAATGCAGGTCTATAAGTACTTGGCCACGTTTTAACTTGTTTTCCGCATTTATCAATTAAATAGGTTGTTGTACTGCTAATTGGTGCAAATAAAACATAACCATTGTTTAGTGAACCTGAATCATTTTGAGTTAACCCAACAGTTTGTGCATTAGAATTTAAAAATAGAAATAAGAATAATAAAGGTATTTTTTTCATCAATATATTATTTAATATTAGACCTAAATAAACAAAAAAGGTTTAATCTAATTAAAGACTAAACCTTATAAAAATATAACTAAACTTTTCTATTTATTGATAATTACTTTTATGCTTTTAGAATTTTTTCCGTCAGAAATTTTCACAAAATACATTCCATTATAAATGGTATCAGTTTCTATGATACAAAAAGTAGTTCCTTGTAAAATTTTACTCTCTTTAACTATTTGACCTAATTCATTAATAAGTTCTACTTTTAATTCATTTTCTACAAAATCAGTTTGAACCGTAAAAAAGTCACTTGCTGGATTTGGAAAAACAGTAATACTTGCACTATTTAATACAAAATTTTCATTGGCAAGTACATAAGTAGTTGTAGATTCCGTGACACTTGTAACTTTTGCACCTGTTTTATTTCCATAATAAGTTGGACCAATAACATAAGGATATGCAGAAGAATTATCAGCATTTACAGTTGCAAAATAACAGTAAATTCCGTTTGGATATTCTGGAGTTATACAAAAACGTCCGTTATGCTCATCTAAATAAGTTGGGTCAGTTGGATGTGCTATATATTCATAATCTTCTTTAAAATAACCATTAAAAAAAGTTTGAGTACCTACAACTTGATTAACCGTAGGACCATTTGTTCTAGTAGTTTGGTTTTTTAATTGGTAACTTGATTTCATTCTTGCAATTGCACCTGTTCCATTTACATTAGTATAAGCATAAGCACCATAAATTGGAAAACCATCATAAGCAAAACCAATTAATGGAGAATGAGTAGATGTATTAATAGTGTACAAACCTTCAGAATCATATAAGTTACAGATTGAAGAATAAGTATTTGAAGTTGTGCTATCATATTTAAAAGCACTTGGGTTTTGATGGTGGTGATAATTTGTTCCTGCAGGATGTCCTTTTGCACAATCAAAACCTAATTTCTCAGCAGGAACAGCATCTCTGTTCCAAGCTTGAGTTGCACCCATTCCACCAGGACAAGTAGAGTTTCCCGGTCCACCACAAAGAGTACTAGTTGTATTATTCCATGCAACACCATCTCTATAATCAAATAAAGAAACACCATTAATAAAAACACCACAATTTCCAGCATTAGTTGCAGTAGGCGTACCAGTGTTTTGTGTTGGGTTTAATGGAAATTTATAAATTGCATTTTGATTTCCAGCTACATTTGGGTTTCCGTCACCAGAAAAAATACCTGTTGGATAAGCTGGAATTCCTGTTGCATTAACGTAAATCCAATTGGTTGAATATCGAACTTGTTGACAGTTTACCAAAATTCCATTAGAAATTGGAGTAGAGTTACCTGAAACATAATATGTACCTGTAGTAGTTGTGTTTTGCAACCATTTTGTTATTGCTGGATTGGTTTGTGCATTCATTAAAAATGCTAGAAATAATGCTAAGAGACTAATAGTTTTTTTCATTGATAGATTTTAAGAAGTATATAAGACTTAGATTTATTAATAAGGTTTAATAAATCAAAGTCTTTTTTTAAATTATTTTTTAATCACTTTAATATTTGTTTTATTATTTACATTAACAAAATACATTCCATTAGAATAATTTGACAAATCAATAGTAACTTCATTTTGATTTAAAGCATTGCTTTTATATAAAACTTGTCCTTGTAAGTTGATTACTTGAACACTTTCTATTGCAAAATCATTATTTGATATAGTTAAACTATTTGATGTAGGATTTGGATATAATTTCAAACTTGAATTAAAAAGTTCAAATTGATTAGCACTTAAAGATTCATTATTAGCATTAAAAGTAGGAGCTTGAATTACAAAACTTCCTGTTCCGTTTGGAATTCTAGCATACCCCATATCTGTTGTTTGTGCACCAAAAACGATATTTTCAACTTCTGTACCATTAGCATAAGATAATATACAATTTTCTCCACCCGCAGAAAATTTAAAATCTGCATGATAACCTGTTTGTGTTAAATCTTGATCAGCCCAAATAATTAAATATGTACCTGGAGCCATAGTTATACCTGAAGGAAAAACCCATTTTAATTTATTTGTTTGAGAGTCAGAAGCATATAAATTATCTAAACTTAAGGTTACTGATGAATTGTTATATAATTCAAACCAATCTTCATATTCACCATCTTGATCAGTTACAGTAGTAGCATTAGAAGCCATTATTTCATTTACCACTAATTGACCTGCTGTAATAGTTGGATAAGTAGCATTTATTGTATAAAATTCATGTTCTGCTCTTGCTGGTGAAAAAGCACCAACATTTGTGTTTTCTGCATAAATATAATATTGAACAGCTACAGCATTTACAGGAATAGAAGCACCATAAACGTTATCACCGGCTGCACCATCATTATGAGCTCCATCATCAAACATTTGAGTTTTTACAAAAATATCGTTCAATGCTGATCTATACCCTAAATAAACAGTTGAAGTTGTAGTGTTGGTTACATTTGCAGTAATTGAAACCGTTCCACCAACAGAAGGACTAGTTGTTGAAGGAGTTACAGTTGTTATACTTGGTTGTGTAGCTGTAAAATCAGATAAAGCAGATAAATATGTATTTCTAGCAGATAATAAACCTGTTATACCAGGAGCTGTATTACCTGTAACTGAAACATCAGTTGAATTTAAGTTATTAGTAAAGTTAGCGGTAGTTTGATAACTAAACTTATTAACATCAGCAACAAAATCTGCATATATTAATGTTTGCATTGCTTGTGCATCAGTCAAGAAGTATTCACTTCCAGTACTTGAAACTACTTCTGAAAGCATAGTTTTATAGTGTGCTAAATATCTTTTTTTATAGGTAGGAATAGCTAATAATTTTTGTACCAAAGGCCAAGCTGATTCTGTTGAATGTAACGTATGAGATAATTGTTTTTTTTGTGTTGTAGATAGAGTTCCTCCACCAGGACCACCAGTGCTAGAACCAGTACTACCAAAAACCCCAAAACACATGTTTAAATCCCAAATTATTGGATTAAATTGCCCATTGTCTGATTTATATAAATAATAATTTTGTTTAAATTGACCTATATAACTATCAAGATTAACAAATAAATTATGATACGCTAAAAACCACATTGTTCTATCAATATCTAATTTTGCTTCAAGTAAAGCCGTGTTTGCAGAAGTTGTTGTAGATAAAGTATTTGTTAAATCAATTAAATCATCCCATCCAGTATCTGATTTCATTTCATAAGCAGTTTCATAACTTGTATAATTTGTGCCTAAATACTGTAAAGAAGGCAAATTAGTAGAAGTTGGTCCAGCTCCAGCTGGTGGACTACAATCAAAAAAAGCATTTGTTTTTGAGCCAAAACGACTATCCACAAACTTTTTAGAAATAGATTCAACATTTGTATATAATCCGATATAAGTTCCGTTTACATATACTTTAGCATAATTAGCCAATGGAACATCCATATAATTTCCTAATATCTTATACCCTAATGCCTCTCTTACAAAAGAAGGGTCAAATATTACATTACTTAATTTAATATCGGTATATCCTTGATAATTTTGATCTACATAAGTATCTAATTCTAAATGCCAAGGATTTTTAACTTGACTTGCGTTATAAGAACTATTTCCTTTATATTTTGCTCCAACATTAGGAAACACTGTACCATTAATTGAAACTGATTGAGCAGAAATATAAGCGTCTGAAGCTTCTGCCGCATCTAATAATGCATCCCAATTGCTTTGAGCAAAGGTAATTTCGATAGTTTGTATCGTATTTAAATCATATAGACTTTGCCCAAATGTAGCACTTGAACAAACAGTTAATAGTAATAAAATAATTTTTTTCATCTTTAATTTGTTAGGATATATTTCTTTAGACGAAGAGAAAAATTTATTCTTGCAGTTTTATTTAATTATTTTCTTTAGGAAATGAAAATCTAGGATTAAATAAAAACTCTTTATCGGTTAAAGTCTTTAAAAACGCTACTAAATCTGTTCTGTCATTATCTGAAAGATTCATAGGTTTTTGAAGTTGTTTGGCTAATGTTGGACTATTTTCAATATCTGAATTATAATGTTTAATAACATCATTCAGAGTTTTAAATCGTCCATCATGCATGTAAGGAAAGGTAAATTGAGCATTTCTAAGTGTTGGAGCTTTAAATTTCTGTTTGTCTTTAATATCTTGGGTAATTCGCATTCGACCAAAATCATTTAAAGTACTATCAATGGCTAAACCATTATTTTCAAAATTATCACTGGTAAATAAAGGTTCTTTGTGACAAGAAGCACAATGTTGCTTGAATAAATCATAGCCTTTTTGTTCCATTTCAGTGAACTTTTCTTCCTTTCTAACTACTTTGTCATATTTTGAATTAGAAGTTGTTAACATAACCACAAATTGTGACAAGGCTTTCAAAGTTAATTGTCCAGTAATTTTATCAGTTCCAAAAGCTTTTTTATATAATTCTTGGTATTTTGGAATTTCCTGAAGTTTTTTGACCACATTTTCCATGGTTTCATCCATTTCAACTTCACTAGTAATTGGATGAATAAATTGAACGTCTAAATGATTGACACCACCATCCCACATAAATGTTTTGGACCAAGCTAAATTCATTAAAGTAGATGAATTTCGAATTCCAATTCTACCTTCAATTCCGTGACTTAAATCATGATCAACGTGAGTGAAACCTGTTTGTTGCAAATGACAACTGGCACATGAAATAGTATTATCACGAGAAAGAATAGGATCATAAAATAAATTTCGACCTAATTGAAAACCTTCTTCTGTTAATGGGTTTTTAGAAAAATCATAGACTGGTTTTGGCCAATCTTTAGGGATATCTAAATAAATAGGAGTAGAGTACCATTTTGAAAAAGAAAAAATTCCAAAAATAAAAATTCCAAATCCCAATATTAGCGTTATTTTCTTCATTCGATAGAAAATATTTTAGTCGTCAAATCAGCTATTTTCATGGCTTCTTTTCCTGGAATCATTATGGTATTGGTTTCTTTAAGTGATATTTCTGAAAATAACTTACCTAAATCTAAAACTAAATTGATTTTATTGTTTGGAATTTGGGATTTAATTATTGGAATTTCAATAGATTTCATACTATAATAAGGTTCCAAATAGCCTCCAACATGAAACTGAAATTTATTCTTTCTGGTTTTACAACTCGGGCTTTGGCCTTCAATTTTAAAATTAATTAAACCACTTTGCCAAGCCCAATACATTCCTTTGGTAGCATCTAAATCTCCTTCCAAAGCTCCAGAAACACTGGCTAAACTATCAACACCAATTTTGAATTTAATAGATGTTATTTCTTTATTGATGTGATTTGCAATTGAAAACTGCATAGTTTCAGGATTTTCAACATCAATTAAATGATAACTATTGTTTTCAGTGTAAGTTGATTGGTCTTTAAATTCTAATTGAAAACCAGTTAAATAAAACTTTACGGTTTCAAAAGACAAAGTATCATTTTGAGTAGAAACATAATTTGCATTCAATTTAAAATCTTCTTTATTGAATTTTAAACTAACATTAATATATAAGGAATCTGTTTTGTTTTGAGCATTTAAGCTAATACAAAGTAAAAATAAGCCAATAAAAATTTTAAATTTAATGTTCACGGTTTCTTTCCATTGGTGGTGGAAGTTGTCTAGGATTAAAGATTTTAGCTAATTCTGATGTTAAAGCTTCATAATCTTTTAATTGTTCTGGTTTACATAACTTTTTAATATCTAAAAAATGATTGTAATGTAACTTTTCAATAGAAGTTTGTGCATCAGCTATTTGAACAAATAAACTTTCTACAACTTTTTGATTATCAGATTTAGCTAATTCGCTATATAAACTGTTTTTATACATCTTAATATTATCATCAATCGCAGAAATTGTATCTCGATGAATTTTAATTAAAGCTACATATTGAGACACTTGTTCTTTATCAAAATGTAGTTTTTTAATAACAATTTCTCTAGGCAAAGGTCTTTTACCTTTCATATCGTTACTTTTTTCTCTCTTAAAAATAAAGAATGACAACGTAACAATGTTGATTAAAAACAACACTATTACTGCAAAGATTAATAATTTTGACTTACTCATATTTTTAATATAATTGATTATCAGTTGTTTTAACTAAATCTGATAATTCATAATTTTGACTTGTTTTTTGATTGGAATTTGATAAAATCCCCACATTTAAAGAAACTAACAATAAAATGGAAGCTGCAATAAGCCATTTTGTATAACTTTCGGCAGGTTTTTCATCTTCAAGTTTTGCTTGAATTTTACTTAACAAATCTTCGTTTGGATTTATTTTAATAATTCCATTAGTACTGTTTAGTATGTTTTCTATAAAATCTTCTTTTTTCATTTTTTCTGAACTTGTTTCAGAATCTTTCAATTCTGAGTTATTGTAACTTTTTAAAGTCTGACTTCTACATTGTTTGACGCATAATATTAATTTTTCTTGCGGTATTCTTCAAATTTATTTGATAATTTTTCTTTTAAACTATTTTTTGCCCTAAAAACTAAGGATTCAATAGCCGAAATACTCATTTCCATAATTTCTGCTACTTCAGGATTGCTTAATCCATCTACTTTTGCTAATATAAATGCTGTCTTCTGATTTTCTGGTAAAGTATTGATGACTTCAAACAATATTTTTGCATCTTCTTGATTTTCTAACAATATTCCTGGATGTTCAAAATCAGATGAATTATTATACTCATATTCGTTATCTGACTTCGTACCAAAAATAAAAAAACGTTTTTTACTCTTCTTTTTCTTGATAAAATCTAAAGATTGATTAATTGTTATGCGATAAATCCAAGTTTTTATATGCGATTCTTCTTTAAAAGTGTCCATTGATTGATATACTTTTACAAAAACATCTTGAGTAATTTCTTCAGCATCTTCAACATTTTGCAAATAATTCAATGCAACATTATACACCAATACCTTATGGGCTTGATAAATTTTGTTTAAATCAAATTGGTTTTTTTGCATGTAATCTAAAGCTCTTTATACTTTGACGATAAAAGTAAATATTTCTTTCACTAAAAATCTTTAAAAATCTATTTTTTTTAGAATTGCAAATTAATACTATCTTTGAACTTTATAATTAAAATTATTAGTTTATGAAATTATTAGACGGAAAAGTTGCCATTATAACAGGAGCAAGTCGTGGAATTGGAAGTGGAATAGCAAAAGTATTTGCTGAACAAGGTGCCAATGTTGCCTTTACATACAGTTCTTCTGCAGAATCTGCATTAGTATTAGAAAACGAATTAAACGCTTTAGGAGTTAAAGCAAAAGGATACAAATCAAACGCAGCAGATTTCAATGAAGCTCAAAAACTTGTTGATGATGTTATGGCTGACTTTGGAAATATTGACATATTAATCAACAACGCTGGAATCACAAAAGACAACTTGTTAATGAGAATGTCAGAAGAAGATTTTGATAAAGTAATCGAAATCAACTTAAAGTCTGTGTTTAACATGACAAAAGCGGTTCAAAAAATCATGTTGAAAAACCGTAAAGGTTCTATCGTAAACATGAGTAGTGTAGTAGGAGTGAAAGGTAACGCTGGACAAGCGAATTACGCAGCATCTAAAGCTGGTATGATTGGTTTTACAAAATCTATCGCTTTAGAGTTAGGTTCAAGAAATATTCGTTGCAACGCAATTGCACCAGGTTTCATAGAAACGGAAATGACTGCCAAATTAAACGAAGACGTTGTAAAAGGTTGGAGAGAAGCTATTCCTTTAAGAAGAGGTGGAACACCAGAAGATATTGCAAACGTTTGTGTATTCTTATCGTCAGATATGAGTGCTTACGTAACAGGACAAGTTATTAATGTTGATGGTGGAATGCTTACTTAAAAAGTTGGCAGTGATCAGTATTTAGTAGGCAGTTTAATAAAAGTAAAAATGAAAAATAAATATTTAATTGGAATAATACTTTTTGGAGTTGTTATAACTATTTTTGGAGCTTTAATAAAGATTATGCACTTTCAATTTGGGGTAATTACAGGTAATGTGTTACTTTCTATTGGTATGTTAACTGAAGTACTTGGAATCATATTGTTAATTATAAAACTTACTACTAATAAAAACGATAATTTTCTAAATAAATAATTTAAGATTTAAAGTCTAGATATTAAACGGTTGGCTGTTATTTACTGTGAGCAAAACTGAACACTGATAACTGAACACTGAACACTAAAAAATAATGACCAAAACCACAATCTTCCTTCTAATTCTTTCAGTAGTAATCGCTGGATTATTGTCTTTTTATCAATACTTATATAAAGTCAAGAACAAGTCAACTTTAAATTTGTTTTTGACTTTTTTGCGTTTTGTTTCTTATTTTACGGTGTTTTTGTTGTTGATTAATCCAATTATTTCTCGAAAAACGTTGGAAACATCTAAAACTCCTTTGCCTATATTTTTTGATAATTCGCAATCAATCAGTGAATTAGAAGCTTCTGAAAATACTACAAAGATTTTTAAAGCTTTAAGTGAAAATAGCAAGTTGAAAGATAAATTTGAAGTTCAGACTTATTTGTTTGACGACGAAATTTATCAAGATAAAGCTTTGGATTTCAAAGGAAAACAGTCTAAAATTGATCAAGTTGCTAAAGATATAAAGCAATTGTACAAAGCACCGATTTTCCCTGTGATTTTAGTTACTGATGGAAATCAAACTCAAGGAAGCGATTATATTTATTCTTTTCAGTCGAATGCAAATATTTTTCCAATAATTGTTGGTGATACGACAGAAGTGGAAGATTTAAAAATCAATCAAGTAAACGTGAATAAATATGCGTTTTTGAAGAATAAATTTCCGGTTGAAGTATTTGTGCAATATAACGGTCAAAAGTCAATTTCTGCAAATGTTTCTATTACTGAAAATGGAAGTGTGATTTTTAAAGAAACCGTTTCCCTTTCTGCTAATCAAAAGGTAAAAACCGTTACTGCTTTGTTAAATGCGAATTCAATTGGAACAAAAAAATACACGGTTACTGTTTCAAGTAATTTAACCGAAAAGAACAAAACAAATAATATTAAATATTTTGCAGTTGAAGTTTTAGACCAAAGAAAAGAAATTGCGTTAATTTCTACTATAAATCATCCAGATTTAGGTGCTATTAAACGAAGTATTGAAGCTAATCAACAACGTAAAGTAACAATTCTTAAACCAAAGGAAATTAGCGATTTAACAAAATTTAATGTTTGTATATTTTATCAACCAACTAATGAATTTTCTTCTGTAATTAGTCAAGCTAAAAAACTAGGATTAAATGCATTTTTCATCACAGGAAAGTCAACTGATTTTAATGTTATGAATCAATCTCAAACCGATTTAACCTTTAAAATGGCTAATCAAAAAGAGAATTATGTAGCTTCATTTAAGGAACAATTCAATCTTTTTGCACAAGACAATATTGGTTTCGATTATTTTCCACCTTTGGAAAACGGATTTGGTTCTGTGAAAACGAATAGCAATGTTTCGGTTTTATTAGGTTCAAAAATCAATCGAATTGATGTTGAAAATCCAATGTTGAGTTTTTCTGAAAATGGTGCCAATAGAAATGCTTATTTATTAGGTGAAAATATTTGGAAATGGAGAATCGAAAGTCACGTTAAAACGAAAGAATTCACGCAATTTGATACGCTTATGGACAAAATTGTTCAATTCTTGACTACAAATAGTGCTAAAAAATCATTAGTTGTCAATCACGAATCATTTTACAATTCAGGTGAACCTATTGAAATTACAGCACAATTCTTCAATAAGAACTACGAATTTGATGAAAATGCTAAATTGGCCATCAATCTTCAAAACAAGACTAAAAACACTTCAAAAACTTACGATTTCTTAAAAGGAAACAACGAATACAAAGTGAGTTTAGACAATTTAGAAGCTGGAAATTACAGTTTCACCGTTACAGAAAAGAACAGCAACAACAAATATTCAGGTTCTTTTGAGATTCTTGATTTTGAAATCGAGAAACAATTCGTAAACGCAGACAAAAGTCGTTTAGATCAATTGGCTCAAAATACCAACGGAAAAGCTTTTTATCCTACCAATATTGATGCTTTAATTGATAATTTATTGGCAAACGATAACTACAAAGCCATTCAAAAAGAAATCGTTAAAAAATCTCCTTTAATTGATTGGGTTTGGTTGTTGGTTTTATTAGCTATTGCTTTGGCTACGGAATGGTTTGTTCGTAAGTATAATGGGTTGTTGTAGAGATTTGTTGAATAATTTTAAACTTATATGTTAAACATTCAGTATGTATTATAGAATTTTGAAGTGATTTTCGCTAACTTTCTAACTTTGATTTTTTTAAGAATATAGATTTTCAATCTAATATTAATATCTTGTTTCTAAATATTCCATTAAAATATTTTGATAATCTTTTAAGTTTTTATTTTCAGTTTTGATTATTTTTTCATTATTGTAAATTTTATAATTTCCATTTGTACCTTCATTCTTTGTCCAAATTATGCCATCTTTAATTTTTCCTAAGTCATTAGTTTCCAAGTAACAAATTGATAATGGTGTAAATTGTTCGGCATATTTTCCATAATAAATTCTTAGTAGAACATCTTCTTTTGAGAAAAAATCTGCAAGTGAATTTAAAATTAAATCAATTGCTGCTAAGTTTGATTCTCTTTCCATTCTTGCAAAAAGTTTAAAACTTTTATCAAAATTTCTATCATCACTATCAAGACTATCAATACTTTCCATGTTAGATTTGCTAACATAAGCAACTACTACGTCATTAATCAAGTTTGCCGTAATTATACTTTTTGAAGGTAATTTATTTAGGTCGAAATCAATAGTTTCTAAATGTAACAATTGCTTTTTTTTATAGATTAGTTCACTAACCTGCTTTTTTGTTTTTTAAATATATTTTTATTATTGCTTCTGATTCATCTGCATTTTCAATAAATATGGTATCATTTTTCTTTGAAAAGCTTAATATATTTCCATAATTAACAGCGTACAACTCTGTTTCAAAACTTTCAAGATTACCTTGAATATATTTTTTAATAGTTTTTCCACTTTCAATATCAACAGTAATCAATGAATCTTGATTTTGTCCGAAGCAAAAAAAAGTAAATAGAAAAATTAAAAGAGTTGAATATAACGTTTTCATTTCATTATGGTTTTAGCAAAATTGTATTTTATTCACAACTTATTAAATCAAATCTAACAAAAAAACCAATTCAGAAACTATTTCTGTAAGACTATTTACAGAAAAAAATCACTCTTCCAATTTCTCAAACAAATCTGGAGAAGCATTTAAATATCTTGGATTCATCAATTCTTCTTTCCATTTTTTGCTAATAGAATCACTTATTTGAATTCGAGAATCTACTTGTTCAAATACTTTGTTAGTAATCCACATAGGTTGTTTGGACCAATTAGCGTTGATATAACTAAAAGCTTTTATAACATCTTTGTTGTCTTTGATGGTTTTAAAAAAAGGAATAAACCATTTTTCCCAAGCTTCATAAGCCACTTTTGGATTGCCTAAACGAGAATTAAAATACAAACCATCAATACTTAAAGTTGGAGTAGCTTCAGCAATAAAAACAGGTTTTTGGTGTTTTCTTGCAAAAGTCAACATTTCAGTATCAGGATTATCAAAATAGGAGTAAGCACACCAATCTACAAATTCATCACCAGGATACCAATCTTCTAAAACTTGCTGACCAGAACCATTTCCTTTAGATTGCCAAACAAAAGCAACATTATCTACATTCATTTCTTTAAACATAGAATGAATGCGTTTCCAAGCCTCTAAATAGTGTTTTTTGTTATAGTGATTCCAACTCCAGCCGTCAAATTCGTACCCAATTCTCAAGAAAATAGGTCTTTTACTGTTTTTTATCCAAGTTCCTAATTCTTTTATTAATGCATCATGTTCTCCATTAGCAACCTTTTTTTCATTATCAACCATTGACAAACCTATTGAAATCATTGTATTGTCAAAATCTTTATCTTCTAAAACACATTGCAAACAAGTATCACCAGCACCCCAATTTACAATCGATTTCAAACCATCATTACCTTTTTGAAAATATCCGTACGATTCTTTATTGGGAGAAAATCCTGTGTAAAGTGTTATTCCAGCAGGCATTTCAAAAATATCACAATAACCATTAGTGTAGTTGTCTAATCCACCAATTGCTTCCAAATCTTGACCAATAAATACCAAACATTCACTATCCTTTGGTTCAAATTTAGAACTTGTTTTATTACTTGAATTAACTTTAAATACTTGATTCTTCTGAGTTGAAGAACAACTAATTAAAAATGCAAAAAAAAGGGTACTATATAAGTTTGCGATTTTCATAATAAAAAAATGAGTGCAAACAATTTTAAATGTCTGCACTCAAATTTAATGATTTTTGAATTATAAAATATTATTTTTCATATTTCTTCTTAGTTAACATATCAGAAGCAGTTTGATAATAAGCAGTTGATTCTTTGATTAAGTCTTGTCGTTTTGTAGTCATTAAGGTTTCATCATAGAAAATTCTAAAATCTTCTGTTAATTTAGGGTTATCCAATTGTTTTAAAGCAAATTGTTTTAATTGTTTTACGGGTGAAATAATCGTTAAAACATTATCTTTAATAAATCCTAAATCTTGGTATGTTGCAATAAAAGCTCTTGGTTTGTAATCGTCTTTTAAAACATCTTGTCCGTAAAATTTACTGTCATAATCAAAGTTTAATAATCCAAAAAGTGTTGGCATTAAATCTATTTGCGACATTAATTTGTTGTTGTTTGCTGGTGCGATAAATCCTGGTGCATAAATCATAGCAGGAATTCTGTATTTATCCATTGGCAATTCTGTTTTTCCAGAACTAGAAGCACAATGGTCGGCTACAATTACAAAAACTGTATTTTTAAACCATGGTTGTTTAGCTGCTTTATTAAAAAACTGACGCAAAGCATAATCGGTATATTTTACACCACCATCACGTGATTTTATAGTTGGAGAAATATCAATTTTTCCATCAGGATATGTAAAAGGTCTGTGATTACTCACGGTCATCCAATGATTAAAGAACGGTTTCCCAGTTTTAGCTTCTTCATTCATCGTTTTAAGGGCTTTGTTTGCCATATCTTCATCACAAACACCCCAAATATTCGCAAAAGTGATTTCTTCTGGTGTTAACGTTGTTTTGTCTACAATATCATAACCGTTTCCACTAAAAAAGTCACGCATGTTATCAAAAAACGCATCACCTCCATATAAATATTTAGTTTGGTAGCCTTTTTTCTTAAAAACACTTGCTGTACTGAATTTGTTTTTGTTGTCTTCTCGTTTTACAACACTTTCACCAGGAGTAGGAGGAATACTTAATGTCATAGCTTCCAAACCACGAACGGTTCTATTTCCAGTGGCATATAAATTAGAGAAATTTAGACTTTGCAAAGCCAATGAATCTAGGAAAGGTGTAATGTTTTGTTCGTTTCCATATAGTTTCATGTATTCAGAACTCAAACTTTCTATGGTAATCAAAACAACATTCATTTTAGTTTCTGTAGAATCTGAAGCAATATGCCTTAGTGTTGTGTCATTACCAATATTTGAAATCTGATTTTTCAATAAAGCATAAGCTTCGTTGTTTGGCATTGTTTCATAAAACTTAAAGAAATCCAATTCACTTTGCATAAAAGCACCATAGAATTTATAAATTCCGTTGGCTTGTAATTCATTCGTAAAAATATTTGAAGAATCTTCTTGATTTGCTAAAACCGGAATCATTTTTAAGGAGACTATAAATAATATAGTATAAACTCCAATCACTTTTAACTTATATATAAACGTTGGGAGAGTTTCTAAGTATATTTTAGATTTTTTAACGATGATATAAGTCGAAAGTAAAGCAACTAATCCAACACCAGCAAACAAAGGAACCACTGGATAAGATTCCATAATATTTCCGATAACTGTATTCGTATAAACAAGATAATCAACTGCAATAAAATTATAACGAACTCCAAATTCATTCCAAAAGAAGAATTCACTAACTGCATTTTGAATGATTATTAAGACAAAAATAAAAATTGTAATAGAGAAAACAGCTAATCTAATGTTTTTTCTTTGTTTAGGAAAGAACAATAAAAGTCCAATTAATAAAGTTTTTATACCTACAAATCCAATTCCTAATGCAGGCAAAACGCCACCATATTCATTTAAAATTGTTTTTCCAGATAAAATATAAATTAACAAAGCTAAATAAGCACCGAATAAGACATAACCCCAAGGTTTATTGAATTTTGAATCGGATAAAAAGATTAAATAAAGCCATAAAAAAGCACTTGCAACTGTAAATATAAGTAAGTCAGATAAAAGTCCGAATGAAAATATTTTTAAGATGGCTAAAACTCCAAATTTGGATTGTGTTATGGGATGAAATAAAAGTATCAATCTCAAAACAAATCCAAGAAGTAAATAAAAGATAGCTAAATTTTTAAAAGGTGCAATATGCTTAGGAAATTTCATGTTTATTGATTCAAATTTATAAATCAAAGGTATTTGAGAACTTCTTTTTTTAACTTAAGGATTACTTAAGATTGACTTAAGGTTAAGTAATTAAGAACTTAAGATTAGCTTAAATAAACTCATATTTTTATACTTAATAACTGTAAAATTCGTTATTTTGTTTAAAAATAGAAATTATGTATAAAGTACTAGTAATCATTTGTCTTTTAGTTACTTCATTAGTCTCTGCTCAAGATTGGAAAACCAGTTTTGATGAAGCAAAAATTGATGCTACTAATGAATCAAAAAATATAATACTTGTTTTTTCTGGTTCAGATTGGTGTGCACCTTGCATTAAATTGGATAAAAGTATTTGGCAATCTGAAGCCTTTAAACAAGCAGCTTCAGAAAATTGGATTCTTTTAAAAGCTGATTTTCCTAAGAAAAAAGCGAATGCATTATCAGAAGAGCAAACAAAAATAAATCAAGAATTAGCCGAAAAATATAATCCAGAAGGAAGTTTTCCTAAAGTTGTCATCTTAAATAACGAGGGTAAAGTACTTGGAATTATGGGTTATGAAAAAATAACGGACAAAGAATATATATTAAAATTAAAATCATTTAATAAGTAGTGAAAAAACTATTAGTTTTCATATCATTATTGTTTTCGTTTGTAGCATTTAGTCAAGTTACATTCAAAAAAACGGCTTCTCTTTTGGGAAGTCCTTTTGATATAACTGTAGTTGCTAAAGATTCTGTTCAAGGAAACTACTATGCAAACCTTGCTATTGATGAAGTAAAACGAATTGAAAATTTAATTTCCGATTGGATTCCAACTTCACAAATCTCAAGTGTCAATACAAATGCTGGAATTCAACCCATAAAAGTGGATACTGAAGTTTATGATTTAGTAGAAAGAGCTTTAAAAATCTCAAAATTAACAAACGGAGCTTTCGATATTTCCTATGCTTCGATGGATAAAATTTGGAAATTTGATGGAAGTATGACCAAAATGCCTACTGAAGAAGAAATTAAAAAATCAGTTTCAAAAGTAGGTTATCTAAACGTAATTCTAAATCCAAAAGACACTACAATTTTCCTAAAAAATGAAGGAATGAAGTTGGGTTTAGGTGGAATAGGACAAGGATTTATAGCCGATAAATTAAAAGCACTATTGCAATCAAAAGGTTGTGAAGCTGGAATTGTAAATGTTTCAGGAGATATTAGTACTTGGGGAAAACAAATAGATGGAAAACCTTGGACTATTGGAATCATAAATCCAATGAATAAGAATAAAGTTTTCGCTACATTTCCTTTAAAAGATACAGCTGTTGAAACTTCAGGAAGTTATGAAAAATTTGTTACTTTTGATGGTAAGAGATATTCTCATATTATTGATCCCAGAACGGGTTATCCTGCAAGCGGAATTGTAAGTATTTCAGTTTTTGCCCAAAAAACCGAAGTTGCTGATGCATTTGCGACCGGAATTTTTGTAATGGGAGTAGAAGTAGGGCTTGATTTTGTAAATCAAATTAAAGGAGTTGAATGTATAATTGTTGATGATAAAGGAGCAATTCATACTTCAAAAAATATAGATTTAAAAAAATACGAATAAATGAAAAAACTAATTTTTATAGGTATCCTTTTTATGGCTTTGCAATCTTGTAATTCAGTAAAAGAGTATGAGAAACAAAACATTAACGATCCTTCAATGAAGTTAACAGCTCAAACTACAGAACGTTATGAAACTGCCTTTCAAGTTTATAGAGAAGCTGCTGCAGGTGCAAATGGAGGAAAAACTGGTGGAGGTTGTGGTTGTAACTAATTGAATATGAAAAATTACATTTTATATAGCTTAATTTTATTTTCAACACTTTCTTTTTCGCAAGTTAAAGATAGTATTGTCTATAAAAAGCGTATTTTAGAAACTACAGAAGTAGATTTCTTATCAAGTTATTATAAGCAAGATGGTGTTCATTCTGCTGTTGCCGGTGGAATTGGTTCTGAAGATTTATCAGATTTTGCATCAAATATTGTAATTTCTGTTCCAATGAATGCAGATGATATTTTAACCATTGATGTTGGGATTTCTGCTTATACTTCAGCATCTTCTAGTAATATAAATCCATTTTATGCCGCTAATACTTCAAATGGAGATGATGATAAGCATTCCGCAAAAAATAGTGGTACAAATTGGCAAACTGCAACAGCTGCTTCTGGAACTGGAGACACATCTACACCAATAGGAACACCTTGGCAAGCGTCATCAGGTGCTTCGGCCTCTGATGCATTAGTTTCACTAGTTGCAAATTATAGCCACAGTAGTGATGATAGAAATTTCAATTGGAATGCGGATGTTTCATTTTCAAACGAATATGATTATACATCTGTTGGTTTTGGAGGTGGAATTGCCAAATTATTCAACAATAAAAATTCAGAATTATCTCTAAAAGCAAATGTATATTTAGACCAATGGAGACCAATTTATCCAACAGAATTAAGCGAATTTGGAAAATATGGAGCAAGTTATTCAACTAATGGCTATTTTAATGGGGTAACAATTATAAATGAAAATGGACCTGAAGCAACTGAAACTTATTTACCTTCTAAATTTTCTACTTTAGATAAAGTTAATAGAAATTCATATTCAGCTTCATTTGGGTTTTCACAAGTTGCTACTAAAAAAATGCAATTCTCATTATTCTTTGATGTAATACAACAACAAGGACTGCTTTCAACACCATATCATAGAGTATATTTTGCAGATAAAACTAATTTTTACATTGGTCTAACTCAATACATTCCTGTTTATGAAACCGAAGCAAACATTGGTGTTTATAGATTAGCAGATGATATTGAACGATTACCAGATTCAAGGACAAAAATTCCAGTTGGTGCGCGATTGAACTATTATCTGAATGAAAGAGTCACTATACGAACTTATTACAGGTATTATTGGGATAATTGGGACATCACTTCTCATACAGCAAGTATTGAATTACCAATTAAAGTTTCTGATAAATTCACTGTCTTTCCAATGTATCGTTATTATACACAACAACAATCTAAATATTTTGCAGGTTTTGAAAAACATCTTTCAACAGAACAATATTATACTTCGGATTATGACTTATCAACTTTTGATGCCAATCAATTTGGGTTTGGCGTAAACTACGTTGATATTTTTACCAATTTTCAAATTTGGAAATTTGGATTGAAAAACATTGACTTCAGATTTAATCATTATACAAGAAGTGATGGGCTTAATGCAAATATTGGAAGTATTGGGTTTAAATTTGTAATGTAACAAGAGTTTAGATTTAAAACTAAAATAAGTTAGTTTTGTAATCAGTTTTATTAGGTATTGTATCCTATGAAACTGATTTCCTTTTTTTATGAAACACTACTTATCTTAATATTTGATTAAATGATTATAATTAAATTTAATTTTGGATAGAATAGTATTAATTTTATATAGTAAATAATTTCAAAATGAAAATTTTAGTAATTGAAGATGAAATAGGTATTGCAAACTTTCTAAAACAAGGTTTAGAAGAAGAAGGTTATGAAGTTTTAACAGCTACTAATGGTCAATCAGGAATTGATTTAGCTATATCTGTAGATGTTGATTTAATCCTATTAGATTGGATGTTACCAAAAGTAACTGGAATTGATGTTTGTAAAACCATAAGAAAAACAAATCTTGATGTACCTATTTTATTCTTAACGGCAAAAGATACCGTTCAAGAAACGATTGAAGGATTAAAAGCAGGAGCAAACGATTATATAAAAAAACCGTTTAGCTTTGAAGAGTTATTAGAACGCGTTAAAATATATTTTAGAAAGAATACTACTGTTGATATTTTAACATTGGGAAACATTCAAATAAACTTATTAAAATACCAAGTTCTTGTTGATAATAAAGAAATTTCTTTGACACAGAGAGAATTCGAATTACTGACTTACTTAATTAAAAACAAAGGAAAAGTTTGTACTCGAAATCAAATCATTGAAGACGTTTGGAACATTCATTTTGAATACGACACTAGTGTTATAGATGTATTTATGAATGCTATTCGAAAAAAAATAAACTTTAATAAAGAGAATGATTTAATTAAAACTATTCGTGGAGTTGGTTATATTGCCAACGATTAAAACTAAATTACTATGCTTTCATTCTCATATAGAAACAGAATTGCCTTTTATTACATTATTACTACAGCTTTATTGATTTCTGTTGTATTTACTGTGATTTATATTAGTGTAAAAGAATCTGTTTATAGACATATTGAAAACGATATTGCAATAGAAAAAACAAAATTATTTGAAGAAATTAGTATTACAAATGAAGGCTTTATCCTAATTGATCAAAATGAATGGAAAGAAAAAGAGCATAATACTTTAGATGTAAATCCAATTTTTATTCAGTTTACAAATACTGAAGGAAAAATGTTTGATAAATCTCCAAACCTAAAGAATTCACAATTAATATTTCATAAATCAGAAGAAGGTGTACCACTTTATTTTGATGCTAAATTGAATCAAATTTTAATCCGACAATCTCAAATCGATATAACATATAAAGGAAAAACAGTTGGTTATTTAATTATCGCTATGTCTTTAGAAGATGCTAATTTAGTGTTACGTAATTTGCGATATACCTTATTGTTAACTTTTCCTTTAGTTCTAGGTATATTATTTTTAGTTGCTAGATTCATTGTTGGAAGAAGTATTGAGCCTGTTAAAACTATTATAGAAACATCCAATAAAATTACTAAAGACAATCTTAATACAAGGATTTTACTCCCAGATAATAGAGACGAATTATATGAATTATCAGACACAATTAATAATTTATTAAATCGAATTGAAAATGCAATTAAACGAGAAAAACAATTTACTTCTGATGCTTCTCACGAATTAAGAACTCCTTTAGCTATAATTAAAGGTACACTTGAGGTTTTGATACGTAAACCACGTGAAAAACAAGAGTATGAAGAAAAAATTAATTTTTGCATTAGCGAAGTTGATAGAGTAAATAAGTTGGTTGACGAACTATTATTATTAGCAAGATTTGAAAATGAAAAGCAAAATATTAAATCAGAAAGTGTTTTGTTAAATGCTCTTTTATTAGATACTTCAGCCCGTTTTTCAGAAAAAATAAAGGACAAACAATGCAAAATAAATAACCAATTTGAAGATGAAGTTTATATTCAATCCGATTATAATTTAGTTTCAATAATTCTTAGTAATATCTTTTCAAATGCTTTAAAATATTCTGAAGAAAACTCAAATGTTACAGTTAAGCTATACAATGAAAACAATGTTGTAAAATGTAGTATTACCGACGAAGGAATAGGAATTTCTGAAGAAGATAAAGATAAAATTTTCAATGCTTTTTTTAGATCCGAAAGCTTAAATCATCCAGACATTAAAGGAACTGGTTTGGGTTTATCAATCGTAAAAAGACTTTGCGAATTATTAAGCATAATAATAAACATAGAATCACAATTAAACAAAGGAACTACAATAGTTTTAAGTTTTCCCGAAGAAGAAATTAAGTAACTCTTAATCTTTCTTAAAGTTAACTAGCTTATATTTGTGTGATTTAAGTTACATAGTAAAGTAATTTTTTTTACTAATTTTACAAGATGAATAAAGTATTTGCCATTTTTCTAATAACTATATTTTTGTGTGCCAACACATCAATAGGGCAATTCTTGAAAATCCCTAATCTAATTGAACATTACAAAGAATACCAAACAGAAGTAAATAGTGATTCAAATTCTTTTACTCAATTTATAAAAGTTCATTATTCTAAAAACACGGATAATAACGACAAAGAACATGAAAATTTACCTTTCAAAACTTTTGATAATTCTACTCATGTTTTGTTTACATTTTCAGCGGTAACCTTTCAACTTGAAATTATAAAACCCTTAATTTCAGTTAAAAAGAAGTTTTTTTATACTAAATCATTCAAATCAAATTTATTTACTTCGATTTGGATGCCACCTAAAATAGCCTAACATTTTATTGTTTAGAAATTATAACTAATTTCTATTTTATTAATTATATTTATCTGTTAATTAGATAGATATTCTTTATTAATTATTCAATTTAATTAAAATGTTAGAAAAAATTATAGCTTTCAGCTTAAAAAATAAATTCATTGTTCTATTATTTATTTTAGGAATTGCTGGTTTTGGAGTGTATTCAATCACTCAAATTTCCATTGGTGCTGTTCCTGATGTTACCAATAATCAAATACAAGTTATCACAACTTCTCAAAATCTTTCTACACAAGATATTGAACAATATATTACTTATCCAGTTGAATTAGAAATGGCAAATTTACCTGGAGTGGAAGAAATTCGTTCTATTTCAAAATTCGGATTATCAGTAGTAACAATAGTTTTTACTGACGAAATGGGAACCTATTTACCAAGACAATTAATTGCCGAAAAAATAAAATCAGCTTCAGAAAAAATTCCGGAAGGATTTGGAATTCCAGAAATGGGACCAATTACAACGGGTTTAGGAGAAATTTATCAATATACTTTAGAAGTAAAACCAGAATATAAAGATGAATACACAGTAACCGATTTAAGAACCTTACAAGATTGGGTAGTTAAGCGTCAATTATCTGGTATAAATGGAGTTGTGGAAATAAATACGTGGGGTGGATATCTAAAACAATATGAAGTTGCAATAACACCTTCAGCTCTTAAAGCGATGGATATTTCAATTAATGATGTGTTTTCGGCTTTAGAGAAGAATAACAGTATTGCAGGTGGAGCTTATATCGAAAAAACCAATCAAAGTTATTTTATTCGTGGAGAAGGAAAAGTAAAATCTATTGAAGATATCAATAACATTGTCGTAAAAAATGTAAATGGAAATCCAATTTATGTTAAAAATGTAGCCAATGTTCGTTATGGTTCAGCCAATCGTTTTGGAGCCATAACAGGAAATGGTGAAGGTGAAAAAGTTTTAGGTCAAGTCATGATGCTTAAAGGAGGAAACTCTAAACAAGTTATTGATGATGTAAAAGCAAGAGTTTTAGAAATCGAAAAAACATTACCAAAAGGTGTTTATATCAACGGATTTTTAGAAAGAAGTGAATTAGTAGGAAAAACAACGTTCACAGTAGCTGAAAACCTTATTTTAGGTTGTTTAATCGTGATTTTTGTAGTGGTTTTATTATTAGGAAATTGGCGTTCAGGATTAGTGGTTGCATCAGTAATTCCATTATGCTTACTTTTTGCAATTTCATTTATGAATATTTTCGGAATTGATGCTAACTTAATGAGTTTAGGAGCAATTGATTTTGGAATTATAATAGATGGAGCCGTAATTATAGTCGAGTTTATAGCTTTTCAAATCGCTCATAAATCCAAGCATTTAGTTGGATTATCTAAAGAAGATCAACAAGTTCAAATTGATGAAATAACGTATAAAAGTGCCTCCAAAATGATGAATTCGGCTATATTCGGTCAATTAATCATCTTAATTGTATTTATTCCAATTCTGTCTCTTTCAGGTGTTGAAGGAAAAATGTTTAAACCAATGGCAATGACATTTAGTTTTGCTTTAGTTGGAGCTATGTTATTCTGCTTCACTTATGTTCCAGTAGTTTCATCATTATTTCTAAAACCAACTGCTGAAAATCCAAAATCCATTTCAAAACGTTTAATAAATAAACTGAATTCTTGGTATTTACCACTAATTACTTGGGCAATAGCCAATACAAAAAAGGTATTATATGGTGCTTTAGGTTTATTGGTTTTTGCAATAGTCTTATTTACAACTATGGGTGGTGAATTTATTCCAACTTTAGATGAAGGAGATTTCGTAATTCAACCGGTTTTAAAAACGGGAACTTCATTAACCAAGACTATTGAAACAACAACTAAAATCGAACAAATCATATTAAAAAACTTTCCAGAAGTTGATCAAGTAGTTAGTAGGATAGGAGCTGCCGAAGTTCCAACAGATCCAATGAGTATGGAAGAAAGTGATGTAATTGTCAAATTAAAACCAAAATCAGAATGGGTTTCAGCTAACTCTAAAGACGAATTAGCCGATAAAATAAAAGAAGCCATCGAAAAGAAGATTCCAAATATGGAAATCGAATTCACGCAACCAATAGAAATGCGTTTTAACGAATTAATTTCAGGAACACGTTCAGATGTTGCTGTGAAGGTTTTTGGTGACGATTTAGAAATCTTAGCCCGAAAAGCAGACGAAATTGCCAAAGCAATCAAAAATGTAGAAGGTGCTTCGGATATTATTATCGAAAAAACAGAAGGTTTACCACAAATGGCTGTAACGTACGACAGAATGAAAATAGCTCAATTTGGGATGAATATAGCCGATTTAAATGATGTTTTATCTTTAGCTTTCGCAGGAAAAACGGTAGGAAATGTGTTCGAAGGTGAAAAACGTTTTGACATGGTAATTCGTCTAGATAAAGAAAATCGTTCAGGTATTCAAGATGTTCAAAATTTATATGTTTCGGCTCCAAATGGACAACAAATTCCATTACAAGAACTAGCAAATATTGAATACACAACTGGTCCAGCAAAAATTTCAAGAGATAATACCAACAGAAGAATTGTAGTTGGAATTAACGTTAGAAACCGAGATTTACAAAGTGTTGTAGATGATATTCAGAAAATTGTAGATACAAAAATCAAATTACCAACAGGTTACAGAGTCACTTATGGTGGACAATTTGAAAACCTTCAAAGTGCAAAAGCTCGTTTGCTAATTGCTGTTCCAATTGCTTTATTTTTGATATTTATCTTATTGTATTTTGCTTTTGGTTCTGTAAAAGAGGCTTTAATGGTTTATTCTGCGATTCCTTTATCTGCAGTTGGTGGTGTTTTATTTTTATGGATTCGCGATTTACCTTTCAGTATTTCAGCTGGAGTTGGATTTATTGCTTTATTTGGAATAGCCGTTCTAAACGGAATAGTATTAATAGAACATTTCAAAGAATTAAAACATGAAGGCATGAAAAATATAGATGAATTAATTCTAAAAGGTACAACAGATAGACTTCGACCAGTTTTATTAACTGCTGCAGCTGCAGCTTTAGGATTTTTACCAATGGCAATTTCATCTTCAGCTGGTGCAGAAGTGCAAAGACCTTTAGCAACTGTTGTAATTGGTGGTTTATTCACAGCTACATTATTAACAATGTTAGTTTTACCTGTTTTATATAAGATTATGGATACCAAAGAATTTAAAAAGCCAAAATTCAAAAAACATACATCAGGAACTTATATCATTCTGTTTTTTATGTTTACAGGTTTCGGATTTGCTCAAAACAACAACCCTGAATTAGATAGTTTAGTATCAAAAGGAATTGCAAATAACAATAATATCAAAGCAATGCAATTGCAAGTAGATAAAGCAAAAGCATCTATAAAAACGGCTTATTCTATTGACAAAACTAATATTTATTATAGTTATGATCAGAACAATTTACCTGCAAATAATATTCCGTTAAAGGTTTTTGGAGTACAACAAAGTTTTGCGTTTCCAACAGTTTATGGAGCACATAAAAAAGTATTACAAGCTCAATATGAAAAAGAAATTTCAAATTTAGATTTACAAAAAAGTCAATTGACTCGTGAAATTTCTACAGTTTATAATCAAATCGTATTTGTACAACATCAAGAAAAATTATACAATTATTTAGATAGTTTGTATCAAAATTTTTCAAAAGCAAGTGATAGAAGATTCGAATTAGGAGAAAGTAATTACTTAGAAAAAATTACAGCTCAGGCTAAATTTCGTCAAATTAACACCAAATTAATTCAAATTAAAAAGGATAAAATTGGGTTTTATGACAAGCTTAAATCTTTAGTGCAAACAGATGAAAAATTAGTAATTTCTTCAACAGAATTAAAAGCAGAAAATAATTTAAGTAATACTAATAATAAAGAATTATACAAATCATATTATGAGAATGTTACAGATATTTATAAAAAACAAATATCCTTTCAAAAACAACAAGCTTTACCCGATTTACATTTAGAATATTTTCAAGGAAAAAACACAGGCTTATCTTCTTCTTTATATGGATTTCAAGTGGGAATTTCAATACCTTTATTCTATAATGGAAATGTGGCCAAAAACAAAGTGGCTAAAATTGAATTACAAAGTTGGGAAGCTCAAAAAGAAAATGAAATGTTTAAAATCGAAGCACATTTAAGCCAACAAAAACAAACTTTAGAAAAATTTCAAGAAGGAATCAATTATTATAATCAATATGGAAAGAAATTATCCGAAGAAATCATAAAAGTGGCTGACATGAGCTACAAACATGGAGAAATTGACTTTTTTCAATACATAATGAGTTTAGAAAATGCAACTTCCATTCAAATGGATTATTTAGAAACTCTTTTACAATACAACTTAACGCAATTAAATTTACAATACATAACTTTAGAATAGATTTTCAGATTTTCAGATTTCAGAAAACAGATCCTTAATTAGTTACAAAAATAAAACAAAAACAAATGAAAAAGCTACTATATATATTTCTATCAGGATTACTCTTAACGGCTTGTAAACAAGAAGCCACAGAAGTAACTGTTGCAAAAAATGAAGACGAAATTTCAATTTCAAAAGAACAATTTCAAACCATGAAAATGGAAATTGGTTCTCCAATGGAACAAGACTTTAATGTTGGTGTAAAAGCTACAGGAAAAATTGATGTTCCACCAGAAAACAGAGTTAAAATCACTTCATTTTTAGGAGGTTATATCAAATCAACCCATTTATTAATTGGTGATAAAATCAAAAAAGGACAAGCTTTAGTCACTCTTGAAAACACTGAATTCATTGACATTCAGAAAGATTATTTAGAAGTGGCTGAACAAATCAGTTATTTAAAATCTGAATATGAAAGACAAAAAACCTTGTATGATGAAAAAATCACTTCCCAAAAAAACTATCTAAAAGCACAAAGTGATTATAAAAGAGCTAATGGAATGTACCAAAGTTTAAAAAAGAAACTACAAGTATTAAACATTTCTCCAGCTCAAGTGCAGAAAGGAAATTTGACTTCAACTATTACAATTTATGCACCAATTGCAGGTGATGTAACGGTTATGAATGCAAATGTGGGGATGTTTATGGCTCCTTCAGATATTATTTTAGAAATTGTTGATACAGATCATTTACATGTTGAATTAGCTGTTTTTGAAAAAGACATTCTTCAAGTTAAAGAAAATCAAAATATTGTTTTTACGGTTCCACAAGCTTCAAAAGAAGAATTCAAGGCTAAAGTAGTTTTGGTAGGAAAATCTATTGAAGGAAACGACAGAACAATCATGATTCACGGACACTTAGATGATGCAATAAAACAACGATTATTAACTGGAATGTTTGTAGAAGCAACAATTTTAACAGATTCTAAAAAAGGATTAGCTATTCCAACTGATGCTTTAATTACTGAAAATGATAAAAATTATGTACTTTTAGTTAAAAATAATTCAAAAGTTGATTATATCTTTGAAAAAACAGAAGTCAAAGTAGGAGAGAAGTCAGCCGAATCTATAGAAATTATTGAAAGTAATAAAGTAAATAAAAACTCAAAAATACTTACAAAAGGTGTATTTGATAGCATTTAAACTATGGAAAATCAAGCAGATGACTATTTAGACAATCATTACATTCATAAAAGCAACTGGTTAAGAGCAGCGGTTTTAGGAGCTAATGACGGAATTTTGTCAACCTCAAGTATTGCTATTGGAGTAGCAGCAGCAAGCGATTTTCGTGAACCAGTAATTCTAGCAACTTTAGCCGGCTTAGTTGCTGGAGCTTTATCTATGGCTGCAGGTGAATATGTTTCTGTAAGTTCGCAAACTGATGTCGAAAAAGCAGATATTGAACGAGAAAGAATTGAACTAGAAGAAATGCCTGAACTCGAGTTGCAACGTTTAACCGAAATATACGTAGAAAGAGGTTTGAAAAAGGAAACCGCTTTACAAGTTGCCATAGAATTAACCGAACATGATGCATTAGGAGCTCATGTAAGAGATGAGTTAGGAATAAACGAAATAAGTCAAGCAAATCCATTACAAGCCGCTTTAGCATCTGGAGCAGCCTTTACAGTTGGTGGAATTTTACCATTTATAGTAACTTTATTTTTACCAATGAAAACAATGGAATATTCGCTTTACGGATTAGCCATATTATTTTTAGCAATTTTAGGTGCATTAGCAGCAAGAACTGGAGGTTCAAGCATATTGAAAGCTGTACTAAGAGTCACTTTTTGGGGTACGATTGCTATGGTGTTAACTGCTTTAGTCGGACACTTTTTTGGAGTTCAATTAGCTTAAACAAACTATAAATTTTCATAAAAATTTGTTTATTCAGAAAATATGCCTTTATATTTGCAGTGTTAAAAAATAACAACAAATTATGTTTACAAATCAATTACATCATCATCATCATTTAAACCAAGCTCAAGCTAGGCAATGATGTTTTTGTGTAATAAACCAAAATAATTATAAACCCGTTTGAGTATATCAAACGGGTTTTTTCTTTCCAAGAATTGCACTTGATATATTCAGACATTTCTCAAAATTAAAATGAATATATTAAAAATTGCTATTCAAAAATCAGGTCGTTTGTACGATGAAAGTATTCAGCTCTTAAAAGATTCAGGTATTTCTGTTTACAATGGAAATGACCAACTTAAAGTAAAGGCTTCTAATTTTCCACTTGAAGTTTACTTCTTAAGAAATTCAGATATTCCACAGTATTTAATCGATGGAGTAGTAGATATCGCTATTGTTGGAGATAATCTATTAGTCGAAAAAGGAAACGACATTCAAGTAGCTGAAAAATTAGGTTTCTCAAAATGTAAAGTTTCTGTAGCTGTTCCTAAAGCCTTTAAATACAACACTGTAAATGACTTAAACGGATTAAGAGTTGCAACATCTTATCCAAAAACAGTTACTGATTATTTTTCTTCAAAAGGAATTTCGGTTGACATTCACCAAATTTCAGGTTCCGTTGAAATTGCTCCAAATATTGGATTATCAGATGCAATTGTTGACATCGTTTCTAGTGGAAGTACTTTATTCAAAAACGGATTAAAAGAAGTAGAAGTCATTTTAAAAAGTGAAGCTGTTTTAGCCGTTTCTCCACAAATTTCTGAAGAATCAAAAGCTATTTTAAGCAAACTTCAATTCAGAATGCAATCAGTTTTACGTTCTAGAAAATCGAAATATATTCTAATGAACGTACCTAATGACAAAATAGAAATTATCAGTTCAATTCTTCCTGTTTTAAAAAGTCCAACTGTAATGCCTTTAGCGGAAGAAGGTTGGAGTAGCGTTCACTCAGTAATTGAAGAAGATACTTTTTGGGATGTTATTGACCAATTAAAAGAAGCTGGAGCAGAAGGCATTTTAGTTTGTCCAATCGAAAAAATGGTTCTTTGACTAATTAATTTTTACTAATCACTAATTACTTCAAAATGAACAAAATATATAATCCACAACCCGAAAATTGGGATGAAATTTTAAAAAGACCAACTCAAACTTTTGATGATGTTGAAGAAACCGTAAAACAGATTTTTAAAGAAGTCCAACAAAAAGGAGATATAGCTGTTGCGAAATATACTTCTTTATTTGATGGAGTGCAAATAGAAGATTTAATAGTTTCAAGTGTTGAAATTGAAAAAGCAGTTGCACAAGTTTCCAATGAATTGAAAGAGGCCATTCAATTAGCTAAATCGAACATCTACAACTTTCACAAAGCTCAAAAAACCGAAAAAATAAGTATTGAAACCACAGAAGGAGTTCAGTGTTGGCAAGAAAAAAGACCAATTCAAAAAGTTGGTTTGTATATTCCAGGTGGTTCTGCTCCTTTGTTTTCAACGGTTTTAATGTTGGCTGTTCCAGCTACAATTGCGGGTTGCAAGGAAATTATTTTGTGTACACCACCTGATAAAAACGGAAATATCAATCCAGCTATCTTATTTGCAGCTTCTCTTTGTGGTGTGACTAAAATTTATAAAGTTGGTGGCATTCAAGCAATCGCTGCCATGACTTTTGGAACAAAAACAATTGATAAAGTCTACAAAATTTTTGGACCAGGTAACCAATTTGTAACGATTGCAAAGCAATTTGCTTCTCAAAATGGAGTAGCTATTGATATGCCTGCTGGTCCGAGTGAATTGTTAGTTTTTGCAGATGGAACAGCTGTTCCTTCATTCGTAGCTTCTGATTTATTGAGTCAAGCAGAACACGGAAAAGACAGTCAAGTCATTTTAGTAACTACTTCAAAAAACATGTTAAATGATGTTGAAGAAGAAATTTACAAGCAATTAGAAGCTTTGCCTAGAAAAGAAATTGCTCAAGTTGCCATAAACAATTCCAATCTAATTTTAATGGATTCAGATGAAAAAGCGTTGAATCTAATAAACGAATATGCTCCTGAACATTTTATTGTTTGTTCTAAAAACGAAGATTTTTTCATCAACGGAATTGAAAATGCGGGTTCTGTTTTTGTCGGAAATTTCACACCAGAAAGTGCTGGTGATTATGCATCAGGAACTAATCACACGTTACCAACTAACGGATATTCTAAAAGTTATAGTGGGGTGAATTTAGATAGCTTTTTAAAAGCTATGACGTTTCAAAAAATATCAGAAAAAGGAATTCAAAATATAGGTAAAGCGATAGAACTTATGGCTGATGCCGAAGGATTACAAGCTCACAAAAATGCCGTTTCACTAAGATTAAATACTTTAAAAAATGACTAATTTCGATATTAATAAACTAACTAGAACTAATGTTTTAAACATGAAACCTTATTCGTCAGCAAGAGATGAATTCAAAGATTTCAAGCATGAAATGATTTATTTAGACGCTAACGAAAATCCATTTGACAATAGTGTAAATCGTTATCCAGATCCTCAGCAATTGGAATTAAAAGAGCTTCTTGCTGAAAAAAGGAATGTTAAAGTAGAAAATATCTTATTAGGAAATGGTAGTGATGAAGTTTTAGACTTGTTATACAGAGCTTTTTGTGAACCATATAAGGACAACGTAATTACACTACCACCAACTTATGGTATGTATGAAGTTTTAGCCAATATAAATGCCGTAGAAAATAGAGCAGTTCTTTTAACAGATGATTTTCAACCAAATGCTGAAGCTATACTAAGCAAAACAGATGAAAACACGAAAATTTTATTTTTATGTTCTCCAAATAACCCAACTGGTAACTCTTTTTCAGACAAAATCGTATTTGACTTGTTAAGTAATTTTAATGGTTTGATTTTGATTGATGAAGCCTATATTGATTTTTCTGAAAGAGACAGTTGGTTGTTATTGCTAAAAGAATATCCAAATTTAATAATTTGCCAAACACTTTCTAAAGCATATGCCATGGCTGGAATGCGAATTGGAATTTTATACGCTTCTTCGGAAATTATATCGGTTTTAAATAAAATAAAACCACCTTATAACATAAATATACTTTCACAAGAGAAAGCTATCAAGAAAATACAACAAAGCACATTAGATTTTCAAGTCAAAAAAATTTTATTAGAGCGAGATAAATTATTTGAAGCTTTAAAAACGGTAGATTTTATCGAAAAAGTTATACCTTCAGATGCTAATTTCATTCTAATAAAAGTAGATGACGCTGATTTGCGTTACCAACAATTTATTGATAACGGAATTGTTGTTAGAAACAGAAGCAATCAACCTTTATGTGATAACTGTTTAAGAATAACCATAGGAATAAAAGAAGAAAACGAAAAAGTGATACAACTTTTAAAAACATTACAATATGCCTAAAAAAGTATTATTCATCGATAGAGATGGAACGATAATAAAAGAAACACAAGACGAACAAATCGATGCGTTTGACAAAATGATTTTCTATCCAAAGTGCATTCCTTTTTTGAGTAAAATTGCTAAAGAATTGGATTATGAATTGGTAATGATAACTAATCAAGATGGTTTAGGAACAAATATTTTTCCTGAAGACACTTTTTGGCCTGTTCACAACTTCATAATGAAAACCTATGAAAATGAAGGTGTTGTCTTTGATAAAGTCTTTCTAGACAGAACCTTTCCAAAAGATAATGCCAATACAAGAAAACCTGGAACTGGTTTACTAACAGACTATTTTTCTGAAGCGTATGATTTAGAAAATTCATTTGTAATTGGAGATAGATTAACTGATGTTGAATTAGCTAAAAATTTAGGTTCTAAAGCAATATTTATCAATGATAACACCAATTTGGGAACTACTGAAATCTTTGTAAAACAAGAAGAATTACAGCCAACTATCGCTTTAGAAACAAACGATTGGGAAAAAATTTATGAATTTCTAAAATTGGAAAATAGAACAGCATCTATTCAAAGAAAAACAAATGAAACGGATATTTCTATTACTCTAAATCTTGATGGAACAGGAAAAAGTAAAATTTCAACCGGAATTGCCTTCTTCGATCACATGTTAGACCAAATTGCTCGTCACGGACAAATGGATTTAGATATTCAAGTCAATGGTGATTTAGAAGTAGACGAACACCACACCATTGAAGACACAGCGATTGCTTTAGGAGAAGTTTTTGCAAAAGCTTTAGGAACTAAATTAGGAATAGAACGTTACGGGTTTTGTTTACCTATGGATGATTGTTTAGCACAAGTAGCCATTGATTTTGGTGGAAGAAATTGGTTAGTTTGGGAAACAGAATTCAAAAGAGAAATGATTGGACAAATGCCAACGGAAATGTTTTTTCACTTTTTCAAATCGTTTACCGATGGAGCAAAAGCCAACTTAAACATAAAAGCGGAAGGCACAAACGAACACCACAAAATTGAAGCTATTTTTAAAGCTTTCGCAAAAGCTATAAAAGTAGCCGTTAAACGTGATGTAGAAAAAATGATTTTACCATCAACAAAAGGAATGTTATAATGAATATTGTAATTATTGATTATGGTGCTGGAAATATTCAAAGCATTCAATTTGCCTTAGAAAGATTAGGTTTTGTTGGAGTTTTGAGTAACGATTGGAACAAAATTCAAAAAGCTGATAAAGTTATCTTTCCTGGTGTTGGTGAAGCGAGTAGTGCTATGAAAAAACTGAAAGAAAGTGGTTTAGATTTGTTAATTCCAACTTTAAAACAACCTGTTTTAGGTATTTGTTTAGGAATGCAATTGTTATGCAAATCTTCCGAAGAAGGAAACACAAAAGGACTCGGAATTTTTGACGTAGATATACTGAAATTCTCAAATAAAGTCAAAGTTCCCCAAATGGGTTGGAATACTATTTACAATTTAAAATCACCATTATTTCAAGACATTAAAGAGAATGAGTTCATGTATTTAGTCCACAGTTATTATGCTCCAAAATGTTCAGAAATGATTGCAACAACTAATTATGAAATGGAATATGCAACGGCTTTACAAAAAGATAATTTCTACGGTGTACAATTTCATCCAGAAAAAAGTGGTGTTTTTGGAGAACAAATATTAAAGAACTTTTTAAACTTATAATAACTAAAGAGAAGGAACACAGATATGAGAAATAAGAGAAATTATTAAAATTAAAATATAGTAAATAAGAAGATTATATAAATTTCTCAAATTATAACAATCTGTGTTCCAAAAAAAAAATTAATAATGAGAATTATACCAGCCATAGATATCATAGACGGAAAATGCGTTCGTTTATCAAAAGGAGATTACAATACGAAGAAAATATATAATGAAAACCCATTAGAAGTTGCCAAATCATTTGAAGATGCAGGTATTGAATACTTACATTTAGTTGATTTAGATGGTGCAAAATCTAATAGAATTATCAATCATAAAGTATTAGAACAAATTGCTTCAAAAACAAATTTAAAAATTGACTTTGGTGGTGGATTAAAAACCAATGAAGATTTAAAAATTGCTTTTGAAAGTGGTGCAAATCAAATTACTGGAGGAAGTATTGCTGTAAAAAATCCAATTTTATTCAAAGAATGGATTTCAATTTATGGAACGGATAAAATAATTCTTGGAGCAGATGCAAACAATAGAAAAATTGCCGTTTCTGGTTGGTTAGAAGAAAGTAATGAAGAAGTTATTCCGTTTATTCAAAACTATCAAAAAGACGGAATTACTTATGTAATTTGTACAGATATTGCTAAAGACGGAATGTTAGAAGGACCAAGTTTTGATTTATATAAAGAGATTTTATCTAAATGTGAAAACGTTAAGTTAATAGCTTCTGGGGGAATTTCAACTTTTGATGAATTACCAAAATTAGCCGAATTAGGATGTGAAGGAACAATCATAGGAAAAGCCATTTACGAAGGAAGAATCACATTAAAACAATTAGAAAAATATATAAGTAACTAGTGAAAAGTAATTAGAGATTAGCCTCGTTTTAAAGCTAATCACTAGTTACTAATTACTAATAACTAAAAAAAAATGCTTACAAAAAGAATAATACCGTGCTTAGACATCAAAAATGGAAGAACTGTAAAAGGTGTCAATTTTGTGGATTTAAAAGATGCAGGTGATCCAGTTGAACTGGCTAAAAAATATTCAGAAGAAGGTGCAGACGAATTAGTTTTTCTAGATATCTCTGCTACAGAAGAACGAAGAAAAACTTTAGTTGATTTAGTTAGAAATGTCGCAAAAGCTATTAATATTCCGTTTACAGTTGGTGGTGGAATTAGCTCTGTAGAAGATGTTTCAATTTTATTAAAAAATGGAGCTGATAAAGTTTCAATCAATTCATCTGCAGTAAAAAATCCGGATTTGATTAATGAATTAGCTCAAGAATTTGGAAGTCAATGTATAGTTGTTGCGATAGATGCTAAGAAAATAGATGATGATTGGATTGTACATTTAGTAGGAGGAAAGGTTCCAACTGAATTAAACCTATTTGATTGGGCTGTTGAAGTTGAAAAAAGAGGAGCAGGTGAAATTTTATTCACTTCCATGAATAATGATGGAACCAAAAACGGATTTGCTAATGAAGCTTTAGCTAAACTTTCAACTTTAGTTAATATTCCAATCATAGCTTCAGGTGGAGCAGGAACAATGCAACATTTTACCGATACTTTTATGGTCGGAAAAGCAGATGCAGCTTTAGCAGCAAGTGTTTTTCACTTCCAAGAAATTGAAATTCCTGAATTAAAAAAACATTTAAAAGAACAAAACATAGAAGTACGAATTTAGGTTTAAAAGAAATTATGATTTTTACAAATAACATAATCTTTCAATTTTAAATCATTCAATCTTTAAATTAAAAAAACATGAAAATAGATTTTACAAAAAATACAGACGGATTAATTCCAGCCATAATTCAAGATAACGAAACAAAAAATGTTTTGATGTTGGGTTATATGAATCAAGAAGCATACGACAAAACTTTGGAAACCAATAAAGTTACATTTTTCAGTCGTTCAAAAAACAGATTATGGACAAAAGGTGAAGAAAGTGATAACTTTTTGAACCTTATTTCTATCAAAAATGACTGTGACAATGATACTTTGTTAATTCAGGTTAAACCAGTTGGTCCAACATGTCACAAAGGTTCAGATACATGTTGGCAAGAAGAAAACAAGCAAGACTATGGATTTATTTCAAAATTAGAAGAAACCATAAAAGACAGAAAAGAAAATGCTAATTCAAAACAAAGTTATGTAGCTTCTTTATTTGCAAAAGGCATCAATAAAATAGCACAAAAAGTTGGAGAAGAAGCTGTTGAAGTTGTCATTGAAGCTAAAGATTCAAACGATGAGTTATTTTTATCGGAAAGTGCAGATTTATTGTTTCACTATTTAATATTATTACAAGCTAAAGGATTTCAATTGAATGATGTTATTTCCGTTTTAAAACAAAGAGAGAAATAATTATTTCGTAAATTTACAAGACAATAAAATAAACATCACAAATGAAATTTCACACAAGAAAATGGGTTAAACCCGAAGATTTAAACCCTAATGGTTCTTTATTTGGAGGAAAATTATTGGCTTGGATTGATGAAGAAGCAGCTCTTTATACTTGTATTCAGTTCAATAACCAAAAAGTTGTTACTAAATTCATGACAGAAATTAATTTTATGAGTTCTGCCAAACAAGGGGATATAGTTGAAATTGGTATGGAAGTAACAAAATTTGGAATTACTTCAATAAATTTACGTTGTAAGGTTAGGAATAAAATGACTCACGAAACCATTATTACTATTGAAAATATAACGCTAGTTAATCTAAATGAAGAAGGAAAGCCTACACCACACGGAAAAACAGAAGTTGAATATGTGGTTGATAGGCTTAAAGGTTAACTAACAAATAATTAATTCTTAATAATTTTTGTAGTTCGACCATTAACAGATAATAAATATGTTGCAGTGTTCAAATTAGAAATATCAATTTGATTGTTTTGAATGTTTAAATTTGAAACTAAATTTCCTTTTAAATCATAGATTTGTCCATTTTCAATCTGTATATCACTTTTAAGATTTATTATTCCGTTAGAAGGGTTTGGATATACAACAAGTGATTCAGAAGGTTTTATAGGTGAATATGCATCAAGCGTAGTATTGTTTAAAGTATTTAAAGCTACTTTAGAAATTTTACCAGATACAGTTTGAATAAAATATAAATCATCATTTACAATAGTTATTCCATTAGGCCAAGAACTTGGTGGTAACTGAATATTGCTTGTCATCTGAAAATTAGGTAAAGAATAGTATGATATTGAATTTCCTGAACTTTCACAAATAAATAGGTTATCATTATTTAAAACAATACCAGCAGCATAATTTAAACCACTTAAAGTAGTTGTAACTGAATTTGTACCACAATTATATTTGTATAAAGAATTTGCTGTATTAGATGTGAAATATAATTCGTTATTCAGTAAAGCAAAAAAATTAGGCTTGTAATTGGTCAAAACATCAGTAACTACAATTGTTGATAAATTAATTTTTGAAATTTTTTCAGCTACATATTGGCCTACATACAAATCATTATTAATTTGCGCCATTGGACCAGCAATATCTGCTAATTTAATTGGCTGTACATTTTGCAGTGATAAATCAATTTTATAAGTCTTGTATGGGCTTTCTACACCAACATATAAAATATTATTATTAATATAAATAAAATTAGGGTTTTCATTAAATTGATAAACTAATTCTACTGTAGGATTAGAAGAAGTATAATCAAATTTATAAACCTTCTTATGACTGTAAGCAGTAAAATAAATATAGTTACCTTTATGGGCAAGATTAGTAATTCCTGCCGAGCTATAATTAATAATAACATCAGTTACTTGACAAAAAGATACATTTGCCATTAGTATGGCTACGAATAATAATAATTTAGTTTTCATAAGTAGGTTGTTTTATTTTTGAAATTAAACCAACATCAATTTATCGATTAAGAGCAATATTTTATCGTTAAAGTGTAAATCTAGATTATTTTTTCATACTAATACTTAATAGACATACTTTTTTTATAAAATATGCGGTAAAACCGTAAAATTTTAACAACAACGCTTTATGAAACTTATATTACCTAGTACTTTAGTGTATTTATCACAATTAAAAGACAATAATAATAGAGAATGGTTTGCAATAAACAAATCAACTTTCGATAAAGAACAGAAGAATATAAAATTATTTTTTAAATTAATCAAAGAAGATCTTGAAACAGTAGATAATATTGAAAAAATGCAGGTTTTTAGAATTTATCGTGATGTTCGATTTTCAAAAGATAAAACTCCTTATAAGTCACATTTTAGTGCTGGTTTTGTACGTCAGAAGCCTCAATTACGTGGAGGCTATTATTTACATATAGAAGAGAATAATTCTTTTGTAGGAGGAGGATTTTGGGAGCCAAATAAAGAAGATTTACTTAGAATAAGGAAGGAATTATCTATAGACGCTTCAGAATTAAGAGAAATTATAGGTCAAAAAGAATTTAAAAACTATTTTGGAACTTTACAAGGTGAAGAATTAAAAACTGCACCAAGAGATTTTGATAAAAATCATCCTGATATTGATTTGATTAGAAAAAAACAATTTTTAGTTACAAGACAATTTACAAATGAAGAAGTACTTTCTCCAAATTTTGCCAATGAAATAATAGCTAGATTTAAAGCAATGCGTCCATTTTTTGATTATATGAGTGATGTTCTATCAACTGATTTAAACGGCATTTCGCTCTATTAATTCAAATAATTGTATTTGATTCTTAATACGTTCAATCAATAAATTCATCATTCTTTTGTTTAGATTAGATGAATTTAGAATATACTCTTTGTATTCAGTAACAGTAAACATTCCAATAATAATACCTTTCAAGGAATTTCTAAATTTAATGTCTCTTTGAATAGTGTTTTCTATATAGTTCATTTTTTTTTCTGGTGAAAGAGAAAAAAACAAACCTTTCTGTTTAATGGCATAATTTCTAAAAACCTCTATAAACAAGTCATTTTGAAATTTTAAAATAGGACGTAGGGTTTCATTTTGAAATTTTTCTTCAGGAGAGGAATCTTTTGTTACAATTCCAATAGTAGTTCCTTTATAAGCTAAAAGTAATTCATCACGAGTTTCCATCTTTTTTCTTTTAAAGGTAAAAAAAAAATAACCTCTAATTTCTTAGAGGTTATTTAAGTTATTAAAAACTAATTGTTTATAATTATTTTATTTTGAACGTAACTTTTCTTACTAAAGAAAGATTTGCAGAACCATCACCTAAATTAGCTTCACCTTGAGGAACGATTGTCATTCTTGAACCATCAATACCAGCTTTTTCAACAATAGATTTAACTCTTTCAGCTCTTTTTGCAGATAATTTTTGGTTATATTCGTTAGTACCTCTTGTGTCTGCAGTTCCAATTATTTCAGCAGATGCACTTGGGTTATCTCTTAAATAGTTTATAACAAAGTATAAATCGTTAGTAGATGAAGATTTTGGATCAAACGAATCAGTATCAAAGAAAATGTTTATGTATCCTTGATTAATTAACTCCAATGGAGATTTATTTGCTCTTCCACCTGAAGAACCATTAGTTCCATTTGAAACAGCAACAGCTTCTTTAGTTTTAGCTTCAACATATCTTTCTAATTCATCTGGAATTCCATTGTTGTTTAAGTCAATAGCTCTTCCTTTAGCATCAACAGCAACACCATTTGTAGTGTTGTTTTCAACGTCTAAATAGTCAGGCACACCATCTCTATCCGTATCATTCATCATAGTTTCAATTTCAGCCATTCTGTCTTCCATCTCAGCTTGTCTTTCATCTTGCATTTCATAAGCCCAGTCAGCATGCATATCATTACTACCTAAATAGATTGATAAACCAAGAGTAGCATTATATAATGTACCATTAAATCCTCTATCATCAGGTAAATTTCCAAAACCAGAAGCTCCATCGAAAGTATAATGTTGTCTAATGTTGTTAATCATAGTGAAGTCTGCATTTAAAGCAACTTTTTCTGATAATTTATATTGTCCGGTTAAACCAATTAGCACGTTTGCCATGTTATCTTCACCGTCAAAATTATTAGAAGTCATAAAAGAATAACCAAGTCCACCGTGTGCTTGAATGTTAAAACTTTGAGTAAATTCTTCAAAATTTAAAGCTCTACCTACATTTAAAACTCCTTGTAAGTTTACTCTATAGTATTGAGATTTAAAAGCTAAGACATCTTTTGGGTTTTCGAAACTGTCATATCCAAAATCCATTTTCATACCAAATTTTGGATTAAACATATATCTTGCACCTAAATCTACGTGAAAGAAAGATAAATCTTCAACATAATAACCTGGTAAAAAGGGTGTAGTAGGTCTAGAAAGACCACCATTGATATCAATCGACCATTTATTATAGATGCTTGATTGCATTGCACCATTTACTTCTTCTTCTTGAGCTATTGCACTTGTTAATACGAATAACGACAATAATAGTAATAATTTTTTCATGAATTTGTTTATTGTTAATATAACTTTACAAAAGTATTAAAATTATTATTAACAAATACCTTTTTTTTACAAAAAAACCATATTTAATATGTTTCTTGTTAAGAAATTCCTTAAAAATATTAAGGCTTAAAATTAAAACTTAACTATTTTTATTGAAATTTAATTCCAATATTTCTAAATCAAAATAATTTACTGAAGAAATTGTATAATCAATTATATCAGCCATTATATGCTCGTAATTTTCCCATATCTTATCTTTTGAAAAACAATATATTTCCAAAGGAATTCCTAATTCTGTTGGTTGAAGATAACGAACCATTAATAGCATTTCTTTATTAATGCCTGGATGATTTTCAATATACTGTTGAATAAACTTTCTAAACAAGCCTAAGTTTGTTAAGTTTCTTCCATTAAGAATAACAGATTTATCAATCGAATTAGTAATATTATATTTTTGGATATCAGTCTGTCTATGAGAGATATAAGATTTCAATAAATCTAGTTTTTCAAATTTCGGCAATTCTTCATCAGAAATAAATTTAACGGAACTAGGTTTTATTAAAAAACTACGTTTAAAACGTCTTCCATCAGAGTTTTGCATTCCTCTCCAATTTCTAAAACTATCGGAAATTAAACTATAGGTTGGAATTGTGGTGGTAGTATTATCAAAATTTCGAACTTTAACAGTTGCTAAATTAATTTCAATTACATCACCATCTGCTCCAAATTTTTCCATAGTTATCCAATCTCCAATTCGAACCATATCGTTGACAGAAACTTGAATACTAGCAACGAAACCTAAGATAGTATCTTTAAAAATTAAAAAGATTAAAGCTGAAATTGCTCCAAAATAGGTAAACAATTTTCCTGCTTCTAAGTCAAAAATAATTAATATAAATGATGTGATTCCAAAAGTCCACAAAACTATCATAAATACTTGTATGTAACTATCAATCGGCTTGTCACTAAAACGAGGTATATGTTTTAGAAAATCCTTAAGAGAATGAAAAACACTTCTAATTATCCATAAAGACAAAATAATTATGTAGATTTTTACACCTTTTGAAAAAAAATCCTCCCAATACTCAAAATCTTTTAATATAATAGGTACAGTTTTATAAACGTAATATAAAGGTATAAGATGGGCAATATATTTTGCTGTTTTATTGGCTACTAAAAAATCATCAAATGTAGATTTTGTTTTAGCAGCAACAATTGCTAAAGAAATAATAAGTATTTTCTTAAAAACACTATCTAATAATAAAGCTATTGCAATTACTAAAGCAATATTAATTATTAAACTAATGTATAACGCTAAACTTCCGCCAACATCAAAATATTCTAGTAATTGATATGCCCAATTATATATTTTCATTTTTTAAGTACTTTTTTTCAATATAAAATGTAGCAAAAGGTATTAATGAAGCTACACAAACAATTAAAAATGTATTTACTGACCATTTAACTTTTACTTTTACTACTAAAGCTAATATAAGATAAGTTATAAATAAAACTCCATGAGCCATTCCTAATGGAAATAATATTGTTTTGTATAAATCGATATTTATGTTTTTGGTTATTAACATATTAGCAAATAGAAAAAGGTATGAAAACCCTTCTAAAATAGCAACAATTTTAAATGTTTTTATCATGATAAAGCAGCATAAATTACATATCCATATATTACGAATCTAAATACACGGAATAAGGCAAATAAGAAAAAGTGTTTTCTAGAAAAATTAATCATACCGGCAGCTAGACAAGCCATTGCAAAAGGTAAAGGCAACAATGCTCCAACGATTATTAAAAAACCACCCCATTTTTGCATATTAATAATATGTTTGGTCATTTTGCCATACATATATTTATTTACAGAAGGAATAGCTGCTAATGCTTTACCCATAAAATATGCAATTACACCACCTGCATAAGATAAAACAGCTAGTATAGAAAGGTAGAGTAGAGGTGAATCGGTATTTTTTGTCCAAGCAATAAAAATATCAGGAGGAATTAAACCTAAAATACTTTCGGATAATAAAAAAATTGAAAACAGGAAAAAATCGCTAAAGTTTTTGGTTGCATAAACCATAGCTTCATTAAGATTAATTATTTTTTCGTTCACATAAAACAAAACACCAACAATTAATAATGTAGGAATTATTGCTTTTTTAAGACCTTGCCATATAAACGAGTAAAAACCAGTATATTTATAATACTGATGTAATAATTTAAATCGTGTTTTTTTTGTACTAGACATTTTTATTTTACTATGTTTCTTTTTCTTCTGCAAAATTAGTCAGTTATAAAATAGAAATACGTTAAGATATATATAAAAAAATCGGCTTTTCAACCGATTTAATATTATGTAAAATAGAAGTTAGAATTACATAGCTATAAATGCTTTGTTGTATTCTTTTAAATCTAATAAGTTGTTTTTCTTTGAGCAGTCTGTTAATAGAGATAGAAAATATTTAAAACTTTCTAAATTATTCTCAGCAGAATAAATAGAAACTTCTTTCTCATTTTCTTCATCTATTGGTTCATCACTTGGAACTTCAATTAAAAATGCGTCATTTTTATCTAAGTGTTCATAAGATAAACGTAATGCTTTAGTTAAAACTGGATTTTTTAATTCCATAGTAATTTCTCTAACTTTTTTTAAATCTTCAATTATGGAAGAAACAACATATTTCTTTGTAGAAATTTCTTTTTGAATTTTCTCAATAAGTTGTATTGCTTGTTTGTTTTGCATAGTATATTTATAATGGCACAAATCTAACCTTTATCTAAATTAGATGCAAACGTTTTTTTATGTATTTTTGTATTAGTATATATTTGACTTATAATATACATTATGTAAAATAGAATATTTTAATACTCCTTTGATTCTAGATAAAAGAATTGTAATTTCGTATGTAATAATCATACACATGAACAACTCTATCGCACAACGTATAGCTGATTTTTTAAAACATTATGAACCTTTTACTTATTTAGGTTCAGATGATATTTATGCAATCGCTACTCAAGTAAAAGTTTTGTATTTCGAAAAAAATCAAGTTTTATTTCAAATAAACGATAAAACGCATGAGAATTTCTATGTTGTAAATTCTGGTGAAATTGGTTTAAACATAACTTCTGATTCAGATGATGTTTTAATTGACAAATGTGATGATGGTGATATTATTGGTTTAAGACCTTTTTTTGCAAAAGATAATTACTTAATGACTGCAAAAGCTCGTGAAGAAACAATTCTTTACGCTATTCCAATTGAAATATTTAGACCATATGTTTCTCAAAATCAATCGGTTTTAAACTTTTTATTAGAAAGTTTTGCTTCTAACACAAGAAATCCACACAGTAAGGAAAATAAAGGAAAATTAATTTCTGAAAATGTTATTTATAATGAACAAACAGCTGAAATTCAATACTATCAACCTATAAAGTACACAAAAAATCCAATCACTTCTAAGGCAAATCATATCGTTAAAGATATTGCCAAAAAAATGGTAGATCATAAAATTGGGAGCATTATTGTTGAAAAAAGCAACTTACCTATCGGAATTATTACGGATAAAGATTTACGTTCAAAAATTGCTACAGGCTTATTTCCTATTGATGTTGATGCAAAACAAATAATGTCAACTCCAGTTATTACTGTTGCAGAAAACCTTTCCATTGCTGAAGCTCAAATTATGATGCTAAAGTATAATGTAGGTCATTTATGTGTTACAATTGATGGAACTATTCATTCTGAAATCAAAGGAATTATTTCTGAGCATGATATTGTGGTAGCTCAAGCAAATAATCCTGGAGTTTTAATAAAACAATGTAAAAGAGCTTCAAATTCTTCAGATTTAAGAATTATTCGAGAAAAACTAACAGAATTAATCCAACAATCTTTAGATAAAAACATACCAATCAATCATTTATGTTCTATTGCTGGTGAAATCAATACAGCTATTTCTAAAAGAGCTATTGAATTGGCTATCGAAAAAATAGGAACTCCTCCTCCAACCCGTTTTTCTTGGATGGCTATGGGAAGTCAAGGTCGAAAAGAACAATTATTGATGACCGATCAAGATAATTTTATAATTTTTGAAGATGTTCCTGATAAAGAATATGATACTGTGAAGTCTTATTTTCTACAATTAGCCGAACGTGTTACCAAAACTTTAAATAAAGTAGGTTATGAATTTTGTCCAGCAAATATGATGGCAAGCAATCCTCAATGGTGCAAGTCAGTAACTGATTGGAAAAAACAATTCAATTTATGGATTAATGCTCCTGGTGATAACGGAATTTTAATGTGTTCTATCTTTTTTGACTATGATTTAGTTTATGGCGATGAAGCATTTGTAGATAAAATAACACAAAACATATTTGACAACACAAACAAAAATGAATTGTTCTTTGCTTATTTAGGAGCTGATGCTATAAAAAGTCCACCACCATTAGGATTCTTCAAGCAATTTATTGTAGAAAATGATGGTGAGAACAAAGATTCATTCGATATAAAAGCTAGAGCCTTAATGCCTTTAATTGATGCAGCAAGATTATTGGCTTTAAACAAAGAAACTAGAAATGTAAATAACACTTATTTAAGGTTTAAAAAATTAGCTGAATTAGAACCTCAAAATAAAGACTTACATGAAGCTTGTGCAGATGCATTTTTGACTTTATTAACCTTTAGAACCGAAGAAGGTTTGTTAAATGAAAATTCTGGTAGATATCTGAATTTAAAAGAGTTATCGAAATTAGATAAAGTAAAACTTAAAAACTGTTTTAGTCCTATTGAAGGTATTCAGGAATTAATAAAAACGCGATTTCAATTAACTTATTTTACGTAATATGAATTGGAATTGGTTTAAGAAAATAACAAAAGACAAACCCAAATTTTGGGAAACGTATTTATCTAATTTTGAAGATAAAGTACGAAGCAATCGCTATGTGGTTTTTGATTGTGAAACGACTGGGTTAGATTACAAAAAAGACAGAATTTTATCCATTGGAGCAGTTGCTATTGTTGACAATATGATTCAAGTGAATGATTACTTTGAAGTTTTTGTAATTCAGGATTTATTTAAACCTGAATCTGTTCCTATTCACGGAATCATGCGAAATGGTAACGAAGATAAAATTGTAGAAGTTGAAGCTATTATTCGCTTTCTCGATTACATCAAAGATGCTACTTTAATTGGCCATCATGTGAATTTTGACATTGAATTAATCAATGAAGCTCTAGATAAACTTAATTTAGGTACGATTAAAAACGAATACATGGATACAGATGCTATGTATCAAAAATTAAAGCATTTACCTTTTGAAGAACACAGAAGTTTAGATGAATTGTGTGATATTTATAAGATCAGGAAAAGCGACAGACATACGGCTTCTGGTGATGCTTTTATAACTGCACTACTCTTTTTGAAATTGAGAAAGAAGTTGGAGATTTAGTTTTTTTTTATTTTAATTTCTTGATTTTCAATATCCCAAACTAATTTTTCTTTATTTAATTCAAACCAATTTTTCCATTTTGTGAAAGTTATTTCTTGGTAAGAAAAACTCTCATTTTCCTCACTATATAATTCATCATCTAAAATTGAAACATCTGTTAATCTATGAAGTTTCTGATTTATATAATCAAATTCTTCTACATAATAATGCTGATTATCAAACATTTTTCTAATGATACTAACATATGTTAAATAAAGTTTTTTGGGTGCTTTTCTTATATATTTTACATTTTCTGTTACTTTTATAACCTTATATTTTGAGTCAAAATAGATATTGTTTTTATTCAATTTATACCAATTTTCCCAATCTTCAATATTTTCTTTACTTGGACTTGGAAAAGAAACAAATTGTTCTGTATAATTTGATTTTACTTTTGTTAATTTATAAAGTTTTTCGACAGGAAAATCTAATGAATCCATATTAATAGGATAATTTGGTTTTTTGATTTGTCTAACATAATTTTTGTATTCTTTTCTACCTTTTTTAATATCCAAATTACTTGTTCCTTGAGTAATGCTTGAACATGAAATAAAAATCAATAAATATATAAATACAAATCTTTTCATTTTTTAAAATTTAAAACCAACAACTTCTATGACTCTACCATGATGACTCACAGATATTGGTTTATTTGAATGTAATTCAATTGGTAAACCATTCACGTTTTTACTATAATCTGAAGTTTTCAAGTATTGAACTCTATTAAAATCTGATTTATGTAAAACTGCAATCGTTTTTATAAAATCCTTATCAATAGTAGTTTTCCCATAGAATAAAGTTCCAAATAATTGAATAATAGATTCGTTTTTGGAATTTATTTCAAAAATTTCAATTTTGATAGGATAAAACCCTTCATTATAATTAATTCTCTGATAAGCCTTATAAACACTCTCTTTTATACTCCAAAGCATCCAAACCATTTCATCTTGATTTGGAGCTTTTTGAATTAAATCTTGTTCAAATGATGTAAATAGTTTGTTTAGAAAACCTTTTCGTTTCCAATCGCTTTCTTTTTGGGCTAAAACTAAATCTACAACATCATTTCCTATCATTTTTCAGCTAATTTGGTTTGAATTATGGCAATGGTATTTTCTAAATCCAACATTTTTTCCATAGATTCATTGTCGATTTCAATATCAAATGCTTCTTCTACATCTAAAACAACATCAACTAAATTAGCTGAATTAATATTCAAATCCGTTATAAAATGTGTGTTTTCATTGATGTTATTAAAAGCTTCATCATCTTTAACAAATGGCTTTACAATAGGTTTTAATTTTTCTATTATTTCTTCTTTATTCATGTTTTATATCTTAATACTTAATACTCAAATCTTAATACTCTATTTATACTTTTTAAAGATAACACAACCATTCACATCACCAAAACCAAAACTAGCTTTGGCCACAATATTTAGTTCTTTATGCAACAATTGTTGTGGAATTTTATCTTCCGAAATTAGTGCTTTTATTTCATCATTCAAATCTTCACAGTTGATATTTGGGAAAAAGAAACTATTATAAATTTGAAGAACTGTTGCCACAGATTCAACACTTCCTGCACCAGACAAACAATGTCCAACCATTGATTTTAGTGAGTTTATAAATGGAAAATCAGTTCCTTTTCGACCTAAAGCTTGACTCCAATTCTGAATTTCCAAACTGTCTTTTGAGGTTGCTGTTAAATGTCCGTTTATAGCATCAATTTCGTTTGGATTTACATTCGCATCTTTCAAAGCATCAGTAATGCATTTTTGAACCGCAACTGAATTTGGTGCTGTCATTGTTCCTTCACCTCTTTGTCCTCCTGAATTGATGTTTCCACCTAATATTTCAGCATAAATTCGAGCGCCACGTGCTAAAGCAGCTTCTAAATCTTCAATAACAAAAGCTCCTGCTCCACTTCCTGGTACAAATCCGGAAGCAGTTGCACTCATTGGTCTTGAACCTTTTTCTGGTGTTTCATTATGTTTAAAAGTACAGACTTTCATGGCATCAAATCCACCCCAAATGTATGGGCCAGAATCACTTGTACTTCCTACCAACATTCGTTTGGCTTTTCCTTGTTGGATTCGTTCAAAACCCAATAAAATACTTTCTGTTCCTGTTGTGCAAGCAGATGAATTGGTTGTAACTTGATTTCCTAAACCTAATTTTCCACCTAAATAAGCCGAAATTCCGCTGTTCATGGTTTGTGCAACGGCTGTACTTCCTAATCTTCTGGTTTGAAAATCGTCAATTTTATAGATTGATTCTCTGAATTTTTCAATTCCAGATGTTCCTGTTCCGAAGATTGTACCGCTTTCCCAATCAGGGTTTTCGTTATTTTCTATAGTCAATCCTGCATCTTTCCAAGCATCAATTCCAGCAATAACGCCATATAATATGCCGGTTGAATTGAAATTTCGCAATTCTAATTCGGTAAAGTATTGTCTTTTAAGTTCTTCAGAAATTTTTGGAGTACCTGAAATTTGACAGGAGAATTTTAAACGTTCCAGTTCAGCATCAAATTCAATTCCAGAAACACCATTTTTTATGGCATTTGTGAACGCTTCGAGCCCTACTCCATTTGGTGCAACAATTCCTAAACCTGTTATGACTACTCTTTTTTTCAAAATTTAATTAGATTATTAGATTGTTCGAAAAATCGATAATTCGAAAAATCGAACCCTCATAAAATCATTCCTGCCAAAACCCCAGAACAAACTTCCTCGTTCATTTCATTTAACATCTTGACTTTACATTTTAGTTTTCCAAAGCGATAATATACTTTTTCTGAAATCACCGTTACTTTCTCGTTTGGATAAACTGGTTTTAGAAACTCAACTTCAGATGATGTGAAACCTATATTTTGGATTTCTTTTCCTTCATTCAAATAAATTCCCAAACAAACTAAGCCAATTTGTGCCATAGTTTCGGTTAAAATAACTCCTGGTGTAACTGGATTGTCTTTGAAATGTCCTTTATAGAAATCTAAGTTTTCATTAAAAGTAAAAGTACCTTCTACTCTATTTTCATCAATTGACAAAATTTCATCCACAAACAAAAAAGGCTTGGAATACGGTAATTTTGATAGGATTTCTTGTTTTGTCATTTCTTCTATTTCTTTAACCACATAGGTTTCATAGCATTGTTTTACTAAAAAGTCGCTTCGCTCAATATAGTAGGCAAAGCTATGTGTAAATAAAATTTCTATGTATTTCTTCTATTTTCATAAAGTTATTTAAACTATGTGGTTCAAATATTTACCATTCTAATAAAACTCTTTGTGCTGTAAATCCTGGTCCAAAACTCAACATTACACCTTTTTCACCAGCTTTTGGTTTATTGTTCATGATTCGTTCTAAAACGTATAAAACCGTTGCACTTGACATATTTCCATACAAACGAAGTACTTCTTTTGTATCGTCTATGTTTTTTCCTAAATCAGAAAATAATCCTTCTACTAAGTTAACGATTTTTTTTCCACCAGGATGAAAGATTAAATGTTCAATATCTTTTATTTCCAATTGATTTCGCTCTAAAAAAGGGTGCAAAATAGCTGGGAAATGTTCCTCAATAGTGTCAGGAACTTCTATGTCTAAAATCATTTTCAACCCTTTATTAGTCAATTCAAAGCCCATCATATTTTCTTTGTCATAGAAATGATACATGGATTCGTCTACAATAGTTGGTCCAACTTCATTTTCATACGAAGACATCAACACACAAGCTGCACCATCTCCAAAAATTGCAGCACTGACAATGTTTGCCATCGAATAATCATCCAATTGAAAGGTTGCTGTTGGACTTTCGACTGCTATAACAACAGCTCTTTTATTTGGATTAGCTTTCAAGAAATTTTTAGCATAAATAATTCCGGAAACTCCACCAACACAACCCATTTCTGTGACTGGTAATCGAACTACATCTTGACGTAAATTTAATTTATTGATTAAATAAGCATCCAAAGACGGAATCATTATTCCAGTACAACTTACTGTGATGATAAAATCTATCGTTTCTGGTTGCCAATTGGCTTTATCTAATGCTTTTTTTAGGACTTTTTCTCCTAAAACAATCATTTCTCTGGCATAAATGGCATTTCTTTCTTCAAATGAATGTAAAGAAAATACTTCTTCTGGTTGCATTATGGTGTAACGTTTGTCAACATTTGCTCCTTCAAAAATTTTTTTGACTTTACGTTTAAATCGATCATCTTGATTCACTAACCAAACATCTAGAAAAGGTAGAATATCTTTAGTTTCTCTAGAGAATTCAGGTAATTGAGTAGCTACATTTATTATTTTTACAGGCATTTTTATTTTTTTTAATCCCATAGCTAAAGCTAAGGGTAATTCAGGTTAAAGACAGAGGCAATTCATTTCTAATTTCTGAATTCTGACTTCTAACTTCTAACAATCCATTGATAGCGGAAAGCCCATTTCCAATGAATGGTATAATTTTTTAATTCATTTCTTTCTGAGAAATCGATTAATTCTTGTTTTTTAAAACCTCTTAAAATGGAAACTAAACCATCTTCTTTTGACATTCTATTCAATCTAAATATAAAACAAATTAGTTGAAAAGCTCTGTAAGCAATTATATTTCGATGTAAATCATTAATTACAATTCCGATTTTTGCTTGCTTGTTAAAAAGTTGAATTAAATAATCAATTTGTCTATTTTTAAAATGATGTAAAGTTAAGGTGCACAATACTATATCATAATTTAATTGACTAAAAGCTTCACTAAATATATCTTCACATTTATAACTTATATTTGGATATTCTTTTGATAATTTTATAGCATAATCAATCGTAAAAGCGTTGGCATCAATTCCAATTAAGTTGAATTTGAAATTGTTTTTAGAACCAAAATCGGATAAAGTTCTCAACATGTCACCATTTCCGCAACCTACATCTACGATTGTAATCTCAGTATTAGAATTTATTAATTTTTTGACTCCTTGTAAAGTTAGTTGATTTCCACCCAAAAACTGATTTATAGACGCAATTTTGTCCAATGCTTCACGAAGTTCTTCACCTTCTAATGAAAAATCATCCATGATTTCTTCTTCTTCAGTTCTATGTTTGGTATTTATTATCATTATAGAGGTTTTCCGTGTGTTTTTTTAATGATTATAGGTAACAAAAAAGGAAATACTATCAACAAATTCATTGTTATCTTAGAAAGATACGAATTCAATAAGAGTTTGGATAAAAATTTTCCGAATTGTAGCCTTTTTTTAAATGTTTTATTCCAAATTGTGATGTATTTTGATTCCATTGATGTTCTTGAAATCTTATTTTGAAGGAAGTCATCAACTAAATTACTGACAATTTTAGCACTGTGAATAGCCATTGCCATTCCGTTTCCACACAACGGATGAATTAAACCCGCTGAATCACCTATCATTAAAACATGATTTTCAATTTTGGGTTTATCTTCAAATGAAATTTGGCTTATAGTTAATGGGTTTTCAAACAAGAGTTTACTTTCTTCGAATATGTTTTTGAGATTATTGTTTTGATACATTACATGTTCTTGAAAATCAGTTATGTTTTTATATTTTTTAAAAGACTCATATTGAACTAAATAACAAATATTAATAGCTTCGTTTTCGACTTTTGAAACACCACAATAACCACCTTTAAAATTATGTAATCCAACTAAATCATTTGAAAAAATCCCAGAATAATGCGCTTTTACAGCTAACCAAGGAGATTTTTGTTGGATAAAATTCCGTTTTAACTCAATGTCTAGGTTTGAACGTTTTCCAAAAGCTCCTAAAACAATTTTAGCTTTAAATACTTGATTAGATTGTGTTGAAATTGTGAAAATATCATTATAAAATTCAACTTGAATAACTGAGTCTTTCACAACCTTTCCTCCTAGTTCTAGTACTTTTTTATACAAATAATTATCTAAAGCATAACGACTTACACCAAAACCACCTAAAGGTAAATTGGTTTTAATAGTTTTTCCAGAGTGCGTTGAAAGTTCCGTTTTAGTAATATTTGTAGGTCGAAGTGATTCAACATCTAAAGCTAATCCTCTTAAATAGGGTAAAACTTCGTTGGAAATAAATTCGCCACAAACTTTATGTTTAGGATAATCATTTTTTTCGAAAAGTGTAACATTGAAACCTCGCTTCAATAAATCAATAGATGCTGTAAGTCCAGCTAAACCACCACCAATTATAGAGATTTCATTGTTGATTTTCATATTACGAATGTAAGAATTATTCATGTTTTAATTTACAAAAACTTTTAATTAACACTTGTTTAATCAAAAAAAAACTGCTCCATTACTGAAGCAGTCAATTTATTCTATATCAATTAACTCTTTATTTAGGGTTTAAAATAGCATCAATTCTAAACAAACAATCTTCTAAATGATATTTTGATTCTAAAGATGTTTGTACTCCTTTTTTATTTTGAATTGTTCGTTCCAATTGAGATAATTCACCTCTAACCAAAGCTCTGACATCGGATTGAGAAACATTGTAATATTCTTTAGATGAAGTATTTTTAAATTCTTCTTTCATTAAAAATTCCATTCTTTCAATATAAGCTCTTTGTAAATTTCTTCTATAGATTGAAATACTTTGATTGTTACTTAATTCACTCCAAATTCCTACTCTAAGTTCTTGTAAAAATGTAACGGGTTTATAACTGTCATTATCAATTATTGTAGCGTTTTGTAGCCTTCCTAATGTTTCTAAACTTAAAATTTTATTGAAGATACGAACTTGTAAATTTCTAAATTCTTCAATATATCCAGTATATGCAGTATTTTTTAAGATTGAAGTATTAACCAACCAAGTAGGACTATTAAATGCGTTATTTTGCAACCAGTTCAAGGCTTCTTGTTGTTTTATTTTTGGCACATTACTATAAATATCGCCTATTTGACTAGGCTTTTTATAGGTTTCATAAACACCACCAATATTAGTAGCTACATGTCCAATATACCTATTCCAACAGCTTAATAATTCACCGTATAATTCTTCAACATCATCAAAGTCGTTAGTTTGTTCGCTTGTCCATTGTTCTAAGTTTTCAGATACAATTTTTAAATTTTTTAAAGCGTATGTACTTGCTTTTATGGCATCATTTCCTATATCTTCTGTTTGAGAGCTTGGATCGAAGTTACTTCCTTGACTTCCAAATTTATATAATCTATCGTTAGCTTTTTCTTCAATCCATTGATCAAGAATAGATACTTCATATTCAGGAGAATACACATTTGGTATTTTTCTATATCCCCAATTTACAGCATAATGATCATAAGGTCCCATTTGACGAATAAATCGAACGTCTTTATCACCTGGTTGAGCAATGTAATTATATCTTGCATAATCCATTATACTTGCTGAAATTCCCATTTTTTTTGTAAAAGCTGGTTGTCTATAGCTTTCTACATCATAAGCACAGCTAGCTCCCATGTTATGAGGAAATCCAATAGCGTGTCCGACTTCATGTGCAATAACCATTTGCATCATTTCTCCCATATCTTCTTCAGAAGTGTTTAAAGTTCTTGCTTTTTCATTGGCAGCACCAGTTTCTAATAAATATCTATTTCTATACGAACGCAAATGATTGTGGTACCAAATTATATCACTTTCAATAATTTCTCCTGTTCTTGGATCTGAAACACTTGGTCCGATGGCATTTCTAGTTGTACTAGCCACATATCGAATAACTGAATAACGAATATCTTCCGGACTAAAGTCAGGGTCTTCTTCAAAGGTTGGAGCATCTTTGCAAATTATTGCATTTTTAAAACCAGCAGCTTCAAAAGGTTTTTGCCACTCTTCTACTCCTGCTTTAATATATTTTCTTAATTTTTCTGGTGTAGCAGGATCTAGATAGTAAACTATGGGTTTTATAGGTTCTACTAACTCACCTCTATTATAAGCTTCTGAATCTTTAGGTTCTAATCTCCATTTTTTAATAAAAGTTTTCTTGTCCGATTTTAATGCTTCACTAGAATAATCATATTGATTCACGGTAAACCATCCAACTCTCTTGTCAAAAATTCGTGGTTGCATAGGCTCTTCAGGTAATAAAATCATGGATTGATTCATTTGCAAACTTATCGTTTCTGTATCGGCAAGCGTTGAAGGTTTAGCTGCATTATAGGTAAAGTCTTGAACAACTTCTATATTTTGAGGAAAGGACTTTACAGATGTAATAAAACTTCTAGAATCATCAAGGTTTTTTACTTTATAGGTTTCTCGCATTTGAGTATTTAATCCACTTAAAGCTTTTATATCAGAACTATAAAATTTTGTTACATCAATAACTACAGAAGTAGAATCTTTAGAGAACGCTGCAATATCAAAAGCATATAAAGTTGGATCGTAATTATTGGCTTTTACAGATATATTTATGGGTAAACTATCATTAGCAATGGATGCAAAAGATTTTACTTTTAGAAGTATTTTGTCTTGAAATTTTTCCCAAACAACTAATTGTTCGTTTACCGAAGTACCCGCATTTACATAACCACCGCCAAGTCCAGAAGGAAGTTTTGAAATTCTACTTACCAATAACATTTCCTTGTTTAATAAAGCATTAGGGATTTCAAAATAGAATTTATCTTCAACTTTATGACTTTTGAATAACCCTTCATCTGAAATAGCAACTTTAGTAACTACTTGGCTATACTCTTTAACCTTAGCCTCTTTTTTCTTTTCAGATTGCGATTGATTTTTTAGCAGTAATGCCTTTTCTTCTAATTGCTTTTTCTTTCTTTTTGATTGTGAATAAGAATAATTTGTTTGAAAAAACAAACTCAGAATCAATAGTAATGTGATTTTATACATATAATTTATTTTGAAAATCAAATATAATGTTTTCAAAATAAAAAAACTGCCTCATTTCTGAAGCAGTTTTAAAATTAAATTAAAATATAAATTAAAGCTTTCCTTCTTTTATTTCTTCTACAATTTCTGGATTTAATAGTGTTGAAATATCACCAAAGTTTGAATAATCTCCTTCAGCAATTTTGCGTAAAATTCTACGCATTATCTTTCCTGAACGAGTTTTTGGTAAACCAGATACAAATTGAATTTTATCTAGTTTTGCAATTGGACCAATTTGATTAGAAATCATTTCGTTAATTTCTTTTGCTAAATTAACTCTATCTCTACCTTCACCAGATTCTTTTAGGATTACATAACCATAAAGAGCATTTCCTTTGACATCATGAGGGAATCCAACAATGGCACTTTCAGCTACAGCTGGATGTTCGTTTATTGCATCTTCGATTGGAGCTGTACCTAAATTATGTCCAGAAACTATAATAACATCATCTACTCTACCTGTAATTCGGTAATAACCTACTTCATCTCGTAAAGCACCGTCTCCAGTGAAATATTTTCCTGGAAAAGCAGTAAAATAAGTTTCTTTATAACGCTGATGGTCGTTCCAAATAGTTCTTGCCATAGATGGCCATGGAAACTTAATACATAATGCTCCTGTAACTTGATTTCCTTCAATTTCGTTACGTAATTCATCCATTAAAACAGGCTGAACTCCAGGTAATGGTAAAGATGCGTAAGTTGGTTTTGTAGGTGTTACAAACGGAATTGGCGAAATCATTATGCTTCCTGTTTCAGTTTGCCACCATGTATCTACTAAAGGGCAACGTTTTCCTCCAACGTGATCATTATACCAGTGCCATGCTTCTTCATTAATTGGTTCACCAACTGAGCCAATAACTTTTAAGGATTCTAATTGAAAACGTTGAACATAATCAAGGTTTTCTTTAGCTAAAGCACGAATAGCTGTTGGAGCTGTATAGAATTGATTTACTTTATGTTTTTCAATAACTTCCCAAAAACGACTATAATCAGGGTATGAAGGAACACCCTCAAAAATTACGGTTGTTGCTCCGTTTAATAAAGGTCCGTATAAAATATATGAATGTCCAGTAATCCAACCTATATCAGCTGTACACCAATACACATCATTTTCTTCATAATTAAATACATTTTTGAATGTGTAAGCAGTGTTAACCATATAGCCACCAGTTGTGTGAACCATTCCTTTAGGTCTACCGGTTGAACCAGAAGTGTAAAGTATAAATAAAGGATCTTCAGAATCCATAATTTCAGCTACGTGAGAAGACATTGCAGCATCTAATAAAGGTTGTAACCATTTGTCACGCCCTACTTTCATTGCAATTTCTGTATTTGTTCTTTTAGCAACTAAAACGGTTTCAATTGAAGGACAATTTTTTAAGGCTTCATCAACAATTCCTTTTAGGTCTATGGTTTTGTTACCTCTAAATCCTCCATCAGAAGTGATTAGCATTTTACAATCACTATCATTTATACGAGCAGAAATAGCAGAAGCAGAAAAACCTGCAAATACAACAGAATGTATGGCACCAATTCGAGCACAAGCTAAAGTTGCTATAGCTAAATCTGGAATCATAGGTAAGTAAATGCAAACTCTATCCCCTTTTTGAATACCATGTTCTTGCAAAACATTAGCCATTTTAGCTACTCTTACATATAATTCATTGTAAGTTATATGTTGTGCTTTTTCTTTTGGATCATTTGGTTCAAAAATAATGGCTGTTTTATCACCTCTTTTGTTTAAATGTCTATCAATACAGTTTTTAACTATATTTAATTTTCCGTTTACAAACCATTTAAAATTTGCTTCTTGCATATCAAATTCAAAGGTTTTATCCCATTTTTGATACCAAGTAAACTCTTCATCGGCAATCTTGTCCCAGAATTTTCTAGGTTCACGAACCGATTTTTTATACATTTTGAAATAGTTTTCTAAATCTTTTATTTTATAGTAACTCATCTTGATAATTTTCTGTGTTCAGTTGTTTATATTCAGGAATTAGCTTTTAGCAATTTATGAAATGTAAATATATGAAATCTGTTTGTTTTGATAAATTATATATTGCTAAATTAATATATATTCTATTTGAATGCTCCTATTTTATATTTTTGAAATTCTTCTTTAACTTCTTCAATAATAGCTTCGTCATCAATAGTTGAAGGAATTTGATAGTCAGTGCCATCTACAATACTTCTCAATAATTTTCGTAAAATTTTTCCTGAACGAGTTTTAGGTAATCGTTCTACTACAACTACATTTCTTAAGCTAGCAACTGCTCCTATTTGGGTTCGTACTAATTGAACTATTTCATGTTCTAATTGGAAGTTTTCCATTAGTTCACCTGTTTTTATTACTACTAATGCTAATGGAATTTGACCTTTTAGCTCGTCATTTATTCCGATTACAGCACATTCGGCAACAGTCTCATGAGAAGATACAATTTCTTCCATTTCTGCTGTTGAAAGTCGATGACCTGCAACATTTATAACATCATCTACTCTACCTGTTATGAAAATATAATTATCTTCATCTTTAAAACCACCATCACCAGAAAAATAATAGCCTGGAAATTTATTTAAATATCCTGCTTTAAATCTTTCATTATCTTGCCATAAATCTAACAGTGTTCCAGGTGGCAAAGGTAATTTTATAACTACATACCCTTCTTCGTTTGGTCCAACTTGTTCTCCATTTTCATCAAAAATTCTGATATCATATCCTGAAACAGCTTTTCCTGCAGAACCTGGTTTTATGGGTAGATATTCAACGCTCATCATGTTTGAAATCATAGGCCAACCCGATTCAGTTTGCCACCAATGATCAATGGCCGGAATTGGAATATGTTTTTGATACCATTCTAAAGTGGCAACATCACAACGTTCACCTGCTAAAAACTGAGTTCTTAAACTGCTTAAATCGTATTGTTTAATAAATTCTCCATTTGGATCTTCTTTTTTGATAGCTCTAATCGCTGTTGGAGCGGTGAACATTACATTGACTTTATGTTCAGCGATAACTCTCCAAAATGTTGAAGCGTCTGGAGTTTTTATTGGTTTTCCTTCAAAAATGATGGTTGTATTTCTATTTAATAATGGGCCATAAACGATAAAACTGTGTCCAACAACCCAACCAACATCTGATGCAGCCCAAAATATTTCACCTTCTTTTACACCATATATTTTTTGCATTGAAAATTTAAGTGAAGTTGCATAACCTCCTGTATCTCTGACAATTCCCTTTGGCTTTCCTGTTGTTCCTGAAGTGTATAAAACATATAAAGGATGTGTTGCATTTACGACCACACATTCTGCTTCATCAGAACCATAAACTAAAGCATCATAATCGACATCGTATTTCTTAAACGGAACTCTTGCTCCTAATTTTCTATTAAAAACTATAACTTTTTTAGGCTTATGTTCAGCTAAAGTTATGGCTTCATCAACCATTGGCTTATAGGCAATTACTCTGTCAACTTCTATTCCAGAAGAAGCGGTTATAATTACTCTTGGTTTGCAATCGTCAATTCGAATTGCTAATTCGTGAGGTGCAAATCCCCCAAAAACTACGGAATGCGTTACTCCAATTCGAGCACAAGCTAACATAGCAAAAGCAGCTTGTGGAATCATGGGCATGTAAATAATAGCTGTATGACCTGCTTTTAATCCTAATGATAATAAACCACCAGCTAATTTAGCTACTTCTGTTTTTACTTCGTTGTATGTATACTTTTTTACAGTTTGTGTGACAGGTGAATCAAATATCATTGCAATTTGTTCTCCAAATCCATCTTCAACATGTTTGTCTACAGCTAAATAACACATATTTAGTTCACCATCTTTAAACCAAAGCGGATAATCGTTATTGTCTTTTGATAAAATAGTTTCAGGGTTTTTATACCAATCTAATTCTTTTGCTTGTGCTTCCCAAAATTGTTCAGGTGAATCAATACTTTGAGAATAAATTTCATTGTAACTCATTACTATATATTACTTTGAGGTTGTGTTAATTGTATATAGTAAATATAAAAAAAATCAGAATGCAATATGGAAAAATGTTGCTAATTAAGTATAGCTTTTATAACTCCACCAACTCAAAAACCTTATCCACTACATTCTTTACGGAAAAAGGTTTGGTTAAATAAGCGTCAGCACCAAGTGATAATCCTTTTTCAATGTCAGAAGTCTTATTTTTGGCAGAAAGAAAAATAACTTTAGTATGATTCAGGTTTTTATCTTTTTTAATTTGTTCTAATGTTGCATAACCATCAACCATTGGCATCATAACGTCCAAAATAATAACATCAGGGAAATTTGATTTTAAAATATCCAATGCTTCTTGTCCGTCACGAGCTATAAATACTTCAAAGTTATTTTTCTTGAAAGTGTATTCTAATGCCATTATGATGTTTGGCTCATCGTCAACTAGTAGTATCTTTTTCATATTTATGCTGAATTTATTTCAGTATCTTTTGTTGATTCTATTGGCAAAGTAAATGAAATATTTGCACCATTCATACAATTATCTACCCAAATATTTCCATTGTGATGTTCTATAATTTGTTTACAAATGGCTAAACCTAACCCACTTCCAACCGGTTTTTTAATATTTTGATTGGTTGATTGATAAAATTTATCGAAAATAGCCTCAAAATCATCTGTATTTATTCCTTTTCCATTATCTATAACGGAAGTTTTTACAAAATCGTTTTCAATTTTACATTGAATTGTGATTTTTCCATCCGTTTCTGGGCAAAATTTAATTGCATTTGATAATAAATTAGTAATTACCTGCACTATTCTATCTTCATCATAATAACAGAAAACCTTATCATTACTTGTGATTTCTATACAAATTGATTTGTTCTTAATCAACTGTTGCAAAGGTTCAATCGATTTTTTTATAGTTTGTACTAAATTATTATTTGTGGGATGAATCGTTTGTTTTCCAGTTTCAAATTTCTCTAAATCTAGAATTTTATCAATCAAACGGTTTAATCTATCAGATTCTGAAATGATATTCTGCAAAAATTGTTTTTTAAGTTCTTCCGGAATTTCATCATCATCGTGTAAAATCTCACTAGCTGCACGAATAGCTGTAATTGGAGTTCTTAATTCGTGAGTTACAGTATCCAAAAATTCATCTTTTTGTTTGTCTTTAATCACTAAGTTTTCATTGGCATTTTTGAGTTGTGATGATATCTTTTTCAATTCATTAGAAGTTTCGGTCAACTTTTTATTGATGATGATATTTTCTTTAGATTCTTCTAAGATCTTCAAAACTTCAGGTAAAGTTACCTTTTCTTCTTTTACAACACTTGAAATTAAAATTCGAGCCGAAGCAGTTCCGATATGACCTGTCAATAAATTTTCTGCAAATTTGACTAATCTAGCATCAGCTAATTCTTCAGTAATATCTACGTTATACTTTGTATTGAAAATATTTAAGGCTCTTTTGGTTCGTTCTTCACCCAAAAATCGAATTAGCACTTTTTTGATATCACTTGTGTATGCTGTTCCTTTCCATACAAAAGCGTTTTCGTGATTAGTTATGTATTTGTCTATATCAACGTACATTTCTGCATAATTTCTTTCTCTGTAATTTCCTTTAAAACTAACTGAAACAGCAAAATAGACCAAAGCATTAAATAATAAACTCCAAAATAAAGCGTGAGGAACAGGTTGTAAATAATCTAATCCAAATAATTGAAAAGGTTTTAATAATTGAATTTGAAACAAACCTTCATTAACAAAAGTGCTTGATGAACTTGAAATTCCAATAGCATACGGAATAAGTAACGTATATAAACATATCGAAAATCCAATTAAAATAGACCAAATTGCTCCTAATCTTGAACCTCTTCTCCAAAATATAGCTCCAAAAAAAGCTGGTGCTAATTGTGCTATAATGACAAATGAAATTAAACCAATGGAAACTAAATTATAATCTAAAGCGAAAAAACGATAAATAAAATAAGATAAAATTATTATAGAGAAAATTCCGATTTTTCTAATGTTTACAATCTTTTTGTTGTTGATGATTTGTTCTTCATTTTTTAATTTTCCCAAAAAAGTATAAGGAATTAAAACGTTATTACTCAACATAGTCGACAAACTAATACTCGAAACAACAATCATAGAAATTGCAGCAGAAAATCCTCCTAAAAAAACCATAATAGTTAGGACTTCATTATTAAACAATTGAGGTATTAATAATGAATAGGTGTCTGCATTTACATTTTTCCCTTCAAATAAAACATTTCCGCCCCAAGCAAGTGGATAGACAAAAATATTAAACAATAATAAATACAGAGGAAACAACCAAATAGCAGTTTTTAAATGTTTTTCTCTATTATTTTCGACAACTGACATGTGAAATTGTCTAGGTAATAAAAAGATAGCAAACAATGAAACCATACATAAAAAGAACCAATTGATTCCTTGCGTAAGTCCTCCTATTTTATTCTTTTCTTCAAAACCATCAAGTTGAGATGCTTGTTGGTAAATATCTCCAAAACCATCAAATACAAAATACGTTACATAAATTCCAATAATGATAAAGAATACTAATTTTAAGATACTTTCCATTGCAACAGCCATAACGATTCCTTTTCTTTTTTCGGATGCATCTACATAACGAGTTCCATAATAAGAGGCAAATAAGGCTAAAGCAATAGCAACATAAGTAGTTGTATCGTTAAAAATTAAAGAGGAAGAACTTGTTTTTGTAACTAAATGAAATGTTTCAGCAATGGCTTTTAATTGTAAAGCTACATAAGGTAAAATTCCAAAAAGACATACAACCGTTACAATTGCTCCTAAAAACCGACTGTTTCCATAACGAAGCGAAATAAAATCGGCTAAACTAGATACATTGTTAACTCTTGAAATTCGAATAATTTTTCGCATAACAATTATCCAGGCAGGAATTATACAAATTGGTCCTATATAAATTGCCAAATAACTTAAACCTGAATTAGCAGCAACTCCAATACTTCCATAGTATGTCCAAGCTGTGCAATAAACGGCTAATGACAAAGTATAGATATAGGAATTATTTGTCCATTTTAAATTGCCTTTTTTTTCTGCCCAATGAGCAATGTAAAAAAGGAAACCTAAATAAGCTAATAAAATTAAAATAAGACTTATGCTACTCATAATAACGATTTACAACTAACATAGAAATTAATACTGAAAGTAACCAAACAGAAAATATATAAATATAAATTACAGGAAAACCAAGCAATACGTTTGAACTATCAAACAACAATAATATTGGCAAATTAAATGCAATTAATAAAGTTATAGTTAAAACAATAAGTTTTTGTTGATGCCTTTTTTTCATATAATTTTTAAAAATTCTTTGAAGTAAATATATTAATATTTTTTTGAATTAAAACCTAAAAAATCCCTACTCTAATAATTTAAGAGTAGGGATTTACTTAGTTTTAACCAATAAACTAATTTTTTAATGTCCAGTTGCTTCTCCTGCTCCTGATGGAATTCTAATATTTTCTACAATATCTTGTACTTCTTGTGGTGGTGCAGGTGTAAAACTTTTTACTGCAAAAGCAACAATAAAGTTTACAACCATTGCAACAGATCCAAATCCTTCTGGAGAAATTCCAAACCACCAACTAGCTTTTAAACCATCAACAGCTTCTTTTCCTCCATCAAAAATTCCAAATTTGAATTTTAACATATAGAAAAGCATTAATAAAAGTCCTACTATCATTCCTGCAACAGCTCCTTCTTTGTTCATTTTTTTATGGAAAATTCCTAAAATAATAGCTGGGAAGAATGAAGCAGCAGCTAGTCCGAAGGCAAGTGCCACAACAGCAGCTACAAATCCCGGTGGATTTATTCCAAAGTATCCTGCAATTATTACAGCTACAGCAGCAGCTCCACGTGCAGCCCAAAGTTCTCCTTTTTCAGAAATATTTGGGTTAATCATTTTCTTAATTAAATCATGAGATACTGAAGAAGAAATTACCAATAACAATCCAGCAGCAGTTGATAAAGCGGCAGCTAAAGCTCCAGCAGCAACTAAAGCAATAACCCAGTTTGGCAATTGTGCAATTTCAGGATTAGCTAATACCATGATATCATTATCAATAGTTAATTCACTTCCTTTTAAACCTTTTGCAGCTTGAGCCGCTAAGAATTCTTCATTTTTAGATTTATCATTATAATATTGAATTTTTCCGTCACCGTTTTTATCTTCAAACTTTAATAAACCTGTTTTTTCCCAATTGGTAAACCAAGCTGGCATAGTTGCGTATTCTTTATTGCTAACCGTTTCAATTAAATTGGTTTTAGCAAAAACAGAAACAGCAGGAGCAGTTGTGTATAAAATAGCAATTAATAATAAAGCCCAACCTGCTGATTTACGAGCATCTTTAACTTTTTTCACTGTAAAGAAACGAACAATTACGTGTGGTAAACCTGCCGTTCCAACCATTAAAGCTAGAGTAATTGCGAATACATCAATCATTGATTTTGAACCACTTGTGTATTCAGCAAAACCTAATTCTGTAGATAGGCCGTTTAATTTATCTAATAGATAAACATTTCCTTCACCAACAACCGTTCCACCCATTCCTAATTGTGGAATCACATTTCCTGTCATTTGAATAGATATGAAGATAGCCGGCACCATAAAGGCAAAAATCAAAACGCAATATTGTGCTACTTGTGTATAGGTAATTCCCTTCATTCCTCCTAAAACTGCGTAAAAAAGAACTATAATCATTCCAATTACTACTCCTGTGTCAATATCAACCTCTAAAAATCTCGAAAACACTAGTCCTACTCCACGCATTTGTCCAGCCACATAAGTAAACGAAACAATTAAGGCACAAAATACTGCTACAGTTCTTGCAGTGTTAGAGTAATATCTTTCCCCAATAAAATCAGGTACCGTAAATTTTCCAAATTTTCTTAAGTAAGGAGCTAATAATAATGCTAGAAGCACATATCCACCAGTCCAGCCCATAAGGTAAACCGCACCATCATATCCCGCAAAGGAAATAATTCCAGCCATTGAGATAAAAGAAGCAGCAGACATCCAATCGGCAGCTGTTGCCATTCCGTTTGCTAAAGGAGAAATTCCTCCACCAGCAACATAAAATTCTTTAGTTGACCCAGCACGAGCCCAAATTGAAATTCCGATATATAAAGAAAATGTAATTCCTACGATTATGTAGGTCCAAGTAAGTACATCCATGATATTTTTTGTTTAGTTTATTAGTTAATTATTCGTCAAATCCGTATTTCTTGTCTAATTTGTTCATCAATCGTACATAGACAAAAATTAATACGACAAATACATAGATTGAACCTTGTTGGGCAAACCAAAATCCTAAGGGAAATCCACCAATTTTGATTTCGTTTAAAACGTCTTTGAATAAGATTCCAGCTCCATAAGAAACCGCAAACCAAATACTTAATAAAATTAGAAGGTATCTTAAATTTTCCTTCCAATACGCAGTTGCGTGTTTTTGTTTATCGCTCATAATATTTATAGTTTAATTAGTTAGGTTTTATAGGTAAATCATTGCTTGAACTGTGAAAGTATTTACAGCTTTGTTTGAAGCATATTTTAAAGATTGATATTCTAAAGTTATTTTTGAGTTATGACCACTAAAGTAAAAGTTAGTTCCAACACCAACTTGATTAGCATTATCGTTTAAGGCATCAATTTTTCTAGCATCATAAGACAAATAAGGCTGAATTTTAGTTGTTTTCTTTGATGGAAGTACATAACCAACATGTCCATGTAATAATGTTCCAGTTTCATAAGTTGTTCCTAAAGTAAAATCTTTTCCATAATCATTATTTTGAAACATGGCATAAGCTGTTATTGCTCCTCCATTAGCACCAATTGGAGCATCATAAAATACATCAGCAGCTAATATTTTTACATCTTGACCACTTAAATTTCCTGAAGCATCTGCAACCACAGAACCACTTGGATGAACAAAAAACCCTGCTCCTACATTAAATACTTTTTTTCCTCCTAAATAAGTTCCGACTTTGTAAGGTAAAAAGTTACTTTCACTATCTTTTAATGCATATTCAAAATAACCAGCAAAGTTTTTTCCAGCATCTCTTGAGCCTAATAATCTTCGACCTGTATAAGTTGCTGCACCACCATTTACAGGAACAGTTGCAGCTTGCAAATTATTTGTCATTGCTTCATTTATAGAAACTCTGTATTGAAATTTATCAATTGCACCTTTAGCATAAAAACCAATATGTCTAGCAAATTGATCCGATAATCCTAACGTAGCCCATGCTTGACGTTGGTTATCCAATGTCATAATATTTAAAGTACTTTGATTGTTTAAACGAGAAATTCCATTCCAATAATGCAAACCACCTCCAATAGCATGTTCTTTTCCTAAACTATATTGTGTCCAAACATCGTGTAGAAAAAATTGAGAAGATTCACCTTTTCCAGTTGGAGTTAGGTTGTTGGCATTCAAACTATTTAATCCGAAATGAGTTAAAATTAAAAAATCTTTATTGATTTGAGCATACATCAAAACACGTGCTCTTCGTACATTGAAATTCAATTTGCTATCAGTAACAGGAACATCATCATTATATTGAGCTTGCACTTGTGCCCATGAAATAATTCTAAAATACTTAGAGCCATCTTCATTAATATTGACCTTTAATCCTCCTCCATAATCAGGAGAGCCTTGAGAAAAAGCTATTGTAGTCAATAAAAATAAAGCTAAAATGGGTAATTTTTTCATAATTTTAGTTTGGTTAGTTTTTTGTTTTCGCTTGACCAAAGTCTAAAATTTTGTTAATGAAAAAAATTATGATATATATATATGTAAAGTAGTATAGTTAATCCTTAAAGCGCTCCCACTTAATAAGCATGAATTTATCACCTAGCTCGGTTATTATCATACCTGCACCAGATAACAATTCTTTGTTTGAAAGGAATTCTACAAGCTCTTGATGTTTAAATATTTTATATGTTGGATGATAATTTGGATGTGGTGGTTTTTTTATTTTAAACTCTTTTACCCAATTACTAATAGAAACGTGTGAAACACCTATAATTCGCTCTATTTCACGATAACTTAATCCTTCTAAATATAACTGTAAAGCTTTAGTTACATAGTAATCATCAATTTTTTTACCCAACTTATTTACAGTGAAATAATAGTTGCATTTTTTACACAAATAACGTTGTCTTTCTTTAATAATTCCGCTCTTAACAACTTTATCATTTTGGCATTTTGGACAGGCATTTATTTCCATATATAAAAATTTTGCATAAATATATTAAATTAGCAATTATAAAAATGATTTTAATATAATTTTTTTATGTTTTTTTTATGAAGTTTATAATTTTATACTGAAAAAAATAAAGCATTACTATTATTGTATACTAAGTACAGTTTAGTTGATCCATAAAAAAAATTAAAATTTAGCTAAAACATTAAATCAAATTCATTACAATATTTGCTTAAATTTTACGTAATTTGTAAAAACTATCCACAAAAATGCAATTTAATTGTCAAGAAACAGACGAAACTGTTTTATACAAACTACTTACAGGAACTATAATTCCAAGACCAATTGGTTGGATTTCAACAATTGACGATATCGGAATCAATAATCTTGCTCCTTTTTCGTACTTCAATATGGTTTCAAGTGATCCACCTTGTGTAATGTTTTCAACTCGTAGAGATAATAATAAATATAAGGACACTTTGAATAATGTATTGAAAAATAATGAGTTTGTTGTAAATTTAGTAACACTAGATGTTGTTGAGCAAATGAATGCAACTTCTGCTTCAGTTGACGCTTTAACTGATGAATTTGAATTGGCAAAACTAACACCAATTGATTCTGTATTGGTTAAACCGAAAAGAGTTAAAGAAAGCCTAGTTCATCTGGAGTGCGAAAAAATTCATCATTACTTTATAGATAACGAAACCAATGGTGGTGCTTGTGTCGTGATTGGTAAAATAAAAATCATACATATTGATGATTCTATATTAAAGGATAATAATCACATTGATTTAGACAAATACAATCCTGTAGCACGTTTGGCAGGATCAAATTACGGAACATTAGGAGAAATTTTTTCAATAAAAAGAGCATAAAATGACAACAGAAAAATTAGAAATTGAAGTAGCAATGCAAATTCAGAAACCCGTTCATCAGGTTTTTGACGCTATTATTAATCCGGACACGATGAGCTATTACTTTATTTCTAAAAGTACTGGAATGATGGATGAGGGAAGTGAATTGATATGGAATTTTCCAGAATTTGAAATGGATTGTCCTGTTAGAGTTGGAAAAATTATTAAAGATGAATATATTTCATTTTATTGGTTAGTAGATGAAATTGAGCTTTTAGTTGAAATGACTCTAACTGAAAAAGAAAACAATTCTACTTTGGTTACAATTACTGAAAAAAGCAGAGATAACGATTTAAAAGGATTGAAATGGCTTTCAGGAAATTCTTTTGGTTGGGCTAACTTCTTAACTTGTTTAAAAGGATATTTAGAATATAGAATAAAATTAAGAAAAGGAGCATTTGACTTTATGAGAGAAGAAAATCAATGTTCTTTTGAAAAATAATTATTTAAAAAGTTACTTTATAATTCAGATTAAAAATTCAGAATTCTAAAAGAAATTCTGAAACAAAATTCACAGAATACTTTTTATCAATTAAGTTAGTGAAGTAAATAAATTCAGAATAAAAATGAAAATAACAGTAATTGGTGGTGGTCCAGGTGGATTATATTTTTCTATTTTAACTAAAAAAGCAATGCCTGATTGTCAAATTGATGTTTACGAACGTAATCATCCTGATGATAGTTTTGGTTTTGGAGTAGTTTTTTCAGATGAAACTTTAGGTGAATTCTTAAAAAAAGACATGAGATCATACGAGTTAATTCGGAGTAAATTCGCCTATTGGGATGACATAATTATTGCTCGTGATGGACAAGAAGTAAGCATTGCTGGAAACGGTTTTTGCGGTTGTTCTAGAAAAACACTTTTACAATTACTTCATCAACGTTGTGAAGAAGAAGGAGTAAATCTTCATTTTGAAGCCAATGTAGAAGATTTAAACCAATTTGCTGATTCAGATGTAATTGTAGCTTGTGATGGTTTATCAAGCCTAACCAGAACACAATTTGAATCAGATTTCGGAACAAAAGTAGAACTAAAGAAAAACAAATTCGTTTGGATGGGTTCTACAAAACCTTTAGATGCATTTACGTATTTCTTCAAGCAAACGGAACACGGAGCTTTTGCAGCACATACCTATCAATACGAAGAAGGAATGAGTACTTGGATTTTTGAATGTGCACCTGAAACTTGGGAGAAATTCGGATTCGATACATACAACGAAGAAGATACAGTTCAAAAATTACAAGAATTATTTAAATCCGAATTAGATAATCATGGTTTAATCACCAATAAATCGCACTGGAGGCAATTTCCGCATGTAACGAATGAAAATTGGTATCATAACAACATCGTTTTATTAGGAGATGCAAAGGCTACAGCCCACTACTCTATTGGTTCTGGAACAAAATTAGCCATGGAATCTGCTATTGCTTTATCCGATTCAATTATTGCAAATCCAAATAATATTCAAACTGCTTTTCAAAACTATGATAAATCAAGAAGAAATATCGTAGAAATGATTCAGTACGCTGCCAATGTTTCCCTGGATTGGTTTGAAAACATGGACAGACATATTCAACATCCATTTTATCAATTTGCTTTTGGATGCATGACGCGTTCTAAAAAAGTTACTTATGAAAATCTACAAATTCGTGATAAATCATTTACCGATAAAGTTTTACATGAGTTTAATGACAATGTCAATGACAAAAATCAATCGGCAGCATTTTCGATTTTCAAATTAAGAGATTTAGAATTACAAAACCGAATTGTATTATCTCCAATGGGTCAATATTCAGCAGAAAACGGCTTAGTAAACGATTGGCATTTTCAACATTATTCTTCAAGAGCAATTGGTGGTTTAGGTTTAATTTTAACCGAAATGACTGCAGTTTCAGAGACTGGACGTATTACTTTAGGCTGTACAGGTATTTACAATGAAAATCAAATAGTTGAATGGAAACTTATTAATGATTTCATTCACAAAAACACACAAACAAAAGTCGGAATTCAATTAGGACATTCAGGTCGAAAAGGTGCTACAAAAAAACCTTGGGAAACCGAAGATTTAAAGGATAAATGGGAATTACTTTCAGCTTCTCCTATTTCATTCAATGAAAATTTCAGCACTCCAAAAGAAATGAATTTGGAAGACATGGATTTGATAACTTCTCAATTCGTTCAAGCGACAAAAAATGCTGACAAAGCTGGGTTTGATATGATTGAATTACAAGCTCATCACGGATTTTTATTGGCTTCTTTTCTTTCACCTTTAACAAATATCAGAAAAGATGAGTTTGGAGGAAGTATCGAAAATCGTTTAAAATTTCCATTACGAGTTTTCAATGAAATGAGAAACGCTTTTCCAAAAGATAAACCAATGTCAGTCCGAATTTCAGCAACCGATTGGGCAGAAAACGGAATTTCAGAAGAAGATGTTTTAACTATTGCAACAGCTTTCAAAAACGCTGGAGCAGATATTATAAATGTTTCTACAGGAAATACAGTAACCAATCAAAAACCGCAAACCGGAAGAATGTGGCAAACACCTTTTTCGGATACTGTTCGAAATACAGCTAATATTCCAACAATTACAACGGGTTACATTCAAGATATTGACCAAATAAACACTATAATTCTTAACGGAAGAGCTGATTTAGTAGCTTTAGGAAGACCTTTGTTATTAGACCCAAATTTTGTTAGAAACGCTCAAGCTCACGAAAAATTTCAAGCAAACGATATTCCAAATCAATACAAAATGGGAATTTCTCATTTATATCCTTTAAAAGTTTCTGAAAGAAAACAAGTTGAAGGAATGAAAAAGGCTTTGAAACCTAAAAGTAATAAGATATAAAAACAACCCTTCCAGAGTTTAAAACTCTGGAAGGGTTTTATAAATAATCTATGAAACATTATACAGACAATTTCGCTCACAATAATCTACCAAGCTTAGACTTGCAACCCGATTATTTGTGTGATTTACCTCAATTTCAACATCCAGAAATGTTGAATTGTGTCGAACGTTTGTTAGATAATCATATTAAAAACGGAAATGGTGATGCCGTTTGTATTCGTACTTTCGAAGAAACATGGACTTATAAGGATTTATACGAAAAAGCTAATCAAATTGCTCATGTCTTAATTGATGATTTAGGATTGGTTTCTGGAAATCGTGTTTTATTACGTTCAGCTAATAACCCAATGATGGTCGCTTGTTGGTTTGCAATTCTTAAAGCTGGAGGAATTGTTGTGGCCACTATGCCGCTACTTCGTACTAAAGAGTTAACTACAGTTATAGATTGTGCAGAAATAGCAATTGCCATTTCGGATAGTGATTTGGCAGAAGACATGAATCAAGTTGAATCAAAATTCTTAAAGAAAAAAAGCTTTTTCAGAAAGGGTGATTTAGAACAATTAATGCAATCAAAACCCAAAACCTTTGATAATTACCATTCAAAATCTGATAGTGTTTGTTTAATTGGTTTCACTTCTGGAACAACAGGTTTACCTAAAATGACAGCTCATTACCACAAAGATATTTTAAATATTTGTGAAGCGTTTCCTGCATATTCATTGCAACCAACAAAAGAAGATATTTTTATAGGAAGTCCACCACTTGGATTTACATTTGGTTTAGGAGGTTTAGTTTTATTCCCAATGTATTTTGGAGCTTCAACTTTTTTAATCGAAAAACCAAGTCCAGATTTGCTTTTAAAAGCTATTCAAGATTATAAAATCACAATTTGCTTCACAGCACCAACAGCTTGGAGAGTTTTGACTTTAAAACTTGATGAATTTGATGTTTCAAGTTTACGAAAATGCGTTTCAGCTGGTGAAACTTTGCCTTTACAAGTTTGGAAAGATTGGTATGATGCTACAGGTTTAAAAATTATAGACGGAATTGGAGCAACAGAAATACTTCATATTTTCATCTCATCTAACGAAGAGAATATGATTCCAGGTGCAACAGGTTTACCGATTTTAGGCTACGAAGCTAAAATTGTTGACGATAATGGAATTGAACTTGCAGCAAATGAAACAGGAAAATTAGCCGTTAGAGGAATTACAGGTTGCAAATACTTAAACCGTGAAGAAAAACAAAAAGCCTACGTTCAGAACGGTTGGAACATTACAGGTGATATATTTAAAAAAGACGAAAACGGTTATTTTTGGTTCGTGGCTCGTGGTGATGACATGATTATTTCTTCGGGTTATAACATTGCAGCCATTGAAGTTGAATCTGTACTTTTAACGCATGAAGATATATTTGAATGTGCAGTAATTGGAATTCCAGATAAAGAACGTGGAATGCTGGTTTGTGCACATATAGTATTAAAAAAAAAACATAAAGCTTCAATAGATTTAGAGAAGCATATTCAGCAGTGGTTCAAAGAAGTAGCTGCTCCCTATAAATACCCAAGAGTAATAAAATTTATAGATAATTTACCCAAAACAGAAACTGGAAAAATACAACGATTTAAATTAAAATAAACACAAATTTTGTCATTCTGAATTCGCTAGTGCTGAATTTATTTCAGTAATTCAGAATCTAACATAAAAATAAAAATGAGAAAAACCTTTTTAGTAATTAGTTTTACTTTATTATCCTTAACTGCCATATTAACTTATATTAATTGGAAATTTAGTTTTCTACTGTTTATTTTAATTCCATTGATTCTTATGGGACTATATGATATGTATATTTCTGACAGAACTATTAGAAGAAACTTTCCTCTTCTTGGTCGAATGCGTTATATTTTATCTGCTATTGGTCCAGAAATGCGTCAATATTTCATTGAAACCGATTTAGACGGAAAACCATTCAATAGGTTGCAACGAGATATTGTATATCATCGCAGTAAAAAAGAAAATGACACTATGCCTTTCGGAACACAACTTGATGTTTACGATGATGGCTATGAATGGATTAACCATAGCATTCGCTCGATTCCTTTTTCTGAAGCACAGCATGACCCAAGAGTAAGAATTGGCTCTTCTCAATGTACAAAACCATACGAAGCAAGTTTGTTCAATATTAGTGCCATGAGTTTCGGTTCTTTGAGCAAAAACGCGATAATAGCTTTAAATAATGGTGCAAAACAAGGAGGTTTTTTTCACAATACTGGAGAAGGTGGACTTTCACCTTATCATTTATTAGGTGGTGATGTTGTTTGGAATATAGGAACAGGTTATTTTAGTTGTCGAAATTTTGATGGAACTTTTTGTGTAGATGAATTCGAAAAAAGAGCCTTACTAGATAATGTAAAAATGATCGAAATTAAGTTCTCTCAAGGAGCAAAACCTGGTCATGGTGGAATTTTACCAAAAGAAAAAGTTACCGATGAAATTGCAGCTATTAGATTAGTTAATAAAGGTCATGATATCGTTTCTCCACCAACACATTCAGCTTTTACAACTCCTTTAGAACTAATGGATTTTGTAAAATTATTAAGAGAAAAATCAGGAGGAAAACCTATTGGAATGAAGATTTGTATTGGAAATAAATCAGAATTCATTGCCATTTGCAAAGCCATGGTTGAGACAGAAACTTATGTGGATTTCGTTACTGTTGATGGTGGTGAAGGTGGAACTGGTGCTGCTCCACAAGAATATTCAGACCATGTCGGAATGCCTTTAAGAGATGCAGTAGCTTTTGTTCATGATGCTTTGAATGGATTTGGAATCAAAAATCAAATCAAAATTATAGCTTCAGGTAAGGTAATTACAGGATTTGACATCATTAGAAATCTATCTTTAGGTGCGGATTTATGCAATTCAGCCAGAGGAATGATGTTTGCTTTAGGTTGCATTCAAGCTTTGGAATGTCATGCGAACACATGTCCAACCGGAGTTGCTACACAAAACCCTTCTCTAATGAAAGGATTAGTTCCAGAAGATAAAAGCATAAGAGTAACTCGTTTTCAACAAGAAACCGTTAAAAGTGCCGTAGATTTAATGGCTTCTGCCGGAATAATACATCCAGATCTTGTCACAAGAGATGTAATTACAACAAGAATAGAAAGAAACAAAGTAGAAACATTTGCTCAAATTTTCCCAGATTTAGTAACAGGATGTTTGCTAAAAGAAGAAACTGTTCCTAAAGAAATGTTGTATTTTTGGAAAAGAGCAATTGCAGAAAAATTTTAAATCAAAATATAATTTATGAAAATAGTTTATTTACATGGATTAGAATCAAATAATTTAGGACCAAAAAATGATTGGTTAAAATCAAATTATGATATATTTGATCCATATGTTGATTATCATGAATCAAATATTTATCAAAATTTAAAATCAAAAATTTCTGTTTTTGAACCTGATTTAATAATTGGTTCATCAATGGGTGGGTATTTTGCACATGAAATTGCTAAAGAGTTAAATGTAAATGCTATTTTATTCAACCCTGCTTTGCATTCAAGAAGTTTTGAACCTGATATAAATGGACATTCTAAAGGAAAATATAAACCAAAAATATATTTAGTTCTTGGAGAAAATGATATAGTTATTAATCCATTAAGTACAATTGATTTTATCAAAAAGGAAGGAAACATAAATTACACATATGCTTTATTAAGTCATGAACACGGAACATCTTTCGAACTATTTAAAAAAGAAATTATTTTTTTTATAGAACAAAATTTAAACGTAACTCCAAAATTATAACTAATAGTAATTAGAAAAATGAATAACTACTTCACAAAACAAGAAAAAATCAAATTCAAGCATGTAGATTATGCTGGAATTGTCTTCTATCCTAGATTTTTAGAAATGCTAAACGATTTAGTTGAAGATTGGTTTGAAGAAGCGTTAGAAAGACCTTTCTCAAAAATGCATGAAACTAACGGAATTCCAACCGTAGATTTAAAAGTACAGTTTAAAAAAGCAGCTCGTTTAGGAGAAATCCTGACCAAAAAACTTTGGGTTAAAAACCTTGGTGGTGCTTCAATCTTATGTGGATTCAAATTCGAAGATGAAGAGGGAAAAATTTGTTTAGAAGGAGAAGTTACTCTAGTAAATGTAGCTTTCAGCGAAAATAGAAATAATATTAAAGCTGAAGGTTTTAATGAAGAAATGAAAAATAAAATTATGAATTACAAATTATGAATTACGATTTAATCTCGTTTTCAATTCATAATTAGTAATTCTCAATTCGTAATTAAAAAAATAATGGACTTTAAAAAATTCAAAGCCGCAACTGTACAAACTTCACCTGTTTTTCTTAATGTAGAAAAAACTATTGAAAAAGCTATAGGTTTCATCAAAGAAGCTAGTGAAAATGGAGCTACTTTAATTGCTTTTCCTGAAGTATTCGTAGCAGGTTATCCTTATTGGAATTGGATAATGACACCTGTTCAAGGAAGCAAATGGTATGAAAAACTATACAAATGTTCTGTAAAAACAGATGATGAATCCATGCAACCCTTGTTTCAAGCTGCAAAAGATTTCAATATGCATATTGTTATTGGAATTAACGAACGTGGTGATTCGTATGGTGAAATTTACAACACTAATTTAATCATAGATAACAATGGAAAACTAATCGGAAAACACAGAAAACTAGTCCCAACTTGGGCAGAAAAGTTAACATGGTCTTCTGGTGATGGTTCTTCGTTAAAAGTGTATGATACAGAAGTAGGACCACTCGGAACATTAGCTTGTGGAGAAAACACCAACACTTTAGCACGTTTTACACTACTTTCTCAAGGTGAATTAGTGCATATAGCCAATTATATTTCGTTACCTGTTGCACCACCTGATTACAATATGGCAGAAGCGATTAAAATTAGAGCAGCAGCCCATTCTTTTGAAGGAAAATTATTTACAATTGTTTCCTGTTCAACCATTTCTCAAGAAATTAAAGATGCTTTGCGCGAAGATGTTCCTAATGTTGATGAAGTATTAACTCGTAAAAATTCAGCTTTTTCAGGATTTATTGGCCCAAATGGAGCAACAATCGGAGAACCTTTAATTGATGACGAAGGAATTGTGTATGCAGAAATTGATTTAGAAAAATGCATACAACCCAAACAAATGCACGATATTTTGGGACATTACAATAGATTCGATATCTTTGATTTGCGAGTAAATATAGCTCCAACAAGAAAGATTACGTTTATCGATAATCACGAAGAATTTAATAAAAAATAAAGAATTATTTCACAGAGATGCACAAAGAAACACAGAGATACACAAAGAAATAGTATAAACTTTGTTAGACTTTGAGAAAATTTTACGAAACTCTGTGTAATCACTAAAAAATAAAGATTTGTTTCATATAAACACGCTAATAAACAAATAGTTACACAAAGAAATAGTATAAACTTTGTTAGACTTTGAGAAAACTTTGAGAAACTCTGTGTAATCAAAAAAAAAAAAACAAACCATGAACGAAAACCAGTCAGACGATCAATACGGAAGAGCTAGAGTTCAAGATTCTCCAGAATTAATAGCCTACTACAAAGAATTAGAAAACCTTGGTGCTGGTGCTTTATGGACCGTTGCTAATGACATTGAACCTTGGGAACCAAAATCCAATTCAGTTCCCATGTTATGGAAATATGACGATTTACGCGATTTAGTTTTAAAATCATCCGAATTAGTCACACCAGAACAAGCAGGAAGACGAGTAGTTTATTTAGTAAACGACAAACGAAAAGACGTTGCCGCTGCTGTAGGTTGGTTATATTCTGGAATTCAAGTTACACGTCCAGGAGAAAGTACTTCGGCTCACAAACACAAAGCATCTGCCTTACGTTTCATTATGGAAGGTGAAGGTGGTTATACGGTTGTTGATGGAAATAAAATTACTTTTGAAGTCAATGATTTTGTAATTACACCAAATTCTACTTGGCACGAACACGGAGTTGATGCTGATGGAATAACTTGCATTTGGCAAGATGGTTTAGATATTCCATTGATTAACGCTTTAGAAGCGAATGATTATGCGGTTTATGATGGAAAACAACCCTTAGATGTTCCTTTAAATTATTCTCCAATCAATTACGGAACAGCTGGAATCATTCCTGCAGATAAAGTTTGGGATAAACCCTATTCTCCTTTATTCAAGTTTTCTTGGAAAAAAGTCTATCCAGCTTTAGTTGAAGCTTCAAAAACGAATGAAATTAATCCAGTTGATGGTGTTTTTATGCATTATTCAAATCCTATGACTGGTGGGCATGTAATGCAAACAATGGGTGCATCAATGCAATTATTACCAGCAGGTTTCAAAGGAAAAGCACACAAACATACAGGTTCATTTGTTTACCAATGCGCCAAAGGAAAAGGATACTCAATTATAGATGGAAAACGCTACGATTGGAAAGAACGTGATATTTTCTGCGTTCCTTCATGGGCTTGGCACGAACATCATAATTTATCTGATACAGAAGACGCTTGTTTATTCAATTTCAACGATTTACCTGTAATTGAAAAACTAGGATTGTATCAAGGAAAAGAATACACAGAAAACAACGGACATCAAACAATAATATAAAAATAAGTACAGACGTTGCAATGCAACGTCTCAACAATAAAACAAAAAATGAAACTACTTACGTACAAAACAGAAAGCACAGAACCAAGATTAGGATTTATTCACAATGAAATGGTTGTGGATATGGAAGACTTTGGAAATATTTGCAACTTTCCATTACCAGATGACATGTTAGATTTAATTGATTTAGGATATGAAATAATTTCTGAAATTCAAGATCTAATTGATGACACTCGTGAAGTTGATTTTGAAGAAATCTCGTATAAAATAGACGAAGTTACCTTCCTTGCTCCTATTCCAAAACCTAGAAAAAATGTAATCGGAATTGGTTTAAATTATACAGAACATGTTGCCGAAAGTGCTCGTACTTTAGACACTTCTAACGAATTGCCACAGCAACCAATTATCTTTTCAAAACCTCCAACTTGTGTTACTGGAACAAATACTGAAATTCTATTAAACAGAAAGCTTACCAATCAATTAGATTGGGAAGTTGAATTAGCTGTAATTATCTCAAAGAAAGGAAAATACGTTCCTCAATCTGAAGCTATGGATTATGTTTTTGGATACACAGTAATTAACGATATTTCGGCTAGAGATTGTCGTAGATCTGGACAATGGATTGTTTCTAAAGGACAAGATACTTTTGCACCAATGGGACCCATTTTAGTAACCAAAGACGAAATAGAAAATCCGCATAATTTGAATTTATCATTAACGGTAAATGGAATTGAAAAACAAAATTCAAATACTCAATTTATGTTATTCAATATTAATGCATTGATTGAAGATTTAAGTACCGTTTTCACCATAGAAGCTGGAGACATCATCGCAACAGGAACACCAGCAGGAGTTGGAGCCGGAAGAACACCACAAGAATGGCTAAAAGATGGTGACGTAGTAAAATGTACCGTTGAAGGAATTGGATCAATTGTGAATACCGTTAAAGAAATATAAAAATATAGGAACACAGATTTAAGAAATTAAAATAATTTTTAAAATTTCTCAAATTTCTTAAATCTGTGTTCCAAAAACAAATAAAAATGAAATACAGAATAGGCCAAATAGTTCCATCCTCAAACGTAACGATGGAAACCGAAATACCAGCAATTTTCCGATCAAGAGAAACTATACTTCCAGAACGCTTTACGTTTCACAGCAGTAGAATGCGCATGAAAAAAGTTACTAAAGAAGAATTGGCAGCAATGGATGCCATGAGTTTAAAATGTGCTCAAGAATTATCAGATGCACATGTTGATGTTATGGGTTATGCATGTTTGGTTGCGATTATGAGCATGGGAAGAGGTTATCATTGTGTTTCAGAAGTGAATTTACACCAAGAAACGGTTGTGAATGACTTCCCTACTCCTATTGTGACTTCTGCAGGTGCTTTGATTAATGGTTTGAAAATTTTAGGAGCTAAACAAATTTCAATAATTACTCCTTACATGAGACCTTTGACTGATATGGTTGTAGATTATATCGAAAATCAAGGCATAAAAGTTAAGCAAAGTATTGCTTTGGAAATTCCAGATAATTTGGAAGTGGCTGCTCAAGACCCTATGAATTTAATGGAAATCTATAAACAATTAGATTTGACTGATGTTGATGTTTTAGTAGCTTCTGCTTGTGTGCAAATGCCTTCTTTGGAAGCTATTGATTTAATTCAGGCTGAATGTGGAATTCCGGTGACTTCTGCAGCTGTTTGTACGACTTATGAAATGATGAAGAAAATCGGAATTGAAGCAAAATCTGCAATTGGTGGTGAATTGTTAAACGGGAACTATTAAAAAACTTAATTATTTTGAATCAGTTGTTATATTATTATAACGTATTAGGTAGTAAAGAATAACCTATACTATATTGAGTAATTTTAGTTAATCAAAAGCCTTAACTGATTCAAAACTATTATTATATACCTCTTATTTTATTTGAAATATTTACCAATTACTTGTTTTAGTTCATTTACTTGAATTGGTTTTGCTATGATTTCATTGCATCCAGCTTGTAACATTATTTCATTTTCATTTGAAAGAACATTTGCTGTTTGAGCAATAATTAATACTTTTTTATTATTTTTTCTAATTTCCTGCGTGGCTTCATAGCCATTCATTATTGGCATTTGCATATCCATTAATACTAAATCAATATCAGGATTATCAATAAAAGCTTGTACAGCTTCTTCTCCGTTTTTTGCATAGATAATTTCGCGAACTAAATTTTTAATGATGTGAGTAATTAATAGCTCTGAAATTTTATCATCTTCAGCAATTAATATTTTTAGTTTATTTGTAACGAACTCCAATTCTACATTTGGTTTAATTGCTTTTGTATATTTTGCGACCGACGAATCTTTAAAATAAGGAAGTGTGAAATAAAAAGTACTTCCTACTCCTACTTTAGATTCAGCCCAAATTTGTCCACCAAGTATTTCTACAAAAGCTTTTGAAATAGAAAGTCCTAGCCCTGCTCCTTGTAATTCCCTTTTATTGGTATTGTCGGCTTGAATAAATCGTTTAAAAACAGCTTCAATAAGGTCTTCTGGTATTCCTATTCCAGTATCTTCTACAAAAAACTGAAGTAAATTATCTTTTTTAATATATCCAAATTTTATATGACCTTCTTCTGTGTGTTTAATTGCATTTTTTACAAGGTTAGTTAGTATTGAAAATACTTTTTCACGATCAGTAGTAATTATAGCTTCATCATTCGAAAATGAATTATGAAAGGATAATTTCACTCCTTTATTTTCAACTTCTGGAAGGAAAAAATTGTAAATATACTCTACCTGTTCATTAATATTAGAAAGTTCATTATGCAGTTCCACAGTCCCAGATTCTATTTTAGAAATGCTAATAATATCATTGATAACGTTTAACATTCTCTCACCACTTTCTTCTATGATATTAATATATTCTTGCTGTTTTGAACCCGAAAGATTAGGTTCTTTTAATAATTCTGCAAATCCTAATATTCCATTCATTGGAGTTCTAATTTCGTGACTCATATTTGCCAAGAAAGATGATTTTAAACGATCCGATTCTTCGGCTTTTTCCTTTGCTAAAAGCAATTCAATGCCGGCTATTTTTTGATCGGTTATATCTCTAAATTCAACTGATCTAGCCGTTTTTTCTTTATAAGGAATATTTCTTGCCTCTAATCGAATTGGGTATTCTTCACCATTTTTTCGAAGTCCATATTCTTCATAAGGTTTTTCATAACCGCTTAAGATATTTTGCATTACTTGCTTTCTTGATTTTTCAGCAATCAACTTTAAGCCATCCATTCCAATTAATTCATTAATTGAATATCCCGTAATGTCAGATAAACCTTGATTGCATTCTAAAATCATTCCTTTATCATGAATTGCAATTCCACCAAAAGAGGCATTGTGTAAGGCTTTGTAACGCATTTCATTTTCTTCTGCTACTTTTTTTGCAAATGTTAATTCTAACTCAATTTTTTTTCGTGTAGAAATATCATTAATGAATGCCAAAACTTCATTAGATTCAACAGGTATAATATGAGCTTCAAAATAATGTTCAATTGAGTTTAACAATAGTGAATATTCAACTAAAACTACTTTCTTTTCAGAAATTGCTTTTTCTATTGATTGATCAAATAAATTCGCTATGTTTTCTGGTAAAACACTAGAGGATTTTTTATTTATAAAATTTTTAGGATCTGTAAAAAGTAATTCTTGTTTAGAGGCACGATAATTTAAAATTATACCTTCTCTATTTATTCTAAAAACGATATATTCAAAAGCTTTTAGAATTGCACTATTTTCATTTTCTAAATTTTTTAAATTTTCTTCAATTAGTTTATGTTTTGAAATATCAATTACATAAAAAAAATATTCATCTTGTTTTTGTCTATAGACACATGAAATATGTACGAATTTTACTTGTTTGTTTTTTAATAAAAGTTGAATTTCACAAGATTTAATTACATTAGTTTTTACTAAACCCTGAAAAAAATCATTAAATTCTGATTGACCTTCTGGAGCTATATAATTTTTAAAATTACTATCAATAATAACAGAAATTGTATTCCCTAAAATCTTTGCACCATATTTATTTACATCCTTAATAGAACCATTTTTATCGAGTTTAAAATGTCCAATTGGTGCAAAATCATAAAGATTGGAATAGCTATTAGCTTCTATTTTAGTTTTATTAACAGCAATTCGTAACTCTTCTTTTTTTAATTTAAGTTCAAGTTTTATTGCGTCAAGTTCATCTTGAAATTTAGAAATAGTAAACGCATTCACATTATTTTCTATCATATTTTAAAATGTGTTAAACTTGTAGTTATATTAAATAGCAAAGCCATTTAATATAACTACAATGAATAATTATTTGCCTATTAAGTATTAGTATTAAAATTATAAAAAAAATAACAAAATAGCAATTAATTTTTAAGAACAATTTAATAAAAGACGGACAAAAGAATTTGATGTTAACTTTTTTAAAAACGTTATTAAATACAAATTCTAATGTAGAATGAAAGTTATCATGCAATAAGAGCCATTTATTTATTTTTGAATAAAAAGCCTAACAATTCTTTGAAAAATTCTATAGAAATTCTTAAATTTACATAAGCATTTTAAGCTAATTAAACTGTTTAATTTACTATTCTTATGGAATTTATTGATTACTACAAAGTCCTTGGTATTACTAAAAGCGCAACTAGTGATGAAATTAAAAAAGCCTATCGTAAACTAGCTAGAAAATTACATCCAGACATTAACCCTAATGATAAAGAGGCACAAACAAAGTTTCAACAACTAAATGAAGCTAATGAAGTCTTGAGCAATCCAGAAAAAAGAAAGAAATACGATAAGTATGGTAAGGATTGGGAAAAAGGAGAAGAATACGAAAAGTATAAACAACAGCATTCAAATACTGGTCAACAACAATCGTATTCAAGTGGAGATTTTAATGGTGAAGATTTTTCAGATTATTTTTCTTCTATGTTTGGCAATCAAGCTGGTGGCAGTCGAAGAAGTCAAGTAAAATATCGTGGACAAGATATTCAAGCACAACTTCAAATTAATATAAAAGAAGCTTATACAACACACAAAAAAGAGTTTACGGTAAACGGAAAAAGTATTAGAATTGCTATTCCTGCTGGAATTGAAGATCAACAAACTATTAAAATTAGTGGATATGGTGGACCAGGAGCTAATAACGGTCCAAATGGTGATTTATACATCTCTTTTTCTATTCTGAATACCACTGCTTTTAAACGAGTAGGAAATGATTTGTTTTATACGCAAGATTTAGATTTATACACAGCTGTTTTAGGTGGCGAAATTACTATTTCCGATTTCAATCAATCAAAATTGAAACTAAAAGTAGCTGCTGGAATCCAAAATGGAACAAAAGTACGTTTAAAGGGAAAAGGTTTTCCAATTTATAAAAAAGATGGTCAATTTGGAGATTTGTATGTGACTTATAACATTGTTATTCCTACCAATCTTTCAGAAAAAGAAACAGAGTTATTCAAGGATTTAGCTAAAGCTGCCAAAAACTAAAAATATGGAAACGCAAGAATTAATCATAGTAGATCTATTTTGTCAAGAATACCAAATCGAAAGTAATTTTATCCACGATTTAGAAGCTTTTGGATTAATTAAAATTATAGTTGTTCAAGAACAAAAATATTTAGATAAAAACCAATTAGCAACCATCGAAAAAATTATTCGTTTACACAACGATTTAAACATCAATAAAGAAGGTATTGATATTATTTTAAGCTTACAAGAAAAAGAAAATCAATTACTTGAAGAAATCAAATACCTTAGAAATCGCTTAGGTTTATATGAATAATTTATTCTTAAAACGCATATTTATAAATAAGTCCAGCTGTAAATGAACGTGTTAAACCGTCTGGTCTTTCGTCTCTAATTGCGAATGGAGAAGCTAATGATAATTCTAAACTTTTATGGTTTGATATAGCATAACTCGTAATAAGGTTTCCGTTTAGAGTTAAACCATCTGAACCTGCAATTGAAGTTCGGTTTCCGGCTAAATTTTCATAAGTATCTTCCCCTAAATGATAGATAAATAATAAATTAGGCTTAAACGTAAATTTTTTGTTGGTAGTAATGGTATAAGTTGTTCTAAACAAAACATCGGGTTTTCTTTCAAATAAATTGGTGGAAGAAAAATCATTTGACGCTGAAAACTCATCAAAGTACGAATTCTCATTATTATTAATAAGTGGCAATTGCAAAGCTGTATTGAAAAACCATTTTTTATAGTTTAATCCAACACCAGCAATTAAATCATAAGTACCTAAACTTGATTGATAAGCCAACGGAACAGCCACACCATCAATTTTAGCGTCAGAATTTGTAAGTGGAATTTTTAAACCAAAAAGTGTACTCCATGTTTTAGCATTTTTTTCTTTAAAGGTATAATTTCCTATTACAAAAGCATCACCTAACTGACCATTTGAACCAAAATCACCATCAGCATTCGAATATGTAAGTTTAGCACTAATAGAAAAAGATTTCGTAAAGTTACGTGTATAAGTCACATAAGGTGAAAAATGAGAAATCTCTTGTTCACCAGAACCTATAATGGCTCCAAAATCAAGTTGGTTTTTAGTTTTAATAATATCGTCTGTAAAAGTGTTGCCTACCGAACAAAAACCTGCATCACTACAGCCTTGTGCATATATTGAAAAACTTCCTAAAACAGTAATAATAAGTAAAATATTCTTCATAAGATAATTGATTTAAAATAGCAATCAGACTAAATCTAAGTAAATTGCTTTGCCCTAAAGTTAAAAATCAAATATAACAATTGCAAATTAAATGTGTTGTCAGCTAGCTAACAGTTCTTGAAATTAAACTAGCTCTAACTCCCAAAAAGCAATTTATTTTAAACTTGAAAAATAAAACTAAGCATTAGTTTGTTGTTATAAACGTTACCTTTCAATCGTTTTTTTTAGTATTAATTTCCAATTACATAATGTTTCTGTTTCTCCTATTTTTAGAAAATTATTTTTTTCTAGGACTTTAAAAGAAGCAGTATTATTTTTTTCTGTAGAAGCAATAATTGCTTTTATTTCAGGTTGAATTATAGCCCATTCAATTAGTCCACTTACTCCTTCTGTCATAAAACCTTTATTCCTAAATTCATCATAAGTTCCATACCCTATCTCTATTTCTCCGTCAGCGTTAGGTTCACCAACAATACATAAATCGCCTACCATTTTGTTGTCAATTTTTGAAATAACTGTCCAAAGTGTTGAATACAAATAATTTTTACTCTTATCTGCAACGTTTGGAAGTATGGTTTGTTCAAAAGCTTCTTTCAATTCTGGTGAAATTGTCCTTGAATTTTCATTAAGTTTCAATTCAATTTCCAAAGAATTATCACATTTTATATATTTTATCAACTGCTCATAAGTCAGTGGTTTTAAAATAAGTCGTTCCGTTTCTGTCATTAGTCAATTAATTTTAAATCATGCAAATTTAACAAATAAAAAATTACAAAAAATAATAAAAACACAATAGACATCTTACTATCAAAAAAAATGGGTCTTAGATAAGGTTATTTAGCATAAGCTCCAGAAGAATAAGTTAACTCATAACTATGGGTATATACTTCAAATACAATTCCGAACGGATCTTCAACATAACACATTTGGTAAGGCTTATCATTCGGATAATACGAACGAATTGGCATACGTTGTTTTCCTCCGTAAGCAACAATTTTAGCAACCAAAGCCTCTATATTAGGATCTTGTATACAAAAATGAAACAAACCAGTATTAAATGGATTAAAATCTGGAGCTTCCTTTACTCCATGAGGAAAAGAGAACAGCTCTATCCCTATTCCGTCTGAAGTAGATAAATGAGCAATTTCAAAGGTTTCCCAGTCATCACCAAAAACATCTATACACATTTGACCTATAGCAGTTTCGGCTTCTTTTTTAACAGTTGAGGGTTCCATAATGATATACCAACCCATTACTTCAGAATAGAATTTTACAGCTTCTTTTATATTGGGTACCGTTAATCCAATATGGGAAAATGATTTTGGAAATGTGTTATTCATAATTAGGTTGTTTTAAATAATAAGGCAAAATTAAACTATATTTGCCACCATGACAATAACTTACTAAAAAGTACTATAGTTACCAAAAGGGGTTATTTGTTGATTTATAGCTAATTAAACTTTAAAATAATGCTTAAAAACATTGATTGCCCTCTAAATCATACCATGATTTTGATTGGAAACAAATGGAAACCTCTTTTATTGTTTCATTTATTAGAAGGTGCTTTACGTTCGGGTGAACTTCAAAAAAGTGTTACGGGAATTTCTAATAAAATGTTTACACAAACCATAAGAGAACTTGAAAAAGATGGCTTAGTTGAACGTAAAATATTCCCTGTAGTTCCACCAAAAGTAGAATATAAATTAAGCGAAAGAGGGAAGTCTTTAGAACCTATTCTAAGAAGCCTAGACCAATGGGGATTAGAAGATATGAAATTTTATGCTTCCAAAAAATAAGAATCTTTTATAACTAAATAAAAAACCTAAACCAAAACTTAGTTTCGATTCAGGTTTTCTTTATAAAATACAGCTTGAACATAAAGAACAAAACTACATATCTTTATTTATAGATTTATTTGAATTCAATTACAAATTCATCTTTAGGAGTTCTCACTTTTTTCATCGGAGCAATCCAGTCTTTTGGAGTATCAGCGTAACCTACATACATTAGAGAAACACTTTTTAAACCTAGTTTATCAAGTTCTAGAATTTCATCCACAACACTATTGTCAAACCCTTCAACGGGAGTACTATCTACTTTTAATTCAGCCGCTTGACCTAAAGCTAAACCTAAAGAAATATAGGTCTGTCTTGCAATGTGTTCAAAGTTTTCTTCAGCAGGTTGTGACAGATAGATTTTCTTTAACATATCTGTATAACTACCAAAACGACCTCTTTCTAATCCACGCTCATCTGTTGTATGGTTATATACTTTATCAATACGCTCTTCTGTGTAACGATCCCAACCAGCAAAAATGATAACATGAGAACAGTCTCTCATACATTCAGGATTTAAAGCTCCTTTTACCAATTTTTCTTTTAATTCTTGATTTTCAACTACCAATACGTTGAAAGGTTGCAATCCAGAAGAACTTGGAGCTAAACGTGCTGCTTCTACAATTTTATTGATATCTTCTTTGCTTACTTTTTTGCTAGAATCGTATGCTTTTACAGCATGTCTCCAGTTTAAATCTTCTATTAAAGCCATTTTTATTTGTTTATTTATTGAATTATTCGTTTGAAACTGTCAATTTTACAGGCATGTTTCCTCTAGTTGCATTTGAATAAGGACAAACTAGATGTGCTTTTTCTATCAGCGATTGTGCTACTTCCATTGTTACTCCTGGAATAGTAGCATGTAGTTCCGATTCTAAACCAAAACCTCCATTGTCATTTGAACCAATACTAACATTTGCCGTTACCGTAGTCGTTCCGGTTGTAATACCTTCTTTTTTAATGACCAAGTTAAGAGCGCTATCGAAACAAGCCGAATAGCCTGCCGCAAAAAGCATTTCTGGATTAGCGTAATCGTCATTAGCACCACCTAAACCTTTTGGATGTCTTACTTGAAAATCAACAATTCCGTTTTCGCTTTTTACATGTCCGTTTCTGCCACCAGTTGCAGTAGCTTTTGTTGTATACAATGTTTTCATAGTTATTTTTTTAAAATTTTAGTAATAATGTTTTTTAATGTTGTTAAATCTTCCGTTGAAACATTCATTGATTCCATTAATTGAGTTGGAATACAAGAGGCTTTTTCTTTTAAAAATTTTCCTTTTTCGGTTAATGAAATATTTACGATACGTTCATCCACTGTACTTCTATCTCTGGAAATAAACCCTTTAAACTGCATTCTTTTAAGTAATGGTGTAAGTGTTCCGCTATCCAATTTTAATTTTTCACCCAATTGATTGACCGTTAGTACTTCTTCTTCCCACAAAACCATCATAACCAAATACTGTGGATAAGTAAGTTCTAACGCTTCTAACAAAGGACGGTATTGATTAATAATTTCCTTAGCAAAAACGTAAACAGGGAAACAAACTTGCTCGTTAAGTTGTAATGGATCATTCATGTTTTCAATTTGATGAAACAAATGTAAAACATAAATAAATTGTGCACAATATAATTGCGCAACATTAATAGTAATTTAACAAAAGGAGTAAGTTTTTACTCAATTTTATAAAAAAAGGCAAAATACCTTTTTTCCTGTTTGTTCACTTATTAAGTATTGCTTCACTAGTTCTATAAAATATTTGGTTTTTTTTAACAAATTTAATGCGTTTCTATTTCCAGCAAAAAATGCATTTTCATACTTATTTTAAACTTTTTGTATTCAATAAAACAATAAAAAAGCAGATAGAAAAGTACTATCTGCTTTTTTAATAATTGTATTTGTTTTCTAATTTCTTAAAAAAAATCTAGTCTCTTTTATAAATTAATGTTTATATTTAAAGCAGCTCTTCTTTCTTGAAGTTCCAAAATTCGAGTCATGTATCCATCATAAGCAACAACATCAATTTCATTTGCTTTTCTTTTTTGAGCAAGACGGGTGTTTAAAAGATTGATTTTATAATCGGTTTCGTCATACAAAAAAATATTGCGTGTGTGAATTAACCTAAACCCCTCAACAGCTTGGTATTCATAAACAGGGTGGTATTTTTTGTGTTTCATTTTTGCTTGCTTTGAACGCCATTGTCCATAATTTTTATGTGAAAAATAACCGTGTTTATTAACAAAAACGTAGTTGAAATTAGGATGTCCTTTTTCATAATGCTTTTTGTCTTTATGCCCTTCGTTTCCATAGTTATGTTTTTTGCTAACTTGTTTTATGGCATTGTTACTTTCCTTATTTTTTTTTGCAAAATTCTGCTGATTCTTCTTATGAGATTTATTTCCTTTATCTTTCTTGTTTCCTTGTTTCCCTTTATCTCCTTGATGTTTTTGATCGAAAGTTATACTGTTATTTTGGGTGTTCTCATTTGTACTTATATCGAATACTACTTCACCTACTATGGGAGAAGTCGCTTTGAAAGCAGTAAGTTCTTCAGCATTTGTTTTTGGTTGTTTAAAAGCCATTATCCCAACAGCTAATAAAATTGTAAGTGTTAATTTATACATAGTTTAGTTGATTTTGTTTAACAATGAGTCCAATTCTCCATCTATTTCTTCTAATTCAGTATTTAAATCTTGAGCTTCTTCAATGGTTTTAGTTGTTTCGGAAGTCACTTCTAAATTTTCATCATCCACTTTCTCTGCAGAAGGTCCACATGCTGTTAATATGGCTACAGCAAAAATCAGTAGTATTTGTTTCATTTTTTTATGTTTTAATTTTCCTTAATTTATGGGGAAAGGATGAATGTATTTGCACTACAAATTTGATAAAAATACCTTTAGTAAGTATTACATAATAATAGGTTTAAGTTACATGTTTCACGGATTTTATTCGGAATCGCACATACTATAAAACACTAGTAAGTAATTAATTAATGGGAATTGTAAGACTAAGTTCTTTTAAACTATTACAAAAACATGATGAGTGAAATACTAGTAAAGCTACTTACTAATGATTAACTCTTTTATTTTTGATTCAAGAGTTAAACCGTATTGATAACCATAAGCATAAATCGAGTCAATTTTATCTAAATCTAATAACCCAAACTGACTCATTTTTGGAGGTTCAATGTACAAATCACATAAGGTAAATTTGTGGCTATTAGCACTATTTAAAGCCAAATGAAAACTTCTATCCAATACGTTTTTAGTGGGTATTTCATGTTTTACTTTACTAATAGAATTTACATTAATTCCTATAATTTTATGGCATTTATCCAACAAAGGCTCAATAGGGAAATTATTTAGCACACCACCATCAACATAATGTGTTCCTCTATAATGTACGGGCTGAAACAATACCGGAATACAACTTGAAGCTAGTAAAGAGGTAGATAATTCACCTTCTGAAAAATAATTGATTTCTCCTTTTAAGATATCAGTAGCTGCAATATAAAGAGGGATTTTCAGGTCATCAAATGAATTGTTTTTAAAATAGGTTTTATAGATGTGTTCAAAACCTTTCATAGAAAAAACACCTTGTTTTACGATATTTAAATTTGAGAAGTTAAAAAAATGACCGTTTTTAATTATAGAAAGTATTTCGTCCACTTCAAAACCTTTGGCATAAAAAGCACCTGCAATAGCTCCAGCACTTGTACCCGAAATAATAGAAGGTTGTATGCCAAATTCTTCTAAGGCTTTTAGGATTCCCAAATGGGCTATTCCCCTTGCTCCTCCTCCAGACAATACTATTCCGTAATCGTATTTCATAGTGTTAGCTCTGTTAAACCTTTGCTTGTTTTTGTGTATTCAAATTTAAAATAATGTTTTAATAAAAGTAGAAGTTTTCAATAAAACTTTTACTGGAGTTTCTTTATGTGGCGTATGTCCAATTTCAGGAATGATATACTTTTGAGTTCTACCATTCACCTGCTCTAAAATGCTTTCTACTTGTTTTAGAGTACCATATTCATCCTTTTCTCCTTGTATAATGAGAGATGGACATTGAATAGCTAAGAGAAATTGTTCAATATTCCACGAAATAAAATCGGGTTTGTTCCAAGTAGTAGCCCAAGCCCAAAACATAGCATCTGCATTGGAACCATGGTATTTTTCTAGCTTTACTTTTAAATCAGATGTTTCATAAAGTTGTATTGCTTCTTTAATTCCTTTTATCGTAATATCTTCTACAAAAACATGAGCTCCTTCTGTAATAATTCCTAAAACTCTTTCTGGATATTTGGCGGCCATCAATAAAGCAATAGAACCACCATCACTGTGTCCAAAAAGGATGACTTGATCTAACTTCCAAAAGTCTAATAAATCATTTAGAATATCGGCTTCGTCTTCCATATAGGTGTTTTCTCGTTGGTCATAAGAAAAGCCACAAGACTTTCCGTACCCTTGTCGGTCATAGATAAGCACATTGCATTGCGTAATTTCTCCCAACTTTATAGGAAAATCTCTCCACAAAGCAATACAACCTAAGGAATCATGTAGAAACACAATCGTAGGTCTATTAGGATAAGTATCTATTCTTGTATAAGCGATTTCAGAAAGGGAAAGGTTTTGACTTGGCATAGGATTAGAAATATTGAAATGAGTTCAAAAAAAAACTTCTCAAATTTATTATAAAATTTGAGAAGTTTTTTTTTAGTTTAAAAATTATTCAGAATATAATCTAACTTTATTCTTTTGTAAAAAGAGCTTTTATTTCTTTAAGACTAACTGTTTTAACTTCTTCAGTCATCCAATTTGTAGTGGTTCCTTTTTTGACATCTGCACTTAAATAACGTTCACCGCATTGAGCAATAAAGTAATCAGAACTCTTTTCTCCAGGATGAGATACTTCAGTAGAATTCTCTACTACTTTGTCTAAAGCCATTACATAATATTGATCTTTTTTGAATTTGTTTAAAAAAGGTCTGCAAATATTTACGTCTCCACCCCAAACTGTAATTTTTCTTTTCTTTTCTTTTCCTTTATATGTTTCAATAACCTCAAGTTCCATTGAAATTGGGGTTTCAACACCATAAATATTTTTATAAGTCAAATATTTAGTCACTTTTACCAAAGCTACAAATTCTGCTTCTGGAGCGGCTTTTTTAAATTTGTCTTGACTGTTGCAGTCACATGCGAATGAAAACTGTCCGATTGTTAAACAGATAATGGTTAAAAGTATTGAAAGTCTTTGCATAGTAATTGGTTTTAAATTTGGCTTGTAGTATGTTTTTTAATTTTTTAATTAACATTTACTACTGTTAAAACAAATATATAGTAAAAATTTGAAAACTTCAATGTTTTGCTTTAAAAATAACAAACACGTATTAAATAGTGATATTCACTACTCTTTTTTGTTTTTTATTTTTTCATAATAATCAAGCCAAGATTTTATTCTACCTACAAACATTTTAAGATAATTCTCTGACAAGAATATATTAGACCAATCAAATCGTTGGGCTTGAACGCCTAGATAAAAGATAAAAATAGAAGCTCCTGCTTCAGGAATTAATTGAATTTCAGTATTCGATAAAGGTTTAACTTTTTGGTAGCCTTTTAAGAAACTTGCCACTTTTGATTCATATACAGTTTTGTCTGTTTCTATAAAAAATAATTGTTTACAAAAATAACCCACATCTAAAATAAAAGCTCCATTACCACAATTATCAAAATCAAAAATAGTGATTTCGTTAGCGTTAAGAACGCTCAAATTATCATACCAAATATCTAAATGAACTATTCCTTTTTGTGAGGATGATAAGCTTGTATTTAAGAGTGTTTTTGAGAGGGTTGAACCCATTTGCTTAATGAGTTGCATTTCATTCAAATCCTCACTAAAAAAGGGCTTTAAATGGTTGTATGATTGGTTTAATAATACATCGGTAGAATAATACATTCGATCCATTACTCTATTTGCTGTAACATTGTGAATTTTAGCCATAAGCGAACCAATAACAGAGCAAGTCTCTTCTGTCATGAATCGCATTTTTTCGCCTTTAGCAAATGAAAAAAGTACTACATATCGAAGTCCTTCGGGAGCATTAATTTCTTGAATAAAGTTTCCGTTTTTATCGGCAATTGGAAAAGAAATCGAAATATTGTTTTGTTTCAACAAAAGTAAAAGACTTAACTCTGCTTCTATCTCTTCTTTAGTTCGCCATTTGTAGCAATATACTCTGACAGCGTATTTAGAGGAATTGTCATTCAAAAAATACGTATGATTTATGCCTGTTCTAAACAATTTACACTCAAAGTGTTCTCCTAATAAATAGTTTTCTTTTATGAAAGTGCCTAAAGCATCCGAAGATAAGGTTGAAGTAGTAACAGGAAAGGTGTTCATTTATAGGGTTTTGTATAAGGTTATATCAACTTATTTCAATTGATTGATTTTAGTAATGTATTCGTCTACTAAATACTTTCTAATATCATCATCCAAAGTAAGTTTATTTTCTAAATCGGCTTTGGCTGCAAGGGAACCAGCAAAGACTTTAGAGACAGAAGCAATTTCATAAAGTGTTTTATCATTTGGTGGATTGTTTGAATTTTTATCTAATTCACCATAATAATTATGATAAAATTTTCCATCGCTATAAACAGCCAAGGCAATAGAATTAATAACACCATTTTCAAGGATTCTTTTGCATAATTATCAATTAAACCCTTTAATTCGTTAAATGGAGTGGTTTCGTTTCTTTTTGCAGACTGATAACTTATAAATAGTACAACTAAAAAAGTTACAAGTATTTTTTTCATAAATCATGTTTATCTATTGAATGTTTATTTATTTATTTATTTTAGATTATAACTTAATCTTTTAAGGCATAGAGCTCAAGTAATCCAATTTTATAAAAGATAAATTTCCTTACGTTTATCCTATTATAAAAGTTTTCTTCCATCAAACAAATCTAAAAAAAAGAACCATATAAAAGAGGCAAAATACCTTATTTATATGGTTGTTACTTTTTTAACCTATGTTCTGTTAGCTGCAACAAGCTAACTCCCAAAATATTTTTTAACAAAAGCACCTCTTTCATTATCCGTCATTTTATCGGCTGCTTCTACATCAATTTTTATCATTTTAAAATGAGAATCTTTATTCAAGTAATTATGCAATTCTGTTTTAGCGTTAGTTGGACCAAATAATAAGACATGATTGTAGTTTAAAATGGCACTAGCTATTTTTTTGTAATAAGCTTCTTGCATTTGTTGACGCTTATTATGCATAACGTTTTCACTTCTGCTTAAAGCTTCTTCTTTAGTCTCAAATGTGAAATCTGAACTTATAACTTGACTCTTTTTATCTGAGTTTAAATCTATCAATTGGGCATTGGCGTGATCCATCCAAACACCTAGTTTTTTTTGAGTTTCCATTTGTTTTTTTTTAATAATTCTTTAAAAACCTAATTGTGTATTCATAGCATAATGTTTTAAATCAAGCTATTTCCTAAAGTTACAAAAATAAAATTGGAAATAACTGAACGCTTTCAACTATTTAAAAGTATTATATCTTTATAGAAATTAGTTCCAATTAAATACACAAAATCACTAATCTTATAAGCTTACTATTGACAAAAAATCACAGGTTTTCTTTAATAGCTAAATACAAAGCTTCTTTTTTAATAGGTTTGTTGATATAACTGTTGCACCCTGCATTTTTTATTTTTCCTTCATCACCAGATAAAGCAAAAGCGGTTTGAGCAATAATCTTTACATTTTTGTTTAAAAGTCGAATTTGTCTAGTAGCTTCAAAACCATCCATAATCGGCATTTGTATGTCCATTAAGATAATATCGATATCAGGGTTTGCTTTGTATAGTTTAACGGCTTCTTCTCCATTTTTAGCAATAAGCAATTCGTTAGCGATAGGTTTTAGTAGAAAACTTAATAGTGTTTTTGAAATTTCGTCATCTTCGGCAATAAGAATTTTTAGTTTATTTGGAAGTCCAAAGTCTGCACTATCCATAGACTGCTTTTCTTCTTTTATCACTAGATTTGTAGCAGTATAAGGCACAGTAAAATAAAAGATAGATCCTTTACCTTGTTGGCTTTCAACACGAATGTTACCACCCATTAGTTCTACAAAAGCCTTTGAAATAGAAAGTCCTAGGCCTGCTCCGTGTCTTGCATGTCTATCTGTAATATCTGCTTGAATAAATCGCTTAAAAACCACATCTTGTTGGTCCGCTGAAATACCAATACCAGTATCGGAAATGTAAAATTCTATATAGGAATCTTTGTTTAATTTTATTAATTTATAGCCTATTTCAATTATACCTTTATCCGTATATTTTATAGCATTTTTAATTAGATTTAGAAGAATAGAATATAATTTTTCTCGGTCTATATTTAAAAAGGCTTCTTGTTTTAACAATGAAGAATTATGAATAAGCTGAATTCCCTTTTTCTCCGCTTCGGGTTTAAAGAACGTATAAGCATACTCTATTTGATCATTTATATTTGTTTCAGAATTTGATAATTTTACCAAGCCTGCTTCAATTTTAGAAATATCTACAATATTATTGATAATATTCAGCATACGATTTCCACTTTCTTCGATAATTTCGAGGTATTTTCTTTGCTCATCACCAGTAAGACTAGGTTCTTTAAGCAATTCTGAAAATCCTAAAATTCCATTCATCGGAGTGCGTATTTCGTGACTTATATTGGCTAAAAATGCCGATTTAAGTCGATCGCTTTCTTCTGCTTTTTCTTTTGAAATTATAAGTTCATCTATTATTTTCTTCTTTTCAGTAATGTCTGTTTTTACAGCAAGGTAATGGGTTATTTCTCCTTCTAAATTTTTTATAGAGGAAATTGAAGCTTCCTCCCAATACAAGGTTCCATCTTTTCTTTTATTGTGAAATTCTCCTCTCCATTCTCCACCATCAGCAATTATTTTCCATATTTTTTTATATTCTAAAGCAGATGTATGACCCGATTTTAAAATATTTGTATTTTTTCCAATTACTTCATCCAATGCATAGCCTGTTATTTCAGTAAACTTTGGATTTACATATTCAATTATACCATTTGTATCTGTAATAACTATAAGGGTTGGGCTTTGTTCTACAGCACGAGAAAGTTTTAGTAATTTTTCAGAAATTATTTTACGATCAGAGATATCTCTTGTTACACCCAATATCCCAACAGGTTCCTTTTTTTCGTCTAAAATAAGCGAAGTTTTTACTTCTGTCCAAATAGTGGTTCCGTCTTTTCGAAACATTTCTAATTCTATAGATTTCTGTAAATCTATATGCTCTTGCAGATACAATTTTTCGGAGAGTAATTCTGAAATTAGCTTTATTACTTTTTGGTATGAAGTATATGTTAACACTTCATTTAATTTTTGTTTAATAGCTTCTTCAGGTTCAAATCCTCTCATGTATTTTACAGCTGGACTTATATAAGTAAAGTTCAAATCCATATCAAGAGCAAAGATGATATCTGCTGAGTTATCTGCCAAAAGTCGGTATTTATACTCACTTTCTTTCTGAGCTAAATGTTTTCTATTTAACTCCCAGTGTTGATATGAATTTATTATAAGGTTTGGAAGTCTAATTAAATAATCTTCACTCTTTGTGAGGTAATCATTTGCTCCAACCTTTAGTGCTTGTACAGCTAATTCTTCACTTCCTTGTCCAGTAACTAAAATTATTGGAGTATTTAACTTTAGTTGTTGACGAATAGTTTTTATCAATTCTAAAGCATCCATTCCAGGTAATCTATAATCCATTAGAATTACCTTATATTTTTCTGCATTTTTTGTATTTAATTTTAATAAAGCTTCATCGGCAGTGGATACAGCTTTAATATGTATGTTTGGAGCGTATTGTGCAAAATGTCGAATTGTAAAATCAACATCTGCAGCATGGTGTTCTATATATAAAACATCAATAATTTCTGATTTATTTAATACATTCTTTTTAAAATTAGTTATGGCTTGATCTATTATTTCTGGAAGACTTGAAATATAATCAGCATGTTTCAAAACATAGTCCTCTGCTCCTATTTTTAACGCTGTAACAGCTGAATCTTCATCCCCTGAACCTGTAAGTATAATAACAGGAAAATCCAAATACTGCTGTCTAATTTCCAAAAGAAATTCAATACCATTACCGTCTGGTAAACTCACATCAAAAAGAGCAATATCAAAGGAAGGATTTGCATGCAAAAACATTCTTGCTTGTTCTACAGTTGAAGCATGTTTTATGACAACATCTGGAATAAGCCTAGAAAGTCCTATTTTTGCTAAATCGGCATCTGAAGAATTATCTTCGAGTAGTAATATTTTCATACAACTTATATTTTAAGTAAAGTATATAGGCTTAATATTTTTATAATGGCTTGTTCGTTAATCTCCAATACAAATCTATATGACCTACTACATCTAAAAAGTTTTCAAAACTTACAGGTTTTACAATATACGAATTAACTCCCAATTGATATGCTTTTTCTAAATCTGAAGATTCTGAGGAAGTTGTTAAAACTACTACAGGTATTGTTTTATAAATAGGATGTGATTTTAACTTTTCAAGCACCTCCAATCCATTGATTTTTGGCATATTCAAATCAAGTAATATTACAATAGGTGTTGGTTCTCCGTTTTTCCATCGTTCAAAATATTTTAAAGCTTCTTCACCATCTCTTGCTACCTGAATGGGATTTGAAATTTTTTTTGTAGCAAAAGCACGTAGCGTAAGATCAAGATCAACAGGGTTGTCTTCAACAAGCAAAATAGCTCTTTCTGTATTATTTGACGGCATATTATTAATTTTTTGGTATTTCTAAATAAAAAGTTGAACCTACATTTGGGATACTTTTGGCCCATGCCTTGCCCTGCATCCTTTGCATTGCTTTACTTACTAGCGCTAAGCCAATACCTGTACCAGGAAAGTCTTCGGATCTTTGTAGGCGTTGAAAGATATTAAAAATTTTATGATGATATTGCATGTCAAAACCAATTCCGTTATCATTTACACTAATAATCCACGATGACTCTGTCTCTTCAATCTCTATTTTAATGGTAGGATTGTCTTTTTCTTTAGTAAACTTGATGGCATTTTCAATAAGATTTCGAATCGCAATAATTACACCCTTCTTATCTGCAAAAATTTCAATATCCTCAATTTTATTATCTATTTTAAAATATCCAGCTTCTAATTCTAACGTATAAATTGACAGAACAGATTCAATCAAATCTTTTATTTTTATTTTTGCAATCTGCAATTGGCTTCTTTCCAAACGAGAGTAATCTAAAAGATCATCAATAATTTGATTCATCTGTAGTGTAGAAGTTCGAATGTTTTTTATAAATGTTTGTGATTCCTCATTTAAGTCAGGTTTGTAAGTGTCCAAAAGTAATTTGCTATAGCCATCAATACCACGCAAAGGAGCTTTTAGATCATGAGAAACTGAATAGCTAAAAGTTTCTAATTCTTTATTTATAGCTTCAAGTTGTGCTGTACGCTTCTTAACTTTTAATTCAAGTTCAGAATTTAATTTTATAATTTCTTGTTCTGCATTTTTCCTTTCTGAAATATCATGAATAATACCAAGATACATCTTTCTTCCATTAAGCTCAATAACGCTTGCAGACAAAGAAAAAACACTTATTTCCCCAGATTTTTTAATTAACTGCGTTTCTTTTTCGTTTATGTGTTCATTGTTTTTCAAAAGATTAATGAATTTAACACGATCTTCAGGATTAACCCACAAAGGATGTTCGATAGCATTAAGTGTTAGAAACTCTTCTTTTGTATATCCAAGGGTTGAAAATATACGATCATTCACATCAATAATTTGACCTTCTAACGTACTAAGTGTAACTAAAAAAGGACTTAATTGAAATGATTTCTTAAATTTTTCTTCAGATACTTTAAGAGCTTCTTCTACTTGTTTTCGTTCGGTAATATCATAGACAATTGTAAGACATGTTTTTATTCCATCAAGTTCAATAATACAAGCCGACCAAGAAAAAACACCTATTTCTCCAGATTTTTTATGAAATAGAACTTCCCTAGCACTTACGTACTCATCTCTTTTTAAAAGGTCAACAAATTTTTGACGCTCCTTTATGTCAACCCATAAAGGATTATCAATAGCATTACGTGCTATAAACTCATCCCTAGTATACCCAAGCGTCTCATAAATACGATCATTCACTTCAATAACTTGGCCTTCATACGTGCTAAGTGTTATTAAAAAGGGACTTAATTGAAACGATTTCTTAAATTTTTCTTCCGATAATTTAAGAGCTTCTTCTACTAGTTTTCGTGCAGTAATATCAATGCTTATACCAGATGCTCCTATAATTATATGGTCTTCAATAATAGGATTTAATGTAGTTTGAAAATATTGAACTTCATTATTTATTTCAAATGTAAATTCAAAAGTATCACTCTCTCCTTTAAAAACAGATTCAAATTTTGGTACCCAAAAATTCGTTTCCTCCTCAGTAAGGTTTTCAATTAAGCTCATGCCTTTTTTTAACTGAATATTGTATTTATTATTTATAAATTTTTCAAAAGTGTTATTGAAAATAATATAGTTAAAATCACGATCAATAGAATAGATTGAATCTTGTCTATTATCAATCATAGATCTTAAATTAGCTACTGTTTCCTTAAGGTCTTGTTCTGCTTGTTTAAGTTTAGTTATATCTCTTGTTATAGTAAGAATGTGTTGTTCATTATTTATTTTAAACAGTCCAGCTGACAAAAGGCCATCAATAACATTGCCGTTTTTAAGAATAAATCTTGCTTTCATGTTTTCAACATATCCATTTTCATTTAATAAAGAAAGCATACGATTTCTGTCTTCAGGGTTATGCCATATATTTATTTCGATAGAGGTTTTTCCAATAATTTCTTCTCGAGTATATCCTGATTTTTGCAAGAAATTTTCATTAACATCTATATATTTTTTATCTTCAATATTAGAAATAGTAACAAAATCTGGACTTGTAAGGAATATTTGTTTAAATTTTTCTTCACTTTCTTTTAAAGATTCACTTGCTATTGTTTGTTCAGTTATATTATGAGAATTATACAATATATATTGGCATTTACCTTCGTCATTTAATATAGAACTTATAGTTACTTCAGAAGTATATGTTTTTCCAAAAACTTCAATACTTTCATTAAATTTCAATGATTTTCCGGTTTTTGCAACTTCTTTATATTTAGCAATTGTAATGTCATAGTAGTGATCACCTAAACCTAAAACTTCATTTAATACATTTACTGGTTTTCCAATTATGGCATCAAGATCTAGAGTAATTCCATAAAGTTTTGCTGTTTCTATATAAGGTTTGTTAATTGTATCTACTATAAAATCACCTTTGTTATCAAAATTTAATAATAATTGAAGATCATTGTGATTATTAAATATAACCGAAAGTATTTTCTCTCTTTCTTGTATTCTTTTTTTAGCTTGCTTAATATTCGTTATATCTCTTGTTATGGCAAAAAGATGTGGTGCATCATTTATTAATAGTACGGAGGCAGATATTAGACCATTTATAATTCGACCATTAGGTAAAAAAAGTTTTACTTCTAAATTTTCAACTTTTCCAAATTCCTCTATTTCTGCGTACAAATGAACCTTGTCATCTTCATCAATAGAAATATTTAATTCATCAGCTGTTTTTCCAATTATCTCTTCACGAGAATATCCAGTAACATTTAAATAATTGTCATTAACATTAACATAGATTCCGTCTTTTATTAAAGTTAGGGTTACAAAATCTGGACTTGTAAGGAAAATTTGTTTGAATTTTATTTCGCTTTCTATTAAAGCATTATTTACTATTGTTTGTTCGGTTATATTATGAGAATTATAAAGTACATATTGACATTTTCCATTCTCATTCATTATTGGGCTTAGGGTTATTTCAGAATTATAGATATGTCCTGAAATACTAATAGTTTCGCTAAAACTTATTGATTTTTCCTTTCTTATTACTTCATTATATGTTGCAATAGATTTATCATAATATTCATTACTTAAACCAATAGTTTGAAATAAATTATGAATCGATTTGCCTATTATTTCGTCATTATCAAGTGTAATACCAAATTTAGAAGCTGTTATATTGAAAGGATTATTTATAGCTTCAACAAGAAATTCCTTTTCATTTGTTATATTTATTAACAACTGAAGATCTGTATGGTTATTAAAAATAACAGAAAGTAATTTCTCTCTTTCTAATAAGGCTTTTTCTGCAAGTTTACGTTGCGTAACATCTCTAATTATATTTAAAAATTGTCCTTCGCTAATCTTTTTAATACTTAATTCAGCATCAATATAGTTACCGTCTTTTCTACGCAATCGATATTGTGTATATATTGTATTTCCTTGTAGTAGAATTTCTAAGGCATTAGCATAATCTTTGTTTTTCAAATCATCGCTGTGGATAATATCATTTGCATTTAACAAAATCAACTCTTCTTTACTGTAATTTAGTATTTCGCAAATCTTGTTATTGAGTTCTAAAATATTACTTTGTTCATTCACTACAAAAATACCATCAGCTGAATCTTCAAACAAACTTTTATATTTGTTTTCACTTTTTGTTAGCGCTTCTTTTATTTTTTTCATTTCAGAAATGTCTGTAGAAACCCCAACTATGGCTTGAACCTGACCCATATCATTATAAAGAGGAAACTTCTGTGAAATATAAATATGCGTACCATCAGCTTCTATATTTTCTTCTTCAATGATTATAGGTTGCTTTAATTGTATAACCTTAAGATCATTAGCACGATGTTGATCCGCTATTACTTTCGGCATAATATCCAATCGATTTTTTCCAACTATTTCCGATTTTTGTACCCTAAGTTTTTTTTCAAATTCTTTATTTACAAGTTTAAGCTTTCCTTCGATATCTGCAACATAGATTAACGCTGGACTGTTATCAATAATGTTTTCAAAAAAATGACTTCTACTAATTAAAGCTTCAATGGATTCATTATGACTCATTTTTTCAAAAGCCATTTCAATACTAAAATGCAAGGTTTCATTTAAAAAGCAAATAGAATCTTTAATTTTTTCTAAAGAAACTACAGGTAAAAGTTCTATAGCATCAACATAAGCTTTAACATTAAATCCATAGTGCTTTGCTTCCTTAGTTAAAAAAGTAACATCAGGTTGCTGTTCCAAAAAAGGTCCAGAAAATAGATTTGCAAAATGGATTCCATCAAACATAATTGGAAGAGCTATTTCACACAATCCATTTGGATTTTTAAAAATATAAAACGCTTTATTTTCACTAAAATCAATTGTGCTATTATTAAACCAGTCTGAAGTTTCTGGGTTGCTCGAATAAAATTGAGTAGTAAGTTTTCTCCATTCAAATTGAGACACAACAGCACCATCAATATCTAAAATCGCTGTTGATAATCCCGTTGTGCTATTAAACCCTTTTAGTAGAGAATCTATTTTTTTTAAATCTAATAATTCTAGATTTTTAATCTTCATAAAATAAAACTTAATTATCTTTTAAAATTAAGCTTTATTACTACAATTACAACTAATGTTTTGAATTATAATTTTATTTCACCCTTAATTTAACATTTTCACCTCATTTATAATAAACATTTTGCCTTTTAATCTAAAAAAAACTAGTTTCAGCTTATAAAAGTATAATAATGAATTTCTTTACAAGAAAACCCTTCAAGAAAACAATCAAAACTTCATGCAAAATATAGGAATATAGATGACATAGCTTAAACGAATTTTCGAAAATTATTTTAAATTAAAAATTTTATAATTTCTAAATTAGTGTTCCAATAGCTCGCAACCCACAACCGTCAGATCGAGTGATTTTGTGCAATGCAATGGAACAAAATTATATCGAGAACCGTTAATTTAAAAACTATTTCCTACTTAGCAAATAATTCATTTAAAAGACATTTAACCTTATAATTTCAAAATATCAGTAGGTGTTTCAACTAAAACAGTAGCCTCACCTCGCAAAGCTATGGGCTGTTTCATAAGTTCTGGATTATGTTGTATCATTTTTATCCAATCGTTTGTAGAATAATTGTGCTGCTCAAAATCTGCCTTATAAGCTGGTAGCTCTTGGTTTACAAGGTCAGCTACTTCCATCTTTAATCGGTGAGCAAGCTCTACTATTTGAGTCCCTGTTAGTGGTGTTTTTAGAATATCAACTTCTAAAACGGGTACACCTTCAGCTTTAGCATACGCCAAAGTTTGTTTTGCTATTACGCATTTAGAATCGTAAAACAATGTTATTTGTCTGTTTGATGTGGCAATTTCTCCCATAATTTGTAATTAGTCTCAAAGTTAGTTATCATATCTAAAATTCTCTCAGCAGTCTGTATAAACCTTTTATAAGAATAATAATAGAAATTTTAATAGAGTACTAAGGTACTAAATTTAGCTTACAAGCTAACTACAAAGAAAAGTTTACAAAGTTTTTTCCAATTTCTCAAATAGTGTTCGAAATAAAATCTGCGTGCCAAAACCTCTACACAAAACAAGAAGAACACAGATGACACAGATTAAACGGATTTTCACAGATTTTTTTAAAATTATAAAGATTTCTCCAATTTTTAAAATCAGTGTTCCAAAAAACTCATAATTCATAACTCATAACTCACAATTCACAATTAAAGTAAACCGTGTTCCAAATAAAATCCGCGATAATCAGCGTTTGACGAAGTCAATCCGTCTCATCCGTGTTCCAGAAACCA